>WNFM01232618.1_pt3 | contig 19036 bp, 18 predicted proteins | sample 5400271 | NCBI WGS metagenome assembly WNFM01 (sample SAMN13153352, study PRJNA577476) | soil metagenome | isolation source: 60 cm saprolite on Douglas fir-dominated hillslope | place: USA:California | collected 2013-09-17 | reverse complement strand
CGCGGCCACCGGTGTGGCCCACGTCAAGGTCAAACACCGCCCACGCCTGCTATCCGACAACGGTCCAGCCTATCTATCCCACGATCTGGCCGAGTTCCTGAAAAAGGAAAATATTCGCCACACCCGTGGTGCGCCTTACCACCTATGACCCAGGGCAAGATTGAGCGCTACCACCGCTCCCTCAAAAACCTCATCTGCCTGGAAAATCATTACTTGCCTGGCGAGCTTGAATTGGCAGTGGCGAATTTCGTCGAGCATTACAACCACAAACGTTACCACGAGGCCCTGAACAACCTCACTCCGGCCGATGTCTTCTTCGGTCGCGCTCGTGAGCTGCTCAACCGCCGCCAGGACATTAAACGTACGACCCTAGCCCAGCGACGGGCTCAATATGCATTTGCCCCGTCGCTAATTCGTCTCTAAACTCTCGCTAGTTTTTGGGAAGAGTCTCTCTTGTTTTTCGAGCCTAAAAGTCTCATTTTCGTTGAAGACGTACACCCTGGCGTAGTGCAGAAATAACACAGGTGACAATACCCGTTGTAGGAAAGCCGTTAGAGCGGTGCATATTTCGTTTCGTCGGCATTTGATGCCAGCCAAAGTGCTATCAAGCCGACAGATAGTCAAGATCGACCCAGGATTGCTTGAAAAGTTTACGGATTCAGAGTGAGGGCTAGGCCGATATGGCAAATCTAGTGATCAATGCGCAGGATGCCAAGCGTCTGCGGGAAATTGCCCAGCGCGAGAAGCGCCCGGTGGAGGAAGTCGTTTCGCAGATGATCGAAGCATATGCCTCGCGGCGCGAGACAGCTAGGGTACACGTGGAAATGGGCAAAGAGTGCAAAGGTTATACGATAAAACTGTACTGCGCCCCGCTATACGGGCAAGGTCAGTATGCGCTAGATTTCAGTTAGATTTGACGGCTTCTACATGATAGCCGACGGTAAACTCGTTCACAGGGATTTCCTCATCGAGCCGAGTTAACCAACTTGCGAAATATCTACTTCCGACTGCTCGCAAGAGATAACGTGTAGGATGCCAGCGCGGATAATATCTGCCACTGTACTTCACAATGCCAAGCCCCCTGTTGATCTCCTGCAATAGTAGGCGAAAGAAGCCTCCGTTGGGTTCAACGGTTATTGTTGTGAACCCAAACTCAGTCAGAAATTTTCTGTAGAAGTATGGCGTGTAGCCGCCATAGTAGTGGTACGGTTGTTGATGAAGTCCACTTCCGAGCGGGGCGGAAATAAAGGCCGTACCTCCCGATCGAAGAATGCGCCCAATTTCCTGCAACACCTTTATAGGTTCAGGCACATGCTCAAGGACTTCTGTACATAGAACCGCATCAAAACTACCATCCGGGGTGGGAATCGAGGTTGCATCGCACACAAAGTCTAGCTTTTCATAGCTCCAATTTTGCTTTAAAAGTCCTTTTGCAGTTCCTTTATATTGTGCAAAATCCTGAGCCTGATACTGGCAATGTGCAAACAGGGATCGGTAGCGACACTCACCTGCTCCTACATCCAGTATGCGCGTACCAGGCGCGAGCCGTTGGGCGATTCCCGCAACCCACGCATCGCGGTTACGATGATTAAATGTTACGAGTGCATTATAGTCGTTCAATTTCACACTAGAACGGCCTGTCATTTAAGCCCTTTGTCGGAAACAAGGGCGTTGAATGAGCCTCTCGTCCGAGACCATTGGAGCAAAAATATAGCAGGTTTCCGATTTGCTGAGTTTAATCTATTCATATAGTAGTCACAATCGCCTCATACATTGCAATAGCTGCCCATTTACAGCCGAGATCGGTGGTGTGCCAGGTATCCAGATATATAGTGTGCTCGTTGTCCAGTATGTGGGTCAAGTCGAATCCACCTATTTGCATTGTCGCTTCCTGGAATGCAGGCCAAGCGGAAGTCACTGTCTCACGATAGCCTGGTTGTACAAATTGAGTATTTGCTGCAAGAGCATTCTCAGCAACTGATAATTTCCTACTAAACAACTGGGGTTCTAGAAAATAATAAAACGTTGCACCTTTAGTCTCGGTGTAGTGCCGAGCCTCAAGTATTGTTCGTTTGTAAATGTTCACTGCGCCTGTTACATCCAATAAGCTAAGGTCTGGCTTCTGACTCTCTGCGATTCGGCAGATAATTTGGGTCATAAATAGACGCTGCAAATTTGTGTCCAACTTCAACCATTCGCACAAGGCATTTATACCGGACTTCTTGGACTGGTTAGCTGCTGCATTGTAGATTCCTTGTACGTCCGTTGCACCATCATAGAAAACAACATCGTCACCAGCGCGTATTCGCTCTGAGCGTAGTCTTGTGATTTGTTGTTGTATGGTATTTGTAGTTGTACCGGCATTAATTATCTGGTAGGTAGGCATCAATCGTTGTAACTGGCTAGCAATTGTATAGTCATCTGGGACTTCAGAGTTAAATACCGTAGAGGCTCCAAAAAGCCACAGCGTATGTGAATACTTTTCTGGCTGTCCTACTGTGAATCTGTGTCCGCCTTCCACATTAAAGTAGGTGCCATGAAAATCGCGGGCAATGATATAGCTAAAATTAGCATCCAAGTCAAATACTTTACTTAACTGTCGTTGTTCGTTCAGGAACTGTTCATTGAAGTACGGTGCATTGACATAAGCACCCGACAGAGAAGCTCGAAGCGAGAAGTATTCAAGCGGTTTCGGTTCGAAATGCAAGTAGAGTCGGGCGGCAAATTCGGTTGCGATGCAACCAAGGATCAGTAAAAAGGTAAGACGTGTAGCAAAAACTATGATTCCACGGACACGAAGACTCATTATGTCAATTACCTTGCCTAGATTCGCCTTTCCGAAACCAAAAAAGACCGCACGCATAACGTGCGTGGCTCATTTCATCTGGATTTGCGTGAATAATCAGATTACCGTGATCATCCACTACTGAAAATTCCACAAGCATCAAATCCTTAAAATATTCCAGAATCTGCTTTGGGCTATGGACACGATGCGCATTAAAACATACACGAGGCCGACCGACAGGTAAAGAAAAAAATAAATTACCTCCTGGTGCCAGAGTTCGAGATATTTCCGCGCACGCTTGCTGGGTCCCAAGCGGGTTTAGCGGATCACCATAACGGCCTAATCCTATATGCTCTGCAACATGTAAACAAGACAACGACATAACGGAATCGCTGGCAAAAGGGAAATCCAAGATGCTTCCCGACAAACTGAACAGCCGTGGCAATTGTGTTCTTATCGGTCGAATGTCAACAAAAACTACAGGCGTATGCACCGACAATGTGCCAACAAAATCAGCATGTGAGCCAATATCAGTGTGCCACTTGACCTTATTATTTGCAATCCGTTCTGTTGCCCAAACTGCCTGGTAAAAATAGTGGTAATCGAGCGGAGTTGATTTGGTGGCGTCAAATAACTGGGGATAACTATCGCCAAAATGAAGTTTTTCCGCACCAGTCATTTGTTCATAAATTAGCCACGTCCGTAGGAAGTGACCATATTTAAACGGCGCATTCACTATCCGCTCAAAAGAAATAATTGGAGCAATCCAATACATCCAAAAATGGGAGACTGCACGGATGATTCGTTTCACAATATGGGCTACCTATATGCGAGCTAGCGATTCAGTATTGACACCACACGATTCCTGATTTCCAAATGCGCACTAGGCTAGGCTTCATCATAGTTTAACGATCCCAGGTTCGGCGTTTATGCACTTTTATGCCCTAGCGAAGCGATAGTTCTTAGCAAACTAGAAAACTTTCTAGTTTTCGATTGTGCCATTGGCTCTTTCCACTGCGGGTTATTTTCTTGGTAGTAGGAGGATACGAATGCCTTTGCATAGTCTGGAACTGCAACAATCACATTATCCGAAATGATTATGTAGTAAGTGTGTTTCCCAGAAATTAAAGCACTGATAACCATATCTATGCTGGGCCATTCTTCAATTTTGTGAGGTTTAGGGGGAGGAGATAAAAATAAGTGAGCGTCGTCAATGAAGATAAAATGAGGGTACTTTGAATCTACAATAGATTGAATTTCCCCTATCACGGGACATTCATCTCCCTCTCCGTAGGTTTCACCGGCACTCCAGTGTCCATCTAACCAAATGACAGCAGGTTGCGTTAGTTTAGGAATAATTTCTTTGAGTATCACCTTGGAATCTCCGAACAGAAAGTTAATATTTGTAATGTGTCGATATTTTTCAACAGTTCTATCGTAAATTGTTCGCGCATATTCTATGGTGATAGTGTTGAAGTGGGACGATGCCCAAACAGCGGTATTGCCATAGTAGGTTCCTGTTTCTATAAAAGTTTCCACTTCAAATTTCTTCTTTAATTCCAAAACAAGGGATTTCGGTAGTGCCATGATTTTTCTCCAGCTATGAAGGGCTTTAGTGGCGCTTGTGCAGAAGCCAGAACAATGCTCAACTGCTGTTATTTTCTAGGCATCGGGTAGAAAACCTTCACCTTCAGGCGAACAGCTTTAGGAGGCCTCCGTTTGTATTGTGCGCGTTTTTGCCTTTCGCCCTGTTCATGAATAGTCGCAAATCCGAAAAGTCGCTCTATTCGCCATCACAAACCTACAAGCATTTCGTTATCTGAATGTTCAACGGGTTTAGGACAATACCTACCCCTGAAGTGCGAACCAGCTCGCCATGTTCACTGAAAGGTGCAATCTCAAGCAAACCAGCTTGTTCAGTATAATGAAGTGTGCGCTCAGAAGCCGACAGGCCAATAATAATCTTGTAGAGACCTGTGGCAAGCATGACGGTGTCTTCGCGGAATAAAGCCTCATAATCTCCCGGCTCAAGGGTTGCTGGTGTGCTCCAGCTAGTGCGGACCGCAACGTCCTCGTTTGTGGTAAGGCCCAAGGCAATCATAAAATGCTCAACGGATTTCTTCAAGGTAAACTTGACTCGGATTTGCCAGGGCTGTCCTACAAGTATTGCCTTTGCCAGGGTGCCGTTCGTATCTTCAATGGTAAGTGAGGTTGCAAAACCGACCGCATCAGGGTCGCGGGGTGGGGTGATTGCGTATGTGGCTTGTACCTTTTGGACACCTTCGATATAGTAATTGGTAACGATATTTGTGGTGCCAATCATGGCAACGGACCCTTGTTCGAGCAAAAGCGTATGCGTACATAGTTTCCTTACAGCGGAAATATTGTGGCTCACGAACAGTACCGTTCGTCCTGCGTTGGCGACTTCGCTCATTTTCCCCAGGCATTTTTTCTGAAATTGAATGTCCCCTACCGCCAGAACCTCATCTACGATGAGAATTTCTGGCTCAAGATGCGCTGCTACTGAAAAAGCAAGACGCATATACATGCCGCTTGAATAAAACTTGACGGGGGTATCGATAAACTTGCCTGTTTCGGCAAACGCGACAATTTCGTCAAATCGCCGCTTGATTTCGTCGCGTTTCATCCCAAGAATAGCGCCATTGAGATAAGTGTTTTCGCGTCCGGTAAGTTCTGGATGAAACCCTGTACCCACCTCGAGCAAGGTGCCAACGCGCCCACGCAATTTGATCTCACCGATAGTGGGATCAGTGATACGCGAAAGAATTTTGAGAAGGGTACTTTTGCCTGCCCCATTGCGCCCGATAATGCCAAGCACTTCGCCTTGCTTCACTTCGAACGAAACGTCTTTCAGTGCCCAAATTATCTCTTTGGCTTCTGTAGCTGAGTGCCCGCTTGCAACGGAACGCAAACGCTGAAAGGGGGCTTTGACGCTGTGTGTGATAGTATCCCGCAGAGTCTTAAAGCGTAACTCAGGCGCTCCGATACGGTACCGTTTACTGATATTCTCGACATGAATAACAATATCACTCATAGCTGCTCACACGACATCCGCAAAGTTATGTTCCATGCGGCGGAAGTAAAATGCACCACTTGCCAGAAGGACAAGCATGACCAGCGTCGATACGATAATAATTGGTCCGGGGGCAGTGTCTAAGCCCAGTAGTGCCCAGCGGAAGCCTTCTACCACACCCACCATTGGATTTATGCCATAGAGGGTGTGAAGCACGGGGTCTTTTATCAGACTGCTCGGGTAAGCAATAGGCGTTGCAAACAACCAGAATTGAACCAGGAACGGGACGATATAGCGCACATCCCTAAACTGTACATTCAATGCTGATAGCCATAAGCCAACACCAAGTGCCGTACCCAGAGCCAGGAGTAGCAGAAATGGCAAGAAAATGATGTTTGCCGTCGGCATACGCCCGTAAAGCAGCATTAACACAATCAGAACCAGGAACGCTAAACCAAAATCGACTATGCCAGATATGACATCAGCAATTGGGATGATCAGGCGGGGAAAATATACTTTTGTCAACAAATTCGCATTCCCTACCAGGCTGTTCGATGCCCCTTGAAGGCCACTGGCAAAAAACGTCCAGGGAACTAAGGCCGAGTATGCAAACAATTCATAAGGTAAGCCGTCCGAAGGCATTTTGGCGAGCCTACCGAAAAAAATCGTGAACACGACCATCGTAAAGAAAGGCTGAATAATCGCCCAGGCTGCGCCTAATATCGTTTGTTTATATCTTACGCTTATGTCTCGCCAGATCAGGAAAAAGAGGAGTTCGTGGTAATTCCACAACTCCCCTAATTTAATCGGAACCCATCCTTTTGAAGGGCGGATGATGATCGTGTGGATAGATTCACTGTTGGCGTTTAAGCGGGTATTGGATTCTGTCATTGGTTTTGTGAAATATTTGACGAGCGGGAGCTTATCACATCTGTATCTTAAATTGCTGATCCAAAATATGGCTATACCAGTCGAGGTAGCGGGTTACGTGATCTTCAAGACTGAAGCGGCGTTTCGCATCCCGATGGGCATTTTCACTCAATGTGCGCCGCAGGGCGACATCTGTCAAGAGCGCGAATATGGCATCAGCCATTTGCTCTACATCTTTGACCAGGACTCCCGTAGGGTCATCCGTAGTTCCGAGTGTATTGACCTGCTCCGGGATGCCCCCCGTTGGTGTAGCAATAACCGGCACACCACATGCTAATGCTTCCAGTACCACTGTCGGGAAAGTATCGGCTTTTGCTGCGTGCAAATACAGGTCCGCCGCCTGACAGTAGCGCGCTACTATCGCCGGGTCGCTCTGAAAAGGAATGGGCCATATTTCCACAGTTCCAATATGTTCGGGCGGACCATCTTGACCAAGCGCCACAAAGACGATATTCCTTGTCTGAAGTTTATAGGCAACCTGCAAGACTGATTGCCGCATCATCTCGTGATCGCGCCAGGGGTTTTTCTTGTTAGTGTTCGTGGCAAACGTCAGGATATGACTATCAATCGGCAAACCCAATTCTAATCGAGCGGCGGTTTTATCCCCTACCTGATTCTCGATAATAGATTGCGCGAGAATTGATCGTTCAACCTTTTGCAGTAGCCACTTGGAGGGTGTAGTCACATACAGACGGGAATTGCTATAAATGCTTTGTTTCCGCCGCCAGTTGTGGGCTGTCGCATCTCGCTGGATGGAGGGGTAAATCGTTAAATCTGGACAGTGCCCGCATCCAGTCAACCATCGTTCACACTCAAAGGAATGAGCACAGTGGCCACTTAACATCCAAGCATCATGCAGGGTCAAAACCACCGGGACTCGATGGCTAAACCAGGGCAATGCCCGCAAGTCGAAATAGTTCACATGCAAGTTATGCATATGGACTATGTCCGGCTGAACTGACATTAAGTCTAGCAGATCATAAGTACCAGGGAAATCAAAATCCTCGTATCCCCGCAGACGGTTTAGTTCCCGTCGTGGTTCAGCCCAGGTGCGCAGTGCCTTGCGTAGCCGCCACATCCCCTTAATTTTTGCATCAAAAATTGCCAGGCGCGCCTCAAGGCGGCTCAAGAAAGCGACATTTCTTCGTGGAATTAACATAACATTGGGATCAGAGGATCGTTTGGTACCTACAGCTAACCAGGAATTTAGACCACGTTCACGATAGGCTTCAAACAGGTTCCAGGCGACTTTTTCTGCCCCCCCTGCGATGTCATATGTGCTTATTTGCAGAATGTTCTTCATGTCAAATAGCGTAACTTCTAAGACAGCTTCGCGCAAGCTGTATCCGCTGTCTCCAACTCCGATTGGTTCCAAAATTCAACGGAGATTTGATGAATTGCAGCCAGGTCCACAAGCCAAGGCTTGCTGCGGAATTGCAAGTTCTGAACCAATAAGTTCCAACCATTGTGCCAAATTCTTGTTGTGGAAAGATTGCGATACGTCGATTGGCATCCTTCAATTTACGCAGCCACGCTTCGCTTACTGTCACGAAAGCGCGATTGGCTTCAAATTGGGAATTTGCCAGGGCTTCATGGATAGGAACCGCTTTGAATTCAAGACGCGCTAATATTCTTGCTCGGACAATGACGGCAAATATATTTTGTTCGTTCTGGTTCTGTTTACTAATCTGATGTTCGTGCAGCCGATAATTCAGCAAAGGCTGGGTGATATTCGCAAAACGCGTACGGGCAGATACTCTTTCCCAAAGATCATAATCCTGGGCGCGCCGGAACGATGGATCGTAACGAAGATTGCCTTGCTCAAAAATTGCTTTGCGTAGCATAACAGTGGGATGCACTAAAGGATTGTAGAATAACATTTGGCAGCGAATACTAGCATCATCAGCAGGAAAGGTGCGGATTTTATTGTTGAGAATGCCGTCCTCGATGAGTTCGATCCAACTTCCCACAACGCCAATCTCCGGGTTCGCATCCAGGAAGGCAACCTGAGCGGCGAAACGCTCTGGTAAGCTGATGTCGTCGGCATCCATCCGAGCAATATACTCGCCGCTTGCCTTTTGCAACGCAACATTTAAGGCAACTGTTAAACCAGTGTTTTCTTGCCTGATTACGCCAATACGCGAATCGCGTTTCTCATAGTGCGAGAGTATCTCTCCTGAAGAATCTGTTGAACCGTCGTCAACGATGATAAACTCAAAGTCGGTATATCGCTGATTGAGGATACTCTCTATGGAATCTGCTAAATAGTTAGAGTCATTGTAGACGGACATAATGGCGCTGAGACGTGGCATCAACGATTTCCTAGTTCGCCAGACGTTCCATAATGCACTCAGGATGTCTGTCAAGCCATAGTCCGAGACAAAGCACAGCCCACTTCTGCTGAGGATTCAGTTCCGTTAGCATATCCGCAATATTTGGCATCAGTGTGGTCAATGGTGCTGATGAAGCCGTAACTCGGCGCAAGAGGTTCTGGACGGCAGGATAGTTTATCCAGCGATGTATAGGTGCTCCAAACCCCTGTTTGGTACGCTCTTTTAGCATATCGGGCCAGAGGTGACTGTAGGACTCCCTCAGAAGATATTTGCCAGTTCCTTCCTTGAACCGGAGCGCCCATGGAAGGCTAAGAACGAATTCAACAAGGTCAACGTCAAGGAAAGGCGCACGAGACTCTAAGCCATGAGCCAGCGCAGCCCGATCCACTTTTACAAGGATATCGCCTGGCAAATAGCAGCGTACATCAAAATCGACTGCTCTATCCAGGACAGTAATGTTGGATGAGGGCTGGTAAGTATTACGTAAATCGTCCTGCGCGCGGGATGATCGTGTGAATAGGCTGCTTATCTGTTCAGCGTTGAAGTAGCTTACGTTGTTCCCATGACGTATCCACATATCCGGTTCGCGGCGAACGTTCAAAATCTGGCGCTGCTTATATATAGCCCGATCTCGCTGTTGTTGAAAGGGCAATCCTGCTTTAACCAGCGCACGCAGGGTAAGAGTTGCGGCCTGTGCTGTGATAAGCTCTGATGGCTGAAGTTGTATCTGGGACAGTAGACGCTTGTACCAGTCGTAACCGCCAAACAGCTCATCGCCGCCATCACCGGAAAGTGCCACCTTCACGTATTGGCGTGCAAACTTGGCAATTAAATATGTGGGGATATTCGAAGAATCTGCGAATGGTTCGTCGTAGACCCCGCTCATTTCCTCAAGCATTTCTGCCACATCGATCTCCATTTGCAGCTCGTGATGATCGGTTTTGTAGGCGTTCGCCACTTCACGCGCAAATGGTAGTTCGTTGATTAGATCACCAAAACCTACTGAAAATGTCATGATAGGCTTTTCAGTATGCCGCGTCATCAGTGCGACAATCGTACTTGAGTCAAGGCCGCCGCTTAAAATGGCCCCAACGGGGACATCTGCCACCATCTGCCGTTTGACCGCACGATCAAGTAGAAACCCTACTTGTTCAACGGCCTCATGAGCATCGATAGCAGAAGCGCCAGAATACTTGGGATGCCAGTATTCCCAGATTTGGTGATTGCCTGCTTTCCAGCGGAAGGCATGACCGGGCTGCAATGTATGAACATTCTCATAGATTGTGCGATGCGGCGGAACATAAAGAAGCCGCAAATATTCCTCTACGGAGACCAGATCAAGCCGTGGTTCGACTAACCCGGAAGCCAGCAAGCCTTTTATTTCCGAGGCAAGCAAAAGATGCCCTTGCGTAGAATAAGCCCAATATAAGGGTTTCTCGCCCATACGATCTCGCGCCGCAAACAGGGCGCGTTCTTGCACATCCCAGATCATGAATGCAAACTGTCCATTAAGCTGATGAAGAACATCGTCCTGATAATGGATATAGCCCTGAAGGAGGACTTCCGTATCGGAGGTCGTGCGGAATCTATAGCCCAGCGTTTCAAGGCTGGCACGTAGTTCCCGGTAGTTATAGATTTCGCCGTTGAAGCTAATCCAATAGCGTTTCGATTCATCATACATTGGCTGGTCGCCAGTGGTCAAATCGATGATGCTAAGGCGGTTATGCCCGAGATGGCATTGTTCTAACTTGATCGATGTCGTCGCATCTGGCCCTCGATGCTGCAGACGTGTTGCCATTTTCAAGATTGAATCAGATGGGATTTCGGCAGAGCCAGAAACGATCCCGCATATTCCACACATATCAGGCTAACCCCATTTGTCTAAACACATCCTGGAACCGTTTGTGCCAGGTATGGTCAGCCCGCGCACGACGCATTCCTGCTTGCCGTATATGTTCTCGTTCTACTGCGTGCCGTAAATAATAACGTGCCTTGTCAATCAAATCTTCAGGATCCGCAAAGAAGACGATTTCCTTGCCCGGCTCGAAGAATTCTGCTAATTCGTCGAATTGCTCCACCATGTAGAACGCACCGCTCATGGGGGCTTCAAAATCGCGCAATCGGACTTGCTTGATAGGTTGTTCACCGGGGCGACTTTTTTTCGCTACCGCCGAAAAACCCAGGCTGATTTTACTGCGGCTATACATCTGAATAAGCGCCTCGTCATCAAGTGGTGGCCCGCAGCGCTCCGGTGGGATATACGACGAATAGATGGGTGGCTTGCTCCTGCCGATGTATTTAACGGCGCGTCCAAGCGTGCGCCATTTCGGTTGACGTTGAGGCTTGGGCTGTGGTTCTTGCCAATGCGGACCCCATGCACGGGCATCAATGTCGGCGTCAAGCAAACGGCGAATATACATCGGGCGCGTCGCATATTTCTGCCCGACGAATGTGACATCGTACACCTGTGGCACGGCATACGGTTTATAGATGTTTGGGTTAGCCGCTTCCTGGCAATAGATCGGGTTAGCTCCAATCCGGCGGTAATCTTCCAGGCGAAACTTTTCCGGTACCAGACAGTAATCAAAGGCTGGTGCAATTTCTTCTACCAGATTAAGCTGATAGGAAGCGTTGGCATAGAAGTTCACTGTCTTGATGCCCATACGCCGAATCTCGGATATTACTTCGGCTTCAACATAAGCTGAATAAAAATAGCTAAAGAAAAGATCGATTGGCTGTTGATGATGAGCCTCTTTAACCTGCCGAAGTAGCTCAATACCAAATAGGGGTCGATGCTGTTGAATAAATTCAAGCCGTTCAGGTTGCGAAGGGTCTAAATTGTAATTGTATGGGCCGTAGTCAATATCAAAAACGGTTAGGGTATGCCCTAATTCAAGCAGGGGGAGATAAAGATTGAAATACCAAATTTTGGACTGGGGCAGGCTTCCTTCATGGGGAGTATTTGGAACTGCATAGAAGATACGCATGTGGCTAGCGCTCTGCCTAGGTTAGCATTTTGGTAGTAACGACATAGTGATTTAATCCGAAATCTTCGGGCTTATCCATCGCCAATGGCTGTAGATTCAGGTCGTAAAAATGGCAACCCAACTTCTCAAGGTCTTTGAGAACAGGTTGCGCAATATCGTGAACTTCGATCAGTAGGATAGGTTGAAGTACTTGCAATACCCGATGCATCCCTGGGATCGCTACTAGCTCGGCACCTTCAATATCCATTTTGATGAAATCAAGGCGTGATTTCGACCCGAAATAATCATCCAGTGCGACCCCAGGCACTTCAAGTAAAGGTTCCCAACCTCGACTCATAATTGTCGATTCAAATGAAGATGGCCCCGAATACAGCGCTACTTTCGCTTGTGACCCATCAGACACAGCTAAATTTTCTACAGTGACGCGTTTTGAATAATGGTTGAGCGCCATGTTCTTCTTTAGCAGCCGAGCGTTTTCAGGTAATGCCTCGAAAGCGTAGATATGCCCTTGCTCGCCCACCAGTTTTGCCATAAGCAGTGTGATATAGCCAATATGTCCTCCTACATCTGCACAGACCCACCCCGGTTTCAACAATTGGCTAATGACCTTGCAAGTTTCTGGCTCATAGTCCGGGTTGGCAAATTGGCGATCTTCTTTTTTGCGGAATCGCATTCGATGTCCCGCTAAATTACCGGTCAAAGGCAAAATTTGATTCTGAATATCGTTTGGATTAAGCCGACGATATAGTCGGTAGATATTGGATTTAATGCCCGAAGGCGCATTACGGTGGATCCAATCGTAAATTGGGCGGGCAATGATTTTCATTAGGTGGAATGTGTTTTCTATCGTTGTGTCAGTTTCAACATATGCGCAATTTTTCGCGCATATGTTGGAATTGCAAATTCCTGGTCAAAGCGTTGGCGACCATTTTGCCCTAACTCCGCTCGCAAACGCGGATCATTATAAAGCTGCATCAGGGCATTTGCCACTACGCGAGGATTGGCTTCTTCCACAATAAGACCTCCGTTGCCAATAACCTCTGGAATCGCTCCACTGTTTGATCCAACAACCGGAATACCCATTGCCAGGCCATCAGCGATTACGCCACCAAACTGTTCTTTCCATGTGGGACGAGTCAGCGATGGCACTACTAGGCAATCCAACGCGGCATAGAAGCGCCACAAGGCTTCTTTGGGCAGTAATCCTTCATAAAAGACTTGGCTTTCTAAAGCCTCTCTTGTTATCCAGGTTAGCAGCGTAGCGGCCTCTGGGCCATCACCGGCAATCAGACATTTGAAGTTGGGAGGGAGTAATTCCAGTGCTTGTAATAAAATGCGCCAACCTTTTTCTTCGCAAATTCTGCCGACAAATCCCACAACAAATGTCTCGGCGGTACGCTCAAAGGGAAGGGTCATCGCCTCAACGTGGTTCGGCGGCAAGAGTGCTCCAGCAATCAATGGGGAAGCCTTAACGCGTCGTGGCATCCCCACTGCCTGGATGCCATGGATGGAATTTGTCGCTACCCCCATCAAACCATCCAACCTTGACCATAGAAGTCTGCGACTAATCCTGCCGCGTAAATCAACCGGTGAAAAGATGTTTTCGCAAACGCTGCTAACGATAATTGGTTTCCGGTTGAAAAGGTAGTGTTTCAAGACTTGGAGCAGAAAGCTGTCAGTTGGCTCCTCCTGGACCCAGATAGCGTCTGGTTGAATAGCATCGAGATGTTGCAGTAGCCATCTGGTTTTTTCTCGCCAGTCAGTCTCAGGCATGTAATAAAGCTGGATTCCAAGGTTTTCCGCCTGCATAACTGGCGACACCGTCCCAAGCTGTTGGTGTACCGTCGGAATCGGCGGTGGCGTATTGGCGATGACAACCCCGTCAACGCAATATTGGCTACAGATATACAAAAAGGCTTGCCAATGAATAGGGTAAAACGCCAGCTTACTATAGAGCAACAGCCTCAAGGGGCGGGGAGATTGGCGGTTCACGTTTTGATGCCTACTAACGAAGTGGTGCCCCATTTAGTGGCATGGATGTTGGTGCAGCCGGCCTCGACCATCCACGCCCGAACCTCGTCGCCGGAATGTGTAGTGGCAATCGTTGGCGTGATGGCATCGAAAATGTCCAGCACACGCCATTGCGCATCAGGGATAGCCAGGGCTGGAAGCCAATTTCGCTCCAGTCGATAAAATAACCCTCTTATCCCTGCGATATGTTTTGTTTTTGAAATCAGCGGGCTAAACACATACGCCGAGAATAGCGAATAAAAGATTGCGGGCTTGTAACCCAAGATTCCCTTTAGGTGGTGGGTCATCGCACGCCAGCGTGCTACTGACTTGAAATCATAAAACTCACCACGCGGATAAACCGAAACAGCAATCTGACCGCCTGTTTTCACAGTGCGTGTCAATGATTTTAAGCCTTCAACTGGCGAAGGTGTATGGTGCAGCACGCCGATCGTATAGCCGTCATCGAATACCTGATTGCGAAATGGAGGTGACGAAAGATCTCCTTGCACAATCAACACGTCGGAATCTTCTGAGAAATTCTGCCTGGCGGTTTCTGCGGCAAGACTCAAATCGATACCAATAGCCTGACCGCCTTTTTTTCGCACAATGTCCAGAAAACGGCCCGGCCCACAACCAAATTCAACGACCGATTTTCCAGTTTGGTCACCCAACTCAGTAATTGCTTCCCACATTCGCAGTGTATGCCCTGCCATCGGCTTACCGGAATTCTCGGACTCAAATTGTACGCGGGGCCAGCGGTTCCACTCGTAACCAAAGCTGGATGCGTAATGTTCCTCATTCACAAAACGTGGAATTCCCTTGATGATGGGATAAACCGTACCAGTCTGGGAGGTTAACTTACCTCTGATAACCATCCCATTTGAGGCAGTTTCATCCGAATCAAGATGAAGTGAGTTGAACGTTTTTGGGCAACACAAAAGGCTAAGAAACTGTGGGTGCATATGGGGTACATAGCATAATAGGCAATGTTCACGATTAGTTGAATATGCAATGATATGATACCGGAAAAAGATCAGCGCAACCAGAAAATTTAAGAGGAGACCAGGCCAAAACGCGGGCTAGGGTGTCGACGTGTGCATTCTTCAGGATATTCAAATGTTCCTTGTCGTCAGTTTTGGGCATCCCTTTTCCTCCCCCGTTTGAAGTGTCCCCAAATTCAACCAAGCGTGAATGGGGTACTGCTTGTCTCGGCAGACACAGGCATTGTATAGCAAGCCAAAAGATGTTGAAACCTGGTCAGTCTCTAAGTAACATTCAGAACGGTAGCTCAGGACCTCGACTTCAGAGGTGAGAAGTGAGAAACAGTATGGGCAACGAAGACAATATACTGGCAAATTTAGCGGATACACGTTCTATTGAGGATTTGATCCAAGTGGCCCTGACGCGCTATGATGACGACGAAGGTTCCAATCCAGGATGGGACGGGCTTAACATTCTGCGTAACCGAGCATCGCAGGAAGTCATCGACACGGCGCGGCAATTGGCCTATAGTGGCGATCCGGCGGATCGTGCCCTCGCTGCTAATATATTGGCGCAATTAGGCCATATTATTGAAATGCCGAAGGGGGTATTTTTCGAGGAACGGGTACCCCTACTCATCGAGATGTTGGAAAAGGATAAGGATGAATCTGTCCTGTCTTGTGCAGCAGTTGGGGTCGGACATATGGGTGATATTCGTTTTGTCCCCGCGCTGGTAGCACTGAAATGCCATCCGTCTGAGAATGTGCGCTTTGGCGGTGCTTTTGGACTGGCGGGCTTAGACGATGATCGCGCCATTGATACGCTGGTCGAACTTTCCAGCGACATGGATGCCCAGGTCCGTGATTGGGCGACTTTTGGGCTTGGGCAACAATCTGATCGAGATACTCCTGATATTCGCGATGCGCTTATCCGCCGTCTGGAAGACCCTGATTAGCATGGTACTGCTTATGAAGAGGCGATCGCAGGTTTGGCAAAGCGAGATGATCCACGGGTTTTCGCTTTTGTGCTAAAAGCGATACAAGCAAATCGGGGCGGCCCGTGCGTTTTTGAAGCGGTTATTGACCTTGCCGATCTACGTCTACTGCCCGATTTGCTTCGCTTGAAGGCCGAACATGGAAACGAATATGAACCATATGAAGGCCTAGAAGAGGCGATTGTCGCGTGCCAAGGCGGATCAATGGAATAAATGAAACATATATGCGGGCTGAAGAAGCCCTGCTTTTAGAGAATTCTAGGCCTCAGGTGGGAAGGCCGGTTATCTTTTGCAAAAGCCACGATAGCAAAGGCAGCTTTATTCTAAAGATATGGAAGAAACCACAACAATATCCGACAATAACACGGCCTCGAACGGTTGTACCTCCGACTCATTCTTCTAATATGCTTGGATTCCTTATTGCCGCACAGATCGGACTATCTGCCTGAAATTTCGCTGGTGACCTAGCGCACAAGGAAGGGCATGGTAAGATATGCCTAGCCTTGCGCTGGCGTCACAGCGCACTGGTCAGACGCCTCGGTGGGACTCGAATCCCGCTGAGGCATCGTCATTTAGGTTATTTGAAGGCACAGGGAATTTGGGTGGGAATCCAAAAGCGCCAAACCATTCAGATAGTTTGACGCCAGGCGGAAGAATTAGCATTGTGGTTCGAGCGGGAGCGACGGGGTTCGCTCTCTTGCTGGGTTCCTGATCATCGCCGCATTTGGAGACGCTTTCCAAAACCTCATTGTTGGAATTCTAAGCGTAAGTATTCCCCGCTGACGTAGCCGCGCAATTTCAATATCTTTTTCATTGGTTGCCATACGTCACTTGCCAGGATTATCGAGTACGAGGCAGACGAAATACAACAATAGCTCATGAACTATAGTTTTGGAGGCAAAGCTGCGACCGACGAAGTAAGTAGTCAAACCATTGCAATCGCATTTAAGCATGTGCAATAACTCTGGCAAGGTTTTTCAATACGACGTTTTTTTTGTGACCAAACGGGATAATCAGGAAGGTGTAGAGGTCACGGTACGCTTTGATTTCGGAAAGAGCTGCCAGAGTTCTCGAAATCCTTCCAGGCCGACCAGCGCGACCGCCGCCAAAGCAAAGTGATACCACGTTTCGGTTGGACGCCCTTCCCAGACCAGCAGCATTGAAACAAAATGGCCTCCCTGGGCGATGATATATCCGCCAAGTGCTATCCACAGCGCCCAGCGTTCGCCGCGACGCGCCGGCCCCCAGATGATTGCCAGTATCAGCCCATTTAGGCCGACCAGCCATATCCATGACAACACAAGGTGAAACTGGGCGTGCGCCGACCAGGTTGGATCGCCAATATGGTTGGGCAATGCGCTAAGGTAGCCAAGTGTTTGAATTACGGCTGAAATGGTGATCAAACTAACGGGTCTTCGGGTGCGGTTCATCGGGTTTCCTATCGTTTTCGATCAGACCTTGACGGTTCAAGCAGGTAGGAATATCTCGCGTAGGGTGTCATTCATAAACATATTGGACGGATCGACGCCAAGCTGTGTCTTGATCTCGTTGAAAGCGGCGATATTTTCTCCCATCGCGCGTCTGATATGTTCAACGACACCGGGGATATGACGGTATTCTTTGGCCCAATGTGGAAGAGCATGAGTCAGCCCGAGCCATTCGCGGGCGATTTGTCCGGAGAAGGCTTCCCATTTGGGTTGGTGTGCGTGACTCAATATTTCAATATAACAGGTATGGCCCTCGCCATGCCATACGCCGGAGAAAGTAGACAATCGCTGTTGTGAATAAAGCGAACGTTCATCGTTACATTGAAAGGGTACTGGTTCCGCTCAGCGTGCCTTTTCGCTTCATCAAGCACCAGCTGGATTGCCCATTTTACGTTCGAAAAATCAGTATCGATCTTGAAGGCGACTTCGACGCACCCTGTCAACACCCGCTCAATCCCCCGCCTATAGTGGACTGCCTCAACCAGATCAACGATCTGATCGCAGTGCGACGGCGTGAACAAGAATGTCGTCGTGCAAAAAGGGCGTGTCAACTGTGGGAAGGGTCTCAGAAGGTCCAGTCCCTGCCGTAGAATCTGGCACTCAATTTGTGAACGTACGTTTTCGATTGGATTGCGGCGGGGCTTGGCTGTGATTGGTCCCTGTGTCGGGTGCCATGTTTTGACCCAAAAACGGTCCTGAAACGGCCACCAAAAGATGTCCATGTTGTCATACAGGTGCGCCCATTCAGCCAGATTATCCAACGTTTCCTGAATTGAAACCTGCCGATCCTGCCTGTGTACAATCCACGATTTCTGTACACGCAACTTGATCTGATGAACAAGTCCGAACATACCCAGACTGAGTCGAACCGCGTTCATAATCGCATCGCTATCAACACCGGCTTCAAATCGGCGGAGTTCGCCCGCTGCAGTAACGACCTCGATCCATTCAACGAGATCGGAAAGTGTCTGGTGATTCCAGCCTGAACCGTGACTGCCGGTTGAGATCAACCCTCCAAATCGAACACTTTCCAGTACCACGTTGAAGGGTAGGGCATACCCGTGCGCTTCCAGTATGTCGTTGACTTCGCGCACTGTGGCTCCACTTTCCATGATCACGCAAGGGTTAGCAGGATCAGCCAATTCCATCGTGACAGCATTCATAGTCTGAACGTTGACCAGCACGTCTTGGGTCGGCACCAGCGCAGACCAAGAATGTCCGCTGCCCACAGCACGAACTTGCTTACCATGATTGCGCGCAAAATGCACAATTTGGATGAGATCCTCAGCACAGTGGGGAAAGAAGATGTAGTTGGGCTGGCAGTGCGCGGTTTGGCCCCAATTCGACCAGCGCCGATTTCGCTGGTGAGCTACAGTGGGAGGTGCAACCTCTTTCAAAGAAGACAATTTGCTTGGCTGAGTCGATGACATAGTAGTACCGCATAGGGGCTGGCATGTTGATTGATGTCACAAATTGTAGCATACAGTCATTT
>WNFM01095326.1_pt2 | contig 19037 bp, 18 predicted proteins | sample 5400271 | NCBI WGS metagenome assembly WNFM01 (sample SAMN13153352, study PRJNA577476) | soil metagenome | isolation source: 60 cm saprolite on Douglas fir-dominated hillslope | place: USA:California | collected 2013-09-17 | reverse complement strand
AGCGTGCGCATCGAGAAGCCGCGCGCGCGCATCGCTACCGCGCGTCCGATGCGCCCGCCGCCGCCGATGAGCCCGATCGTCTTGCCGGCGACACCCGCGCCTTCGAGGCGCTGCGACTGCCCTCCGGGAAACGCGCCTTCGCGCAGGATCCGGTCGCCCTCGAGGATGCGCCGCGCCACGGCCAGCAGCAGCCCGAAGTGAAGGTCCGCGGTCGCCTCGGTGACGATCGGCGGAATCACCGTCACCGGAATGCGGCGCGCGGTGGCCGCGGCGACGTCGATGTCCGAGGGCGTGATCTTCATCGAGGCGATCGCGTGGAGCTTCGGGTTGGCGTCGATGACCTCGCCGTCGACGTGGTCCTGCAGCAGGCAGAACAGGATGTCGCTCGCGCTCACCGCGGACTTGAGCTCCTCGCGGGTCATGATGTGCACCGGATCCGGATTGAAGTGCACGTGGGCGACGCCGCGCAGCCGCTCCATGGCGCTTGCGGCGATCGGTTGCGTGATGAATACCCGCGGGCGCATCAGCGCATCCAGCGAACGATTCCGGCCACGCCGTCGACCGCGACTCGCACGCCCTCGGGAATGCGCCGCGTCGCGTCGAGCACGCCGAGAACCGTCGGGATGCCGCGCTCGCGCGCGAGCGACGCGAGGTGCGAGGTGCTGCCCCCCAGCTCGGCCACGACGCCGGCCACGCGCGGCAGCACGGCGCTCAATGCCGGTCCCGCGACCTTTGTGACGAGAACGTCGCCCGGTGCGATGCGCGAGAGCTCGCATTCGCAGCTCACCACGCACGCGCGCCCGGTGCCCCATCCCACGCCCGCCGGTTGCCCGCGAAGCGCCGGGTGACGCAGCCAGATTTCATCGGGGACGTGCGCGGGCTCCAGGTGCAGCGGGCGCGCCTGGAGCAACTTGAACCCCACTTCGTCCTGCGCCCACTCGATCTCCACCGGCATGGCCATCACGTCCTCGGACATGCGCAGCAGCAGTCCCAGCTCGGCGGCCTGGTGGTCGTCGAGGCACGGTTCGGAAAAGAGCGCGCGCGGCGCGCCCCGCTTGCCGTGGGCGCAGGCGATACGGTTGAACTTCCGGCCCGCCGCGTTGCTGCGCACCGCGCCGTCCCGCGCGAGGACGATGCGCTCGGGCACCACCTCGCCCTGCGCGATGGACGATCCCAGCCCCCAGGTTGCGTTGAGGACCATCTCGTCATCGGCGGTGCGGCTCAGGCCGCCTCCGGCGACGCGCGCCGACACCAGCGGCTGGACGAGGACCGCCATGGCCGTGTCCGCGGGGCTTGCCTCGTGGGTAGCCATGTAGCGCAACACGCGCGTCGACCAGAGCGCCGCCCAGCACGAGCGCACGGCGGTGATGAATTCGGCCTCGCCCTCCAGGCCGAGGTAGCTTTCGAACTGCCCCGCGAAGCTCGATCCGAAACGGTCCTCGACCAGCGCGGAAGAACGCACTACCGTGGGCGCGGCGGTCGCGGCGACCATCGCGCGCCACGCCTCGAGGAGCGGCTCGAGCACTTGCGGCATGATCGGCTGGTCCATGAGGCCCAGCTTCATCGCGAGGGCGGCGCGCCTGGCCGTCACCATGTCCGTGGAGCTCACGCTGCGCGCGGTCTCCTCGAGCCCCAGCGACGCCACCTGCATGCGATAGGCGCGCGCGTCGACGCAGAAACCGCCGGGAATCGGCAATCCTGCCTGTCCCAGGCGCGCGAGGTTCGCCGCTTTCGCTCCGAAGCGCCCGGCGTCGGCGGCCTCGGGCGAGGCCAGCGAGACGATCACCCGATGCATCGCGGTCACGACTTTCCGTAGGTGGAGTACCCCGGCATCGGATCGACGACGGTGATCTGCTCGACCGGGAAGTTGGAGACGATCTCGATCCTGTCCTTGTGCACGATCAGCATCTCCTCGATGCGCACGCCCCACTGGTGCGTCTTGCCGTGCTGGGTCTCGAGCGCGAACACCATCCCCTCCTTGATCTCCACCGGATGGTCGAGCGACCAGATGCGCGAGATCACCGGCGGGTCGTACTGCGCGAGCCCCAGGCCGTGGCCCCAGAGGTTGGCGGCCGCCTGGTCTTCCTCCTCGTAACCCCACGCCTCCTTCGCCGAGGGCCACTTCAATGCGATCTCGCGCGTGGTGGTACCGACCTTGACCGCCTTGATCGAATCGTAGAGCCACTTCAACGCCGTGGCGTAGTACTCCTTCTGCTCCTGCGTGGGCTCCTTGCCGACGCAATACGTCCGGTAGTAGCACGACTTGTAGCCGTTCCACGTGAGCGCGGCGAGATCCATGAACACGATATCGCCCGGCTTGATGATGCGGTCCGAGAAGTTGCGCCAGTTGGGCCAGGTGTTCAGGCCCGAGGACACGATCACGTCCTCGACATCCTCCATGCCGGGGATGTTGTAGAGGAACTCCATGATGTGCGCGGTCACCTGGTTCTCGGTCAAGCCGGGCTTCAGGAACTTCATGCACTCCCAGTGGGCCGCGTCGCCGATCGCCCCCACCATGCGCATGCACTCCTGCTCGTCGATGTTCTTGATCGCGCGCGCCTCCATCATCGGCGTCATGCCGTCGACCCAGTCGATCTTCGCGTCCTTGAAGACCTGGATCATGTTGATGTCGACGAAGTCCACGCCGAGCTTCATTCCCGCCACGCCGCTTTTCTTCATCTCCTTCACGATCGCGTTGGTGAACTTCGTCACCTGCTGCAGGGAGGCGGGGCCCGCCGCACCCTTGATCCACGCGTACGACCAGCGGATGTTCTCCTTGGGAATCCACGGCGAATGGCGCGCGATGTGCGCCCCGAGGTCGCCTTGCTCGAAGAGCACCGGCGGGTCGTCGCCGCAGAGCAGCGCGTAGCGCAGCCCCGGCTTCAACCGGTTCCATCCCGGCGTGAGCGTGCTCGTCACATAGCGCACGTTCTCGTCGTACATGAGAAGCATGGCGCCCAGTCCGTGGGCCTTCATTCGCGCGCGCGCGCTATCCAGGCGGTAGTTGCGCAGCCGGTCCCAGTTGACGCGCTGCTGCCAGTCCAGCCCCACCATGCCGAAATTTGCCATCTCGCTGTCTCCCGATAGTGAGGCGCGCGCGCGGTCAATCCACGGTTGCGCCGGATTCCCTTGCCACCTTTCCCCAACGCACGATCTCGCCGCCCACGAAGGCGGCAAACTCCTCGGGTGTCCGGCTCGTCACCACGATCGCCCCGCCCACGGCGAGGCGCTGCCTCACGTCGGGCGATTCGAACGCCGCGACCAGCGCCGCGTGGAGCTTGTCGACGATCGGACGCGGCGTTCCCGCGGGAACGAAGACGCCCTGCCACGAGCTCGCCATCAGCTCCGGAAATCCCGCTTCGCCCAGTGTCGGCACGTTCGGCATCGCCTCGAGGCGGCGCGCGCTGGACAGGGCGAGAGCGCGCAAGCGCCCGGCCTGCACGAAAGCCATCGCGGAGGAGAGGGTCACGAACATGAGCTGGGTCTCCCCGCCGAGAAGGCCCGCGACCGCGGGGCCGGCGCCGCCCTTGTACGGGATGTGCACCATCTTCAGGTTCGCGAGCCTCATGAAGCGCTCCATCTCGAGGCGGTCGAACGATGCCGGCCCGGGCGAGGCGAAGTTGAGCGCGCCGGGCCTGGAGCGCGCGAGCGCGACCAGCTCGCTCACGTTGGCTGCGGGGACGCCCGGATTGACCACGAGGACGCTCGGCACCTCCGCCACCAGGGTCACCGCGATGAGGTCGCGTTGCGTATCGATCGGCATGTCCTTGAATACGGCCGGGTTGATCGCGATCGTGCCGATGTTGCCGAGGAAGATCGTGTAGCCGTCGGGCGGCGCCTTGCCCGCGGCCTCGACTCCGATGTTTCCCGAGGCGCCGGCGCGGTTGTCGACGACGATCTGCTGTCCGAGGAGCTCGCCCAGCTTCGGCGAGACGATGCGCGCCACGAAGTCGGACGCGCCGCCGGGGGCGAACGGCACGATCATGCGCACCGACCTGCTGGGATAGCCGCTTTGCGCGAGGGCGGCCGCGGAAACGAGCGCCATGGCGAGCGCAACGGTGCATCTCACGAGTCTCATGGTCCCTCCTTCTCGTCGCCCGCGCCGATCGGCAACGGGATCGCGCGCTTCAGGCGCGCCGAAAGGTCGAACGCCTTGGTCAGCATCAGCCGATGGTGCGCTTCCTCCGCGGTGGCGTGCTGCGTGGTGAGGCCCATCGCGATGCGGTTCAGCCACTGCTCGGTTTCGTCGCGCATCGGACCGCGCAGCTCCCCCAGCGCGATGTCACCGGGCGGATAGCTGCCGAGGAAGTCGACGCGCCGCCCCGTGTCGGGAGCGTAGCCCTCGCCTTGCGCGATGCTGGTGGCAAGCACGATGTCGCGATGCGTGTCGTCGATGGTGAGCACGCCTTCGGTGCCCACCACGCCGACCTCGAGGCTGTAAACCGCGCCCGGCCAGACCACCGGGAGCGCCCACGAGATCGAGCTGTGGTAGAGGCTGCCGTCCTCGAAGGTGATCATCCCCGCGGTCGCGTCGATGCCTCGGCAAATGGGACCGAGCGCCTTGTCGACCGAGCGCGCGTAGACCTCGACGGGGCGCTTCGCCTCCATCATCCACATCGCGATGTCGAGCGCATGGGTCCCGGAGATCACCATCGGCGAGATCTTCGCCGGATCGGGGGTGCGCTTGTAGTTGTCGAGCGCGACCAGGCGATTCATGAAGGCGCGCGAGGTGACGAGCGTCACGTCGCCGAGCTGGCCGGTGCGCACTTTCTCCTTCGCGGTGAGCCAGCGACGGCGGAAGCGTTGCGTATAGCCCACCACCGCGTCGACGCCGGACTGGCGAATCGCCGCGAGCACGCGCTCGGACTCCGCCAACCCGGTCGCGAGCGGCTTCTCGATGAGGAGCGCGAGGCCGCGCTCCGCCGCGGCGAGAACCGGCTCGACGTGCAGATGCTCGTCGGTTGCGATGATCGCCGCCGTCACTTCGGGACGCGCGAGGAGCTCGCGGAAATCCGCGGTGACGAAGTCGGCCTTGACCTGGTCGCCGACGAGCTTGAGGCGATCGGGCCTCACGTCCGCGAGGCCGATGAAATCGACCTGCGGGTGGCGCGCGGCGACCTCCGCGCGAAATAGCCCCACGCGGCCGGCGCCGATGATGGCGAGGCCGATGCGCCTGGGACTTCTGCGCGCCACGGCAAGGCCTCAGGCGGCGGCTCGGACCTTTTGGGTGTCGGCAAGCGGCAGGGAAACCGGCAGGTTGGACTCCGCCGACAGGTCGGCGGCGATGTAGACCTCCATCACCATGCGCGCGTGCTCGGGCGTCACCAGCACCGGACGGCCGAGTACCACCGCCTCGAGGAAGTGCACGGTCTCGGCGGCCATCGGCCCGGCGAAGGTATGGTCCACCGGCTCGCCCGGCATCGTGGACATCGGCAGCTGCATGCCCTTGGCCATCGTGTTGAGGACCACGTCGCGATGGCTGTCGTCGACGATCAGGGCGCCCTCGGTGCCGATCATCTCGATCCACGTGGTCGAGAAATTCGGATAGCCCGGCGGCAAGGTCCAGCCGCCGCCGACCACGAAGGAGAGCCCGCTGTCCATCGTGACGTTGATCCACTGCGTGTCGGCGATGGGCGCGCCGCTCGCCTCCTTCATCACGCCGTAGTTGGCCTGGGAGTACACGCGCACCGGCTTGGCGGGCTCCAGGCACCAGAGCACGAAGTCGAGGTCGTGCGTCGACTCCATCGCGGCGGGCGAGAGCTTGATGCGCCCGCTGATCTTCTTGCCGAGACTGCGCGTGATGTGCCGGCTCACCAGCGCGCTCACCGGCCGGCCGATGGTGCCGTCGCGAATCGCCTTGCGCACGTAGGCGAACTTGGGATTGAAGCGCTGCGAATAGCCGATCGTGAGCTTCACGCCCTGGTCGCGGGCGAGCGCGATCAGCTCGTCGGCCTCGGCCAGCTCGAGCGCCATCGGCTTCTCCAGGAAGACGTGCTTGCCCGCGGCGAGCCAGTCGCGCGCCATCGGAAAATGCGTCGTTTCCGGGGTCGCCGAGACGTACACCGCCTCGATCTCGTCGATCTCGAGCAGCTCGCGGTGATCGGCCACCGCCTTGCGGGCGCCCGTCGCGCGCGCGACCTCGGCCAGGCGCTCGGGGCGGATCTCGGCCAGGTAGAGGCTCTTCACCAGGGGATTGGCGGCGCAAGCCTCGGCGCGGATGCCGCCGCACCAGCCGGTCCCGACGATCGCCACGCCGATCTGTTTCATCGCGCAATTCTCCTCTATGAATTTGTTATGCTGACGCACCGTTCGCAGCGCGCTTCCAGGCCGTTCATTTTTTCGCAGCATATTCCAAAACATGGACTTTCGTTCCGAGCGCTTTACCTTCTTCCGCATGAACGGCAGCGAGCGCTCGCTCGAGTCCGACGCCCGCATTCGCGCCGCGATGCGGTGAGCTCTTCAGTGCGCCCTGTCGAAAATCTCGGTGTGGAGGCGCCGCTCGACGAGGAAGTCGACGCGAGCGAATATGGCGGGCCGCTCGAGTGGTACTGGCACTTCAGCCAGAGGAACGACTTCCAGACCGACAGCGAGCAGCTGAAGGTCCTCGAGCACCTGCAGCGGCTCTTCGAGGAGCTCGAGGAATACCGGCTCTATCGCGCCGGCAAGCTGAACCGGCTGGTCACCCACCTCGGCGCGGGCAGGAAGCCGCCGCGCGGCATCTACATCTGGGGCGGAGTCGGTCGCGGCAAGTCGCTCATGATGGACGCCTTCTTCAAGGTCTCGCGCCACCGCAGGAAGCGCCGCGTCCACTTCCACGAGTTCATGCGCGAGATCCATGCCCGCATGCGCGCGATGCAGGGCCGGGAGGATCCCCTCGACGCGATCTCCACCGAGATCGCGCGCGAGCTGCGCCTCCTCGCCTTCGACGAGTTCCACGTGAGCGACATCGCCGACGCCATGATCCTCGCGCGCCTCCTCGAGCTCCTGATCGACAAGGGCGTGGTGTTCGTGCTGACGTCGAACTACAGGCCCGACGACCTCTATCCCAACGGGCTGCAGCGCGCGCGCTTCCTGCCGGCCATCGAGATCCTCAAGCGCGACCTGGACGTGGTCGAGCTGGGCGGGTCCACGGACCACCGCCGGCGCCTCCTCGACGGGCTGAGCGTCTACTACACGCCCATCGATGCCCGGGCCGACGAGCACCTCGCGAGATTCTTCGAGGCGATGACCAAGGCCACCTACGCCGAGAACGGCACGATCGCGGTGGGCGGGCGCGACATCGCCTTCCGGCGCCGCGCCAAGGGCGTCATCTGGTTCGACTTCGCCGAGCTCTTCGAGCGTCCGCGCTCGCAGGTGGATTACCTCGAGATCGCGAGCGCCTATCACACCGTGCTCATCTCCGGGGTGAAGCGCATGGTCGCGACGCAGACCGACGTGGTGCGCCGCTTCACCTGGCTGGTGGATGTCTTCTACGACCAGCGCGTGAAGCTCGTGCTCTCCGCCCAGGCCGCGCCCGAGTCATTGATCGAGGCCTCCGAAAGCGCTTCACCGCCGGAGCGCATGGTGCGCAAGGAGTTCGCGCGCACCGCGAGCCGGCTGCGCGAGATGCAGTCGAAGGACTATTTCTCGCGCAAGCACGCCTCCGCCGCCGATCCTCAGGTGATGGTGAAATAATGGTGTCAGGTACGATAAGTCGTACCTGACACGACTTTTCATGCCGTCACTCCACTCCACCCAGACATTCCAGGTTTTCAAGGCGCTCTACCTCACGAAGGGGGAGGGCAGCGAGTTCAGCGCGCGCGTGGCACAGGTCGACGAGAAGGACCTGCCCGAAGGCGACGTCACGCTGCGCGTCGAATACTCCACGATCAACTACAAGGACGCGCTCGCCATCGCCAACGCCTCGCCCATCGTGCGCAAGTGGCCGATGGTGGCCGGCATCGACGGCGCGGGCACGGTGGAGGAGAGCCGGCACCCGCTGTGGCAGGCGGGCGACCGCGTGATCCTCAACGGCTGGGGCGTGGGCGAGAGCCACTGGGGTTGCCTCGCGCAGCGTGCACGCCTCAAGGGCGACTGGCTGGTGCGCCTTCCCGCGGGCATGACCACGCGCCAGGCGATGGCGATCGGAACCGCGGGCTATACGGCGGCGCTCTCGGTGATGGAGCTCGAGCGGCTCGGCGCGACGAAGGAGCGCGGCGAGGCATTGGTCACCGGCGCCACCGGCGGCGTCGGCAGCATCGCGGTGGCGCTCCTCGCGCGGCGCGGCTATCGCGTCGCCGCGTCCACCGGCAAGAGCGCGGAAGGCGATTACCTGCGCTCGCTGGGCGCGGCCGAAATCGTCGATCGCAAGACGCTGTCGGAGCCCGGCAAGCCGCTGCAGAAGGAGCGCTGGGGCGCGGTGATCGATTCGGTCGGCAGCCACACGCTCGCCAACGCCTGCGCGCAGACCGCCTCCGAAGGCGTGGTCACCGCGTGCGGCCTCGCCCAAGGCATGGATTTCCCGGTGACCGTCGCGCCCTTCATCCTGCGTGGCGTGACCTTGCGCGGGATCAATAGCGTCTTTGCGCTGCGCGGGCACCGTGAGAAGGCCTGGGAGCTCCTCGCGCGCGAGCTGGAGCCGGCGATGCTCGAGTCCATGGTGACCGAGATCGGCCTCGCGGAGGCGATCGCGCGCGCGCCCGACGTGCTCGCCGGGAAGATCCGCGGCCGCCTCGTGGTCGACGTCAATCGCTAGGGATGCCGTGACGAGCTACAAGGATTTCTACGCGCGCTCGGTGGAGGACCCCGCGGAGTTCTGGAGCGAGGAGGCGCGGCGCATCGACTGGCACAAGCCCTTCGACAAGGTGCTCGAGTATTCGAAGCCGCCGTTCCGGCGCTGGTTCGTGGGCGGGGAGACCAACCTCTGCTACAACGCGGTCGACCGGCACGTGGCCGGCCGCGGCGAGCAGGCCGCGCTGGTGTGGATCTCGACCGAGGTGAACCAGACCCGCTCCTTCAGCTACGGCGAGCTCTACGGCGAGGTGAACCGCTTCGCGGCGATCCTGAGGGACCTGGGGGTCGGCAAGGGCGACCGCGTGCTGATCTACATGCCGATGACGCCCGAGGCGGTGTTCGCCATGCTCGCCACCGTGAGGCTGGGGGCGATCCATTCGGTGGTGTTCGGCGGGTTCGCGGCCGCGAGCCTCGCCGCGCGTATCGACGACGCGCAACCCAAGGTGATCGTGACCAGCGACGCCGGCATGCGCATGGGCAAGATGACGGCGTTGAAGCCGCTGGTGGACGAGTCGCTCAAGCTCGCGGCCTCGCCGCCGAAGCATGTGATCGTGGTCGATCGCGGGCTGGATCCCAAGACTTCGCTCATGGCGGGGCGCGACATCGACTACGCGCAGGCACGCGACGCCCACCGCAATGTCGAGGTGCCGGTTACCTGGCTCGAGTCGAACGAGCCCTCGTACATCCTCTACACCAGCGGCACCACCGGCAAGCCCAAGGGCGTGCAGCGCGACACCGGCGGCTACGCGGTGGCGCTCGCCGCCTCGATGGCGAACATCTTCTGCGCGCGGCCCGGTGAAGCGTACTTCTGCACTTCCGACATCGGCTGGGTGGTGGGGCACTCGTACATCGTGTATGGCCCCCTCATCAACGGCTCGACCACGATCATGTACGAGGGCGTTCCGATGCGCCCGGACGCCGGCGTGTGGTGGAAGATCGTGCAGGACTACAAGGTGACCTCGATGTTCTCGTCGCCCACCGCGATCCGCGTATTGAAGAAGCAGGATCCGGCGTGGATGAAGAAATACGACACGTCGACGCTGAGGTACCTGTACCTCGCCGGCGAGCCCCTCGACGAGCCCACCGCGCGCTGGGTGTCCGACTCCCTGGGCGCGCAAATCGTCGACAACTACTGGCAGACCGAGTCGGGCTGGCCGATCCTCACCGCGTGCCCGGGCATCGAGGACACGCCGCGCAAGTTCGGCTCGCCGTCCTTCGCCGCCTACGGATATACCCTCAAGCTGAAGCACGAGGAGACCGGCCGCGAAGTCGGGACGAACGAGAAGGGAGTGCTGTGCATCGTGCCGCCGCTGCCGCCCGGCGCGATGACGACCCTCTGGGGCGACGACGAGCGCTACGTGAGTACCTATTACAGGTCGTTCCCCGACGAGATGGTCTACACCACCTTCGACTGGGCCACGCGCGACGCGGACGGCTACTATTTCGTGCTCGGGCGCACCGACGACGTGATCAACGTCGCGGGGCACCGCCTGGGCACGCGCGAGATCGAGGAGGCGGTGCAGGCGCACTCGAACGTGGCCGAGGTGGCGGTGGTGGGCGTGGCCGACGCGTTGAAGGGCCAGGTGCCGATGGCGTTCGCCGTGCTGAAGGATACGTCGCGCACCGCCACGCCCGAGCTCGCCGCGGCCCACGAGAAGGAGATCATGGCGACCGTGGACCGCGAGCTCGGCGCCATCGCGCGCCCCGCGCGCGTCTGCTTCGTGAGCGCGCTTCCCAAGACGCGCTCCGGCAAGCTCCTGCGCCGCTCCATCCAGGCCATCTGCGAGGGCCGCGACCCCGGCGACCTCACCACCATCGAGGATCCCACCGCCCTCGACCAGATAAGGGGTCAGATTACTTTTCGGGTCGAAAAGTAATCTGACCCCCTTACAACCCCGTTACTTGCAGGGGCCCAGGTATTTGCTTTCCATGTGCTGGGTCATGTTCATCATCCTGCCGTCCTGGTCCATGGCCATCTTCATGTCCATGTTGAAGCCCTCGCCGGTGAAGGTGATCTTGTTGTCGGCGGACATCTTCGGCTGCTTGCACTCCATGGTGTAGCTCGCGGTGTTGCCCGACTGGCTGAAATTCTTGATCTCGCACGACTCGGGCATCTTGCCGTCGCGCCCCGCGCCGCGGCCCATCTGGCCTTTCTCGATGTCCTGCGGCGTCAGGCACTTCTGGAACGTCATGCTGTGCTTGGCCATGCCGGGCGGCATCCCGGGAATGGCGCCCATGTCCATTTCCATCTTGTACTCGTACAGGCCGTCCTTCATCTTGCCCTTGAAGCTGTCGAACGGGCCGGCGATCGCGACCGCCGAAACGGCGGCGCAGGCGATGGCGAGCAGGCGGGCTTTGGTCATTGCGATGGAACCTCGCGGGTGAGAAGCGGCGAGAATACCCAATTCCCGAACGCGGAGCCACTAGAATACGGGCTATGGCAAGCCAGCTCGACCTCTCCCGGGACAAGAAGGCGCTGCGCCGCGAGATGATCGCGCGCCGCGACGCCGTGCCCGGCGAGGAACGCCAGAGCATCGCCGCCGCGCTGCTGGCGAAGCTCGTCGCGCTGCCCGAGTACCAGGCGGCGCGCTCGGTGCTCGCCACCATGGCGATCGCGAGCGAGTGGCCGACGCGCGGGTTCATCGAGCGCGCGCGCCGGGACGCGAAGGTCATCGTCCTGCCGCGCATCACGCCCGCGCCGCGCCATCTCGAGATCCACGTGGTCGCCGACTTGGAGCGCGATCTGGTCCCCGGCGTCTGGGAGATTCCCGAGCCGGATCCCGCGCGCTGCCGCAGGGTCGAGCTCGCCCAGGTCGATTTCGCCCTGGTTCCCGCGCTCGCCGTCGATCGCGCCGGCTACCGGCTCGGCTACGGCGCCGGCTACTTCGACCGCCTCCTCGCGGGCCGCGGCGCGCGGCCGTTCTGCGTGACCGCGCTTCCGGCCGCTGCGGTGCTGGCGAATGTCCCGCGCGAACCCCACGACATCCCCGTGGATCGCGTCGTGAGCGACGCGCCGTGAGCGCGCGCATCATCGACGGAAAGGCGATCGCCGCCGAGTTCCGCGCGGAGTTCGCCATCCGCGTCGAGCGCCTGAAGCGCCGCGGCGTCGTGCCCGGCCTCGCCGTGGTGATCGTCGGCGCGGACCCGGCGAGCCAGATCTACGTGCGCAACAAGGCGCTCGCCTCGGGCGCGATCGGCATGCACTCGGAAGTCCACGCGCTCGCGGCGGACACCACGGAGGCGCACCTCATCGCGTTCGTGAAGCGACTCAACGCAAACGACGCCATCCACGGCATCCTCGTCCAGCTGCCGCTTCCCAGGCACATCGAGAGCCGCGCGGTGATCGAGGCGATCGCGCCGGAGAAGGACGTGGACGGCTTCCATTACTTCAACGTGGGCTCGCTGTTCATGGGCGAGCCCGCGTTCTATCCATGCACGCCCTTCGGCGTGATGAAGATGCTCGAGCACGAGTCGATTCCGGTCGAGGGCGCGCACGCCGTGGTCGTGGGGCGCTCGACCATCGTCGGCAAGCCGATGGCGCTCCTCCTCCTTAACGCCGGCGCGACGGTCACCATCTGCCACTCGAAGACGCGCGATCTCGCCGCCATGACGCGCCAGGCCGACATCCTGGTCGCGGCCGTGGGCCGTGCGCGCCTCATCACCGCGCCCATGGTGAAGCCGGGCGCGGTGGTGATCGACGTCGGCATCAACCGGCTTGCCGACGGCAAGCTCGCCGGCGACGTGGATTTTGGCCCCGTCTCGGAAGCGGCGGGGCGCATCACGCCGGTGCCGGGCGGCGTCGGCCCGATGACGATCGCCATGCTGCTGGGAAATACGGTGAAGTCCGCGGAACGCGCGGCCGGTCTCGGAAGCCGCGCCGAGACCCGCATCGCCTGATCGGGAAGGAGCGCCATGAACGCCTACGAGCAGGGACTGGAACCCAACGACGCCAACTACACGCCGCTCACGCCGGTGTCGTTCCTCGCCAAGGCCGCATCCGTCTATCCGGAGCGCACCGCCGTCGTCCACGGCGTGGTGCGGCGCAACTGGCGCGAGGTGTACGCGCGCGCGCGCCGTCTCGCCTCCGCGCTCGCCAAGCGCGGCGTGCAGCGGGGCGACACCGTGGCGGCGATGCTGCCCAACGTCCCCGCGATGGTGGAGCTGCACTTCGGTCCCGCGATGTTCGGCGCCGTCCTCAATGCGCTCAACACGCGCCTGGACGCCGAGGCGATCGCCTTCATGCTCGACCACGGCGAGGCCAAGGTCCTGTTCACGGATCGCGAGTTCTCCGCGATCGTCGCGAAGGCCCTCAAGCTCGCGAAGTCGAAGCCGCTCGTGGTGGACGTGGACGACGCGCTCTACGACGGCGCCGGCGAGGGGCTCGGCTCGATCGAGTACGAGGACTTCATCGCCCAGGGAGACGCGAATTTCGAATGGAAGGTCCCGCCCGACGAGTGGAACGCGATCGCGTTGAACTACACCTCGGGCACCACCGGCAACCCCAAGGGTGTGGTCTACCACTATCGCGGCGCGTACCTGAACGCGCTCAACAACATCCTCGACTGGTCCATGCCGAAGCACCCGGTGTACCTGTGGACGCTGCCGATGTTCCACTGCAACGGCTGGTGCTTCAACTGGACCATCGCCGCGGCCGCGGGCACCAACGTGTGCCTTCGCAAAGTGGAAGCGAAGCTGATCCTCGAGCTCATCCGCGACCACAAGGTGACGCATTACTGCGGCGCGCCCATCGTGCACTCGATGCTGGTGAACGCGCCCGCGGAATGGCGCAAGGGCATCGCGCACGAGGTGCATGCGCTGGTGGCCGCCGCGCCCCCGCCCGCGGCGATGATCGAGGGCATGGGCAAGATCGGCTTCGACATCACGCACGTCTACGGCCTTACCGAGACCTATGGGCCGGCGGCGGTGTGCGCCAAGCACGGCGAATGGAACGACCTTCCCCTCGAGGAGCAGGTGCGGCGCAACGGCCGGCAAGGCGTGGCCTACCTCCTCGAGGAGGGCATGAGCGTCCTCGATCCCGAGACCCTGCGCCCGGTGCCGCTCGATGGCGAGACCATGGGCGAGATCATGTTCCGCGGCAACATCACCATGAAGGGCTACCTCAAGAATCCCGCCGCGACCGAGGAGTCGTTCCGCGGCGGCTGGTTCCACTCCGGCGACCTGGGGGTGATGCACCCCGACGGCTACGTGAAGATCAAGGACCGCTCCAAGGACGTGATCATCTCCGGCGGCGAGAACATCTCGTCGCAGGAAGTCGAGGATGTGCTGCACGGGCACCCCTCGGTGATGATGGCCGCGGTGGTGGCGCAGCCCGACCCCAAATGGGGCGAGACGCCGTGCGCTTTCATCGAGCTGAAGGAGGGCGCCTCCGCGAGCGTGGAGGAGATCATCGAGTTCTGCCGCGCGCGCATGGCGCGCTTCAAGGCGCCCAAGACGGTGGTGTTCGGCATATTGCCGAAGACTTCCACCGGCAAGATCCAGAAATTCATCCTGCGCGAGCGCGCGAAAAGCACGGCGGCCATCGAGTGATGCTTGCAAAGGGCTATGAACGCAGATGAACGCAGATAAAGGCGCGCAGATGAACGTACCCCGAAACCCATTTGATATTTTGAACCGAGCCCTTGGATGCATCCGGGGTACGTTCATCTGCGCTATATCTGCGTTCATCTGCGTTTCCAAAGCCTTTCGCCCGCAATGAGCACGATGCGCGAAGGGGCAGTACGGTGCCTGGATCCGCACGGGTTCCACTGGGTGCGCTACGTGGAGTGGGGCGACGCGAAGAACCCGAGGGTGCTGGTGTGCGTCCACGGACTCACCCGGAACGCGCGCGATTTCGACTACGTCGCCGAGCACCTCGCCGACGCCTACCGCGTGGTGAGCGTGGACGTCGTGGGGCGGGGCCGCAGCGACTGGCTGCGCGATCCCGTGGACTACAACTACCCGGTGTATTGCGGCGACATGGCCACACTCATCGCGAGCCTGCACGCGGAGACCGTCGACTGGCTCGGCACCTCCATGGGCGGGATCATCGGCATGATCATGGCGAGCCTGCCGGGCACCCCGGTGAGGAAGCTGGTGATGAACGACGTGGGCGCGCTGATCCCCAGGGCGTCGCTGGTGCGCATCGGCGAGTATGTCGGCCGCGAAGTCCCCTACGATTCGATCGACGCGCTGGAGGCCGCGATGCGCGCCGTGAGCCCGTTCGGAAACCTCTCCGCCGCGCAATGGCGTCACCTCGCCTTGCACGTGGCCAAGCAGGATGACCACGGCAAGTGGCGCTTCCGCTACGACCCGGGCATCGGCAGGAATTTCCATGCGGCGCCGCCCGCGGACATCGACTTGCGCCCCTACTGGCAGGCGGTGCACGGACCGGTGCTGGTGATCCGCGGCGAGCATTCGGACCTCCTCACGCGCGCGACGCTCGACGAGATGCTGAAGCACCCGCATACGCAGTCGTACGTCGTCGCCGATACCGGCCACGCGCCGATGCTCATGGACGACGCGCAGGCGGGCGTCATCCGGCGCTTCCTCCTCGGCTGACCGCATGGCGCGCGATTCCGGCGCGTACGATGCGCTGATCATCGGCGGCGGCCACAACGGGCTCGTGTGCGCGTGCTATCTCGCCGCGGGCGGGCTCGAGGTCTGCGTGGTCGAGCGCCGCGCCGAGGTCGGCGGCGCGGCGGTCACCGAGGAATTCCATCCGGGCTTCCGCAACTCGACCGCGAGCTACACGGTGAGCCTCCTCAATCCGAAGGTGGTCTGCGAGCTGAAGCTGGCGAGCCACGGGCTCACCATCGTGGAGCGTCCGTTCGCGAATTTCCTGCCGCTTCCCGACGGCAACTTCATCAAGGTGGGCGGCGGCCTCGAGGCCACGCAGCGCGAGGTCGCGAAGTTCTCGAAACGCGATGCCGAAAGGCTGCCGGAGTACTACGCGCGCCTCGAGGTCGTCGCGGACATCCTGCGCGGGCTTCTCCTCGAGACCCCGCCCAACGTGGGCGGCGGCGTGGCCGAGCTCTTCGGCGCGTGGAAGGTCGGCAAGCGCCTGAACGCGCTGCCGCTCGCGGCCAAGCGCGATGTGCTCGACCTCTTCACCGTTTCCGCCGCGCAGTGGCTCGAGCGCTGGTTCGAGTCCGACCCCATCAAGGCCTGCTTCGGCTTCGACGCGGTGGTGGGCAATTTCGCGAGCCCCTATTCGGCGGGCTCGGCTTACGTGCTGCTGCACCACGTCTTCGGCGAGGTGAACGGCAACAAGGCAAGCTGGGGCCACGCGATCGGCGGCATGGGCGCGATCACGCAGGCGATGCGCCGCGAGGCCGAGGCGCGCGGCGTGGCGATCCGCACCGGCCAGGGTGTGGCGAAGATTCTCGCGCAGGGCGGCCGCGCGCGCGGCGTGGCGCTCGACGACGGCACGACGATCGCCGCACGCTGCGTGGTCTCGAACGCGCACCCGCGTGCGCTGCTCGCTCTCCTCGGCGACGAGGGGGCCGAGTGGCGCGAGGCCTTCGGCCACTATCAGTCCGAGTCGGCCACCTTCCGCATGAACGTGGCGCTCGCGGAGCTGCCGCAGTTCTCGTGCGCGCCCGCCGCGGATGCCCAGCCCCATCACCGCTCCGGAATCATCATGGCGCCGTCGCTCGCCTTCATGGACCGCGCCTTCTCGAGCGCGCGCGAGCTCGGCTGGTCGCGCGAGCCGATCGTGGAGATGCTGATCCCCAGCACCGTCGACGATTCGCTGGCGCCTCCCGGCCAACACGTGGCGAGCCTCTTCTGCCAGCACTTCCGCTATGCGCTTCCCGCGGGCGGCAAGTGGGACGAGGAGCGCGAGCGCGCGGCCGACGCGGCGATCGACCAGGTGAGCCGCTTCGCGCCCAACTTCCGCGCGTCGATCCTCGGCAAGCGCGCACTCTCGCCCCTCGACCTCGAGCGCGAATTCGGCCTCGTGGGCGGCGACATCTTCCACGGCAAGCTCAGCCTGAACCAGCTCTTCAGCGCGCGCCCGGTCCTGGGACATGGCAATTACCGCATGCCGCTGAAGGGCGTCTATCTATGCGGCTCGGGGGCGCATCCGGGCGGCGGGGTGACCGGGGTGCCGGGCCACAACGCGGCGCGGGAGGTGCTGCGCGACTGGCGAAAGGGCCGAATTGCCGCCTGAATGCGGAATTTTCCGCATTGTCAGCCCCACGCCGAAGGGGCTACCATGCCGTTAGAGCGCTCATTGGGTTCCCCATGAGGGCGCCGCGCGCGCAATTCAAGAACGATGGTCTGGCGCAGGGAGTTCGCATGACATTCATTTCCGTCGCGAAGCGATTCGCCGCGTTGCTCACATTCGCTGCGTTGCTGGGCTTCTCGGCGCTTGCCACAGCCGTCACCAGCCCGCCCTTCGTCCAGCTCACCTACTCGCCCTCCAGCATCACGCAGGGTGGCGTCGCTTCCCTGGTCGTCCAGATCATGGATACGAGCGGCGCGGGCTTTACCTCGGGCCAAACGAGCTCTCCGATCACGTATTTCACGGGTACGGGAACCGCCGGCGTGAGCAACACCGGCAACGTGATATCGAACGATTGCGGCGGCATCGGCTTCACGCTCACTGCGAACGCGGCCCAGGGCCAGTTCGGCGTGACCGGCGTCGACCTGGGCGCTTCCGCGAGCTGCTTCATCTACATCGAAGTCACGACGTCGGCCCCCGGAACGTACACCACCGGATATCCGGGCGGGGTGCCCTTCACGGCCAGTACTGGAACCAGCAACAACTCGGTTTCCACCACGCTCACCTCCGTCGCGCCCACCGTGGTGACCAATACCAATGACAGTGGCGCGGGCTCCCTGAGGGATGCCATCAATATCGCCAACGGCGGCGGATCGTGCCCGGCATCTTCCACCTCGATCACTTTCGCGATCGCCCCGGGAACGGGACCCTTCACGATCCAGCCCGCCACGCAATTGCCGGCGATCGCCTGCCCCAACACCTTCATCGACGGCTATACGCAGTCCGGATCATCCCCCAATGGCGACACGTCGGGCGGCAACAACGCATCGATCCAGGTCGTGCTCGACGGCAGCGCGTGTTCCGCTTGCGACGGCCTGCAGATCCAGGCTTCGAACGTCATCGTCAAGGGGCTCGCGATCCGCTCCTTCGGCGGCTCGGGAATCCTGGTCGCTTCGGGCGCGGCCACGATCCTCGGCAACTACATCGGGACCGATCCGGGCGGGATGAACGCATTCGGCAACGCGGCGGCGGGCGTCCAGGTGACCGGCGGAACTCTCCAGCTCGGCGGGAGCTCTGCGGCCGATCGCAATCTCATCTCCGCGAACGGCGTCGGCGTGTCCGTCTCGGCAGGCGCCACCGCGAGCATCACCAACAATCAGATTGGCGGCAAGCGCGACGGCAGCGCCGGCAACGGTAACGCCGCCGAGGGCATCCGCTTCACGGGCGTGAACTTCTGCTGCAACTACATCTCCGACAACTTCGTGCACGAGAACGGCGCGGCCGGAATCCTGCTGGATGCGGGCACCACGGGCAGGGTGGTCCTCTCCGCCAACATGAGCTACGCGAATGCCGGCATCGGCATCGACATCAAGGGCGATGGGGCCACGCTGAACGACGAGGCCTCGCCGCCCTACGACACCGACGGCGTGCAGAACTATCCGGTCGTCACCTCGGTCGCCCACGCGGGCGGCAATACGGTGGTGACCGGCTACCTCAAGTCCGTGGCGTCGTCGTTCAGCCCGTATCCCGTCACGATCGAGCTTTATCACAACAGTGTTTCGAGATCGCAAACGGAAGGCGAGCAGTTCATCGACTCGTTCAACGCCAGCCTCGACACGACGGGCGTCATCTCCTTCACGCGCACCATCGCCGGCAGCTGGAACAACGTGTCGGCCGCCACCACCGTCGATACCTGCGGCGACGGCTGCGTGCGCAGCTCCGAGTATTCGCCGTCGGTGGCGGTGACCGACCCGCTGGTGGTGGTCAACACCAAAGACAGCGGCGCGGGGTCGCTGCGCGATGCGATCAACTTCGTGGACGCGAACTGCGCCGCGCAGACGATCACGTTCAACATCCCGGGGCCGGGGATCCAGACGATCTCTCCGGCCACGGCTTTGCCAGCGATCTCGTGTCCTGGAACGGCCATCGACGGATTCACGCAACCCGGCGCACACGCGAACCTGGCCGGCGACGACGCGGTGCGTCTCATCGAGATCAACGGGGGGCTCGCCGGAATCGCGAACGGGCTCGAAGTCCGCGC
>WNFM01061828.1_pt2 | contig 19037 bp, 14 predicted proteins | sample 5400271 | NCBI WGS metagenome assembly WNFM01 (sample SAMN13153352, study PRJNA577476) | soil metagenome | isolation source: 60 cm saprolite on Douglas fir-dominated hillslope | place: USA:California | collected 2013-09-17 | reverse complement strand
TCTCAGCTTCTCGGGACTGAGCACGCTGATGGCAATCCTCGCCATCGCAGCCGGTGTCTTGATCGTCGTCGGGCGATAGGAGCGAGGGCCTTTGCGCCCTCGAGAAATGGCTGACCCGCCCTACTTCGCTTCTTTCCTCGCCTTCAGGTACCACTCGAGGATCTCCTCCCCGTTCCAGTGCAGCACGCCCTTGAACTTGGCGATGGCTCTGTAGACGTCCTCTAGGTACTTGATGCGGAAGGGCTGGCCGCTGATGTAGGGATGGATGGCGATCGCCATGATCTTCGGCCGCTCGGCGCCTTCCTCGTAAAGCCGCTCGAAGCAGTCGATGCATTTCCGCGTCCAGTACGCCCCTTCGTGGTGCTGCACGATCATCATCGGGATGTCGTTGCATTCCACGGTGTAGGGCAGCGTGACGAGCGGCCCGTTCGCAGTCGAGATTTCGGTGGGCTCGTCGTCGTACACCCAGTCGCCGATGTACTTGACGCCCGCCGCAGTGAGGTGCTCCGGCGTGTCGTAGGTTTCGGTGAGCCCCGGCCCCAGCCAGCCCACAGGCCGCTTGCCGGTGAAGTTCTCGATCGCTTCGAGCGAGCGCCGGATCATGGCCGGCTGGTCTTTTTCGTTGTGGATCGGTCCCTGCTCGTAGCTGTGGCCCATAAACTCCCAGCCCGCGTCCTTGCAGGCCTGCGCGACGCGCGGATAGTCGACGCACACGCGCGCGTTGATCGCGACGGTCGGCCGGATCTTCAGGCGCCGGTAGAGCGCGTGGAATCGCCAGAAACCCACCCGCATGCCGTACTCGTGCCAGCTCCAGTTCGGCACGTCGGGCAGGAGCGGCACCCCGGTGGGCGCAGGCAGCACTTGCCGCGCCATCGGCTTCGCGATATCCCAGACCTCGAGATTGACGATGGTCCAGACGACGATGCGCTTGCCGGCGGGGAGCCTGAGCTTCGGCCGGTCGACGATGGCAGAGTATTTAACGCGGTCTCTTGGGATTGTCATTTGGCCTTCTTGTTGGTCTTTTTCCTGGATGGACGCGATTTTGGTTTTGCTTCCCTCTTCGGCGCCGCAGGCAGCTCGAGCTTCAGCATGCGGATGGCGTTGCCGAAATAGACTTTGCGCCGGTCGTCGTCCTTCAACTTCAGCGAATCGATCGTCTTGATGATCTCGCGGATGAAAAGCGGGCCGCCCTCCCAGGCCGCAGCGCGTGGCCGACGCCGAGCCGTTCACCGAGGTGTCCGCGTAGAACATCCTGAAGTAATCGACCGGGCGCTTGGCCATGCGCTTCAGGATGACGGTGTAGTCCTCGTCCGAAGTCCGCGTGCCCAGCTGATCCATCCCGTAGCCGATCCTCGCGTCGAAGAACGGCGCCATAGCGCCCAGGTGATGCGTGATGATTTTGAGATCGGGGAGCTTCTCCATCATTCCCGAGAACACCAGGCGCGCCATGAATGCGCTCGTCTCGTAGGGCCAGCCGAACAGCCAGTAGATCTCGTACTTGGATTTGCTCTCGCTGACATAATCGGCGAATTTCGCGGTGCGCGTCGGGTGCACCCAGATCGGCAGGTCGTACTTGTTCGCCATGCGCTCGAAGATCGGATAGAACTCCGGCTCGTCGAGCGGCCTGCCGTTCACGTTCGTGAAGATCTGGATGCCCTTTGCGCCGAGCTCGCCGATCGCCCGGTCCATCTCGCGCAGCGCTTCGGGAAGGTTGTTCATCGGAAGCGAAGCGACGAAGGCGGGAAAATAGCCGGGATGCCTGGCGACGATCTCGGCCATGCCGTCGTTCGCCAGGCGCGCGAGCTCCGGCGATTTGTCGTGCGGCGCGAGGAATTCGATCGCCGGAAGCGACAAGGTGAGGATCTGCTTGTAGCCCGGAAAGCGCTCCATCATTCGCAGGCGCGCTTCCAGGTCCCACAGCACCGGGATGTGCAGCCAGCGCTTGATCTGCGCGCCGAGCGTGGGACTCTGCTCCGCGATCGCCTTCACCCGTTCGAAAAACGCCGCCGGAAAGATGTGCGGGAAGATGTCGAGCTTGAGATTCGGATTCATGAGCACCTGGGGGATGGATTCGGAATTCGAGAGCAAGGGATTGTGCCTGAAATCCCTCCGTTCCAGATCGCGCCTAGGCTTCGCCCTCGAGCCGGGCGATGAAGCTGGCCATCGCCTCGAGCACCACACCGGGCTGGTCGCGGTGCGGGGAGTGCCGGCAGTCGGCAAGGCGCAGGAGCTCGATCGGGCCGCCGGTCTGCCTCGCGATCGCCTCGAGCTGCGCCATCGTCCCGTATTCGTCGTCGAAACCCTGGATTGCGAGCACGGGGCAATGTATCCGGGGCAGGACCTCCTCGATGTTCCAGCTCCTGAAGTCCGGGTGCAGCCAGATGTCGTTCCAGCCCCGGAACGTCTTCGCCGCGTCGGCGTGATAGCGGCCGAGCTTCTGCGCGAGGTCCGTGTCCCCGAAGGCCGTCTTCGCCTCGGCGATGCTCTTCACGCTGATGTCCTCGACGAAAACATGGGGCGCCATGAGCACCAGCCCCTTGACGCCGTCGCTCATCGCCGCGTAGATGAGCGCGATCGAACCGCCGTCGGAATGCCCCACGAGAACCGGCTCGCCGATGCCGAGCCGCTCGAGCAGCTCCGGCAAGACCTCGAGCGCTTCGACATGCATGTAGTCGACCGCGCGCGGCTCGCGCAGCCCTTCGGATTGACCGTGACCGTAGCGCGAGTAGGCCACCGCGGCGCAGCCGGTTGCCGCAGCCGCCTTCTGCGGAAAATCCCGCCACATCGCAACCGAGCCCAGGCCCTCGTGGAGAAAGACCAGAGTCGGCGCGTCCCGATTCGCGCCGGGAATTTTCTGAAACTCGAGCTTGCGGCCTTGAACGGTGACGAAAGAATGATCGGCTTTCTCGGACAAACTCGGCTTTCTTCTGTTCTCCACGGATCCCGCAAGTTTATCGAATCCGCGTCGACTCTTGCTATAGCTTGAGCGGTTTCCAGTATCCGGTCAGCTCGAGATAGCCGCGTCCGACCATGGTTTCCCCTTGTTTGGCGCGCACGGCTCCCTCCCAGTAGACCGTGCCGGTGCTCGCGCGCGCGTCGAGCTCCTGGTCCTCCATGAGCGGCTCGATCTCCAGGGTCAAGGCGCCGGCCTCGACGCGCACAGAAACCGGATACTCGGTTCCGGTCCGGCGCGAGCGCCAGATCCTGAGCGGGTCGAATCGAACCTCTCCCGGTTTCAGGCTGCGCACGCGGCCGTCGGCGCCCCGCAGGGCTCCGCCCGCCCAGATACTGCCGCCGTCCCTCCCCCGCATGCGGAACGCCATGAGCGCCCCGCCGTCGGAAAGATTGATTCCGATCCAGTCCCAGCCGACCGCTCCTTCCGCCAGAGCCTCGCTCGACCATTCGTGATCGAGCCAGGCTTCGCCCGAAACCTCGAGCTCGCGGCCGCCGATGACGACGCTGCCCGTGACCGCAAGATGCGGAATGCTGTAATAGTAGCTCGCCTGCGCCGGGTTCGGCCCTTTGCGGCTGAAGCCGCGCTCGCCCTGGAGCAGCACCGCCTGTTTCGCATCGAACCGGAGGCTGTAGCGGAAATCGCGCGCCGCGACCTCCGCCACGTAGCCGCTCCCGGTTTGCTTGAGCGACCAGTCTTCGATCGCGACCTCGGTGCGGCCCTCTTCGGCCTGGGCGAGCCCGAACCCCGCGCGCGCGGCGCGCTGATCGTGCAGCAGCCCCGCGGCCGCCGGATCGGCGAGCGCCGCATGCGCGAAGAGCAGCTGCCGCGGCGCGAACCGGCTCGAAAGGTCTTCGGCGACACGCGGCCGGTTGCGAAAAAAAGTGATCTGCACGCCGAGCTCTTTGCCGCCGGCCGCTTTGAGCCAGCCAGTGATGTACCACCATTCGCTGCGGAACTGCGGGTGGCTGCCGTGGTCGCGCGGGAACTGCAGCGCTACGCCCTGGCGCACCGGAGGATACTCACCCTGCCCGTGGACGAAGACGGGCCAGGAGGCGAGCGCGAGCGCCAGCGCGAACCTCACCAATCCTCCTTCACCGCCCGCACGGCTTCCCCGCTCATCGCCTGCCGCCCGCTCGCGATCGCGGTGAATGTCGCCAGCACGAGCATCACCGCCACGAATTCGGCCAGAAGCTGCCAGGGCAGGTGCAGCTCCATCCCCCAGTGGAACGAATGGCGGTTGACGACGTGGATGAGCACGAGGCTGATCACCCAGCCGAGGGCGAGGCCCACCGCGAGACCCAGAGCGCTCACCAGCAAGCCTTGCGCGGCGAGCATGGAGCCGATCTGTCGCCGCGTCATTCCGATGTGGCGCAGCACGCCGAACTCGCGACGCCGCGCCAGCACCAGAGCGCCGAAACTCGAGGAAAGTCCGAAGAGGCCGATCACGACGGCCACCGCCTCGAGCGCATAGGTCACGGCGAAGGTACGGTCGAAGATCGCGAGCGAGACTTCGCGGATCTCTCCGGGGCCGGCGATCTCGAGGTTGGCTGCGCCCGCGACGCGCGCCTGGATTTCGCGCGTCACGCTCGCCGCGTCCGCGCCCGGCGCGAGCCACAGCGCCGCGTCGTCGGCGTAGGCGTCGCCGGTATGGCGCAGGTACTCGTAGCGCTCGATCAGCACCGCGCCCTGCTGGCGCGCGTAATCGCGCCAGATTCCGGCGACCGTGAAGCGCGCGCGCCGCCCGCCGAGCGGGATCTCGATGACGGCGCCCGGCTGCCATGCGTACAGATCGGAGGCGACTTCGCTCACCCATGCCGCGGGTGGCTCGCCCGCTTTGAGCGCATGCGCGGCACCCAGGAGCGGCGGAACCCTGCGCTCGGCCTCGACCGCGCGGGCGAGTAGCGTGATCGGCGGCCTGTCCGGAGCGACGACCAGGCGCTGGCTGCGCAGGAATTCGACGCGGCGAACCCCGGGCAGCGTCGCGATCGTCTGCTGGTCGGCGGGCGAGAGGAAGGCAGTGTCCGAGCCTTGTCCCGCGCGCAAATAGAGGTCCGCGGGCAGCACGCGCTCCAGCCACTCGTCCAGCGACTGGCGGAAGGAGGCGACCATGATCGCCATCGACACCATGAGGCTCACGCTCGCGACGATCGCGGCGAGGCTCACCCCCGCCTGTCCCGGAGCGCCGCGAAGCTGCGCGAGCCCGATGCGCGCCGATACCGGCCCGAGGAGCGGCGCGACGCGGAACCCGAGCACCGCGATGCGCGGCATCAGCATCACCGTGCCGATCAGGAGGAGCGCGATGGCGCCATAGCCGAACAACGGCAGCCCGCTCACGGGTCCCGCCCGGGTGAGGGCTGCGCCGGCGAGAAGCACCGCAATTCCCGGCCACACCGGCCGCAGCCGTCGGAGAGCGCGCTCTTCATCGCCCGCCTTCAAGGCGGGCGCCGGCGCTGCACCGGCGGCTTCCAGGGCTGGTGCGAGGCTGCCGAGCACCGCTGCGAGGATCCCGAGCGAGAAGAACAGCGCGAGCGCCGGCCAGTCGAGCACGAGCGAAGGCGCGAGGCCGCGGAAATATCCGCCCCCGAGCTCTGCGCCGAAGCGCTCGAGCACGAAGGCGGCGCTCGCATGGCCGAGCGCAATTCCGGCGAGCGCCCCCATCGCGCCGACGACGGCGGCCTCGGCGAGGAGCATCGCAACCAGCTCCCGCCGCGTCATGCCCAGAACGCGAAGCAGCGCGAGCTGCGAGCGCCGGCGCACCACGGCGAGAGCCTGCGCCGAAAAAACGAGCAGCCCGCCGGTGAAGAGCGCCACCAGCGCCAGCACATTGAGGTTGACGCGGTAGGCGCGCGACAGCGCGCCGCTTCGCTCGACATCGGCGTCCGGCCGCTCGACCAGAGTGCCCGCCGGCATCTCCGCGCGCAGGCGCCCCGCCAGGCGCTCCGCATCGGCCCCCGCGCGCAGCCGCAGGTCGATGCGGTTCAAGAAGCCCGAGCGCAGGAAAATCGCCTGCGCCGCGCCGATGTCGATGATCGCAAATCGCTGCCGGCGGACCTCGCCCAGCACTCCTGCAACCTGCAGCGAAAGCACCCGCAGACCCACCTGGACGGAAAGCGCGTCGCCTTTTTTCAGGCCCAGGGACTCGGAGGCCGCGGCGGAAAGGAAAATCCGGTCCGGACGCAGAAAATCCAGCCGCTCTCCCCAATCCCCGGCCGCGAGGAAAGGCTGGATGTGGGCGGCGCGAAAGAGATCGAGCCCCAGAATCTTGAGCGGCTCGCGGCGACTTGGGAGCCGCGCCTCCACCTCGAGCACCGGACTCGCCACCGCCACTTCGGGCAGCTTTGCGAGGCGTGGGTACAGGGACTCGTCGAAACCCGCCCGGGGACCCCGCACCGCGAGATCGGCCTCCCCGGAGAGCGTCTGCACGGCCGCGGCGAATTCGTTGATGGCCGCCTGATTGATGAGCTGGACCGCGTAGCCGAGAGCGACGCCGAGCGCGATGGCGAGTACCGACAGAGCGAGCCTGCCCTTGTGCTGCGAGAGCGGCGCGAGCAGGAGGCTGCGGCGGACCGCGTGGCGGCTCATTCCGTCATGTTAGCGCGCGTGCCGCCCGCGCGCGGGATCAGGCGCGGCTCGGCGGGCTTTGGTTGATCAGGATCCAGTACATCCCGAGCTGAGTGACCGCGTTGGCGAACGCGGAGAACTCGATCGGCTTGCGCACGTAGCTGTTTGCGCCGGACTGGTAGCTTCGCAGCATGTCTTCGTCCTCGCTCGATGAGGTGAGGACGACCACGGGGACGAGCTTGGTGCGCGGGTCGGCGCGTATCCGGTGCAGCACGTCGATGCCGTCGAGTTTGGGAAGCTTGAGGTCGAGCAGGACCACGGCGGGCATCGTCCGCGGTTCGCGCCCCGCGTGTTTGCCCGTGCCGAACAGGAAGTCGACCGCTTCCTGGCCGTCCCTCGCGACGACAACGTTGTTGGCGATATTGGCCTTTCGCAGCGCGCGCAGCGTCAGCTCCTCGTCGTTCGCGTTGTCCTCGACGAGCATGATCGTTTTTTCCATATCCACTCCAAGGCGCCGGGCGCCGTCAGTTGAATTTCGCGGCGGACGGCTCGAGCGAGCCGACCGCCAGAAGCTGTGCCATCGCCTCGGGGTCAACCGCGGCGGAAAAGAGATACCCCTGGGCCTGATCACAGCGGTGCATGCGCAGAAATTCCAGCTGCTCCACGGTCTCGACTCCCTCCGCGATCACCCGCACCCCGAGCGAATGCGCGAGCGAGATCACCGCTTGCGTGATCGCCGCGTCGTGCCCGTGTTCGTGGGCCTTGCTTACGAACGAGCGGTCGATCTTCAGGCAGTCGATCGGCAGCCGCGAGAGATAGCTCAAGCTCGAATAGCCCGTGCCGAAGTCGTCCACGGCGATCTGCACGCCCAGCCCTTTCAGACCAGCGAGGACGGCGACCGTCCGGTCACGGCTCTCGACCAGCACGCCTTCGGTGAGCTCGAGCTCGAGATTGTGCGGTTCGAGCTTCGACGCGCGCAAGGCGCGCTCGACGGCATGCACGAAACCGGGACTGCGGAACTGCTGCGCCGAGACGTTCACTGCAAGCCTGAGCGCAGCGAGCCCGGCCTCGCCCCACACCCGGATCTGCCGGCAGCTCTCCGCGAGCGCGAATTCTCCGAGCGGATGGATCAGAACGGAGTCCTCCGCGACGGGGATGAACTGGCCGGGGGGGATCCATCCGCGCCGCAGGTGGTTCCAGCGCATCAGGGCTTCGACTCCAACGATGCGCCCATTGGCGAGCACGACCTGAGGCTGGTAGTGCATTTCCAGTTGGTTCTTCTCAAGCGCGAGCCGCAATTCGTTCTCCAGTTCGACCCGATCGGTGGCCTGTCGGGTCATGACGGCAGCGTAGAACTGGAACCCGTTGCGGCCGTCGGCCTTGACGCGGTGCATCGCGGCGTCGGCGTTGCGCAGCAGGATGTCGAACTCTTCGCCGTCCCGCGGATAGATGCTCGCCCCGATGCTCAGCGTGACGTGGAGGTCGCGTCCCTCGAGCCAGAACGGCGAGTGCATTGCGTCGCGGATCTTGCGCGCCACCGAGAGAACGTCGTCCGGACGTGCGAGATCGGTCGCGAGCACCGCAAAGGCGTCTCCACCGAGGCGCGCCACGGTATCGCCTTCGCGCACGGCGCTCTTCAGGCGGTCGGCGACCATTCGCAGCAGCGTATCGCCCGCCCCGTGGCTGTAGCTCTCGTTGACCAGCTTGAAGCGATCCAGATTCAGCACCAGGAGCGCCGCCGGCCGGCCGGCGCGCCGGGCGTGCGCAACCGCCTGCAAGGTGCGATCGCCGAGCAGGTCGCGGTTCGGCAGGCCGGTCAGCGGATCGTAATTCGCCAGATACTGCAGGCGGGCTTCGTAGGCCTTCCGCTCCCGTATGTCGCGCGCGATCGTCGAGAAGAAGCGTATCTCACCGCCCGGTCCACGGTGGGCGATGATCACCTGCGAGACCGGGATCTCCGCCCCGTCGGCGCCGAGGATCGCGGTTTCGCCGGTCCACGCGCCCGCACTCGAAGCGACCGGCGTTCCCTCGCGCTCTATCAGCTCGCGCGCCCACGCGGGATAGATCTCGCCCGCCGACTTGCCTGCGCCTTGCGATTCCGGCGCGCCGATCAGTTTGCGCCCGGCGGCGTTCAGATAGATGATCGTTCCAGCGGGGTCGGTCATGCAAACGTAGTCGCTGGTCGCCTCGAGGATCTGCACCAGGCGCACGCGCTCCTCCTCCGCGACGCGAATGCGCTCGCGCTCGGCGGCGTCAGACAGGGCGCGTCTCACGACCGTGCTGAGCCGCCGCATGTTGTTCTTCAGGACATAATCGGTTGCGCCGAGCCGGATCGCCTCGATCGCCCGCTCCTCGCCGATCGTGCCCGACAGGAAGATGAAGGGAACGCCCGGGGCGAGCTCCTTCACGAGGCGCAGCGCATCGACGCCGTCGAAGCGCGGCATCGAGAAATCGGAAAGAATCGCCTGCGGTTTCGACGAGGCCAGGACCCGTTTCAGATCCTCTTCGAGGTCGACGCGGTCCCACGAGACCTCGAACCCCCCCTGCTCGAGCGAGCGCAGCGCGAGCTCGACGTCGACCTCGGAGTCCTCGATGAACAGCACCTGGATCGGCGTCCTATCCATGAGCCTTTTCCTCGACCTGCTCGGCAGCGGCAGCCTCCTCCCCGGCGATCACCAGCGTGAAGAAGAACACGGCCCCCTTTCCGACTTCCCCTTCAGCCCAGATGCGCCCGCCATGCCGGTGCACGATGCGTTGCACGGTCGCAAGCCCGATGCCGGTGCCGGCGTACTCGGTTGCGGAATGCAGGCGCTGAAACGCGCCGAAAAGCTTGTCCGCATAGGCCATTTCGAAGCCCGCCCCGTTGTCGCGGACAAAAAAAGTCGTGCGCCCGCGATCCTTCAGGGCGCCGATCTCGATACGAGGTTTCACCGACCTCGCGGTGAACTTCCACGCGTTTCCGATGAGGTTCTCGAGGGCGACCCGCAACAGATGCGGGTCGGCCTCGGCGCGCATCCCGTCCCAGACCGAGACTTCCACCGCGCGGCCGGGCTCGCGTTGCTGCAGCTCACTTACCACCTGTTGCGCGACCTGGCCCAGGTCCACCGTCCGGCGCTCGACCGGTCCGCGTGACACGCGGGCGAGCTTGAGCAGATCCTCTATCAGCTGGGCCATGTGCTGCGTCGAGGCGCGTATTCGCGACAGGTAACGCTTTGCATCGCCGGGAAGGTGCTCGGGAAAATCGTCGACCAGCGCCTGGCCGAACCCGTCGATCGCGCGCAACGGCGCGCGCAGGTCGTGGGACACCGAATAGGAGAATGACTCGAGCTCCCGGTTGGCCGTCTCCAGCTGCGCGGTGCGCTCGCGCACCCTGTTCTCGAGCTCGGCGTTGAGGCGCAGGATCTCCCGCTCGGCGCGGCCGCGCTCCTCGGCCTCCTGCGCGAGCTTCGCGTTCGATGCCTCCAGCTCCCGGTTGCGCCGATCGATCTCCGTCAGCATATCGTTGAACGAGTCGACCAGCGTTCCCACCTCGTCGGCGCTCATCTTCACGGCGCGGCGGGAATAGTCGCGCTGCCCGACCACCTCGCGGGCGACCTGCGCGATCGCGAGGATCGGCCGCGTCACGATGTTCTGCATCCACGAGGACATGAGCAAGGCGACCAGCATCGCGGCGATCAGAACGACCGCGGCGATCCCGAGATAATCGAAGACCCGGGCGAACAGCTCGTAGTCGGCGCGCAAGTACACCGTCCCGAGGATTTCTCCGTCGTTGACGATGCGCTTGAACAGAACCAGGTCCCCGTCATCGACGCGCGCGCCGTCGGGCTCGGGCAGCTTCGGAAACGCGTGCCGGTCGTTCTCCCGCGCATAGGTCGCATAAAGCGCCCCGCGCGCGTTGTAGATGGCGGCGGAGCTCACGAGCGGCCGGAACCGAAGCAGGCTCAGATTCTCCTTCGCCACCTTGGCATCGTCGAAAGCCAGCGCCGGTGCGCTGGTGCGTCCGAGCAGCTCCGCCTGAGTGGTCATGTCCGACACCAGGATCCGGTGGTAGGCGCGCAAGTCGTAACCGATCATCGCGGCCAGAGCGACGATCAAGGCCACCAGCGTGGTGACGAGCACCATCCCGAGCAGCTTTTGCCTCAATGAGCGCGGCGCCCAGAGCTTCATGACGGTTTCGATATGACTTTGCGTGCGACGCCGAGCAGGCGCGCGCTGATTTTCAGGTTGCCCGATTCGGCCGGAGGAGGCGCAACGTCGAACCGGACCTTGTCATCGACCACGACGAAATTGATCATGCTGCCGAGCTCCAGCGCCTCATCCGTCTCCGTCACCGTCAACAACGGTTGGCCTTTCGCGGCGGCCAATATGTCGGCGAGTCGGCTGCTGTCCGATCGGCCGACGAAAAGGACGTGCAAGCTCGCGACCGCCTCTCCTGGCCGGAGCTTGCGCACCGTCACCGGCCGGCCGTTGATCGTGCGGCCGGCAACGATCCGCGCGAGTTCCTCGGCCAGAGCCTCCGCACCGATCACCCCGATCGCGATCGGACTGTCCGGCTTCGCAAAAACTCCTTGCGGCCATTCGACGTAGCCTCCAAATTTGTAGAGAAATGCGGCCTTGACGCGGTATTCTGCTGTCTGCGCATCAGACTGCGCCGCGCACGGACCCGCGATGCCGGCGGCGACTAGGATTGACAGAGCGCCGGCGCGCAGCGGACGCTCAATGGTGCGAGCAAGTTCCCGCCAGAGCTCTCGGCACGATTGTTTGTTCAGAAAGTCCATCTCAGTTTCACATACGCTCCGCGGGCGATTTCGCTGCGCCCGGGTTCAGCGCCGAATTCCGGGTGACGCCGATCAAAAAGGTTTTGTCCGACGACCGAAAGCTCGAGGCCGCGCCGCACTCGCCAGGCGTAGCGCGCATCGACCGCCGTATAAGCGGGAACGCCTGGATTCGGCAGCGCAGAAACATGACGGATGTTGACGTCGACCTCGGCGCCGGACAGATCGAGCGACGAGCGCAAAGTCCACTGCAGTTTCGGGTCGTTGCCTTCGGCGGCCACACCGAACACCGTGTCTGCGCTGTCGGCCTTCAAGCGCAGCCGCTGCCTGAGCATCAGCGTTCCGGCGCTCAGGCGCCAGTTCCGCGTCGCTTGATAACTACCCCAGGCTTCGACCCCGTCGCCCGTGCCTTCTATCTTGTTGGCGATGACGAAAGCGCCTCCGGCGGCGGGCTCGACGCTGCGCAAATTGTCGTAAATATTGTGGAACAGGTTGACCGAATACGACGCTCGCGGCGACGGCTGAGCCCGGTATCCGACTTCGAAGACTTTGACGACCTCGGACACGAAGTCCGGTCCGCCCGCGAACTGGACCGGCGGGCCGGTGAAGAAGTCGCGGTCGATGCGCGACGGCGCCCGCACGGCGCGCGACGCCGCGCCCCAGACGAGCTGTTGCGGCTCGGGCTTCCAGGCGAGCCTAACCGAAGGCAGAAACTCGGTGCCGGTGTAGTAGTTGTTCTCGAACTTGCTGCCGAGCGTGAGCCGCCAGTTCTCTTTCAGGGTGATTTCGTCCTGCGCGAACAGGTTGGTCCAGTGCAGTTTCACATTCGGCGGCAGAAACGCAACTGAGCCGTTGGTGACGTAGTCGTACGCCACCCGATGGCCGCCGCCCCAGGTGATCGTGTTGCTTTCAATGGACTTCAGGCTGTACAGAAACTCGACATCATAGGTGTTCAGGCGCTCCGCAAACGTTCCAGGAATATCGCGCTCGGCGTTGTCGAAATAAGCCTGAACCTGCAGATGGTCGCCACCGGCAAGGTCGCCGTTCCAGCGCCCGAGTAGATTTCCGCCCGACACATGGGTCTTTCCCGGATTTGGATCTGTGGGAGTGGTCCGGTCTTCCAAGCCCTGGTACGCATCGCCCTGCAGCGTGAAGCCGTTTGCGGTCGTACCCCAGTCGGTCCGAAAACCCAGCTGCCCCTTCTCCCAGCCGTCTCTCGCCGTGCCGCCGTTCGCAGTAGTGGTATTGAAGACGTCGAAGAACTTGCCGTAGACGCGGAACGAACCGCCGGATTCCCCCAGTGCTCCGCCATGGCGGAGGTTGTAGCTACGCCCCTCGTTGCCGGCCCGGGCGGATGCAAACCCGCCCTGGGTGTCCGGGGAACGCCGCGTGATCACGTTGATCACGCCATTTACGGCGTTCACTCCCCAAAGCGTCGCGCCCGGGCCGCTGATCACCTCGATGCGCTCGACGTCCTCGAGCACCACGTCCTGGACATCCCAGAAAACCCCCGAGAACAACGGCGTATAGACGGCGCGACCATCGATCAGCACCAGCAGCTTGTTTCCGGCCGTATTGTTGAAGCCGCGCGCGCTGATCGAATAGGAATTGGCGTTGACGCGCGCGACCTCGAGATTAGGCGCGATCCTGAGGGCTTCCGGGAGACTGGTCGCGCCGGAGCGGCGGATATCCTCGGCGGTGATGACGAAAACGGATGCGGGGGCATCCGAGAGCCGCTCGGCGTGCCGCGAGACCGAGGTGATCTGGATCTTGCCCAGTTCTTCGATGCTCAGATCCGCGAGGTCCGCCACGCGCATGGGTTGCGCGCCGACGCCCGCCGAGGCGAGGAAGAAGACATTGAAGGCGAGCGCACGCCGCCAGCGCACTCTCGCCAGCATCGAGCAAGTGCCTGAAATCACAGTGCGGACCATCACCCGGCCCGTCTCGTTTAATCGACGATTCGAGCCTAAGCGGGAGGCCGGGCGGCGTCTATGGGGTAAACCCAACACATCGTGTCGGGAAAACCCCATAAATGAAATGAATCAGCTGATTAGTCCATGCCTCATGGAGAATTTGACGAGCTCGACGGTGTCGCGGACTTTGAGCTTCTTCATGATGCGCGCGCGGTAGGTTTCCACGGTCTTGGGCGAAAGCGACAGGGCCTGCGCGATCGCGGAGTTGGTGCGCCCCTCTACGACCAGCTGCAGCACGTCCCTCTCGCGCAGGGAGAGGCTGTCGAGCGGGCTGACGTTCGCGCCTTCGCGAAGGTAATCGTCGATCACCGTCTCGGTGATCCGATGGCTCAGGTAGCGCTTGCCCGCCCGGAGCGCGCGGATCGCCTCCACCACTTCTTCCCCCGCCGATTCCTTCAGGACGTAGCCCTGCGCGCCCGCCTGCAACGCGCGGTAGATGTGCTCGGCGCTCAGATACATGGAGAGGATCAGCACGCGCGTGTCCGGGCACTTCTCGACGATGCGCCGCGTCGCCTCGACGCCGTCGAGCTCCGGCATGGCGATATCCATGATGACGATGTCCGGGCGCAGACGTTGCGCCTCGGCGACCGCCTCGCGACCGTTACCCGCAACCGCGACCACGTTTATGTCGCCCACTTCGAGCAAGGCCCGAAGACCGTCCCGGACGACCGCGTGATCGTCGGCAAGGAGTACCGTGACTGGCATGTCACACCCCCGCTTTGACGTGGTACTCGACGAGCACCTGCACACCCGAATGGAGGCCGGCCTTCAGCGAGAACTGGGCCCCGACCGCCTCGGCCCGCTCCCGCATGATCAGCAGCCCCCAGCCGGCCTCCCGGTTGGATCTGTCGATTCGCTTCGGATCGAAGCCGATGCCGTCATCGCGCACTGACAGGGTCGCCAACCCGTTGACGCGTCGGATCGCGATTTCGACGCGTTGCGCGTTCGAGTGCTTGGCAACGTTGTTGAGCGCCTCCTGGGCGATCCGGAACATGGCGAGGTCCACCGGCTTGGGCAGATCGGCCCCCGGGGCGTCCCCCTCGAAAGCGACTTGAATGCCCGTTCTGTGCGAAAAGCCCGAGGCGAGCGAGCGCAGGGCGGCGGGAAGCCCGTAATCGTCCAGAGCGTGGGGCCGCAGCTCCGCCATGACGTTGCGCATTGCGTCGACCGTACCTTCGACGAGCGAGCTGCACTCCTCGAGCCGTCCGGCGAGCTCGGGCTTCGATCCCGCTGGCAGGCCGCCCGCGACGATGCTCAGGTTGATGCCTAGCGCGGTGAGATTCTGTCCGACCCTGTCGTGCAACTCTCTCGCAAGGAGCCGCCGTTCCGCCTCCTGAACCTCGACCAGACGCCTGGAAGTGGCTTTCAGGCGATCGGCGTAGCTGTGGAGGTCTTCCTCGGCGCGCTTGCGCTCGGTGATGTCGTGAGTGATCTCGGAAAAGCCGCGCGATTTTCCTGTCTCGTCGAGCAGGGGCGTGACGATGACGTGGGCCCAGAATTGCGACCCGTTCTTGCGCACGCGCCAGCCCTCGCTTTCGTATCGCCCCTGGATCGAGGCGAACTGAAGCTGCATTCCGGGATCGCCCCGGGCGGCGTCCGGGATCGCCCCGGGCGGCGTGATCGGGCGGGAAAAAGCACGAGTAATGCTTGCCGATGATCTCTTCGGCGCGGTACCCCTCGATGCGCTCCGCCCCAAGGTTCCAGCTGGTGATGTACCCGTTCATGTCCAGAATGTAGATGGCGTAATCGCGGACGTTCTCCACCATCATCCGGAACCGTTCCTGGCTCGCGCGCACCTGCTCTTCGGCGAGCTTCCTGTCGGTGATGTCCTGGCAGACGCCGATGACCCGCACCGGCCTGCCCGATTCGTCGCGGTCAACGCGAGCCTGATTGTGCACCGTCCGGACGACCCCGTCGGGACGCACGATGCGAAACTGGTTTTCATACTCAGTGCCGCCCCGCAACGCCTCGTTCGCTATCTTCGCCGTGCGCTCCCGGTCCTCCGGATGGACGAGCGGGTAAAAGCCGTCGAAAGTCGACGGCACCTGATCGTGGCGGACCCCGAAGATCTTGGCGAGCTGGTCCGACCATCTGCGCGAGTTGGTGCGCACGTCCCATTCCCAGCTGCCGAGATTGGCGAGCGCCTGCGCCTCCTGGAGCTGAACGTCGCGCGCCCGCAAGGCTTCCTCGGTCTGGCGCCTCTCCGTGACGTCGCGGGCCACCGCGACGACGTGCGCGATGCTGCCGTGCGAATCGAGCACGGCGCTGCGATTGCTCTCGATCCAACGTGTCTCTCCGTTCGGAAGCAGAAACCGAAACTCCACGTGCCGGTTCTGGCCGTCGTGGACGGTGTCGAAGAACGCCTTCTTGGCCTGTTCCCTGTCCTCGGGATGCATTTCCTGAAACGCATCGGTCCCGACGAGCCCCTTGTAGTCTCCGAACAAGCGGCCGTAGGCGGGGTTGACGTAAACCCGCCGGCCCTGCGGGTCGATCAGGACGATCAGGTCGGAGGCGTTCTCGGCGATCACGCGGAAGCGTTCTTCGGTTTCGCGCAGATCCTTCGTCATCTGCGCGGCGAGCTTGAGGGCGCGATTGCGCGAAGAGGACAAGGAACGAAGTATGCCGAAAAGGAGCAGGCTCGAGAGCAGACCACCAGCCAACACCCATGCGGGCCAGAGGCTGTCGAGGCGCCCGATAATTGCTTCCTTCGGAGCACTGTATTGGAATTCCCAGATTCGGCTGGCGAGTTCAACTGGCAGCGTGAGAACGAAGGTGCTCGAAGCATCGATCGCAGACTGTGCGCCCGAACCCTTGGTCAACTGGTCACTATCAAACAGCAGCGGCTTTCTTTCGGAGGCATCGGAATTGCGTTCGTCGGCAGACCCGCCGTTGTATAACCTGATTTGCATGTACCGCAGCTTTTCTACGTTGAGCGCCTCTCTCATCAGGCTTTCAACATCGAAACCTGAGCCGACTGAACCGAGATAAGCGCTCCGACGTTGTTCTACCGTGTCAACAGGCATCCCTTTCCTGTAAACCGCTAGTCGCATCGCCAAATAGATGGCTTCCTTCCCCACCTTTACCCGAAGTGGCTGTGCAGAGCTGGTTAAGTTTCCGCTATCCCGCCCTGAACGCATGGCCGCCGCTATCTTTTCCGGATTTGCGGCTGCTGGATTCACGCCGAGGTCAAGACCAAAGGCAAACTCGTAACCAACCATCGGTTCGAGGTACACGATCGCGTAGTATTCGGGACGCTCCCCGGGGGGCTTGATCGCGAACTGGGGATAGCCTCGTGGGTTAAAGCTCGTATCGCGCCGCACCGTTTCTTCAAAGCGCGTCTTGTCCTGGGCTGGAACATGAGCAGCGTAGTTCAGCGAAATAAAGCCAGGGTAACGATGCTTCAAATCAAGAGATTCGATGAAACGGTGAAATCGAAGCCGGTCAACCGGACCTTCGCCGGCGTACAGCGCCCGTAACGAGTACAAAACATCGCCATAGGAGCGAAGACGTCCTTCAATGATGCTATTTGCGTCCTTTGCCTCGCGCTCAAATCGAAGTCGAGCGACATTCTCGACAGAATCTCGGATGAGTGCGAACAGGAAAAAAGAGGCCGTAATCCCCACGGTCAATACCAACCCGGGAAGCACGGCGGAATGAAAAGCCGGCCGAGTCGCCCCGTTCGTGGCTGCAGTCATCGTCTCCATCTTCATATTGCTGATTTTAGTATCGTTACGCCCTTGGGCCGATGCTACTACTCTACACTCCAAAGGCGTCTGCCAACTAGACGCCAATCAACGGCGTTTATTTCTTTGATTCCATGGCATCCTCGCCGAAAATAAGAGTGAAGGCCGGATTGCTCCGGCCTTAAGCGATCTTCCCTGCTGAGAAAAGCAGCATCAAGCGGCCATGGAGATACCTTGCGCCGGGTTGTTTGCGCGGATGGCTGCACCGGACATCGCCGCGTTCTCCGCTCGGATTGCAGCACCAGACATCGCCGCGTTTTCCGCCCGAATGGCTGCACCAGACATCGCCGCGTTCTCCATCCGAATAGCGGCGCCAGACATTGCTGCCCTCTCCGCCCGGATGGCCGCGCCAGACATTGCCGCGTTCTCCGCCCGGATGGCTGCACCAGACATCGCCGCGTTCTCCATCCGAATAACTGCACCGGACATTGCTGCCCTCTCTGCTCGGATGGCGGCGCCAGACATTGCCGCGTTCTCCATCCGAATAGCGGCGCCAGACATTGCTGCCCTCTCCACCTGAATGGCGGCACCAGACATTGCTGCCCTCTCCGCCCGGATGGCCGCGCCAGACATCGCAGCGTTTTTAGATCCTATGGAGATTCCCGCCCAAGCTGCGTTGTAATCTCGCTCGTTACCGAATTCCCTTTGATACAGACGCCGGGTCTTTTCCGCCAAGACCATCCTCTTTTCTTTGACTGCGGACGTGACTTCGCCGACGTGGGGAGCATGATGCAGATACTTTCCGAATACCGCCTCGCAGTCTTCGGTGTACTTGATCGTCTGCAGGATATGCGTATGCCAGAACTCATCCACGTCCTTGCTGAGAAGAATGTCTTCGGCGTGATCCTGATACTTGGCGAGCATGGTGAGGTAGGTCCTGTAGCCTTGTTCGATTCCCTCGGCGTACTCGCGCGCCCAGCCTTCCCCTAGCTCGGGGTCCATCGCCCTGATCTTCACGGATTCGAGATCGAGAGCGTGTATTGCGGCGATCACTTGTTCAATGGGTCGGTTCGTCAATTTCGTTTTCATTGTTTCCTCTGTCTAAATTTGTGAAACACACGGCACGGAGGCCGAAGCGAGAGATTCGCTTCGATCCTTATTACCGCGACCTTATTTGCCTTGAAGACTGGTCTTCGGTGATCAATGTGAAAAGGCGGATGACCTCCTCTCACGGCGGCGGTCCGCCGAAGGAATGTCTCTGGAAACCCGGAAGGGAGGCCTGCTCGACGATTGCGACGATTCAGTAGTCACGATTTCCCCAATGCCACGGCGCTTAAAAGCCGTGACTGGGCGCGCGATCACATTTCCTTGTGATAACGTCGTGGCCGGCCCGTTTCGTCTCGCACGAGATACGAGGCGCGGGCCGACGTTGCGTCGCGCCCGAGGGGGAATCTAATCAGGAGATACCAGGAATTGCTGTCAGGCAAAACCGACAAGTGATGTCCGGGTAAACCCTACAGTTGTAGCCGGTTAGCTACAAGAAAACGCCATCCCCCACGGCGAAAGACCACAGCCGGGCCCCCTAAGGGCCAAAGAATCAGAAGGGACGGGCTCCGGTCCCGAGCGGGACCGGAGACACACTAGGAACCGGCGACGATCACCAGCTCGTTCTTGACCGACTTGACCCCCGGAACGCTCGACGCGACCCGTGCGGCCTTTTCCCGGAGCGCCCGGGTATTTGCAGTTCCGTAGAGCGTCACCGCGCCGTCAGAGGCCACGGCGTCGATCGCCAGGAATTTCAAGGCCGGGTCGCCGCCCAGCGCGGACTTGACCTTGCTTGCCAGCGCCTTGTTCTCGTCGATGGCGGGTTTGGGTGCCTCGATGGATTTCGGGATTTCGATGGCTTTCGCCACCTCGATCTTTCCTTCGTCGGGCTTGGGCTGAGCCACCGCGCCGATGGCGGGATTGGCTTTCTCTTCGCTTTTCCACAGCGACTGGATCTGATCGCATGCGCCGAGACTCAGCACCAGCGCGCCCGCGGTCACGGCGGAAAAGGCGCCGTGTCCCATTCTGTTCCATTTCATGATTC
>WNFM01355250.1_pt2 | contig 19039 bp, 17 predicted proteins | sample 5400271 | NCBI WGS metagenome assembly WNFM01 (sample SAMN13153352, study PRJNA577476) | soil metagenome | isolation source: 60 cm saprolite on Douglas fir-dominated hillslope | place: USA:California | collected 2013-09-17 | reverse complement strand
GTGAGTACGTTCAGACTTGAGCCCGAACATTTGTTTCTCACGACTGGCACGTTCAACCTTTTGTCAAAGACCGATCCGCTTCCCGCCTGAGCGGTGCGCTTTCAATCCGCCGTGATCTCTTGCGAGATTTAGGCGTCCTCGAAACTTGTGTAAACAAACTTGATAAAACTATAGCGCTCGACGCTTGCTGTCAACCCGCTGAAATCACAGGATTTCCACCTGATTTCAACAATCTGCTCTACGCAGAGAGGGGAGTTTCCATCGCAGACTTGGGATGAACCAAAACTGGAGAACTCTTTTACAGCACGCCCGAAAACGCTCTTCCACTCGGGCTCGCACAAAATCCGGCGCGTGCCGAAGCGGAAGACGACTCAAAAATTAAAGATCGCTTGGAGGCTCTGCTATTCGCGGAAACCCTTCAGGGAACTTTGTCCCCGAATGCGAACCCCGGAAAGGGGTCAGTTGGAGGCTACTGAATTTGATGCCAAAAGCAGTCTGCGAAAGATTCAGCAGGCAACTCAGACACACACTCACTTGTCCTCGACTCGATCTGTTATACCAAACGGCACGAAGTTGCGCAAGAGGAGAATCAAAAAAGTTATCGGGGCGTGTGGAGCGGACACTCTTGTCCGCTTGCTGTTGCCACTGTTAGGGGTGGTATAATAGTAGCATGAAAGAGAAGACTTCTATCACACTGTCGAAAGATGTGCTCACCGGGATTGATCGCATTGCAGGATCGAAGCAATCGCGCTCCGCTTTCATCGAAGCCGTGCTCACTCAGTACTTACGCAAAAGGGCGCGGGCTCAGGTCGAAGCTCGGGATCTCGAACTCATCAACAAGGCTGCGAATGAACTGAATGCAGAGGTGGAGGACATTCTTCGGTATCAAGACTCAGGGGCATAAGCCAGCGGCGGAGGCCGAGATAGAGATGAGGAGATGAGACGAGGCGAAATCTATCGCGTTCATCATCTTGGCGACGAGCGGCTTGGCAACGACCCTAAACTCTATCGGAGCTTCGTGGTCGTGAGCCGCCAGATCCTGATCGATTCCAGATTCCCCACTGTCGTCTGTGCACCGATACTCACTCGCGGACACGGATTCTCGACCCAGGTCTCAGTTGGTATCGACGAAGGTTTAAAACATGAGAGCTGGATCCTGTGCGACAACCTCGTCAGTCTCCGCAAAGTGCAACTGACCCGCTTCGTTGGGTCCCTGGCTCGCTCCAAGGTTGAGGAATTGGACCGAGCGCTAAAAATGGCTCTCGCCCTCGAATAGGCTGACCAGCCGGGAGTAGCGCCGCCGTCCCCGGCGAGACCCACTCAGGACAGCCGGCAAGATGCCGGCGCTACACTGCGGGCCTATAATTTCAATAGCAACGTGATTTCTGTCGTCCAACTCGGTCAGGTTGATTACGCCGAAGGGGTTCGGCTGCAGCGGAAGTTGGTTGACCTGCGCAAGGCTGGACAGATCGGCGACGTGTTGCTGCTGCTGGAACATTCTCCCGTCATTACCCTCGGACGCAACGCCAAGACTGCCAACGTGCTCGCATCGACTGAACAGCTCGCCGCCCGCGGCGTTCAGGTCTTTGAGTGCGATCGCGGCGGAGACGTTACGTTTCACGGGCCGGGACAGTTGGTGGGGTATCCGATATTTGATCTGCGAGGGTTCAGCCGTCAGCCATCAGCCATCAGCCATCAGCAACTCACTGAAGAATCATTCCCATCCTGGCGCAAGACCCTTGGCGCGGTCGACTATGTTCGGCGGCTCGAAGAGGTTCTCATTCGCACCTGCGGCGATTTCGGCATCGCAACCAAACGCGTCCCTGGGCTCACCGGGGCTTGGACGCAGGCGGAGCCACCGGGAAAGATCGCTGCGATCGGAGTACACATCTCGCGCTCGGTTACTTCGCATGGATTTGCCTTAAATGTAAATACGGATCTGAGCTGCTTCGATCTGATCGTGCCTTGCGGGATTCGTGCTAAACCGGTGACGTCAATGAAGACAGAGTTGCGTCGTGAACTTGATATGGACGAAGTGGCCCAGTCGGTATCGCGAAGCTTTGGTAGTCTTTTCGGGAGCCAGATGCGCTGGGTCGAGACAGTTGATGCATTACTTGGAAATGTCGTGGGAGTTCCGATGAAAGCGCCGGACGAGTTGCGCCGACTGCGCGGGGAAGACGACCTGTTTCTGGGCTGACGCACGGCGTTCTTTTCGAGACCAGCTTTCGCCGACAGGAGTGTCCGCGCCACACGGTGTTAGCATGTTCGCGGACTGATCATGGCGAAGAAGAAAGCGAAGACGAAACCCGCTTCCCGCGCGAAGCACCATCGGACGAGAACCACCTCGCCTCTCAAAACCAAAAGCCATCAGCCAAGAGCTAAAAGTGCCGAACCGGACGCCGATCTCCGCAGCTACACCATCCGCGATTACCGCCTCGAAAAGCCGACCTTCACGCTGCGCCAGGTTCGCGCTGGGGACACGCTCCGATATGAACTGGAAAGCGGCGATCTCTCCGCTCCTCCGCCGCCCATCCGCGAGTCGAAATATCTCAGCCGGGAGCAGTGCATCGAAATCTATCGCTGGATGCTCCTGAACCGCCGCATGGAAACGGCGCTCGAAAATCTCTACAAACAAGGCAAGGTGGTCGGCGGCGTCTACTTCGGGCTGGGGCAGGAAGCGTGCTCCTGCGCCTCCGCTTACGCTCTGCGCAAGGACGACTGGCTAGGGCCGATGATCCGCAACCAAGGCTCGCTCCTCGTGCGTGGCTTCTCGCCCGCCGACATCATGATGCAGTACATGGCCAAAGCCGGCTCGCCGACCGAGGGGTGCGATGCCTCGTCGCACTTTGGCGATATCGAAAAGCGCAACGTGGTCTCGCCGATTTCCACGTTAGGCGATTTGATCCCGGTGCTGGCGGGCGTGGCGCTCGGGGCCCGACTGCAGGGCAAACACATCGCGGTCATGACGTACATCGGCGACGGAGGGCAGTCCACCGGCGTGACCTACGAAGGGCTGAATTTCGCCGCCGTACAGAATCTCGGCCTGGTGCTGATTGTTGAAAACAATCTTTGGGCGTACTCGACGCCCGCCGACATGCAGTTCCGCGTCAAAGACCTGGCCGAACGCGCCATCGCATACGGGATCCCAGGCGTGATCGTCGACGGCACCGACGCCTGCCAGGTCTACGATGCCTGCCACGAAGCCTGCGAGCGCGCCCGCCGCGGCCAAGGCCCGACGCTGATCGAAGCAAAGATGATGCGCATGAAAGGCCACGCCATCCACGATGCCGCGGAGTATGTTCCGAAACCGTTGTTTGAGTATTGGAAGAAGCGCGATCCGATCGCGCGGTTTCAAGATTATTTGGTGAAGGACAAGAAGTGGCTGTCACCAGCAGAGAACGAAAAGCTGATCGCGGGCGTCGAGCAGCAATTGGAAGCCGACCGCGATCTCGCCGTAAATTCTCCGATGCCGACGCCCGAGTCTGCGGCCGACGGAGTCTATTGCGAAGCCGGATGCCACGAGATCAAGCCCAAGTACGCGATGCCTGGGTCTGCGAAGATTGGTGCGCGCGGCGGGAAACCAGCCAGTCCCAAGCCGTCGGAGGCGGCGGTGCATCTGAAGTAGGCCTAAGCTTCATAGCCGAAAACTGAATCCCGGTCATAAGCAATTTCGATTGGACTTGGACTCGGACGCCGCCTAGAGTTTGTGGGTGCCGCATAGCCGTACTCGAGCCCGCAGCTTCCTAAGACCCATGCCGGCTCCAGAGTCTGCCCGCGCGCTCTTCCGGCCTCCATTCCGGAATTACCAGATCGACTTGGCTTACGATGAGATGTTCGAGGCCCCGGGCCGTCCGCGGCCGCACTATCAAGCCCTCTTCCAGACGCTTCTGGAGTTGCCTCCCGAGGAAATGCGCAAGAGCCAGCAAGCGGCGGACCTGTCGTTTCTGCATCAGGGAATTACCTTCACGGTATACGGCAACGATGAAGGCACCGAACGTGTTTTCCCGAATGATCTCCTCCCCCGAATCATTCCCCACCACGAATGGCGGAAGATTGAAAGTGGACTCACCCAAAGAATCGCGGCGCTGAATCTGTTCCTCGAGGACGTCTACCACCGCGGAAAAATTCTGGCGGATGGCATCGTACCGAGGGAACTGGTATACAGTTGCCGCCACTTTCGGCGCGAAATGCGCAATCTGACGGTGCCGCGCGGGATTTACGTCAGCATCTGCGGCACCGACCTGGTACGGCTTCCGGATGGAAGCTTTGCCGTGCTGGAAGACAATCTCCGGGTACCGAGCGGCGTCTCCTACATGCTGGCGAATCGCAAGGTTCTGAAGAAAGTCTTCCCCACCCTCTTCCGCGATTACGGCGTATCTCCGGTCGAGCATTACGCGCAGGCGCTGCTCGCAACTCTTCGTGCGCTGAGCCCGCTAACCTCCACCACGCGGCACGAGCCGACGGTGGTGCTACTCACACCGGGAGTATTTAATTCGGCATACTTTGAACACACCTTCCTGGCGCAGCAGATGGGTATCGAGCTGGTCGAAGGCCGGGATCTGCTGGTGCACGATAACGTCGTGTACATGCGCACCACCGCTGGCCTCAAGCGCGTCGATGTCATCTATCGGCGCGTAGATGACGACTTTCTCGATCCCCTCTGCTTCCGCCGAGATTCCGGTCTGGGCGTACCGGGATTGTTTAACGCATATCGCGCCGGCAGCGTCGCGCTGGCTAACGCAGTTGGAACGGGCGTCGCCGATGACAAAGCAGTCTACGCCTACGTACCCGCGATCATCCGCTATTACCTGGGAGAAGAGCCCATCCTGGCCAATGTGCAGACCTATCTGCTGTCGGATCCCTCACAACGGAATTATGTGTTGGAACATCTGGACCAGTTAGTCGTCAAAGCAGTGGGCGAGTCCGGTGGTTATGGGATGCTGATCGGCCCCCATAGCACGGCTCAACAGAGAGAAGAGTTCCGCCAGCGGATCCAGGCCGACCCGCGGAATTACATCGCGCAGCCGACGCTTAGCCTTTCGCGGGCGCCGTGTTTTCTCGAAGGAGAAGCGCAAGCCCGTCACGTTGATCTGCGTCCGTACATTCTCTATGGCGAGAACGTCACCCTGGTGCCGGGCGGGCTCACGCGCGTGGCGCTGCGTCGGGGATCGCTGGTGGTCAACTCCTCACAAGGCGGAGGTAGCAAGGATACCTGGGTATTGCGCGCATGAACGAACGCAAGGAGACGACCATGCTCTCCCGAGTCGCGGACAGTTTGTACTGGATGAGCCGTTACCTGGAGCGCGCCGAGCACACCGCCCGCCTGATCGACGTGGATTTTCAGCTACGTTTGGACCAGTCTCCGGAGGCAGGCTCGGGCCGCTGGTTGCGGCTGCTCGAAGCGTTGCAGGCTCCCGCTCCCGAGGATGGCAAGATCGACGCCACCACGCTCACGCACATTCTGACGCTCGACAAGACAAATTCGTCATCCATTATTTCATGTGTAGCAGCAGCCCGCGAGAATCTGCGCCAGGTCCGGGAGCAGTGCAGCTCGGAAATGTGGGAGCAACTCAATCGTCTTTACTTACAGGTGAACAGCACAATCTCAAGTGAAGCGTGGTTGCTGCATTCGTATGTATTTTTTCGAGCGGTTCAGGAGGGAGCACACCTGTTTCAAGGCGTAACCGACTCCACCATGTCGCATGGAGAAGGTTGGCAATACATCCAGCTAGGCCGATACGTGGAGAGAACCGACGCCATTGCAAGACTGATTGGCACCCACTTGATCCGGCTACCTTATTCCCCGGATCAGGCGGTGGAGAGCGAAGAGTACCTGGAGTGGGTCGGACTGCTGAAATCCTGCGCGGCGTTTGAAGCATATTGCAAAAAGTACACGGCCGAGCTGCGACCGCTGCGAGTGGCTGAGTTCTTGCTCTTGAACCTGGAGTTCCCACACTCGGTGCGCTTCTCAGTTGACATGGTTCACGCCGCCCTGCGCGCGATTGCGGAACTCACGGAACGGAAGGCGGAGCAGCCGGTTCGTCTGGCGGGACGCCTGCGCGCAACCCTCAGCTTCGGCCAGATTGACGAGATAATAGCCTCCGGAGCAAGCGCCTACGTGCAGAGCGTCCGGCAGCAGTGTGGTCAAGCCCACACCGCGATTCACCAGATCTATTTTGACTACCCGGTTGAATCGGCGCTGAGTAATTGAGACATTGAAAAACAATGATTCAATTACCTCAATGATTCAATGACTCAATAAAGGGGCATCTTTGATTTACTCAGTTCGACATACGACCACCTTCCGCTACGAGCCCGCGGTACGCGAGAGCGTAATGGAAGTACGCATGCAGCCGCGGAGCGAAGCGAACCAGCGCTGCCTCAGCTTCTATCTCGACGTGAACCCTCCCGCCAATATCACGCACCATCGCGATTTCGCCGGAAACGCGGTGCATCACTTCGACATTGCGGGATCTCACGCCGAGGTCAAAGTCACGGCCCAATCCACGGTACAGGTCCAGTCTGCGTCAGCCCCTCGCCCCGCCGAAGCCGGCGACTGGGCAGACCTCGACGCCTCGAACGCCGCCGAAGACCACTGGGAAATGTTGCTGCCCAGTCAGTTTGCCCATTCCAGTGAAGCGCTGGAACAACTGGTGAAAGAACTTAGGTGCGAGCGTCGCGCTAGTCCACTCGAGCTGCTGACCGAACTGAATGAGAGCATCTATGAACTGTTCGCCTACGTGCCCAACAGCACCAAGGTCGATTCCCCCATTGAAGCAGCACTGCAAAGCCGCCAGGGAGTTTGCCAGGACTTCGCTCACGTCATGATCGCGCTCGTTCGCCCCCTCCGCATCCCCTGTCGCTACGTCAGCGGCTACCTGTTTCACCGCGAAGCCAAGGACGGACAGCAAGATCGCTCCCTCGAAGGAGCATCGCACGCCTGGGTCGAGGCCCTGGTCCCCCGCTTAGGCTGGACTGCCTTCGACCCGACCAACAACTTGATCGGCGGAGATCGCCACATTCGCGTAGCCATTGGCCGCGACTATGCGGACGTCCCGCCCACTCGCGGCGTCTACAAAGGCGAAGCCCAAAGTGAACTGAGCGTCGCGGTGACGGTGAGTCCGGCGGATGCGCCGCCGCCAGAACAATCGGCTCCCAGCATCGTCATCCAATCGCGCCCAGTGTTCGCGCGCTTCAACTCGCGCACGGAGCAGGAGCAACAACAACAGCAGTAGCATGTAGATATTCACTCCGCTGCATCTTCGCTCAGCGCTTACTAGTTATCAGTCTCGTTGCGACCATAGCGCGACGCATAGCATACTGGGAACGTGGGAACAGAAGATCCTGTGCTGTCTGGCACGCGCGTGCGCCTCGAACCGATTCACCGCCGTCATGTTGACGGCCTGGCAGCCGCTGCGGCAGTCGATCGTTCGCTCTACCAGTGGAGTCCCATCCCGCAGGGCAAGGTCGAAGCCACCAGCTACATCGACACCGCCATCGCCTGGCGTGAAGCGGGCAGCGCTGTACCGTTCGCGATCGTCCGCATGAACGGCCGCATGAATGACCGCATGAACGACGGCGGGCAGGACGGCACCATCATCGGCTCTACACGCTTCTTTAACCTGGAGCGATGGGCATGGCCGCAGGGCCACGCGCAATACGGCCGCCAGGTGCCCGACGCCTGCGAGATCGGCTACACGTGGCTGGCAAGCTCGGCAGTCCGGACGGCGGCCAACACCGAGGCCAAGCTACTCATGCTGACATTTGCCTTCGAAACCTGGCAAGTGCTGCGCGTCTGCTTTCACACCGACATACGTAACCAGCGTTCACGCGCTGCGCTCGAACGTATCGGCGGAAAGTTCGAAGGGATTCTCCGCTCCCATCGCATGGCCTCCGACTTCATCGCTCGCGATTCAGCGCGGTTTTCGATCGTGGCGGCAGAGTGGCCTGAGGTTAAGCAGCGGCTGAATCGGCTCCTGGATCAAACGTGACCGTCGTGTCGCGGCCGCCAAACTGATAAAATCAAGCTTCGACATGTCCGCCGCCTCCCAGCTCATCCAGATCGACCTCGGCCCCAGGATCCCGACCCCGAAGCCCTCATGGCTCAAGGCCAGAGCTCCGGTCGGCGAAAATTTTCATAACCTGAAGAAGCTGGCGCGCGGCCTTGGCCTGCATACCGTCTGCGAGTCGGCGCAATGTCCGAACATTGGAGAATGCTGGGACCATCACACGGCAACCTTCATGCTGCTCGGCGACATCTGCACTCGCCGCTGCGGCTTTTGCGCGGTCCCCAAGGGGCGTCCCCAGGCGATTGACTGGGACGAGCCGCGGCGCGTGGCCGAAGCCGTCGCCACCCTCAGCCTGCGTCATGCGGTCGTTACCAGCGTGAATCGCGACGACGACAACGTCGGCGGCGCCAGGATTTTCGCCGAAACCATCCGGCAGATTCGCGAGGCCGTGCCCGAGTGCCGCGTCGAAGTGCTGATTCCCGACTTCCAAGGTCTGGAAGAGCCTCTGCGCATCGTGCTCGAAGCCAAGCCCAACGTGCTCAACCACAACACTGAAACCGTCCCGAGGCTCTACCGCGCGGTCCGCTCGGGCGCGCGCTACAAGCGGACGCTTGATCTGCTGGCGAATGCCAAGAAGTGGGATCCCGCGACGGTGACCAAGAGCGGCGTGATGGTTGGGATCGGCGAGGAGACGGCTGAACTGATCGAAGTCTTCCGCGACCTGGGCGAGCGCGGCGTGGATATTCTGACGATTGGTCAGTATCTGCGTCCGTCAAAAGATCATCTTCCGATGACGCGCTACTACACGCCTGCCGAGTTCGTCTCGCTGAAAGAAGAAGCCCTGAAGTTCGGATTCAAGCACGTCGAGTCAGGCCCGCTGGTGCGGTCGAGTTATCACGCGCACGAACAGGCGGACGTGGCGGCGAGATAGAAAGTCGTTGGTCGTTGGTCGTTAGTCGTTGGTCGTTGGCACTCTTCGTTACACACTGGTTCTGACTCCTTCTCCGCGCTTCAAGGCAATCATCACAATTTTAATGTTCGGCGGTCATAGGCTCATCTGCGCACTCCGAGTTACCCTTTGCTCGGAGGGTCGCGATGCCTATCTGTTCGTCATTTCAGGACCTGCGGATCTGGCAGGAGTCGATGGATCTTACGGTGGAGATTTACCGCGCTACCAGTGACTTTCCAAGACACGAAATTTATGGCCTGATATCGCAGATGCGCCGCGCTGCGGTTTCGGTACCGAGCAATATTGCCGAAGGAAAGGGACATCGATCGGATCCTGAGTTCGTTCGCTTTCTTTTTCACGCCAGAGGATCCCTTTTAGAGCTCCAGACCCAGCTTTTAATAGCCCGGCGTCTAGAATACCTGTCACAGGAAAAGGTGGACAAGCTTAATCATAAGTGCGACGGCATAGCACGCGGGTTGAACGCCCTAATCAACAGATTCCGCCCAAAGGCGGCCTAACGACCGGTAGCTAACGACGAACGACTAACGACCATCGACTCCCCCCTACCATACCCGGCACGCATTCTGATTCACCATCGGCGCCGTCGCCGGGCAGTGGTACGCTTCGCGGAACTCCGGCATATTTGAAACGGTTCCGTTCACCCGATCCTTCGATGGCGAGTGCGGATCGACGGTAACCAGCATGCGAGCCAAGGCATCGGTACGGTTCTGGCACCACACGTTCGCCCATCCCAGAAAAAAGCGCTGCTCGGCGGAGAGACCATCGACCGCCACCGGTTCCTTGCCGGCAAACGTATTCAGCATGGCCATGTAGGCGATCCGCAACCCGCCATTGTCGGCCGTGTTCTCGCCCAGGGTGAGCTTGCCGTTCAGCTTCAGGTCATCGACTGCGACGAAGTTCGCGTACTGGTCCTTGATGCAGCTGGTACGTTCTTCAAACTGTTTCTTATCGTTCGCCGTCCACCAGTTTCGGAGATTGCCGTCGGCATCGAACTGGCTGCCTTGGTCGTCGAAGCCGTGCGTGAGTTCGTGGCCGATCACGGCGCCAATCCCGCCGAAGTTCATCGCGTCGTCCGCCTGGTTGTCATAGAACGGTGGCTGCAGAATTCCGGCGGGAAACGTGATGTTGTTCTGATTCGGGTTGTAACTAGCATTCACCGTCATCGGCGGATACGGCCAATCCCTCTTATCGAGCGGCTTGCCAATTTTGTTCAATCTGCGCTGCACGTCGTGCTGGTTGGCGCGTTGTGAGTTGCCGAAAGCATCGCCGCGCACAATCTGCAGCGTGGAGTAGTCGCGCCATTTATCGGGATAGCCAATGCGGTTGGTGATTGCCTGCAATTTCACCAGCGCCTGCGCCTTCGTGTCCGCGCCCATCCAGGACACGCTCTTGATGTCTTCACCCAGCGACTTTTCGAGAGCCCCCACCATCGCCAGCGTGCGTTCCTTACCTTCGGCCCCAAATGTCTGCTGGACATAAATCTGGCCAACCAATTCGCCCATATCCTCGTTCGTATACGCCACGCACCGCTTCCAGCGCGGACGCAGCTCCTTCGTGCCCTGCATCGTCCTGCCGAAGAAATCGAAGTTTTCGTTCACGAATGCCGCCGGTAGCGTCGGCGCGGTCGCATGCACGATGTGCCAGCGCAAATACGTTTTCCAATCATCCAGCGAGTGCCCGCTCAACACTTCCTGCATGTTCTTGATGAAGTCCGGCTCAACCACGTTGAGCGAATCGAAATGCGGCGCTCCCACGCCTTCGAAGTATGCGTTCCAGTTAAACGCGGGACTCAGCGCGGCCAATTCCTGATTGGACAGCTTGTGATAGATCTTCTGCGGATCGCGCCGGCTGGTCTGGTCCAGCGCGCCCTTGGCCAAACCGGTTTCAATGTCCATGACGACTTTGGCTTCCGCCTCGGCTTTGCCTTGATCGTCGCCCAGCAGCGCAAACATCTTCGCCACATGCGCCACGTATTTCTTCCGTAGCTCGACCGACTTCTCATCGTCTTTGAAATAGTAATCGCGGTCCGGCATGCCCAGACCACCCTGGTCCAGCTCTCCAATCATCTGGCTTGCGTTCTTGAAGTCCGATCCGGAACTGAAACCAAACAACACATCAGCGCCCGCGCGATGGAGCCGCACAATCTCCTTCGTAAGCTCCGGTTTCGATTGGATCGCCACAATGCTATGGAAGTCCTGCTCCAGCGGCTTGGTGCCCGCCTTTTCGATCGCACCTTCGTCCATACAACTGGCATAGTAATCGCCGGTCTTCTGCTCGTTGGCGCTGCGGCCCGGCCGGTCAATCTCCGCCTTCTCTAAAATGTCGCGCACAATGTATTCCCCGCGCTGCTGCAATTCATTAAACCGCCCCCACGAGGACCGGTCGGAGGGAATCGGGTTACGCGCCGCCCACTTGCTGCACGCGTATGCGTAGAAATCAGTGCACGGGTCCACATTCTTATCAAGCATGTCGGCGGAGAAGCGCACGTCGGCAGCCTGCTGCGCGGCCTGCGGCTTGTCCTGAGAAGACTTGCCTTGGGCTGGCTTTTCCTGGGAAAACAAGAAGGGCACAAGCAACGTGGAGACGGTCAGCACTTTCAAGAAATTGCGCATGAGATCCTCGAATCGAGATGTGGAAACAATGGCCGGACCAGACGCTGTATTGGACGAACGCCCCTCGGAGTGGTTAGCTACCGGTCGATGATCGTCAGTCGCTAGTCGTTCGCAGGCGTAGATATCGCTCCACGCGAGGCGGCCAACGGGCTTGCCAGCGACTAACGGCCATCGACCATCGACTGGCAACTATCGACCGCCCTCAGAAAACTTTCACGTGGAACGTCAGATACTTCTTGGGATTTTCCCGGATCGCCTTCACCAGTTCCCGCGTCTCCACCAGCATCTGATTGCTGTTGTTATAGAGTGCAGGATCCTTGAACAGCATCCCTGCCGTGCCCTCGCCCTTTTCCAGGCGCGTCGACAAGGCCGCCAGATTATTGATCGTCTCCTGCAGCCTGTTGGCGAATTCCTGGTCCCGCGTCATCTTGCCCAGCGCGCCCTTGCCAGCATTGATGTCATCCGTAATCTGGCGAACGTTCGAGATCGTCTTGTTCGCGTTGTCATACAGCTCGGGATCTTTGAGCAGCTTCCCGGCGGTGCCTTTTCCCTGCTGCAACTCATCGATCAGCAGGTTGACCTTGTCGACGGCGGCAATCGCCTTCTTATACGCTTCGTCGCTTGTAAGCAGCGGACCGAGCGATCCCTTTCCACTCTGTATATCGTCCACCAATCCCTTGAATTCAGCCACCGTTGCATTGAGCCGGTCGTACAAAGCCGAATCGTAAATAACTTTCCCGATTGAACCCTGCCCGCTTTCGACAAACGCCAAAATGCGATCCACCCGCTTCAGCAGCAGGTCCATGTTCTGCAATGTGCCCTGGCTGGCTCGCACCACGTCCTGGATATCCGGCTGGTCGCGGGCCTCCAACGTATCTCCGTCGATCGCCTCCGCACCCTTCGCCCGCGTACTGTCAATGTCGACGTAGGTTTCGCCAAGTATCCCCGCGGTGCTCAACACCGTCACCGAGTCCTTTCGCAGATTGAAAGCGTACTTGGTATTGACCTTCATCGAAACTTCGACCGGCGTCAGCGGCTTGCCGTTCACGATCCGGACGCTTGTCACATTTCCGATATCCACCCCCGCCAGGCGCACCGGCGCACCCTCGCGCAGGCCCCCTGCATGGCTGACGTAGGATCGCAGTCTGATCTTGGTGGTGAACCATCCGCCAGTCCCGCTCATCAGGAAAATCAACACCATGAGGGTGGCGCTCGCGGCCACGACGGTGAGTCCCACGCGGAGTTGCGACCATTTCAGCTGCTTCTGGCTAGGCAAGGTGGTCAGTTAACGACAGAACATCATAGCAAACACCGCCAAATTTCATGGGTCGAAGATTGGGTCGAAGATTGGATCGAAGATATTGAGAGGATATTGACGCCGAAAGTCCAGCAGAAGCTGCCCCTAAGAAGCAAGGCTCCCAGCCTTCGCGTCCGGTGCGAAGAGTGGGAGCCGTTCGAATGCCGAACTTGCCGGTCGAGATCGCCGGTTCGGATCGCCGATTTAACGATGCTGCTCGGGCGGATTGCGCCTTTGTTCGGGTTTTGCTTGTCCCCGATTCGCGTTCCCCGCCCGCTCTTGAACTGCCCGCTGCTGGTTCTGGACCGGTCTTTCCTGCCTGTTCGGCCGTGCGTTGTCGCGGGGTGACATCTGTTCCCGGTTGCGTGGGTTGTCACGGGGCGACATCTGTTCCCGGTTACGCGAATTGTCGCGAGGCGCCATTTGTTCCCGGTTACGTGGTTGATTGTTTCTTGCATCGGGGCCTCTTCCCTCGAAGTTTCTCGGCTGAGGGGTTCTGGCGTCTTGGTTTCTTACTGCACCATTGTTCCTGGAAAGGTTCCTGGGATTGTTGTTCCTGGAATCGTTCACGGGATTCCCGGGACGAGCCGTCGCACGGCCACTAGCATTGCCGTTGCCGCCATTTCTGGTCGTCTCATTATTTCTGGACACGTTATTGAAGCCGCGATTGCCGCCGCGATCGCCCGGCGCCTGCACTCGCGCTTCCCGCGGCGTAATCTTCGGCGCGCGATACGGCTCTCCCGCCGCGCGGGCTCGTTGCACGTGCGGTCCATTGAACTCGCCCGGCCTGGCCGTCGCCGCAATCGCCGGACGTCCGTGATTCTCCGAGGCAAACAGCTGCCGATTCTGCCGGGCGGCATGTTCATGTTGAGTCTGCGCCGCCAGCACCGCGTTGTGCGGTTCGCGATTAAACCTTTCTTCTTGCGGCGTGGGCCGCGCTTCGACGCCGCCTCGGCCGTTGAAGCTTACATTCCTCGTGTTATTTACGATAACCGTCCGGTTGTAGACGTTCGTCACATTGGTCACGTTCACGTTCGTGACCGAGCGGTTGTAGAAGAAGGAGCGGCCTCTCCACTCGCCACCGTAGAAGCCCTCGCCACCATATCCGAAGCCATAGTTAATGCCGCCGTAGAAGCCGACATGGGGTCCCCAATACCCCGCGCGCCAGCCATAGAAGCCATCCGAGAACGCCCAATAGCCCGGAGTCCACAGCATGCCCACCGGCGCAACCACCCATGTTCCCGGCACCCAGTAATAGCCGTCGTCGTCATCCCACGCCCAATAACCCGGAGTCCAGAAATAGCCCGGACCAGGACAGAGCGGCTGCGCATACACCGGCAGCGCCGGCGGACCGACCCGCACCGACACCCCGATCCCGATTTGCGCAGATGATACCGTCGAGAGCGACAATACCGAGACCGACAACATCAAAATTCCGAGTACCAAGCCGCGAACGGAGAGTTTCATTTTCATCGCCTTTCCTTGTAGACAAGCCATTTTGGTCCAAAACCGGCGAACCGGCCTCATCACTTCCGCCAATATAAACCCCGAACCTTCGCGCTTGTTGCGAGAAGACAGACAACCTATGTTGAATCAGCAGGTTAAGTCCCCTCCGCGAGCCACGGGACAGCCGCCCCCGCCACCGATTTTTCATCCGGAGCGGACAAGGGCGTCCGCCCCCCTGGTTTTGCTGAGAGCTGAGAGCTGACAGCTGATTACTAGTTCTCCAGGATGACGTGGGCCAGCGCTTCTTCGGAAGTGTGGGTGATCGACAGAGCAACGTTTTTCGTGCCGAGTTTCTCCGAGATAGCCGCCGCCTCCCCATGAAATTGAATAGTAGGACGCTGCCCTTTCGGACGCACCACTTCGATATCGCGCCACCGCACGCCCCGGCTCCATCCCGTGCCCAGCGCCTTCATCCCGGCTTCCTTGGCCGCGAACCGCGCGGCATAGCTTTCAAAGCGGGTAGCTTTTCGTTCGCAGTAACGAATTTCACCTTCCGTAAAGATGCGACGAAGAAATCGGTCGCCGAACCGCTCGATGCTTTCGCGGATGCGAGGAACTTCGGCGATGTCCACCCCGGTGCCGAGAATCATAGAAGTATTGTCAATTTCTCATTTGCAATTGGCAATCTGGAAGTTCGCTCAGGCTAACAAAGTCAGCTCCTCCACGAGAACAGCATCCTGCTCCTGAAACACAGTGCGCAGGTCGAGCAGGACTCGCCCTTCTTCGACGCGGGCGATTACGGGATGAGCGCTGGCGCGAAGGCGGGCGCAGAGTTCGTCGGCGCTGAGATCGGCATGGGTAAGCGCGATCAGCCGCGTAGGCAAAATAGCCGATGGCGCCGCGCCGCCGCCGATCACGGATTCACCGTCAACCAGTTCCAGTTTGAGGCGCGCGGATTTTCCCTGAGCCGATTGGACCTGAGCAACGATGCCCTCCGCGCGCCCCGCGATCTCGTCTTTCGAAAGGCGCATCATGCGCAGCACTGGCACGGCATCGTGATCCCGTTTGACGTACGCGAGCAGCGTGGCCTCGAGCGCGGCATAGGTAAGCTTGTCCACCCGCAGCGCGCGGAACAGCGAGTTCGAGCGCATGCGCGCGACCAGATCGGCGCGGCCGCTGATCAAGCCAGATTGCGGACCTCCAAGAAGTTTGTCGCCACTATACGTAACGATGTCGACGCCGGCACGTAGACTGTCGAGCACGCCCGGCTCGCCGTTGATTCCGACCGATCGCAAATCGATCAGCGCGCCGCTACCAAGATCTTCCATGAGCGGCAGTTTGCGGCGGAGGGCCAGAGCGACCAGTTCGTCGAGCCCCGGCTGCTCGGTAAATCCGGTGATTTCGAAGTTGGAACGATGCACGCGCAGCAGGAGGCGCGTGCGGTCGTTGATGGCACGCTCGTAATCGGCGATCCGCGTACGGTTGGTAGTGCCGACTTCGCGCAGCGTCGCACTCGACTTCGACATCACATCGGGGATGCGGAACGAACCGCCGATTTCGACCAGTTCTCCGCGCGAGACGATGACCTCGCCGCCCTCGGCGAGCGAATTCAGCGCGAGCAGAACCGCGGCAGCGTTGTTGTTGACCACAATGGTCGAGATCGCCTGCTCCGGTCCACGTGGGGACGGCTGCCCTCGAGAGCCTGCCCCGAGCGGAGCCGAAGGGTCCAGCCGAGCGCAGCTCGGCAGCGCATCATCGAGCAGCTTTTGGAACAGCCGGTCGACATGGACATCGCGCTTCCCGCGTTCGCCCGTCGCAAGATCGAACTCGAGATTGGAATATTCGCTCGCCGTTGCGCGGACATGATCGAGCGTAACCGCAGCCAGCGGCGCGCGTCCCAGATTGGTGTGCAGGATCACGCCGGTGGCGTTAATGAGCGGCAGCAATGAATAATTCAGCGACTGCCGGAGTTGACGTTCAACCGCCGCCGGCAGGCCGCCGAGTGCGAGGTCCAGCGATTTTCCGTCAAAGTGGCCGCCGCTGATTTCCTGGCGAAGGCGCGTGAGCACGACGCGGATACTTTCGGCAACCGCGGTATGACCCTCGCGTTCCGTCAGCTCCTGCATGTCGGGCTGGCGCAGAAGTTCGTCCGTCGAAGGCAGCCTCTGAAATAGCGCGGATTTGTTGGCGGGAGACACCGAGCCGATTATGCCATAGGACTAGTTCTCAGTTCTCAGTTCCCAGTTCCCAGTTCTCAGTAAAAACCCGCAGCCGTAATTGAGACATAACATCGTCCGACAACGATAACTTACGGTTTTACTGAGAACTGAGAACTGCTCTACAGCGTGTGCAGATAAGCCAGCAGGTCCTTAATCTGCTGCTCCGTCATCACCTGGCCAAAACCTTCCATTTTGGCTCGGCCATATATCACGATGTCGCTGATGCGGTCGTCTTTTGCGGGCATTCCGCTCAGGGGCAGGTACTGCTGCTTGAACACGCCTTTCAGGCTCGGGCCTTTTTTGCCGCGGGACGAGTACGGTTCATGGCAGCGGTCGCAATAGTTGTCATAGAGTTTTCTGCCTGCAACTTGTTGCGGGTTGAGACCGAGTTCCGCATCGGACTTCCGGCGCTCGACATCGCAGCCCGCAAGCGCGAGCAGCGCGAGTATCGCGGCGCAGGCCCGGACACAAGGAGAAATCCAATTCGGGAAGGTCATGATGATAGCGCCAGAGGTAGGATAATACGGAAGTCGTAGCAAGGAAGCCATGGCCGTTGCCGTCAAACGCGTCTACGAGGCCGCTTCTTCGTCAGATGGAGTGCGCGTGCTGGTAGATCGCCTGTGGCCGCGCGGGCTGACGAAGGAAGACGCAGCGGTGAAGTTCTGGCTGCGCGAGGTCGCCCCTTCGGACGACTTACGGAAGTGGTTCCATCAGAATCCGGAAGCATGGCGCATGTTCCGGAAGCGCTATCTCAAAGAGTTGGTAAGCGAAGAGGGTTCTGCGGCCGTAGAGAAGCTGCATCATCTTGCGGACGGCAAGCGCGGAGTCACGCTTCTGTATGCGTCGCGAAACGAGGAACACAATAACGCGATTGTGCTGAAAGAATTGCTGGAAGGAATGCGCAAGCCCCCGTCGAGCGTGGGTCGCGGCGCCCTTGGACGGGGGCGGATTCGGAAAGCGAAAAGACAGTAAATCAGTTCCCGGTTCCCATTTCTCCGTTCTCAGTTCTCAGTTCTCAGAAAAACTCTCAGAAAAACCGGATTTGGCGGTTTTGGGGTTACTGAGAACAGAGAACCGGGAACCGGGAACTGAGAACTCCCCTATAATTCCCCAGTCATGTCGAGTCCCGCCATACAGAAGAAAATCGAAGTCCTGCGCGAGAAAATCCGGCATCACGAATATCGCTATTACGTGCTCGACGATCCGGAGATTTCGGACGCCGACTTCGACAAGCTGATGAACGAGCTCAAGCGGCTCGAGGCGGAGCATCCAGAACTCATCACGTCGGACTCCCCGACGCAGCGTGTGGGCGGCAAGCCCCGCGAAGGATTCGTGAAGGCCCGGCATTCTTCCCCGATGCTCTCGCTCGACAACGCCTACAGCGAAGACGAGCTGCGCGATTGGGAACGGCGGGTGCACGAACTGACCGGGCGCACCGACATCGAATACTTCTGCGAATTGAAGCTGGATGGAATGTCGCTGGCGCTCGCCTACCGCGACGGCCGTCTTGAGCGCGGCATCACGCGCGGAGATGGCTCCATTGGTGAGGACGTGACGTTGAATGTGCGCACCGTGCGTTCCATCCCATTATCGATTCCCCACGGCAAGTTGAAGAAAGCCGGAATTCCCGCTGACTTTGAAGTGCGCGGCGAAATGCTGATGCCGCTTGCCGCCTTCCGTAAGCTGAACGAAGAGCGCGAGCGCCAGGGGCTGGCGACGTTTGCCAATCCGCGCAACTTTACGGCGGGAACAGTGCGGCAACTCGAACCGTCGATTACTGCACAACGCCGCATGGACTTCTTCGCCTACATGCTGTTGCAGAACGGACGAACCTATTTCGACCGCCAATCAAAAGCGATGGACGCGCTAGAGCTGGCCGGTTTCAAAGTGAATCCGAATCGCAAGCCGGCAAAGAATCTCGCTGAGGTCTGGAAATTCATCCAGATCTGGGAGTCGAAGCGTGAATCCCTGCCGTACGAAATTGACGGCATCGTCATCAAAGTTGATCGCACGGCATGGCAGCGCGAACTCGGTTTCACCGGGAAAGCTCCGCGCTGGGCAATTGCCTACAAGTACGCGGCCCGAGGAGGTGTAACGCAGATCGAGGACATCGTCCCCCAGGTTGGCCGCACCGGCAAGCTGACGCCCGTTGCATGGTTGAAACCGGTTCCAATTGGCGGCACGACGGTTTCGCGCGCAACGTTGCACAACATGGATGAGATCGAACGCCTCGGAGTAAAGATCGGCGACTGGGTCGAGGTCGAACGCGGCGGCGATGTGATTCCGAAAGTTGTGAAGGTGGTCGAGGATACAGACCACCCTCGCGGTCGCAAACATTTCGAAATGCCTGAGCATTGTCCGGTATGCGGTGGCAACGTGGTGCGAACGCCAGGCGAGGTGGACCACCGGTGCGTGAACGCAAATTGTCCTGCAAAGCTGCAAGGCACAATTCTGCATTTCGCCTCGCGCCACGTGATGAATATCGA
>WNFM01043210.1_pt2 | contig 19043 bp, 20 predicted proteins | sample 5400271 | NCBI WGS metagenome assembly WNFM01 (sample SAMN13153352, study PRJNA577476) | soil metagenome | isolation source: 60 cm saprolite on Douglas fir-dominated hillslope | place: USA:California | collected 2013-09-17 | reverse complement strand
TTTCTTTTCGCCCATGTTCCCCTCTCCGCCAACAAGAATCCGATTTCCTACTCCGCCATGGGAGGCTACTGAATCCAGATTCCACCGTCAACAGGGAGCGAACTGACGTGACCTGAACAAGACACGGGAAGGCCGCGCTCCGGAGTCATGATTCCGTTTCTATTAAGGTCTTGATTTGAAGTTCCAGGGCTTGGTTGTATTGCCGCTCGATCTGCAGTTCCGTTTGCAATTTCTTCACTAGAAGCTCGAGGCGCGCAATCTCCGCGCGGAGTTTGAAACTGTCTGCGCTGGAAGTTGGGCGAACGGGGGCGCCAGGCTGCGCGTTCTGCTGAGGAGCCGAAGGTGCCGCGGATCTCGGCGTAAACGCTTCTGCAAGCGCGCGCGGCCACACGGACTCGGAAGATCTTTGTTCCGGCGCATGCGGCGGCGCTGCTTGGGCAGGTGGTGCCGCGGGCACGGGTGCCGGAGCAAACAAACTGTTGAGCGCCGTAGAAGCCGCGGGGTGCTCTACCCTTGTTGCTTTGGCCAGGCTCTTCACCCTCCCGATCAATTCCTGCGGTTGAAATGGCTTCCGGATCAGCTCGTCAGCCTGCACGGACACGGCTTTGTCGGCAACGCTCTTATTGACCACACCTGACATCAAGATCACGGGTGTTGCGCTGAACTGTGGATTCTGCTTGATCTGGCTGCAAACCGAGTATCCATCCTGGTCCGGCATGATCACGTCGGTGATTACAGCATCCGGCGGGTTCTGTTCGAACTGCGCGAGTGCGGACGCTGCATCGGCGCAAGTGACGACGTTAATGTTCTCACGCCGAAACGCAATCTTGATGACTTCGCGCATCGTCGCGCTATCGTCGATAAAGTACACCGTGGGCGTGCGCTTCGCCGGGGTCTCGCCCACTGGTGGAATAAGCATTGCTTCGCTCATAGCGCTTCCTTGTCCGCCGTGTCATGCACGCTTTCGTCATACTCGCGCATGGCATCGAGCATCAGGTCCGTCGCCGAACGCAGTACCGTGCGCTGTGTCGAGGCCGCCCCGTAAACAAATTTGTAGACTCCAGAGCCCCCTTGCACGCAGTTCTTCAGGATATGGATCACTGCCTCGTCGCCGAAAAGATTGCCGCATTCCGCGTGTGTAATTTCCCCGGCGTCAAAGAAGAGCACCGCGTCCGTTTCGCCGGCATTGATGTGCAGTGCGCCTGTCTGGTGCGCGTGTCCGAGCATCTGCATCACGCCGGGCAAGTCGTGGTGCGTTAAGCTGCCGCTGAGGCTCGTGTCGGCCTGCGCCAGCATCTGCGTCGGCTGAAAACCATCGGCCTTGCTCACAATAATGTTCTTTATGTGCGTGGCGATCACCGCCGGTGGCCTCGCCCGGTCGATGTAGTCGTCGCAGCCCGCCTGAAAAGCCGCCATCAAGGCGCGTTGACTGCCGTCGCCCAACGCGATAACCGGTAGCGCAGCGTTTTTTTGATCGGCGTGGATGATCTTGGCGATTTCCAGCGCGCCCATCTCGCGCATATTCGTCGCGCACAGGATCGCCGTAGGCATGTCGTATTCGAGCGTGGTCAGCGCGAATGCCGGCTGCGTGCTGGAGGTTACTTCGAAACCCTCGCGCTTTAGCGCGTCACTCAGCCGCTTCGAGAAGTAAACATTGCTGTCGATCAACAGGAGTTTCGCCGGACGGCCCGCGATCATCATGGCCGCGCCTCCCCAGCCGCGGCCATCGGAGCCGGCGCGCCCATATCGAAAGGGCCCGGGGTCAGTGCGTTCAGATTGAGGACTTCGATGACGTCGCCTGCATGCGAGAGCCAGCCCGCCACATGAGGCGAGTCTTCGGAGCTTGCGGGTGACATTTCTGCCTTGATCAATTCGCATTCTCCAGTTACCGGCAACGCCACCCACTCGGCCTGCGCTCCGTAGCGCCGCAAGGCGATCAGATAGAGCCGTCGTGACTTCAGGCTCTTTCCAATGAGGCGTTCCCCCACATCGCATACCGGTACAATCCGGCCTCGCCGCACAATCACGCCCTCAACCTCCGGGGTGCGATGTGGAAACCGAAAAACGTGGCTCGGGGGCACCAGTTCGGCGATTTGGTTCGCCGCGAGCGCAAATCGCCGCTCGCCGAGCCGGAGCAAGACGAACGACTGCACTTCGGATTCGGCCGGTTGGCTCATTGCGTCCGTTCCGCTTCTTCATCGGCTCTGGCTTCCGGTGTCTCTTCTGACTGCAACGCCGCGTCCAGCAAAGCCACTTCTTCCGGAGTCAGAAACCCTTCGGGTGCCACAACCGGCACGACACTTTGATCCAGCGACGTCAGTCCGCGATACCACTGCCGTTCTTCATGGCAAAACGCTTTCGGCAGTGCTTGCAGCCGGGTCATGGCGGTCATTTTCTCGATTCCATCGATGAGCAGTGCCGTGCCTGTCCCCCGCAACACGAAAACCAGTGCCGCCGGCGTTGCCGGCAGCCCAAAATGCATCGCTCCGTTGACGACGTAGACGGTTTTCCCTCCGCGCCGCACGATGTGCCGCACTTTCCGCAGTCCCGGTTGCGAAAGTTCCGTTGCTGATCCCCCAAGGCTGTCCACGCTCCGCACTTCCTGTACGGAAGCGGAAGACACAGCAAAAAGCTGGCCGCCCACTCGAAACAGGATGATCTGCTCGGTGCGTGCCGCGCCTTGCTTTGCCGGTGGAGCGGGCCGCACTATCGCACCCCCACTGGTGTTGAGCGGCACAGCCCAAGCACGCGTTTTTCCAGTGCAGGATAGATATCGTCAATTCCAAGAACCTGCTCGACCGCGCCGGTCTTGATTGCTTCCGCCGGCATGCCAAAAATCACCGAAGTTGCTTCATCCTGCGCCAGCACCAAACCACCTGCTGCTTTGATTGCCTTCGCTCCGTTAGCGCCGTCATTGCCCATGCCGGTGAGCACCACTCCGATGCTCATGGGACCGGCAGACGCCGCGACGGATTCCATCGTCACGTCAATGTTCGGCAGGTAGCCCCCGATTCGTCCGCTGCTGCCATCCAGCTCAATTCGGCCCGACGCGGTGACACGCAGATGCTGTGCGCCCGGGCAAATGTACAGCGTCCCTGGTGCGAGCGACTCGTTGGCCTCTGCTTCCTTTACGCGGATATTCGTGAACTCCGCCAGTTGTACGGCGTACTGGCTGGTGAAGGCCGCTGGCATGTGCTGCACGAGGATCACCGCGGCGGGAAAATCGCGCGTGAACCCAGGCGCTAGGCGCATAACCGTTGCGGGTCCGCCGGTGGATGCGGCCAGCACGACGACAGGAAACTTCTGATCGCGTTGCGCCGCTGGTGCGGCTCGCTTCGCCAGGGGCGCAGGAGCCTGGTGCGGCTTGGCGTTCGTGCCCTGCAAGGTGGATGCCAGCCGGGATGCCGTGCGTACAACGCGCACCTTGGCCGCCATGCGCACTTTTCGCAGTAGCTCTTCTCCAAATCGATGCCGCTCGAAGGCTTCGCCACGAATTCGATTGCGCCGAGTTCCAGCGCTTTTAGCGTGCTCGCCGCGCCTTCCTTGGATTCCGAACTCACCACTACGATCGGTTTAGGATTCGTGGTCATGATCTGCGCGGTTGCCTGCAGGCCGTCCATATGCGGCATGTTGATGTCCATGGTGATGACATCCGGCTTCAAGGATTCCGACATTGCGACGGCTTCGCGCCCGTCCTTCGCGTGGCCCACCACCTGTAATTGGTCATCGGCGTTGAAAATTGTTTCCAGGACTTTCCGCATGAACGTGGAGTCCTCCACGATGAGCACGCGAAACTTCTTGCTGGCGCTGGTCACCATCGTTCTTTACGCCACCGGAGCGACCGGGTGCGGCGCCTCCGTTCCCATCAGTTGTTCCACCGCTGCAATCAGCTGATCTTCCTGCACCGGCTTGGTAAGAAACGCCGCCGCGCCTTCCTTCATCGCTCGATCGCGGTGTTTCGCGCCCGCGCGCGAAGTCACCACCATCACCGGAATCCGTCGCGTCGCCGGGCTCTGACGCAGTTGCGCCATCAGCTCATAACCCGTGCGGCTTCCAGTCCGTCCCCGGCCAGCATCACGCGGTAGCCGTTCTTCTCCAGCATGCGCCCGACGAACTTCCGGACGCTGATCGAATCGTCCGCCACCACAATGACGCGCTCCTGTTGCACACGGTCGATCGCGTCGACGGGGATCGTGCCTTTTGCCACCGCCGCCGAACCCGGCGCAAACACGCGTGCCGCGCTCGCGGTAGCCTGAAGGGCGCGCCGCTCGTTCGGCTCGGTCGCAACCATGCGGTTCAAGTCAATGAGCAAAATCAAGCTGCCGTCGGGAGCGATGGTGGTTCCCGGGAAAAGGTTTACCCGGCGCAAGTATTCACCCAGGTTCTTGATGACGATTTCGTCCTTGCCGATGACTTCTTCCACCACTAGGCCGATCTGCCGATTGCCGGCATTCGCCACCACCATGCGGAAATAACCGTTGACTGGTTCCAGAGGTGGCAGGCCAAGGTAGGTATCGAGGCGCACCACTTCTGTGACCACGTCGCGCACTTTCGTCAGCAGCTTTCCACCGATGTCTTCGATTTCGTCGGCGCGCAGGCGGCGGATTTCTTCCACCACGGCGAGAGGGAGGGCATAGTTGGAGGTACCGCAGCGCACAAACAACGCCGGCGAAATGATCAGCGTCAATGGCACCTTCAGCGTGAACTGCGTGCCCTCGCCGGCCTTGCTTTGAATGTCAATTTCACCGTTCAGCGCATTCACGTTCGCTCGCACAACGTCGAGCCCGACGCCGCGGCCGGCCAGCTCGGTTTTCACCGGCGCCGTGGAAAAGCCAGGATGAAACAGCATCTCGCGGAGATCGCGTCCCGTCAGCCGGTCGGCCGTCTCCATCGAAACGAGGCCGCGTTCGATCGCGCTTTGCTTCACGCGCTCGTAATCGATCCCGCGTCCATCATCTTCCACTTCAATATAAATGTGATTGCCGCGATGATACGCCCGCACGGAAACCTTGCCGGCTTCTGGTTTTCCCGCCGCTGTGCGCTCTGCAGGGCGTTCGATCCCGTGTGCCACCGAGTTGCGAACCAGGTGCACCAGCGGGTCTGAAATTTGTTGAATGATATTGTTGTCCAGCTCTGTCTCGCTTCCCGATAGGTCAAGCTCGACATTCTTACCGGCGGACTTGGCCGCATCGCGCACGGCGCGCGTCAACCGGGAATAGAGCGTGCCAATCGGCACCATGCGCGCCGCGGTGAATTCATCCTGGAGGTGATGCGCCAGTTTCGTGAATTCGTCGATGTCGCCTTCCACTCGCCCGATGAATCCTTCGAGTTGCGAAAGAACTTCGTTTACGTCCGCGGAAATTTCCGCCATCGACCGCGAGAGAATGTTGAAGTCATCGTAGCGGTCCATTTCCAATTCGCTGAATTCGGATAGGAACGACCTATCGCCGGCCGCCGCGCTCGTGAGCATCTGCGGCGTCTTTGACGCGTTCCATGGACCCGCCAATCTCGACGAGCTGATCCGGTTGAACTCGTATTTATCCTGGAATTCTCCTACCTTCCCTTGCAGTCTCTCTTTGGAAAAACCGAGTGTCTCTACCAGCTTCTCGAGTTCCGCGACGCGGCCCACCATCCGCGTGCGGTTGATGACCAGTTCTCCCACCGTATTCATCATCCGGTCCAGCCGCTCCAGCGCAATGCGCACGGATTTTGCGTTGGAACCCGCGGCGCCTGCTTGTTTTGCTGCTGCACGGGCAGGCACTTTTTTCTGCGAAGCTCCCTCGCCCTCTCCTTCCGCTGCGGCCTCTGCGCCGCTCGCTGCCTCCGCCAGGGCTTCTGTCTCTTCTGGCTCCATCGGGGCAAATTCCGCGATCCGCCCGAGCAGGGAATCCACAACCGTGCGCATTTCGGCGTCATCTTCCCACTGCCGGTGCAGCGTCTTTTTCAGAACGTCGACGGACTCCAGGCAAAGGTCAACCACTGCCGGTGACGGATCAATCTCCCCATCGCGCAAGCGGACGATCAAGTCTTCCACGCGATGCGCAATCCCGCCCAAACGCCGCAACCCCACCTGCGCGGCAGAGCCTTTCACCGTGTGAATTGCGCGGAATAGCTTGTTGATCTCCTCGGGATTATTGTTCCCTTCGAGAGAGATCAAGCAATCGCTGACAACTTGCAGATGCTCTTCGGCTTCCGGTTGGAAAAATTCCAGAATCTCGTCCGGCACTTCCTCGTCGCCGGGCAAAGCGTCAAAATAGGATCCCGTCGCGGCAGCCACGGAGGATTCTTCCTCCGGAAACGTGGTGGGCGCGGCTGGCGCCGGAGGCTGCAAATAATTGAGCGGCGGCGGCTCGGTTGGAAACGCAAAGCGGTAGCGTTCTTTAAACGCTGCAATGTCGTCGATACTTTCGTTGCCCGTGTCGCTGATCTCGAGAAGATCCGTCTCCAGCACCGAAATTCCGTCGGAAAGAAACTCGATGAGTGGCCCGTGCAGGTCATTCCCGAGCGTCGCGTTCGTCGCATATTGGAAAACATGTGCCAGTTTGCCCGCGATCTCCGAAAAACGCGGAAACCCGTAGCTCGCTGAAGTTCCCCTCAGCGTGTGCGCGGCGATGTACAGCCGCTCGAGATCTTCGCGGCGAGGCTCCACGTCTTGAAGCACACTGACGTATTCCCGTAGATACTGCAGGTGCTCCGCCGCTTCCTGGAGGAACGTCTCGACGGCTTCGCGGTCCGGCGTGTTCACGCGCGTCCCTCCGTCACCAGTTCCGGCTTCGGCAATTCTTCCGCGGTCGGCTTGCGGTAGAGAATACAATCGTGCAGCACGATGGCCTGAAACTTCACCGGCATCTTCGAGATGGATTCGGAATGCCCCAGGAAAAGGTATCCGCCCGGCTCCAGAGAGTCGTAAAAACGCTGTACCAGCGTGCGCCGGCGTTCTTCGGAAAAATAAATCAGCACGTTCATGCAGAAGATCAAATCCATCCGTCCGACGTACACTGCGGACGCCAGATTCATCTGCGCGAGGGTCACCATCTTGCGCAAGCGAGGCTTTACCTCGTAGCCGTCCTCCAGCTGTGTAAAGTGCGCGCCAAGCTGGGCCTCTTTCACGCTCGCAATGCTCCGGCCCGCATAAACGGCGCGTTCCGCTTGCTTCAGCGCTTGCCGGCTGACGTCGGTCGCCAGGATCTCGACGTTCCAGGCATCCGCAAAGTTCAGCGCATCGGCGATGGTAATCGCGATCGAATAAGGTTCCTCGCCGGTCGAGCAGCCCGCGCTCCAAACGCGAAGCGTCCGTGGATTCTTCCAGAACTTCTTCACGTGCAGCTCGGGGAGCACCCGCTTTTCAAGAGTTTCGTATACCGCTGGGTAGCGAAAAAACGATGTCTCCTGTGTCAGCAGCCGCTCCAGCAGCGCCTCATACTCCACGTTCGACTTCCGCATCGCCCGCAGTAAGTCCGTGCCTCGTGCCAGACCCTTGGCGTGCAAGTGTTCGCGCACACGCGTCGAAAAGAACCGCTCCCGCGATTCATCAAAGTGAATTCCCGTCCGCTCTTCGATCAGCATGCGGATCTCGCTCAATTCGTGTTCGCTCAGACCGGCCGCCGGGCCCTGGCGTTCGCTCATCTTCATCACGTTTCCGCTCCGGCCTCTTGCCGAAGCAGGGAATTACCGCCTAACGATGAGCGCCAACCGGGATGGGCCGCTCGGATTCTTCGACAGCCCCGGAGGAAGGCTTCGACAGGGTGCGGAACTGCGCCAGCGCTTCGTTCAATTGGTCCGAAAGTTTTACGAGCTGGCTGACCGTTGCCACCGTGCCTCGTGTGCCTTGTGAAGTCTGGCGCGTAATGTTGGAGATGATTTGCATTGCGTGCGCCACGCCTTCCGTGCCTCGTACCTGCTGTTTCGAAGCCAGTGAAATTTCCTGCACCAGCTCCGCCGACTGGCGAACCACGCTCGAAATAGCGTCGAGGGCGCGCCCTGCCTGATCCGCCAGCGTCGCGCCGCCTTCCACTTCTTTCGTGCCTTCCTCCATGACCACCACGGCTTCGTTCGTCTCCGCCTGAATGGCCTTGATGAGAGCCGCGATATCCTTCGTGGCGCTGCGGCTGTGTTCGGCGAGCTTGCGCACTTCGTCGGCGACGACCGCGAACCCGCGTCCCGCTTCGCCCGCCCGCGCCGCCTCGATGGCGGCGTTCAACGCCAGCAAGTTGGTCTGCTCGGTGATGTCGTTAATCACGTTGATGATTTCCGAAATTTCCAGCGACCTGTCGCCCAGCGACTTGATCTTTTTTGCGGTGGCTTGCACCGACGCGCGGATGCGCTGCATGCCTTCGAGCGTATCGCGCACCGCGCGGTTGCCCTGTTCCGCGGCGTCCAGCGCGCGGCGTGCCGCTTCGGCGCTTGCTTCCGCGTTGTTGGATACCTGTTTCATCGAAACCGTCAGCTCTTCCACGGCGCTCGACGTATTCGTAATTTCCTGGTCCTGTTGTGTCGCGCCTGCTTGCATCTCGTCGGCGGCCACCAGAATGTTGTTCGAACACGCCGTCACTTCCATCGCCGCTTTCCTCACTCGCTCCAGAACTTTCATGAAGTTGTCCAGCATGTAGTTGATGGAGTCCGCGACATTGCCCAGCGCGTCGTTAGTGACTTTTCCGCGCAGTGTCAAATCTCCGCGCGCCACCTGGTTGATTATCGTCAGCAGCTCCGTAATGCTCCGCTGCAGCATATCGCTGGCTTCCTGATTGCTCGCCGCTTTCGATACCTTCCCGACCGCGCGGTTCAGGTTTTCCGCTATGTAGCCAAGCTCATCCTTCGTGTGAACTTCGGCGCGCGCCCGGGAATCGCCCGCGGCAAACCGTTCGGAGAATTCCGCGAGCTCTTGCACCGGCGACAATATGGCGCTTCCCAGCCGCCAGGCGAGGATCACGGCCATGCCCAGCGCGAGCACCAGCGCAAAAATCGCCGCGCTGCTCGCCCCGCTCGGCAGCGAGCTGAAGTCGAACAGCGACACGCCTCCAGACTGCCGCCCCGCGCTATATGCCAGTCCCAGCACGGCGAAGAGCACCGCCCCGTTCGTCAGCACCAGCATCCAAATTGTCGAACTCAATCGCGATTTCATGCCTGCCTCCAAATCTCTTCCCCGGAGCCTCTGCCTGCCGGCCTCAGGTTCTCCGCAATTCTCAAATGCTGGGACCCGGAAACACTTCGAGCAATCTCCGCAAGTCGATGATCAATGCCAGCCGGTCGTCGTGCCGTAGCATCCCAATGCAGTGCGGCACATTTTCCGGCGCTTGCTCCAGCAAATCTTCGGTATTCACCGAATACGTGCCAATCACTTCGTCGGCGGCGATGCCCAGCCGCAAATCTTCGTGATAGCTTTCACTCCGCAGCGCTGCCACCACCACGTGTTTTGGCAACAGGCCCGGTCTGCGCCCCTCGGTCATGGCGATGTCGATCAGCGGCACGATCGTGCCGCGCAAATTAAAAATTCCCACCAGGTACGCCGGACCGAGCGGCAGCTTCGTCACCAGCGGCCAATCGAGAACTTCTTCCACGTCCAGCACGGGCAAGCAGAAACGCTCCCGTCCGCTGCGGAAGACGCAGTATTGCGATTCCGGAGGCCGCTCCTCGGTCGGTCCCAGCGCTTCGAGCAGCTCGCCCGTGTCGGCGTCCGCCGAAAGTGGCGTCAAATGGAACTCTTCGCTCATCGCTTCGGTTTTCTCGCTCATCCTTTACGCAAATCGGCGGACCGCTCGCAGCAAATCTTCCCGCGTGAACGGTTTCGTGACGTATCCGTCCGCTCCCTGTTGTTCGCCCCAGAATTTGTCGCTGGCCGTGTCCTTGGAAGTCACCATAATTACGGGGATCTCCTTGAATTCCGTATTGCCCTTCAGGTCTCGGCACACTTGGAATCCGTTGCGCTCCGGCATCACCACGTCCAGCAGGATCACCACCGGCCGGACCATGTGAATCGTCTCTTCCACGAGTTTCGGGTCGCTCAGCCCCACCGGGCTATAGCCCTCGCGTTCCAGCAAACCGTGGATCAGCTTCACCTGCGCCGGCGAGTCGTCCACGATCAATATTTTTTTCGACGCGGCCATGCTCACTCCATGGTTCTCCACAGACAAGAGGTGCACGTCAGCAGCCAGCCTTTCCGCTTTGCTTGCCATTTTGCCTGATCGGTTTAACTTACAGAACGTAAAGGGCTTACAGTCTATTGTGAGCACTCTAACAGCGCGGTACCGAGGGGGTCGGAGTCTCCTCCGTCTCAGCTTGAGAACTATTCTCAGCCTCCCGCATCTCGGTCGCCAGCGTTGAGAATCGCTGCATGATTTCGTTGATGCGCAGAGCCATGCTGTGAATCGTCTTGATCTGCGCCAGCGACTGTGATGAGAGTTGCCCCGGCTCCAGTAGCAGGAGTTCCGCATTCCCCAGCATGGAAGTCAGCGCATTGTTTACGCTGTGCTTCATGTCCATCATGTAGCGCCCCAGCGTTGCGTACCGCTCGTTCTCCGACGCGTTCCGCTCCGCCTGCTTCGCCAGCCGCATGGCTTCGGCGCGGCGCAGCGATTCGCCCGCAACGAGGAGAAGTGTTTGCGCCCAATCCTCGCGCAGTGGCACGTGCACCAGCCGCGGATATTTCGCGCGCAACTGCGCGAGCTCCCGCGAGTCCGCCGGAGCGCAAAGAATCACGGCAGCGGCGGGATCGAGGCTGCTCAGCAGGCCGGAAAGCTTGCCCTCGCGCAGCGGTCCCAGCACCACAAGATCGTGCGGCGGGGAATCTTGCTCTTTCATCAGCTCGCTGCTCAGCACTGTGATTCCTGGCGGGTTCCGCTCCCCTTGCCAGCACGCTGTCAGCAGCCGCGCAAAATCAGTTTCATCCGTTAGAATCAATACGTTTGCGTTTCGCAAGGAAGAGCCGCTCCCATGGGTGTTCGCCGGAACGCCGGTGGACTGCCTGTTTCTTACAGCTTTTCTGCTTCATCCACTGCCGAAAGCAATCGCTTCGTGCTGATGCCCAGATTCACCGCCGCTTCCGTATCCTTCGCCTGCTTCGCTACGTCCACGCGTTCCTGCAGCCGCGATGCCTCGACTCGCGCCACCGTCAATGCTTTGCCCAACGACGTGGCGTTTCCCGTCTCTTTGGCCGACTCTGCTGCGGCCGTGACCAGCGCCCGCGCAACAACCGCTCGCCTCAGGTCCTCTGCCGCCGGCCCGTCTTCGCTCACGAACGCCGTCACTTCCCAGGAAGACATCAGGATGCGCGCGTTCCCCACGCGTATCGTCGTCATCGAGCGGCCCCTTGTTGGTGGCGCGGCGATCAGCTGTTCCCAGATTTGTTCCATGCACGATTCGAAATCAAGAGGCGCGGGGGGTTCGCCTTTGGACCCCGCCTCCGGTGCCGCTTTCTCGTTCCCGCGCGCTTCCTTTGCGGAGGGCGCAATCTCGTCCGCCGCATTCTTCGCCGGAAAGGCCCCCCGTAGGCTGCCCGAGGTGCCCAAGACTGAAGTATTTTCCGAGGCCTTGCCCGCCACCTTTTCTAGTGCTCGTTCCACGTCCGTGCGCAGGCCCAGCAATTTCTCGAACGCCTGGCTGACGGACCGTTCCGTATATTCTTTCTGAAACGGCTGCTTCCACTCATCCGCGACCTCACGGATTTTGCCGAGCGGCTCCGTGGTGGAAAGCCCGTAATGATGACAGTCCATGGTGCGCACGCCGGCGTTTTCCAGCTGCGTGAGTCCTGCACGAATGGCGATCAGATCCGCGTGCATCAGCTCGATCAGCGTGCGCCGCATTAGAAAATTGAAGCGGATGAAAGACACCAGCGCGGCCGGATCGTAAAACATCCCCCCGGCCGATTCTTTCACTTTGCGGCCCTGCTCGATGAAATCCGTTTTCACTATTTCGCGCAAGCTGCGGAAGCCCCGCAGCGCTTCGATCATTTTTTCCAGCGGCTCGCACCACGCCAGCGGGGCCGTATCGGCTTCGCCCAGCACCGGCTTCATGACTTGCGCCACGTCCGCGGGCAAGATCTGTTTGTGATAGATCTTTGCCGGAGCGCAGAGCGCGAAGTATTGCACCAGCAGGAAGTCAATCTTGTGCCGGTCGGCGGTCGTCTTGGCCGGCTTGCGAAGATGTCGCTGGATCAACGCTTGCAGCCCGCTTTCGTTCGCGTTCAGCGTGGTCATCTGCAGCAGGTGACGCAGTTGATGCGCCATCACCTTCTGGTCCATCGCATCCAGCCAGGCGCGCACCTGAGAGAAGAGTTCCAAGGAGGGTTTCTCCGGCAGGATTCGTTTGTCCTGCGCGAAGGGGATCTCCTCCTCGATCTGTTTCGCCAGGGCCAGGTAAATCGGAAAGACCGAGCGCGCTTCATTCCATAGCAGTTGCCGCGAGTTTTCGGACCGCTCCGGAGCGGGGATGTTAGGCGTTGTAGTGGTCTTGTTCACGGCTCCATCACCCAATCACAGTTGCCCTGCAGGAATCGCACAGCCACCGCTTTGCGTCCCTCGTGATATTGCACCGCTACCACCGCTGCTTCGGCCGCGCCGCCTGTTCCGTTTCGTTCGATCCTCACGCGGTCGTCGAATTCCAGCGGCAGGGTCGACAGGAAAATGGCATATTGGGAAGCGCCAAATTCGACTACCGTGGCCTCCCGCAAGCGTGCGCTTCCCGCGCGCAGTGCGGTCACCTGCACGGGAATGCGAACCGGCTTGGCGCTCGCGAAAAAGCGCGCCAATTGTTCGGCGCAGCTCAGTTCGCTCATCGTGAGTGTTGCCCCGCCGGACCGTTTCACATTGCCTCTCGTCGTGCTGGCCTTCGCGGATCGTGTCCCTCGCCGCGGGAAACACATTCGGCGCTGCGATGAACACAAATTCCCAGTTGGCAAGATGCACGCAGCACGCCAAAGGATCGGAAAAGGAAATCTGTTTGAAGGTATAGAAACCGCGAGGGTTATTGTTTTCCTGCTACGTACGTCCGGCTCAACCGTCTCACGCTGAAACGTCCGTGTCTCATACTCCGGGGGGATTTTCGCACCGGGTGTCCCCGACGGTGAGACGCAATCTATTTAATGGCCTGCCGCGTGCGGCACGGCCTCGCCAACTGAGCTTGCTTTCACGGCGATGTTGTACCTCTTCAACTTGCGATAGAGCGTTGCCCGGCTGATCCCCAGCATCTTTCCGGCCAGAGCCTTGTCGCCATTCGCCTGTTCGAAGACGCGCAGAATCGTCATCCGCTCCATCTCTGCCAGCGCCGTCGTCGACAGCGACGCGGCATCCTGAGGCGTCATTGCCGCCGCGGGTTGTTCGCTCCGGATGGCCGGCGGCAAGTCGCTGACATCAATGACTTGGCGGTCGCCCAGCGTGACCGCGCGGGCTATACAATTCTCCAGTTCGCGGACGTTTCCCGGCCAATCGTAGTTCAGCAGGCTTTTCATCGCTGCGGGAGTTACTTGCAGGTTTGTTCCCGGGGCATACCGGCCGAGGAAATGGTGCACCAGCATCGGGATGTCGGACCTGCGCTCACGCAAGGCAGGTAGATGCACAGTGACCACGTTCAGCCGGAAGTACAGGTCTTTGCGGAATGTCCCCCCGCGGTAGGCCGCTTCCAGGTCGCGATTGGTCGCCGCGATCACCCTCACGTCCACGGCTACCTTCTCGTTGCTGCCGACCGGCCGCACCTCCTTCTCTTGCAGAACCCTCAAGAGCTTCGCTTGCATTTCGAGCGGAAGCTCGCCGATCTCATCCAGAAAAATTGTTCCCCCGTTGGCAGCTTGAAATAATCCTGCCTTGGATTTCATCGCCCCCGTGAACGCGCCTTTTTCGTAGCCGAAGAGTTCGCTTTCCATCAAAGTAGGAACAAGCGAACCGCAATCCACTGCCACAAAAGGCGTCTGCGCCATGGTGCCCCGAAAGTGAATCGCCCGCGCCACCAGCTCTTTGCCCGTCCCGCTCTCACCCGCGATCAGCACCGGTGTGCGCGTGTCCTTCAGCCGCGAGATCATCCGCAACACGTCTTGAATGTTTGCGGAAGTCCCGATAATTCCATCGAGATTTTCTTCCGTGCTCCCCCGTTCGCGGAGAAACGCGTTTTCACTCACCAGCCGCACTTTTTCCGCCATTCGCTGCAGCATGGTCTTCATTTTTTCGACGCGGAACGGTTTTTCAATGTAGTCGTACGCGCCGAGTTTCATCGCATCCACGGCGGACTCGATCGAGCCGTGCCCCGTCATGATCGCCACCTCGGTCCGGGGCAACAAGGTCTTGCTCTGTCGTAACAGCTCCACTCCGGAAAGTTTTGGCAGCTTCAGATCGGTGAGGATCAAATCGGGTGCCACGTTGTCCAGGCCTTCAAGGGCGGCTTCTGCGCTCTCGGCGTCAGTGCAAACGAATCCCAGTGAGTTTCCGATCGTCACGCACAGCCGCCGGATGCTCTGCTCGTCATCCACCACCAACAGCCGAATTTTCAACTCGTCGCTCATGGTCTTCCGAATGTTTTCTCCACGATGGACATCAACTGCTTCACGCGAAATGGCTTTTCAATGCAAGGCGTGCCGCTTTGCGCCAGCAGGGCCTGTGTTTCGCTGTTGGCAGTATCTCCGCTCATCAGGATGATTCTCGTCCGCAGTTCGGGCCGGTTTTTTTGGATCCACGCGTACACTTCGGCTCCGTTGACTGCGCCGGGCATTCGAATATCGGAAATTACCCCAGCGTAACGCCCGTCCGCCAGCCGTTCAAGTCCCTCGGCGCCGGATGACGCGAACTCCACGGCGTACCCTTTTCGTTCCAGCGCGGCCCGCAAAAACGCCGTGACGGACGGCTCATCCTCAATGAGCAAAATTGGACTTGTGGCCGCGCCCGCAGGTTGCGACTTCATCGGCCTGCCTCTTTCACCGCGGCAATGGAAGTTTCTGTCGCCACCGGTATCCGCACCACGAACGTGCTGCCGCCCGTCGCGCCGTTATTCCAGCACTGAATCTCGCCCCCATGCGCCCGCACGATCCCGTAGCAGATGCTGAGTCCCAACCCCGTGCCCTTGCCCACCTGCTTGGTGGTATAGAAAGGGTCGAATATGCGCTGCGGATCGGCAATCCCCGTCCCGTTGTCTGTCACAGCAATTTCAATCGACTCTCCCCGCCGGGCCGTCCGGATGATGATCTTTCCGCGTTGCCCCGTTTCTTGCACCGCATCGTAGGCATTGTTGAGAATATTCAGGAACACTTGCTGCAGCTGTTGTGCGTCTCCCAGCGCCGGCGCCAGGCTTTCGTCGAATTCTTCCACCACCTCCACGCCGTGGCTCGCAAAATCGTAGCTGCGCAGCTTGATCGTCTGTCGCAGCAGCGTGTTCACTTGCACAAGTTCGCGCTGCACCGGCCTCTGCCTCGCGAAACTCAACAGGTCCTGTACAATCACCTTGGTCCGCTGCGTCTCTTGCAAAATGATCTGCAGGTCTTCCCGCGCTGAGTTCGGAACATCGGGGTTTTCAAGCAACAGGTCCGTGAATCCAAGAATCGCCGCGAGCGGATTGTTCACTTCATGTGCGACTCCCGACACCAGGCGTCCGATCGTCGCCATTTTCTCGGAGTGCGCCAGCTTCGCCTGCAGCAGCGCTGCATCCGTGATGTCGGTCATCACCACCACCACGCTGTTCACCGCGTTCTGCTCGTCGCGCATCGGGCTCAGGCTCACCGAAAAATGCCCCATCGATCCGTCGCCGCGCCGCACGCGAAGCTCGACGTTGTCAACCTGGCGCCCGTGCGCCGTGGTTTCCAGCGCCGCTTCGAAGTCTTCGCGATGCGAAGCTTCCACCCAATCCACCAGCCGGTGCCCGATCATTTCATCTTCACGGTACCCAGCCTCGTAACACCGCCGGTTCGCGTAGCTGATCAGCCCGGCCGTATCCAGCACCAGGATCATGCTCTGCGTGGCATTCAAAATCTTTTGGTTGAAGTCTCTCTCGCGTTGCAACTGCGACTGAAACGTCTTTTGCTCCGTGACGTCCAGCATCAGCCCGCGTATCTGCGCAATCTTCCCCTGTGCGTCGCGTACTGCCGTGATGTTTTGCAGCGTATGCAACAGCGTCCCGTCTTTTCGCCGCAGCGTCTCTTCGTAATTTCGCAGCACGCCACGTTCGGAAAGCGCCCGCAAGAACCGTTCTCGCGCTGCTGGCGCCGGATAAAGATGTGGTCCCACGTCCGCGCGCAGCAATTCCTCGCGCGAACGGTAGCCCAGCATGCGCACCATTGCGTCATTCACATCCAGGAATCTTCCCTCCGGCGTGGCGAAAAACAATCCTTCTTGAATGCTGTCAAACAATTCCCGGTACCGGCGTTCCGCTTCGCGCCGGTCGGTCATGTCTTTCAGAACGTGGATCGTGCGCGTGTCATCATCCGAAAGCCCCGGCGTACGTGACGTGGAGACCAGGAAAATTCGTTCCGGAGACGCCACCACATATTCTTCGCGCGCCTGCTGCGTGTCGTGGCAGAAGGGGCAGGGAAGTTCGCTGCCCGATTCGGCGATCTGCCGCAGGCTGCTCATCGCCTCGCCCACCAGCGCAACCGGTGGAACGCCGAGGTGCGACGCGAGCGAGCGATTTGTACGCACAATTCTCCAAGCCGTATCGTGAACCACGATGTAATCGCTGATCGCGTCGATATCTTCGACCCACTGCCGTTTCGAGCGTTCCAGCTGCGAAAACCGCCGGAAATTTTCTATGGATAGCGCTGCGTGGCTGGCTAGTGCATGGAGCAGCTGCTTTTCTTCGGAATCGATTCTCTTTCTCTCGCGCAGCAAACAGAGCGCTCCCAGCGCTTCGCCGTCGCTCGCCGCGATCGCTACGGTGATCGCCACCGCGGATCTTGCCGCTGCACCGAAAGTGGTCCCTTCTTCCACGGGAAACTCCCGTATGCCGATCTCTCCTAGCGTTTCGCGGGCGCTCTGCACAAACCAATTGCCTATCCTGTGGTCTTCAGCGGGCTTGCCTCCCGGCGCCGTGTACACATCTGTCTCACGGCCGCGAAAAACAGTGACTCCGCCCCAGCTGGCCGTCAGCATGCGCGTGGCGCGCCCGGCGAATCGTTGCAAAAACTCCGGGAGGTGTCGCGACTGCGCCGCGTCAACGGCGAGTTCCATCAACTCTTCGGCGCGTCGCACTGCGGGGCGTGAGGATTCTGCCTTGGCACGCCGCTGCGTGACGCGCCGTGAAGCTATCGTTTTCGGTCCGCGCATTTAGCGATAGGGGCTCTACCCATGTGTCTCAGTTTGAGCATTCCCAAGCATATCCACGCTACGGAGCATCTCATTCTGAGTCAATCGCCGTTGGTACTAGTGTTGCTGAATCCTCAACCCTCGCGAATCGTCCCCGCTGGCCGCGTCTCAGCGTGAGACCTATCGCGAAGAAGCGCTGGTTCACTGAGATTTTGAAGAGTCTTCGCCTTCACGGTTCCACCTTGCAAAATCTCGACTAACTCCTGCGATCTTCTACACTTGCCGCAAACAATCGTTCCAACGCCTCCCTTTCCGCTCGGCGATTCGACATGGCAACCGACGTGCCTTTTCCCGTGCGGGGTATCCCCCATTCAGAGGAGGGATAGTGTCGATGAGATCCAAATGGACACGCATGGTTTTGACTGCCGCAACAGTTTCCATGTTCATGGGAGCTTTTGGTTTTGCTCAGACGAGCACGACGGAGGAAGGGAAGCGCAAGGTGAAAACCCGCATCGCCCCTATCTATCCTGATCTGGCCAAGCGGATGAACGTAATCGGCAAAGTCAAAATCGAAGTGATCATTTCTCCGGATGGTCGCGTCAAGAGCACCCGCGTGGTCGGCGGCCATCCGCTTCTCGTGCAGGCTTGCCAGGACGCGGTCAAGGAATGGAAATTCACACCCGGCACCGAAGAATCGACCCAAATTGTCGAATTCGATTTTCATGGCGCGGGCAACTAGTGCCGTTCCAACTTATTTGGGCAAGCATTTCCGGAACGAATGGCCCGCATGTTCGGATGGAAGTCTCCAGCCGGCATGGGGTTCAAATAGTTGGAACGGCACTATTGGAATTTGCGGCAAACGCGGGGTTCCGGCAGCGGCGGCCTGAAACGGGCCGTTATGCCGTGGCAAGGGGAGGCATCCAGCAATGACCATTGGCAAGAAGCTCTACTACGGTTTCGGTGCGGTCCTCATCATCCTGGTCGCCTTGTTCGTCGTGAACATTATCACCGGATTCAAAGAGCGCTCTGCGCGCGCCGATGCTACCACGGCCTTGGACAGCGTGCGCACCATTGAAGCGGTTCGCTACCAGATCATGATGAACCGCCTCAACCTCAACAACTTTCTGCTCAGCGGTGACCCCCGCGACGAAGACAAAGTTACTCACGGTCTCGTCGACATCACCGACATCATCAAGCGCGGCGAATCCCCGGCAGGCAGCGACCTCCTGCGGGCCGCTTTGATTCAGGTTGAGAGCACTGAAGCTAGCTGGGCCGACAATTTTGCCAAACCTCTCCTCGCCAAACGTCATCAGGTGGACTCCGGCGACGCCACCGTGTCCGATCTGCAGATCTTCTATCTTCAGAAAGACCCGGCGTCCTGGCTCACAAAATCTTCCTCCGTGCTGGATCAAACCAACCTCGAAATTGGAAAGTCGCTGGACGACACCACGAAATCAGCAAGCCGTGCCAGCATCATCAGCGCCTTCATGACTATCGGCGGCCCTCTTCTCGCACTTTTGGTTGGCGTCGTCGTCGCTCTCTACACGGCCCGCTCGATTACCGAGCCTCTGACGCACCTCATGACCGTCCCACGGGAGATTGGCGATTCCGGTGACCTCGACCAGAACATTGATATCCATCGGACCGACGAAATCGGCGCCCTGGCCACCACATTCAACAACATGGTCGCCTACCTTAAGGAGATGGCCGGCGTTTCCATGGCCGTCGCCGAAGGCGATCTCACCGTCGAGGTCGTGCCCCGCTCGAAGCGCGACACGCTCGGCAATGCTTTCCTTAGAATGTCCCACGGTCTTCAGGATCTGGTCCGCACGA
>WNFM01319954.1_pt1 | contig 19048 bp, 23 predicted proteins | sample 5400271 | NCBI WGS metagenome assembly WNFM01 (sample SAMN13153352, study PRJNA577476) | soil metagenome | isolation source: 60 cm saprolite on Douglas fir-dominated hillslope | place: USA:California | collected 2013-09-17 | reverse complement strand
AACGCCTCGATACACGGTGAACGACTCACCAGTGGGCAAGGGGTCAGCCGCTTTTAAGAGTGCAGTGCGGTCAAGAAGAGCAAAGACTTCATTGCAGAATGGCATGGTCCAATTGTGTGAGCCATGTTTCTGAGTAGACCATGCTTCAATGAAAGCCTCTTCAAGCAGTCCTGCCTTCCGAAGCACCTGCCAGTTGTCCAACACAATATCCAGCACCTCGCCGCTGTTGGCCCAAGAATATCTGAGCAGAACTCTTTCAAGTTCCGTCGTGGGTTGTCGATGCTTCATGTCAAAGGCTTTGTCCAAAAACATCTACCGTGCTCCGCCGAATCGCTGCCCCGGATCAACAGGCTCACTCGTTGAGGAACGTTTCTTATTGAGTTCGTTCAGAAGTATTTCAGAGCGTTTTATTTTTGCCGGAATCCACAACAGCGTCTTGTTGTCTTCGTGAGTCTCAAGGATGTCAGAGTTGGACGGGTCCGCCAGCAGTCGGCGGAAGGCACCGTCAGGAAGGGTTTGCTTGCCCACACAACCCACGGAGACAAGCTCATTTATAAAAGGCGTCAAATCGTCCAAGACTTCGCCAAGAAAAATCTCAGCAGACGATATGGCGGGATCATATTCACTGCTAGGGCTACCTTTTCTAATCCATTCACGGATCGCCGCTGCTGTCTGCTTCACTCGTTCAAGGGTTGCTTCGTTGAGTTTGCTCATAGTTCCTCTTTTCTACGGGTCTTACCCCGTCGCGTGATTAGAGGATGGTGCTCAAAACACTTTTCAGTGAAAAGGCACACCCTCGGTGCGGCAAATGTTTCTTGATTTTTACTGCCGCGAGTGTGCCCAGAAGAACTAAGGTGGGCTTGACGAATCGGGTCCGATACTTCGCAGGCCACAATTCGATCTACACATCAGCAGTATCTACTTACGTTACCCTTCTGTCAAGAGGAAAAACCGGAGACGAAACAGCCGCCTCCGGTCTTCTCTTTTCGTTCGAGCTTCTAGGCCGCAGCCGATTCCCTCGCGTTCGTGAGCTTGCTGTCTCCTGTCTCCGTTCCCGGTTCCATCACCTTCAGAGTCTTGTTGCCGATGGTACGGGTTAGGCATGGCGCCATCTCGCAGGTTCACGATCAGCCGGCCTTGAAAAAACGGGTAATCGCTCTGCCACTCGATGAGGACCTTTTTCCCCGCTTTCAATGCTTGGGGGCGAAAAAAGAGCGTTGTTTGTCGGGGGATGGGCAATTCAGGCGGGGTTGAGCACAGAGCTTAGTATCGTTGGGTTACATCACCGGCAGGTGGCCAGGGCTTTGGGTTGCCGTTCTCGTCGACGACAAGAGAACGGGAATTACGCGGCAAGACTTGCAGGGACTTCAAAAATTCGATCAACTCATTTTGCTGATCCAATGAAAGAGCATCGAAAGCCTTGCGCTGAATTAGCGCCTCGCCATTGTGGGCCTCGATTGTGGGCCTCGACGGCTTCCCTCGCTGTCGTGAATTTGCCGTGATGCATGAAGGCGCCGCCCTGGTTGTAGAAGCCCCAGAGTTTCCGTGTGATGAACTTGCAGTTGCCGGCGAAGAATCTCGCCGAACCAGCTGGCTGATTTTGGTCCAAGGGCTCGCATTCAGGGTCGAACTTCGGGTCGCTGGTGGCGCTAATGTCGTGAAGCTTGAGGTCGGTATAGGCAGACACCATGACGACGCCACGCTGGGCGCGCAGACGCGGAAGCGGGAGCGACTCGCTGGTCAGATCGACCGCCAGGGCGGGAGCAGTGGCTGGATAGTCGGTAGGCCCGAGTCTCAAGTTCGGTGCATTGGGACCGGTGGCGGGATTGTACGGGTTGGGCTCGAAGTAGATCCAACCCGGCTGGCCTGGTAGCCCCGGATTGTTCTCCGCAGTAAGGGGCAAGGCGTCGATGTGGCAGCTGCTGCAACCGATTTTGTCGAATAGGTGTTCGCCTTCCAGGACAGCACGTTCGATGGCCGGATCGTTGGAGATGACGCGGCCTGGAACGGGCAGCGTGGCTTGGAAAATCGAAACAGCGGTCAAATCGGCGACGGTTAGTTCGTTCTTGAACCCGTCGCCGTCCGGGTCAGCGTTGAGACCGAAGCGCTCTTCAGACTGCATGCCGTGATGATGATTGAAGGCGTTGTTGCTGAACTGCCTTATCGAAATCACGTTGCCGGCTTGATGCAAAGGGCGGATGATCAGGCTCGGCAGAGCGCCGTTGTTCGACAGGCTCGGGGCGGCCAAGCCTTGCACTTGCGAGGTATTCCAGGTGCCGTCAGCGTTGTGCAGCAGAGTGCCGAAGGAAATTCCCTTGGACAGCAGGAGCCGACTGGTTCCCGAAGGCGTGGCGTCGCGTTCCGCTTGCAGGTCCGCAGTCATCTGGCGGGCCAGCATTTCAACGAAGCCTGAGCCGTCCATGCCGATGGTCTTGCGGTCATTAGTGGCGTTGTCCATAGTGACGAAGTTTCCGGATTCGTCGACTGCGCCTCGTGTCGAAATGCCGTCAGCGTGATCGAAGGTCAGGCGGTCGAAGCGCTGGGCCAAGACGAAAACTTCTGTGACGCGGTCGCCTCCGGCACCCGAAACAGGCGCATTGTGACAACCAGAGCATGCATTAGCTTCCGGTGAGGAGATGCGGTCGAAATTTCTAGGAAAGATCAACGGAGAAGTCGGATCGGATAGAGGAGCGCCGGTGCCTTTGGAGAACGGCCGCCCCGCACCTTCTTGCACGGTGAACTTGGCGTTGAAGAGTTTTTCACCGTACTCAATCAGGCGGCGTATAGGCATGCTAAATTCATCGCCGTCTTGAAGATGGACAGGGATGGCGACTTCACGGCCGAGCTGTGAACCAGAGGTTTGCGCAACAATAGGGAATGGAGCCAGAATAACAGAAACGCAACAGAGACCCCGGCATACTTGTCTGAAGAAGCTTCTCATGGCTGATTTGTATTCGTAAATGTCAACCCGCAAATTAACAGTTCTCTCGCGCTCAGTTTCGTGCGCTCTCGCGTTTTGCCAAGTCTAGCTCTTCATCAATGATCTTCTCAAATGCCGCAGCAGGTTGCGCGCCAGCAAGGAAAACGCCATTGATGAAGAAACCCGGCGTTCCAAAGACACCTGCACGGATGCCGTCCTGAACATCTTGGTCGATCTGGGATTTGTACTTGCCGGAGCTCAAGCAGGAGTCGAACTGCTTGGAGTCGAGCCGGAGTTCTTCGGCTCCCTTGGTTAAGTCCTCGCGGGAAAGTGTTCCGGAATTCTGGAAAAGGAAATCATGGTATTCCCAGAATTTGTTTTGCTCCGAGGCGCATCGAGAGGCTTCTGCGGCTAGTTTAGCTTGCGGATGTAGTTCACTGACCGGGAAATCGCGATAGGCTAACTTGACCTTCCCTTCGTATTTGGCCATCAATTTCGTCAAGGTCGAGTCGACCTGCCTGCAAAAGGAGCAGGCGAAGTCGGCGAACTCAACGATGGTTATGGGTGCGTTGGCGTTACCTTTCAATCGTGACGGATCGTAATTAACCTTCACTTTTGGCGGTTCCAGGAAAATGCGAACTACGGCGGAATCTCGGAGGACTTTCAGGTAAGCCTCTCGGGCGCTGCGCAGCTTAATCTGTTTTAGCTCGTTCTTCAGCCTAGGTTGGGGTTGGTCGAAAGACTCGGAGGCGTTGCCCTTCTGCTGCTTGTAATATGCCTGAAGCTCTGCGGCCGTAGGATCTGCTATTTTCGAATCGGCCTCTGTTTCGAGCAGCTTGTCCACGGTGATCGATCTTCTGCGCGCTTCAGCCTCCAGTAGCCTGCGATTGACGAAGTCCTCTAGTGCCACACGCCTTGTTTCAAATTCGTGCTGATTAAGGCGGTGCAATTGTCCCGCAATGTTGGGCGGTAACTGCTCTTCAAAGACAGCGTCGCCCGCGATTATCGCGATCGGTTTCCTTGGCTCTGCAGATTGCTGCTCTTGAGCGATGCAGGGCCGAAGAAAAAGTGCCAGTCCAGCACAGACTTCCAGAAAACCAAGACAAGTGTGCGTTGCTCTTTCTGCGAAAGAGGATGCGCCGCCTGGGTTTGTAGCATATCTCATAAGTTACGGCCTAGAGCAGATTATCGAGCTTGCAAAAAGAAAAATCGCAGCTTTCATATGCCAGCCTCCAATGGAGATTTAGGACGTCCTAATGGTTGATGGGATGGACCGTCTCGGTGCGATTATTGTGTTGCGCTCGCCAGAGCGCGACGCGCGTGTGCGCGCACAGCAGGGTCAGGATCAGACTTGGTTAGCCTTTCAAGGATCGGTCTGACCTCGTTAGGCGGGAAACCATTGAGTGCTGAAATTGCCTCCTGTCGAATTCCGCCGAAGAGGCTCCTCTCTGCAAAATCTTCGATGGCAGGCAACGTGGCATGATCGGAAAACTGAACCAGAATGCGAAGCGAAACGTGTTGTTCTAGGGCTGGGGCCGAAGTTGCATAGCTCGCGAGGATAGCTATGGCTTGTTTCTCATGTCGTTTGAGCTCGCGTACGTCTTCATCCGAAGGAAGGATCGGCATCACCAATGCAGATTCTTTACTACTCAACTTAACTTTACTCTTTTCAATTGTGTTGTGAATTACAGATGAGATCCGTTGCTGTAGTGCGTCAGCTTGCACGTGTCGACGTGCATTGACGGCGAAGCCCGCGCACAGAGTGGCATAGGTGCAGCATAGGATTGCTCCGACGGCTGCGGTAAAAATTCGTGGATTTGAAGGCCAGATTGCTATCATAGGTCTGTCTCCGTTCAATTGATGATTCCGAAAGTATACGTGGTCCCGGGGGGAACCGGCGTTATCTGCACATTAATGCCTTCTTCGCAATCGGTCCTCGAAGTCACTGTGGTGATAGGAAACGGATTGGCGACTCCTGGTATTAATATTTGGAAATTTTGAACGACTGGGATACATCGGTTGGGGGGAGGGGCCGCTGAAAAACAAGTTCCTATGGGAATATCTTCAAACGTGCCATCTGATCTTGTTGTAACGGGCGTAGCGAAGCTCGCGAATGCTGAGAACGAGCCACTGTTCACTGAGACGCTTTCTTGTGGAGTCAAGCCTTGCACCTGAATTGCATTGTATTGCTGGTCGCTGAGCTGGTAGTCGACATAGGCATAGTACGCTTGGTTCGCGGTGCAAAAGGTGTTTAGGGTCGTGCCCGCGCCGACTGGCGTGAAATACTTCGGCACTTGGACATAGAAGCTAACGCTTGGACTAGTCTGCCCCGCAATGGTAACGCTCACGGATTGGTTTCCTCCGCTTGCCGTTGCCGAAATGGCGAAGCTTGCCTGGATTTGAGTGTTGTTGACGGAGTTGCACGTTGGATTGATCCCGGAACCAGCGGAGATGCTCACATTTGCGCAGCTTGAACCGAAACCGTTGCCGTTGAGCGTCACGGTCAGCGTTGTCCCGATTGCCCCCCGTGCAGGTGAAATGCTGTTAAGCAGCGGCGCGACGTTGATTGCGCCCAGCGCTGAGGCCTGGCAGCCGTTACTATCGTAAACAGTAGTAAGCGAATAGGTATTTCCAGGGTTATTGCCTAGATATGTTGCGCTGTAGCTGTTGCTGCTCACGAGGGACGTGATGTTCGTATTGTCCGATCCCCAATCCTTAAACCCTGCACCATCGGGAGTACTAGAAGTATCGCCACAATAATAAACGCAGCCGCAAAAACCGGCGCAGCCGCCACATGCTATGGGGAATCCATCTATGGTGCCATACCCACCAACAAGAATAAGCGCCGGGGTAATCTCGCCGTCGCAAACAACGGCTACCTGGCCGCATGCGAATGGCCGCACGATTCCGTGGGCCGGATCGGCCTCAACCAATTGTCCGAAGACTTTCGGATTCCTCAAGGTAAACCAGGATACGATGCCACTTGTAGCGGTTGGAGGCAATTTTCTTCCTTTATTGTCTGGTTCCTGGTTGAGAATGATGTCGTTCAATGACATCGGGACCGTTGCCAGCGGAGGCACGGAGACAAACTTAGTCCATGCTTGGCCATTAGAAAAAACGGAGAAGGTGATTGAGTTCGGATCGTGCTGATCAGGATTGAAGAGTAGGACACTCGACGAGAAGGTGCCATCGATGCGCCAAGGGTGTTGACCTCCATTAAATACTTGCGCCGAGTCCTTCCAGGGGAGGGGCACACTTAGCGTTGGGTCGGGCGATGAGGAAAGCAATTGCACATCCGTCAACACCTCCCCTATCGCGGCGTCAGTTTGCACGACGAGCGACCTATCAGGCGCCAAATCGCCGGATAATACTTTGGAATCCAGATTTCTTAGCACGACATTCCCTGGCGGTACCTCGACAGTCGCAACTAGTTGTTCCGTACTAGCGGAGTCGCTGCCTTTGGTCACGAGAACGGTAACCTTTCTCGGAGAAGCTCCGAAATTGGCCATCGACAACAGCAATCTAGGCTTCTGCAGACCAAACAGAGAGCTTTCACCGAGCACGCCAGGGTATATTGCGGTCGGAGACATGAGCGTGCTTAGATCAATGAATTGCATACCCCGGAGGTATCTGTGGGAATCCTCTCTTTGTGTTCCTAGGCCGAACACCGCGAGTTCCTGTGTCGGCGCCGATGAAGATACGGAGATCCCGATAGTCCCGTGACGCATCTCCGTCGTAAGGGAAGTATCGCTCAGATCCGTGATTTCCTTGGGACCGTCACCACATGCCTGTAACAGCAGGGTTTGGCTTGGCTCGATAGGGATATCGCCGTTTCTCCGCTGTTCGGCGTCGGTGAGGCATTGAATAGTAATGGTTCTTCTTGTGTTGCTGAGGCTGCGAATGGCAACGATCGGTGCAGCGGCGATATTGCTTGCCACAGAACGAAAATTCGCGGGGGCGGACTCTGCCATTAACATTACGAATTCCTCTTCGATGTCGTTAAGCGCGTCATTACGACGGACGATGGACATCTGAGCCGCCAACGTGGCCATGCGGTGAGGCATCAACAGCACTGAACCGTAGACCGGGCCGGTGTATGACGCGGCGTCGAGAAGGCCGCGTGCCGTCACTTGTTGCGCGGCGTTTGCACTGACTGTCGTAGTACTCTTTGCGATTTGATTCCCACCGAGATCGAAGAGTAAGACATCGACATCGATTGCGGTCGGTAGACTATTGACCATCGTTATCGTGCTCGTTGTATCGGCATCCTCGATGAATATGGGAGCCACCAGCGTCATTGGACTCACTGGCATGGGCATGGAGGCCAACTTCGACGTTGCGTTCGCGGGACTGCTAGGACTTTGCATTGGGCCCTGCGGGCTCGGCGAGCGCTTCCTCGCTGGCGCGTTCTCGTTACCTATAGGCACTTCCGTTAGCGTTCTTGCTTTTGCAGAACGGGAGCGTTCGGCAACGGTTGCACCGGAAGATGCAAAGATTAGTGCTGCCGCGATGATTACAATTGAATTTTTGGCCGGAAGGAACACACCTATAGAGTGCGAGCACACGTAGCCCTCCCAGGACAACAGAGACCTTAACTTAGTAATGCGAACTACGGGCCGAACAAATAATAATAAAGCGCAGCACTTATAATTACGTATACTGGCGATGACAATACAGTAGTTCATGTAGTACCGGCCGTTTAGAAGGACAGGTTTTATAGCCCCAAATTTTACTTTTCATTCGCCTGCGAGATATAGAGAAAACGCCAAAGCGCAGTGTAAGGTCGGGAATCGGAACTACGCGAGGCGAGAATGAAGAAAAAGCCAGTCGTTTGGTATGTGGATGATCTGCCTTCGAATCTGGAGAGATTTAAGAACAACCATCAGCAAGCGTTTAAGGTGAGAACGTTTAGTATGGCAAGTATGGACCGCACACAGCGCAAATTATTATCCAGCAAGACATCGAAGATTTTCATCTCAAGAGCTCGTTCACCTTGCGCATCGCTTATTATTTTTGGGCGGCAACTTTTTGGAAGCAGATTTCTCGGCGGTCTAGTGGTGTGGTTTCTGACTGAGGAACTTCCAAAACTTCTTTCACGTTACCCTAAATACTCCGAGGATCGTGAAAGGAATCACCTCTGTTTGTATTCCCGCATCCTTCAAAACTTGTTCCATGTAGCGGGCTACTACAAGATTGGCGGAGTGAACGATCGTCCGTCCCGAATACCGGACGGCAGCCAAATGCTTTGCAAAATCCTCTCCGTATCCGGCTTCAGGTCCTCCGAGATCACGGTCGATAAAACAGAAGTCGAACTGTTCGCGGTCGAATGCTTCGATGGCCTCGCTCACTGTTCGGCAGATGACGCAATCGGGAAGCCACGATTTGAATCGCTCGCAGCGTTCTGCTGAGTCTTCCAACACGAGGACTTTTGCACCGGCCTCGACGAGAAGATAACGAGGGCCCCCGACGTGCTGCATTGTCCAGCGAGTAGTCCCTTGCTTATTCGGGCCTGAGCGGATCGTCATACCTGGAACTCCTGTGCATCGTCTGCTGCACTCGGCTGCTTTAGTTCCGGATCCCAGCCTGATAGCGAACTGTAGCTATCAATATAGCAACGAAAAGCATGAGACCAAAAGCGTAGGCAAAGCGAGTCTTGATAGAAGCAACACGACCGGGAACCCTACTGCCGATGACTCCGAACCATATGAATCCGAAAATCCACCAAGCAATCAATGGAATCTCCGACGAGCATCGACTATTGCCAATCGTGCGAGTTCCGCAACATCGGAGCCCGGAGTGATTCGTGCTCCCCAAAATGTCGTCTTGCAAACCTGCGATGGATAGACCTCCGCGTTCTCAAGGTCCGATTCTCGCAGATCGGCTCCTGTAAAATCGCAGTACCGCATGTCCGCATTGCGGAGATTTGCATTCCTTAAATCTGCCTCCCGCAAGTCGGCTCCTAAGAGGATTGCATTTTCCAAATTTGCGAAACACAATTCTGCACCGCAGAGGTTCGCATTCATAAAGTTCAAGCCTCGAAGGTCTGGTGCAGCAACCGGCATGTGGCGATCCCCGACATCAACCGTGTGCAGAACTTTCCCAGAAAACCGGCTCCTGATAGCAAAGATCATCGTGACTTCTTCAGAAGTCCGAAGTCTACGAGTGCCTCTCGAATCACCATAGATCGATTGCCGAGATACTGTTTCTTCGCAACTGCATCGATAGCATTTAATTCATCTTTAGTGACAAGCAAAATCACCCGCCACTCTTTTCTTGGAAACTCGTTACGTTTGGTTTTGAATCCCCACGGTTTTGGCATTCGATATTCCTCCCGTCACTTTTTCAGTTTTCCATTTCGCTCAAGGTACTCTCTAACTGCCCGACGAATCAGCGAAGAAACCGTCGCACGCTCTGGATCGTCTTTAGAGAGTTCTCCGAGCGCTTTGAGATAAGACGGTTCGATGCGTATTCCTGTTAACTTCAGGTCTTCTCGTTTTGCGCTCACTTAGAATGTCCTCCCGGTAACACACAGTACAACGGCTGTTATACGTACGTCAAGCATAAGGCTTCTCCCCACGAACGGCGCCGAGTGGATTGATGGGACTACTTCCGTGGCCCGATGCTGAAATTAGGTTTTACATCGGTAACGGCAGTCTCGCGGACAAACACCTGACTGACGCCAAGCTTTCTCATCGCAAAGTCTTCAGCATTTGCGAGAGCTTGAGATTGGCTGACCTTTGAACCTGTCCGGACATCCACGGTCAAAGACTTGTTTGCACGCATATTGCAGCACCAAAATCGACGCACAATGATTGCCATCCGTTCCTCTTTTCTCCTCCGGGTGGAAGGTTAACGTTTCGGGCCTAGCTAACTCCGCTGCACTAGGCCATTTTGCGAGAGACACAAACCCACACACGGGAGGACGATCCGCAAAAGACCGTCCGCCCTAATTCGGATTTGTTTTTACTTGCTGCAACTAATGACAAGCACGCCGTTTTCCAGGTCTTTGACTTGCGGGCTCAGACCGTTTCGGCAGGACACGGCGATATCATCGACAGTAATTTTCGTTGTCTTGACGTTGCTCTTGGGCTTCGGATCGTCTCCATAGGAGCAAACCGCGAACAGCATCAGAGCAAAAACGGCTGCAAGAGTTTTCCTCATAGGTCCTCTTTCGTTTTGGGAATGTGTCCCATTGCAAGGCCCGGCAAGATACGATCCGGGCCCACTAGCGGCACACTCGCTTTAGTGTTCCAGCATCTCGCGGACGTATCGTGCGATGTCATCCGGCGGACATCCGGCATAAGCCCAGTTTTTCGTGAGCTTGTTAAACTCGCGGATGGGCACAGCGGTAACCGTGTAGTGGTAATCTCCGTGCTCGATTCCCATGACGCGAAGAATGGCGTATATGTTGGACTCTCCGCCGGAGATGGTTCCCACTACTTGCTTGCCCGTGGCAACGTCCGTGTATTTGAAAGCCCAGTAGCAATTGCCGTTTCTGTCTCGCTTCGAGTACAACGATTCCAAGATTGCTTTAATTGGCATAGACACCCCTTTCCGAATTCGGGCCCACCAGGATCGATAATTTTCTGGGAAAACTAGGCAGTAATCGCGGGGAAGACCATTCCTTGCCAGCCAATCTTCCACGGATCGTATACGCCAGTCTCGCGTGCTGCCTTGCGATACGCGCGGAAGATTGCCGCGAGTCGTGGTCTGTTCTCAGTGCGCAGGAATCGCAACCAACCAGAATGCGACTCGCCGCGCAACACGGCATTGGTCAGAGCAATTTTGGGTAACTCGTGACGTGCGATGCGGCATTCGATGTGGCAGCAATCAACAGGACGTTGCCAAGTGGGATACGCTACGCGACATCCGGTACGCTCAAAGGCAATTTGTTCACGTTCTGGCATCGATAGGCGTTGCCACGCTGCTTCCGTGTCCAGCCACCAGCCTGAATCATCGATAAGTTCTGCAATCGCCATTTCGGAACGATCCTTCTTTTGTGTTTTCATTCGTGTTTCCTCCTAAGGGTTCTGTCTTTGAAACGGTGCTAAGCGGATCGATTGCACTGGGGCAAAATTGAGGGCCGCCGATCCGCCGCATGCGGCCCGCACACGTTCGCCGATCCGGGCAAAAGCCCGGCGGAAACTACTCGTCTTTTTCCTCTGTGTTTTTGAACGCGGTAGCAATCGCTCGCTTACTGAAGCCCAGCGCAAGCAATTCGCTTTTGAGGTCTGCTAACTGATTCTTCTGTTCTTCCTCTATGTAGGATCGTTCGCTGTCGGACTCGATACCCCAAAGCCCGCCGGATGTGATGCGCTGCACTACGCCGCGCCATTTACCAGGACCCTCTGTGCCTAGACGGTGTGTCTCTGTCTCGACGTTTACAATAACTTCTGCCTCTGCCCGAATGCCGATGTAGCACCAATTCCCACGATTCATTGATTCCATGCGTTCATAGTCTTGACGGGTGTATGTACGGACCTCTTCAGGTGTGAGCCCGTCCGCCGGATCGTCTGTCTTTGTTACGTAGTTAAAGGACGGGTTAAAGTAGCGGAATTCTCCGCGTCCCATGTCCCCACGTTCCCCGCAGTCACACTCTGCCAGTTCCCTAACCGCGTCCATTGCGGACGTATACGCAAGCTCTTCGGTGCAGACCTCACAGTCTGCCTCTGAGGTGTGAGTGTGTTCCTCGCATATAGGTCTGTCGTTTTCTATCGCGTCCGCTATGCGATTCAGTTTTTCTTTTTGTGGGCTGTCGTTCTCTATGCAGTCTTCCGCGTGTGCTCTGTCTATGCTGAACTGTGAGGTACTGCGGCTAGAATATTCGCCAAGGTGTGAGGTATCAGGCGAAGTGTCTACCATTCGGCGGATCGTCACGGAAAGAATTTTCTTTTTGGTGCGGATGCGTTTCTCAGTTTTTGCTGGTGTCATAAGGCGTCTGTCCTCTCTTTTCTCGCGTCACGTAAGGTGCGCGTGTAAGTCCCCGGATCGTCTCGGGGACTTTGGCTTGCACCTAGACGCGGGTTAACCCCAACCGATACCGGAGAGGGTTTCCGTTTCTTCCGCTTTGCGAACGGCCGGAGAGGGTTTCCGTTTCTTCCGCTTTGCGAACGGCATCCGCCACAGACAAGACTTCAGACCATTCGATCCGATGACAGCCCGCCGTTAGGATCGATCCGTCAAAACTTGTTACCGTGAATTGGCCGATGTGCTCCGTATGTCCGTTGCGCTGATAAGTACGCCCGGATGATTTGAGGGATTCCAAAAAGCGAAGCAAACGCGCTGCGCCAAGGTGTCCGCCTACGGGCACACGTACGCCCATGGAGGTCTCACAGACAAACGCGGTTTTGTCTTCCGGGTTGCGAGCCTGTTCCAACCCCATGAGGGCGTCACAGACTCCCCGCGTTTCCATGCGGCTATGTCCGCCTCTGCGCGTTTGAGGGCTTCCGCGTTGCGCTGGGCTTCGCGGGCGTCTCGCGTTGCGTCGAGGTGAGCCCGGCGGGCCCGTGCGTCTGCAACGCGCTGCGCGTCGAATGCTGGAATTTTCGGAAGCTTCGGAAGCTTTAAGCGAAATAGTTTCGCGTATCGCTTCGCGGCATCCGTCAAACTAACGGCGGATGCGTGCTCGGATTCAATCGTGTAGGCGGCCCGGCCCTTGCTGTACTTTGCGAGGGCTTCGCCGATCCTCTCGACGATGTCCGCTAGGTTCGCTTTGTGTGTGCTGTCCGATGGTTTCGTGGAGTAAAACGAATCCGTCACAAGAGGCACATCAAAGCGAATCGCATCGGACGGGACAGCACGCGCTGCAAGATTAAAATGGGCCGCCGTCGTTACGCTGTACGGTTTGCCGGATCGAATAAGGAAAACGGGCCGGGCGTTCTTTCCCTTGCCTACGCTGAACAGTGAGGCAATCGGGTAAGTCTCACGGTAGCTATAAAGGATGCGGGTACCGTCACGCGAGGTGTTGAAAAATAAATTATTCTGCGCGTTGCGGGCGTGCGTCTGAGCGTAACCCGATCCGTCTGATTCGAGAGGATGCGCGAAAACGTGCGCCACTTCGGACGTATCAAAAACCGCTTTAAGCTTTTTCTCTTTTGCGGGTTTCGTTGGCGGAAGTGGTTTTTCGTGAAGACTATATTGTCCGTAACTCACGCTCGCACCTCCGCGAATTCGAATTGCGCGAGGTAAACGGATGCGGACACCGTGAGGGCTTCGCGGATGGTTTCGCTATCCTCACGGGCGTTAAGCCTGTCGAGACGTTCGCGTTTCTGAGGCGTGTTGCTTAGGCGAGACTGCTTTGTTTTTTCTTGAGGTACACTTTGACTTAGCATGCGCAAGCCCTCCATAGGCTTGTGTTTGTCAGGCGGGCCGGAGTGTTCTAAGTCACTCCGATCCGCCGTTCTGCTTTTCTCCGGCATCTGCCGGGCTCTATGTCTCACGATCCGCGAGGCACACAGCCCGATAGACTCCGGGCTTCGTTAGATTTTTCTTTTCTGTCCGTCTACAGGGGAGAGGGTTGCTTCGTCTACTGTGACGCTGTCCGCGTTGTCAAATAACTCCGCGAGGGCTTGCGCGTCTTTTGCTTGTGTCTCAAACTGTGCTGCAACCCGTTCAGAGCCCGCAACGTATTCACCTGCCTTGATTGCTTTGCGGATGTATTCCGCGTTTTCCTTGTAACGTTCGACAGCACCTGTCTTGAGTGTTTCCATTTATAGCGCTCGCTTTCCGCGTATCGTCGGGGACGGTGCGCGACGGATGAAGTCTGCGGAAAAAACAAGTAGGGACAGAATCAAAAAAGAGATGGCGAAAACGATCATTGCGACACCTCTTTCCTCTGCCATGCTTCGAATGCGCGGATGTCTCGCTCTAGCTGTCGGCTGTGTAGCTGCTTCGCTTTTTCGCGCTGATCCGCCCGCAAATCTTCCGCGAATCTGTTCACGGGCTGCGCGTTTGCTCTGATCCATTGCATAGCGGTTTGCATCAAAGCACCTCAGTTTCTACGCGCTGAAGAAAATTAGAATTGAGGTAAGGCGAGACAGCGGACACCGCGTCTGATTCCAGGACACAGCCCGAGACAGTCACAACGCGGGTAAACCGTTCATCCTCGATAGTCACGCGCACAGTGAGCCCAGAGGCATCAGCAAGGCGGATCGTTTCGGGTATGCGTTGCTCTTCCTCGCGGGCTGCGGCATTCTCTGCCGCGTCGAGGGCTTTGCCTTGCTCTTCCCATTGCGAGAGGATGCCGAAGACGTTGGCGGGCTTCGGATCGTTCAGAGTGAATTCGATAATGTCCGTTAGCTGGGCCGTGTCGTTGCTGAACGTTGCACCGTCACACTCGAAGAGTCTAAGCTGGTACGTTTTCACTGTGCGCGGTTCCTTTGCCGCGTATGCACAGTGTTATACAAACGTGTTACCTTTGTCAAGCACGAAATGCAGAGTACTCGAAAAATGTAACCAAAGTACTAGCGAGGGCTGCTCTGCGGATCGTTTCAGGGTGTGTTGCGATGCCTCGACGGGTGCGGATCGTGCGTCATATTCAATCTGTGCGCGTTGGCTGGGCGGGCTTAGCTGCTTACCGGGCTGAAGTGTTGCATACTGTAGAACATATGTTATACAACGTCTTATGCGGTAGCGGGCGGATGCGAAGAGCACGGAAACGCGGTTAGCCGTCGAGGTCTTGCCGTCTTTTAGTTCGAATCGCGGGCCGTAACTTAGTTCTGTAACGTTATGTGGCAGACGGACGGTGCGCGGATGCGTGCTTGACTCGGACATAGGGCGAGTGTCTTCGAAAATTACTCGGAGAGGCTTTTTGTGGTATGAAAGACACGTTTTGCCGTCTTCGCGCTCGATCCGCCGGGCCGTAGCTGAGGGCATGGGTGCAATCTGGGTGCAGCATCATGCAAATACCTTGTTATCAATCGCTCAGGGAAGCACGTAGCCTTTAAAAGTTTGCGTGTCTGATGGCAAGGACTGGGCAAAGGAAGCGTAGCGGGCTTCGGATCGTGCTCTTCCGGGTTGCTGAGGTGTTCAGTCCTCTCCCGTATGCTTCAGGCTTTGTCCGTTAAGGTAGATGTTTTGCGGCTGATCGTTTCGAGTTAAAGCCTTTATTGTGTTTGATAGGGGACCCTAGCCGGGTAGGGAGGGCGTCACTCCTTTCGGGTCCTGAAAGTTCGGCCGGTCACCTGAGCCTTCGAGGCTGTTACCATATCGATTTTGGTCACACCCTAGTTAACTCAGCATATGAGCCCGGATATGCGACCGTCACGCGACACTACCGCGTCACACCTGCGCATGGGTCCTCCGGGCAACACCAGCCCGCATCTCGATGCACGGGTCCCATTCCGAACTTCAATTCCAAGTGTTCAACGTTCAAAAATTGAGGTCTGAGGTCCAATGTACGGTTGATCCCTTGAACTCTTCAAAGGAAAAGCGAAAGTCAACGTTCAATTTCCCTGGGGAGGTATATGTTTATAGTATGTTATAGATAATAAAGGAGTTGAAGGGACCACAGCTTGTGACACCTTTGAATTCCAAACTGACTGCGAGGCTCAAGGGATCAAGGGATCAAGAATATCAAGGGATCAAGAGTTCACGGCATTTTGAACGTTTGCGCATTTTGAACGTTGAACGTTGGCCGTCCCGAGCCCGTGATGTCGGCCCGCTGACCGCTCGATACCTCCCCTACGCCCAGGCCGGTAGCTACGCACCTTTTTTGGGGACCCCACGATTATCGCTTAGGCATGCGCCACCGGCCCGGTGGCGGATACCCCCTGTAAGAGCCTCTACACCGCGTCGGAGGTCCCAAGAGTCGTACCGATCCCAGATCGCCTGTCAGCGCCCGCCGCTACTTCATGGCGCCCAAGCGTGGAGCGAATCCCTGCTACCGGGTGACACCCGCAGATTCCACTTGACACCGGGTATCACCATGGTACCATATCTCAGCTTGGAGGCTGAATCAGCCCCCAAAGACCAGGCCGGTCGCCCGGCGACGACCTGAAGGTTGGGAATATGAGCGTAGAAGAATTGTCGCGCCAAGCAGCGAGCAGTGAACTCGTGAGCTTCGGCCTCAAGGTACCGGGTGACAAGCTCGCCGATCTGCGGCTGCTTGCCACGAATGATGATCGCGCGGTTGGTTATATGATCCGGGAAGCGATCGTTGTATACCTCGCAGGCCGCAAAGAAGAACTCGAAAAATTGAAAAGGGAACTCAACATCACGCCGGAACCGATTCCTGATCCAAACCCATCCGTGCGAAAGAGTGGTAAGAACGCAGCGTGATCTCTCGGCCCAAAGATTGTCTTGACAGCGAAGTTCAGTTCGGTCCACGATAAATATAGGTCCTGTTGAGCAGGACATGTTTTTGAGGAAAGGAACACGACGAGCAACAGCTAAACAATAAAGAAGTAATCCTCTGACGAGGACCGCGTAGAGCCCACCACTTTTCATCGGGATTCTCCGCAAAGCAGCAACCCGCGAGTAGTACGGAGAAGAAACCGATGCCCACAGCAGAGCACAGCAGTCCGTTATCATGCACATCTGAATTTACCGCAGCGATCGCTATCGCTCCGCCGATCCCACGAACCACTACGATCGCTCTGAAGAGTCGTGTGCTCTACAACGATGTTCCTGTGACTGAATGGTCCGCTCCGTCCTTCCTTTTGCATCCACCAATGTTGCCGGCATTCATCTATCTCACGCTGCTGTCGGCTGCGATATCCACCATCGAAACAAAGTTCACAAAGCGGTGCAGCGTTGTAAAGGACGGACGGCAATGCGCAGAGGTGTTTTTCTCCACACAGCCTTTACACGCCAACGCTACATTCGTATGCAAGCATCATCCGAGCACCGAACAGGTGCGTGCCGCTGAACAGTTCTCGCATAACAAATTTCTGAATTCAGTCAAGCATGAAACGGGAAAGAGCATCACAGAGCGATTCGTCCGCAGGACTAATGGCGTACACACGAATGAGGAAGCTGAGAAAGAGACGTTGTGTGGAACGTACCAGTTGTGTGCTTCATCTCTGAATCGTGAAATTGAAACTGACGACTGGTGTGGTTACGAAATCAGCATTCAGGAAATCATCGCCAACAGTTTGCTACGCCGCAAGAAAGAATTCACGTCTGCGATCGGAAAAAATCCAAACGATCAGTTTGAGAATTCCTTATTAAGTACAGTCCGTGGGACCTTCGTGTCCGATGCAGTTAAGACCGTGGATGCAGATGAAAGCGAACAAGCGGAGAGAGCAGCGAGCGGCAGACCTAACATATTCCCCGAGGATGAACGTAGCAGCGTGGGTGTGTCAATGAATCCGTTGACGCGGCGAACGGTGAGCCAAACAAGTTGCTCAGGGCTGCCGTCAGAGGCTACGACATATGATCCTCTCGTCCAGCGGAAACGATCTACGAAGTCTCCGGCGTACAAGATATCTCCGGACCTTATAGCTCGCCTTAAACAATCTGAACACATTCCTGATTTCATTGAAGAGCCACGCCCACTGCACGCAACCAGCATATCCGGTCATCTTTGGTCGCAGCACATAGCAGTTGGGGAAAGTAAATCAACCGCCCGAAAAGAACTGTTGCTTGTGTTCGGGACCAATCTCGGAGGAAGGGCTGATAACCGATTAACGTTGCCGATTAAAGAGGAGGGAGAAGCGCCTTTTCAAACGTTGAGGCAATCCACGAAGGCTAGAGAGTTGCCACGGATAAAAGCGTACGAGGCTACAAGACAGATGATTGTCTTCGGGCTTCTGAATCGCAAAGGACAACATAGCAAAGATGAGGAGCGTCGGTTTCATGCGTGCTTAGAAATAGAATTCAAGAATGTGAGTATCAAAGACGCCGCAGATCGTTGCGAGATATCAGAACGACAGATGGAACGTGACTTGTCTGAATGGCGATATAAAGTTCGAGATTATGCAAACAACGGAGGCAGCATTATGTTTGATTTCAGAAAGATCACTCGGGCGGATTTCAAACGCATTTTAGATGATGGCGGTGTGTATGCGATCCTGCCTCGCAGGAAGCCGGCGCCCTACGAGCCGTATGCTATTTTTGAAATTCATGGATTGCCTGTGGCTCCACGAGATAGAAGCGAAGTTCTAAATGCTTTTGACGGATTACTTGACGGTCTCCGAGAACCTGAGCTACTCGCCGACTTGAAAACATCTTTGATTGAAAAGATGAAGGAAGAGAAAGGCGGACAGGCTAGGCTCAAGCGTTCCCGTAGGGAATTGGAAGAGGCCGTCCATATTGAACTAGACCATATAGAGACACAGTTTGCTGAGGCTATGATAGAGGACTTTGGTCCTCCTGGCTGGTTGGAAACTACGCTCAAGGCAGTGGTTGCCAGCACTCAGGCCGAAGCTGAATAAATTCTTTGTTTAGTAGTGATTCACCGTCTTTTGTCACCTTTTTATATAAGGGTGAGAGGGCGGTCTGCTCCGCGTACGAATCCCTCCGTTAGTGGGTTATTTCAATCCCAATCACCGAGTTTTGTCGCCTTTTTGGATAAGGTCGAGAGGGTAGTGTGTTTGCCAGCCTTCCTGAACGGCGAGAGGAAATCACCATGAAGTTTAATATCGAGCTTTCCGAAAATGGCGTCGAGCGCATTCGCGCCGAGGTCACGGGTGTAAAGGAGGCCAACAAAGCTGGGCAGATGTCGGCGGCGACTGGTCTAACGTTGTCTTTCCTGGACGAACAGATCAAGCAGCTTGCCGATCCTTCAGCGACAGGTCGTTCTATTCCACAACAGATTTGGGTTCCTCGGGATGAGGAGCTTGGTGTCTTCGAACAGATTCAACTTGGTGTAGCTGAGCCCGTAACGCCGATCGATTTCCGAAAACTTCCAACATGGTTGATTGATGCGCTCAAGCGCGGGAATCCTCGACATTATGTTTGGGAAAGCGCCGACGAGCTATCGGGCGGTATCTCTGAAGCAGCATATTCGATCCTTCAGGAATATAGCGGCAGCAAAGGATTTCTGGATCACGAGGGCTTCATTGATGACGAGAGACGTGGAGTTGTTCTCGTTTCTGAACCACATGCGCTCACTCAAGAGCAGCTGGGGTCACTCATGGAATTTGTGAGCGACGCTGATCTGAAAGTTCACATAAATGGGATTTCACA
>WNFM01017503.1_pt4 | contig 19049 bp, 18 predicted proteins | sample 5400271 | NCBI WGS metagenome assembly WNFM01 (sample SAMN13153352, study PRJNA577476) | soil metagenome | isolation source: 60 cm saprolite on Douglas fir-dominated hillslope | place: USA:California | collected 2013-09-17 | reverse complement strand
GTTCGAAGGGGTCATCCCGTCGCTGATGCGGCGCTACAAGTCGAGCGAGTCGTCGTCGCTGCGGGAGGAGATCGAGAAGTACATGTCGCTCGAGCCGTGCGCCATCTGCGAAGGGGCGCGTCTCAAGCCGGAATCGCTGGCGGTCAAGATCGACGGCCGGAACATCGCCCACTACACCGGGCTGACGATCAAGGATGCCGTGCGCACTTTCGACAGCCTGACGCTGTCGGATCGGGATCGGCAGATCGCCCATATGGTGCTCAAGGAGATCCGCGAGCGGCTCGGCTTCCTGCTGAACGTCGGTCTCGGCTACCTGTCGCTGTCGCGCACCGCGGCGACCCTGTCGGGGGGCGAGGGACAGCGGATCCGGCTGGCGACGCAGATCGGCTCGCGTCTGACCGGCGTCCTGTACGTCCTCGACGAGCCGTCGATCGGGCTGCACCAGCGCGACAACCGCAAGCTGCTCGACACGCTCTGCGCCATGCGCGATCTCGGCAACACCGTCATCGTCGTCGAGCACGATGAAGAGACGATCCGATCGGCCGATCATGTGGTCGATCTCGGTCCGGGGGCCGGCGAGGAAGGGGGCCGCATCGTCGCCGAGGGAACGCCGGCCGAGATCGCGGCCCATCCCGACTCGGTCACCGGCATGTACCTGTCGGGTCGGCGCAGCATCCCGCTGCCTCCGCAGCGCCGGCCGCCGGCGCGGCACAGCAAACCGGAGCGCGGCTGGCTGACGCTGCTCGGGGCCTCGGAGAACAACCTCAAGACGGTCGACGTCCGCTTCCCTCTCGGCCTTCTGACCTGCGTGACCGGCGTCAGCGGCTCGGGGAAGAGCACGCTCGTCAACGAGACGCTCTACAAGGCTCTGGCGCGCGCCCTCTACCGGACGCCGATCAAGCCGGGCCATCATCTGGCCATGAAAGGGATCGAGCAGGTCGACAAGGTGATCGACATCGACCAGTCGCCGATCGGCCGGACGCCGCGGAGCAATCCCGCCACCTACACCGGCCTCTTCTCGCCGATCCGGGATCTGTTCGCCTCGGTCCCCGAGGCGCGCGCCCGCGGCTACCGGCCGGGCCGCTTCTCGTTCAACGTCAAAGGGGGGCGCTGCGAGGCGTGCGAGGGGGACGGCATCATCAAGATCGAGATGCACTTCCTGCCGGACGTCTACGTCACCTGCGAAGACTGCAAGGGGCGACGCTACAACCGCGAGACGCTCGACGTGCGGTACAAGGGGAAGAACATCGCCGACGTCCTCGAGATGTCGGTCAAGGAGGCGCTCCCTTTCTTCGAGAACGTGATGGTGGTGCGCCGCAAGCTCGAGACGCTCGACGACGTCGGACTCGCCTACATCAAGCTCGGACAGTCGGCCACCACGCTCTCGGGCGGCGAGGCGCAGCGGATCAAGCTGTCGAAGGAGCTGAGCCGGCGCGCCACCGGCCGCACCGTCTACATCCTCGACGAGCCGACGACCGGTCTTCACTTCGAAGACATCCGCAAGCTGCTCGGCGTGCTCGACGCCCTGGTCGCGTCGGGGAATACCGTCGTCGTCATCGAGCACAACCTCGACGTCATCAAGACGGCCGACTGGATCGTCGACCTCGGGCCGGAGGGAGGCGACGAGGGAGGCCATCTGGTCGCCGAAGGGCCGCCCGAAGAGGTGGCGCGGGTGCCGGGGTCGCACACCGGTGAGTTTCTCCGCCGGATCTTCCGCCCGGGCACGAAGGGCGGGTCGGCTTCGGCGGGCGTCGCCGGGGCCTCGGAGGCCGGCCCGGCAGGAGCGGGCGCCGATCGCCGCGCAGGCGGCGGACGCGCTACAATCGCACGATCGACCTAGCCGCCCACCCGGTCCGCCACAAAGGCTCGCGGGACGCGGCTCTCCGGAGGAGGATCCCGATGAAGGCCGTATTTTGCCGCGCCGTCCTCTGTTTCGCCGCAACCGGTCGGCTCGTCGCCGGGTGGTCCGCGGTGCTCTTTCTGATCGCGCCGTTGTCGCTTTTCGCCGGCCCGGGCGAGCCCGGTCCGATCGATCCGAGACATCAGGACGAGCCGCTCCGGCAGGCCGAGCCGATCCCTTCCGTCGAGCCGATGCTGCTCGTGGCCCCGGGACCTCTCGCCACCTACATCGACTTTTTTCCCCAGGACCTGAACAGCTACCAGATCGGCGGCTGGCGCGACGCGGCGAACGGCGACGGCACCGGCGGGACGGTGCAGGCCGGTCTCGACAGCTCGTCGATCCTGCTCGATGGCACGCTGAACGCGCTGGCCTATGCCGTGCGCAACGCTCCGCTGGCGCACGATTTCGAGATGAGCATCGATTTCGCCATCGTCAACCAGCAGATGAGCCCGGAGGATCGAATGACCTTCCTGCTGCGCTTCAGGGATCCGATCCTCCCGGCCGCGTGCTGCTTCGGCGGGAGCGGTCAGGTGCACGCCTCGAGCGGGCTGCGTCTCGAGCTGAATCTCGGCCGTGGCACGATCACACCTTTTCGGGAGAAGAACGGCGCCCAGGGTCCGGCGCTCGCTCCGCCGACCCTCGTCTCGATCGGCTTCGGCCAGCCGCATCGGATGGTGATCTCCTACCGCGGAGGTGTCCTGACGGTAACTCAGGATGGCGTTCCGGCGGGGAGCTGGCGGACGCCGAATCTCCCCGCAGGGCGGGTCGGTCTCGAGGTCTACCGTCTCGACCTAGCGCTGAGCGACCTGAGCCTGACCGTCTTCTGAGACCTGGTCTTCTTCTGAAAACGGGTCGTCGGGCTCAAGCCCCGGACGGCTCGTCCCGCACGATATTCCCATCCCGGACCTCGACCACCCGCGCGGCGCGCCTCGCCAGGGCGGCGTCGTGCGTGATCACCAGCAGGGTCCGCCCCTGCTTCCAGAGATCCTGAAACAGCCCCATGATGTCGCCGCCCGAGCTGCTGTCGAGGTTTCCGGTCGGCTCGTCGGCCAGCAGGATGTCGGGGTCCATCGCCAGGGCGCGGGCGATGGCGACCCGCTGCATCTGACCGCCCGAGAGCTCGGTCGGCTTGTGGTGCATCCGGTCCCCGAGGCCGACCCGGCCCATGACCTCCTCGACCCTCTGCTGCCGCCGCGGCCGCGGCACGCCGCCGAACAGCAGCGGCATCTCGACGTTCTCGAAGGCGGTGATCTGCGGCAGCAGATTGAAATTCTGGAAGACGAACCCGATCCTTCTGTTACGGATGTCGGCGAGGGCGTTCTTTCCCAGGCCCGAGACCGCCTCTCCCTTGAGGTGGTAGCGGCCGCCGCTCGGCGTGTCGAGGCAGCCGATCAGGTTCATCAGCGTCGACTTGCCCGAGCCGGAAGGGCCGACGATCGCCACGAACTCGCCCCCCCCGACCGACAGGTCGATCCCTTTCAACGCCTCCACCTTCACCTTGCCGGTGTCGTAGATCTTGGTGATGGCGCGCATCTCGATGACAGCGCCGTCCGATCCGGTCCCGTTCACGGCGGCGTCACTCATAACGCAGCGTCTCCGCAGGGTCGACCGACGCCGCGCGCCGCGCCGGGAAATAGCCGGCCAGCACTCCGATCAGCCCGAGCAGGGCGGCGGTGGCGGCGCCGATCGGCAGCGACAGGGTCGGCTTGCCGAGGAACTCGAGCGCCTTGTTCCCTTCGGTCGGGATCATCCCCAGGAGCGTGATGAGGGTCACGGAGATGATCATCCCGAGCAGCCCGCCGACGAGCGTGTACGCGAGGCCTTCGAGGACAAGCGGGCCGGTGATCCAGGAGGGGCGCGCCCCGAGCGCCATCTTCACGCCGATCTCCCGGGTCCGCTCCTTGACCACCGCATACATGATGTTGGCGACGCCGACGCCTCCGATCATCAGCGTCAGGCCGCCGATGATCCCGAGAAAGATCTGGATGCCGAGAAGAATGTTGCGCATCATGCCGGAGCTCTTGACGGTGTCCCAGACGCCGAACACCCGCTCGTCCTTCGGGTCGAAGCCGTACTTCCCGCTCAGGATCTGCTTGACCTCGAGGATCGCCAGCGCCATCTGCGCCGGGTCTCTCGGCTTGATCACGATGTTCTGCAGACGGTCGTCGCCGAATTGCGTCTTGTAGGTGGAGATCGGCACCACCCCGTGGCCGCCGTCGGGTCCGCCGTACATCCCCATCTGCAGCTTCTTGATCATGACGCCGATCACCGTGTACGGCAGGCCGTTGACCAGGATCGATCGGCCGACCGGCGCCTCCTTGCCGAAGAGATCCGACGCCAGCTCGTCCCCCAGGAAGATCACGCGCCGCTTCCCGCTTTCGTCCTGGGAGTTGAGGAACCGCCCGCCCGCCTGCGCGATGTGATTGCGGATCTCGCCGTACGGCACGTGGGTGCCGGTCAACCGGGCGTTGACCGTCTTGCGGCCATAGGTGTAGCCGATCCTGTCGTTGGTCACTTCGCCGATCACGTCGCGTAAGAGCGTCCCGCGCTCCTCGAGAAGCGCGATGTCGTCGATCCGCGGCCTGATCGGCCGGCCGGCGGGCAGGCCGCGCCAGGTCAGGCTGGTCTCCCCCGGCCAGAAGATCGCCAGGTTCTCCCCCATGCCGGCGCTGGCCACCGTCATGCGGCGCTTCATCCCTTCGCCGAAGGCCAGAAGAAGAAGGAGGGAGACCGAGCCCCAGGCGATCGCGGCGATCGTCAGGATCGCCCGCTTGCGCTGGACGCGCGACGAGCGCAGGAAGAGCAGCAGCACCAGGCCGAACCGCGGGCGGGTCATCAGAGCTTCATCGCCACGACCGGGTCGAGGTTGGCGGCGTCGCGCGCCGGGAAGTAGCCGGCGACCAGGCCGATCGCGCCCAGCAGCCCCGACGTCGTCAGCCCCACTCCCGCCGAGACCTGAGGACTGCCGACATACTCGGTGAGACCGAAGAGCGGGAAGAGGGCGCAAAGACCGGCGGTGATGCCAAGCCCGATCGCACCCCCCAGCGCGGTGACGCTCAGGGTCTCGAGAAGGAACTGGGTCAGGATCGTCCCGGTCTTCGCCCCGAGGGCCATCTTGATGCCGATCTCGCGCGTCCGCTCCTCGACCACGACATTCATGATGTTGGAGACGCCGATCCCGCCGACCACCAGGGTGAGCGACCCGACCACGCCGAGAAACAACCGGAACGCCAGCATGAAGGTGTCGAGGAACTGGAACATCTCGGTGGTGTCCCACATCGCCAGCGCTTCCTTGTCGGCCGGGTCGAAACGATACCGCTTGGCGAGGATCGAGATGATCTCCTTCTTGAGGGCCGGGGTGCGGTCGGACGTTTTCGCCTTGAAGATGAGGTTTTCGATGTTCCGGGTGCCGGTCAGCGCCCGAAAGGTGGACCCGGGGATGAAGACCTTGTTCTCGTCGGGGCCGCTGTAGTTGGAGTCCTGCTCCTTCTTCTTGAGGACGCCGACGACGGTGAAGGGAGACCCGGCCAGAAGGAACGTCTTGCCGATCGGGTCGGCCAGCTTGAAGAGATCCTTGGCCAGCTCGTTCCCCATGAAGGCGACGCGGCGCTCGCGCTCCCAGTCGATCGGGTTGAGAAACCGTCCTCCCGTCTGCGGGATCAGGTTGCGGAGCTCTCCGAAGACCGGCGTGACGCCGGTGGTGTCCACCGCCAGGGTCCGGACGCCGAACACCAGCTTGAGCGTGGCCGAGTACTCGCTCGAGATCGCCTGCAGGCTTCCTGCCTGCGCCCGGATCCGATCGACGTCCTCTTCCACCAGGCTGATCTTCCGTCCCTTGCCCAGACCCTCGAACGGCATCGAGGTGAGGGACGGCCAGGCGATGACGATGTTCTCGCCGAGGCCGGCCGAGTTGCGCACCACCTGCTTGTGGAACCCCTGGCCGAAGGCGAGCAGCAGGCTGACCGCCGCGGTCCCCCAGACGACTCCGAAGATCGTCAGGAAGGTCCGCAGCCTCTGGCTTTTGAGATCGCGGAACAACGCCTTCAGAATGGTGAGCAGCGACATCGGGACCTCAGGAGGCGATCTCCTTGGGCGGGCGCTGCACGACCTTGTCGCCCTTCTTGAGGCCGGAGACGATCTCGATGTTGAGCCCGTCCGAAAGACCGGTCTTGACCTCGAGCCGCCCCGTCTTCGCGTCGGGCTCCGGGCCCGGCACCTCGACGAACGCCTTCCTGCCGTCGTCTTCGAACTGGATCAGCCGCTCGGGGATCGTCAGGACATCTTTCTTCTCGCGGATCACGAGATCCGCGTTGGCCGAATAGCCGGCCCGCAGGATCAGACCCGGCGCGGGGTCGAGCTCGATCTCGACCTCGAACAGGCGCGCCCCCTCCTTTTCGGTCGCCTGGGGGGCGATCCGGTGCATCCGGCCGGTGACCTGATTGTCGGGAAGCGCTCCGATCCGGATCCGCGCGGCGGTCCCGACCGCCAGCTTGCCGACATCGATCTCGTCGACCGTCCCCTTGAAGATGAGGTCGCTCATGTCGGCGATCGTCGCCAGGTCGGTGCCCGCCTGGTAGGAGGTGAGCGGCACCACCGGATCCCCCGGGTTGACCAGCCGTGTCAGGAGAATGCCCCCGGCCGGGGCGCGCAGGATCGACTCCATGCCGACGCCGCGATTCGCGATCCGTCCCTTGCGGGTCAGCTCGAGATTGTCCTGGGCCTTGCCGAGATCGATCTTCGCCTGCTCGAAGGCGGCCCGCTTCCCGTCGATCTGATCGCGCGACATCACCCCGTCGCTCCAGAGCTGGTTGGCGCGGGTGTATTCCGCCTCGGCCAGCTTGAAGGACGACTCGGCGCTCGCGACCTTGGTCTCGGCCTCGATCAGCTCGAGAGGCGTCGGGTCGGGGACGATCTCGAACAGCGGATCGCCCGGCTTCACCCGATCTCCCACCTGAAGGTAGCAGCGCTTGACGATTCCGGAGATCTTCGATTTGACATGAAACTCGACGCGCGGCTTGATCTGCCCGACCGCCACCGCCTTCTCGGTGATCGAGCCCATGGCGACGTCGATCAGCTCGACCCCTTTCTCCCCCTGCTTCCCTCTCGAATGCCACCAGTAGGCCCCCAGGGAGGCCCCGGCGACGAGGAGGAGGACGAAGAGGATCTTGAGAACCTTACCCATGATCGAGCTCCCGGGCCGGCGCGTCTGCCGGCGTCCTGGCTGCCCCCCATTGAACGGGGCGGATTTGCTTTAGGTTTCATAGAAGATACCACGGCCGGGGGTTACGGGTGTACGCTTGGGGATACGCCCGGGCCGGTTATCCGGATTCCGGCCCCGCAGGGCGGGTCGCAACCGAGACCGGGCCCTGACAGGTTCGACCAGCATGGAGGTGAGGATGTACGTCATCATCTGGGAGTATCGCGTTCGCGCCGGCTCGGAGGCCGCCTTCGAGCAGGCCTATGGCCGGGAGGGAGAGTGGGTCCGGCTGTTCGAGCAAGGCCAGGGGTATCGCGGGACCGAGCTGCACCGCGATCTGGCCGGCGGCAGGCGATACGTGACGATCGACCGCTGGACCTCGCGCGCCGCCTACGACGCGCTCCATGATCGGCATGTCGCCGAATACGATGCGATCGATCGCCGCTGCGAGCCGCTCACCGAGCACGAGGAGCTCCTCGGCACCTTCGAAGGGGTGAGCGCCGTCCCCGCGCCGGTCGCCGAGCGCCCTTCGGGAGACCGGCCCCGACGGGTCAAGGATTAGGGGACGGGGGATGTCCAGGCCCCGCATCGGGTTCATCGGTCTCGAGATCATGGGCGCCCCGATGGCCGGTCATATTCTCAAGGCCGGGTATCCGCTCACCCTTTTCAACCGCACCCGGTCGAAGACCGCCGAGCTGGCGGCTCTCGGGGCGGGCGTCGCCGCTTCGCCGGCCGAGCTTGCCGCCTCGTCCGATCTGATCGTCACGATGGTTTCGGACACACCCGACGTCGAAGCGGTCGTGGCCGGCCCGGGGGGCGTGATCGAAGGAATCCGCCCGGGCTCCCTGGTCGTCGACATGAGCACCGTCTCCCCCGAGCTGGAGCGGCGCCTCGACCAGAAGCTGCGCGCCCGCGGCGCCGCCCTCGTCGACGCGCCGGTCTCCGGCGGCGATGTCGGAGCGCGCAACGCCACGCTCGCGATCATGGCCGGCGGCGACCCCGCCGCCTTCGACCGGGTCCGGCCGCTCCTCCAGGTCATGGGGAAGACGATCACCCACTGCGGAGAGGTCGGCAGCGGCCAGATCGCCAAGCTGTGCAACCAGATTCTGGTCGGCGTCACGCTGATGGGAGTGTCCGAGGCGATCCTGTTCGCGGGCCGGAACGGGCTCGACCCGTCCCGGATGATCGAGGCGGTCTCCGGCGGCGCCGCCGCATCGTGGCAGCTGCTGAACCTCGGGCCGAAGATCATCGCCGGAGATTTCGACCCCGGGTTCATGGTCGATCTGATCCAGAAGGATTTCCGGATCCTCCAGGAGGTCGCGTCGTCTTCGAGCGCGCCGCTCCCGGCGGCGGCGCTGGTGCGGCAGCTGTTCGCTTCGGCCCAGGCGCACGGCGAGGGCCGGCTCGGAACCCAGGTGCTTGGCCGGGCCGTGGCCCGGCTCGCGGGACCGGCGCGGCGGAAGGACTGAGGCTCTCGTGCGCGGGATGGTTCACTGGGACGACGTCGAGTCGAGGCGCCGGGATGCGGGAGACATCGGGGCGCTCTGGACCAACCTCGGCGATGCGATCGGCAGCGTCGCCGTCGGCCTGCGCCGGATCCGGATCGACCCCGGGAAGCGCTCGACGCCGGTCCATGTGCATGGCGCCGAGGAAGAGATCTTCTTCGTTCTGGGCGGGCGGGGGCAGCTCTGGCAGGGCGGCGCCGCGTGCGAGGTGCGCGAGGGGGATGCTCTGGTCCATGTCGCCGAGGGCGAGCCGCACACGCTCCGGGCCGGCGCGGAGGGGCTCGATGCGCTGGCGTTCGGGATGCGGGTGCCGGTCGAGATCTGCTACCTGCCGCGCGCCGGCATGGCCTGGGCGGGGCCGACGGTGCTGGCCGCTCCCGGCCTGCTGAATCTGTTCCAGAACGACGCGGCGGCGGGGCCGCTCGAGTTCCCCTCTCCCGGGCCCCGTCCGGCGAACGTCGTCGCGGCCGACGGCGCTTCGCCGCGCGAGGTCCGGAAGGGGGCGACGCGGATGACCATCCGCCCCCTCGGCCGGACCGGCGGCGCGAAACGGACCGGTCTCAACCATGTCACGATCGCGCCGGGGGCCGAAGGCTGGCCGCCGCACTGCCATTCGGCCGAGGAGGAGATCTTCATCGTGCTGGGCGGGGAGGGATTCTTCCGGCTCGGGGAAGAGGAGCGGCCGGTCGGCCGCGGCCACCTGATCTCCTGCCCGGCCGGAAACGGCGTGGCCCACTCGTGGCGCGCCGGCGGGCAGGGACTCACCTACCTCGCCTATGGTACGCGCGAGGCGAACGACATCGCCTATTACCCCCGCTCGCGGAAGATCTCGTTGCGCGGCATCGGAGTGATCGGCCGGCTCGAGCAGGCCGACTACTGGGACGGCGAGACGCGGGACTAACGCCCGCCGGTGGTCTTGAGGTAACGCAGGATCTCGGAGTCGGTCGACAGGATCAGCCAGGTGTCGGCGCCGAGGCTCTGGTTGAGCGTCTCCATCGATTTCATGAACTGATAGAGGTCGGGGTCGCGGCCGTAGGCGCGGGCGTAGATCGCCGTCGCCTTGGCGTCGGCGGCCCCCTTGATCTCCTGCGCGGCCTTGTAGCCCGAAGATGACGCGGCGAGCATGTCGCGCTGCTTCTGCCCGTGAATCTCGGCGGCGCGCCCCTGTCCCTCGGAGCGGCTGCGCTCGGCGATCCGCTTGCGCTCCGAGATCATCCGCTCGAAGACCTTCTGCTGCACCGACTCGACGTAGCTGATCCGCTTGAATCTCACGTCGACCAGCTCGATGCCGAACTCGGGAGTGATCTTCGCCGCCTTCTCGAGAATGATGCCGGCGATCTTCTGACGGCCGGTCGTGACGGGGGCCATCGCCTCCGCGTTGCCGATCCCTTCAAGCTCTTCCATCTTCTGGAATTCCCGGTTCGACGAGCGGACCACCTCGAGCAGGTCGAACGAGGCGATGGCATTGCGGGTCTCGCCGTCGACGATGTCGTCGAGCCGGGTCTGGCCGCCGATCTCGTCGTTCACCGCCTGGAAGAAGCGCAGCGGGTCGGCGATCCGCCAGCGGGCGTAAGTGTCGACCCAGATATATTTCTTGTCGCGGGTCGGGATCTCGTTGGCGTCCCCGTCGTACTCGAGCCAGCGCTTGTCGAAGCGGTGGACCACCTGGGTGAAGGGGGCCTTGAGATGCAGACCCGGGGCGCTGACGACGCCGCCGACCGGCTTGCCGAACTGCGTCACGATCGCCTGCTCGGTCTCGGAGACGGACCGCCGCGAAGAGCGCCGCGATGAGGGCCAGGACGCTTTTCATGGCCGCCCCTCCTTGTCGGAAGCAGCGGGCCGGCGCTCGTCCGGCAGCTGCAGGAGAGGCAGGATCCCTTTCGCCTTGTCGTCCAGGATGATCGTCCGCCCGACTTTCGGCAGCAGCTGCTGCATCACCTCGAGATAGATCCGCTTCCGGGTGACCGCCGGCGCCTTGCGGTACTCTTCGTAGAGCGCCTCGAAGCGCTTCGCGTCCCCCTCGGCATTGTTGACCCGCTCGAGAGCGTACCCCTCGGCCGAGCGGACCGCCTGCTCGGCCTCGCCCTTCGCTCGGGGGACCGTCATGTTGTAATCGGCCCAGGCGTCGTTGATCGCCCGCTCCTTCTCCTGAATCGCCTGGTTGACCTCGTTGAAGGCCGGCTTGACCGGGTCGGGAGGGTTGACATCCTGCAGCACCAGCTGCTGTACCTCGATGCCGATGCCGTACAGATCGCAAAGCCGCTGCAGCTCCACCTTCGCCAGCCGGGCGATCTCTTCCCGTCCGACCGTCAGCACTTCGTCGACGCTGTGGTCCCCCACCACCTGGCGCATCGCCGCCTCGGACATGTAGTGAAAGGTCAGCGGCACGTCGCGCACGTGGAACAGGAACTGCCGCGGCTCGCGGATGCGGTACTGCACGATCCATTCCACCACCGCCACGTTGAGATCGCCGGTCAGCATCACCGCCTCCCCGGCGGTCTGGGGCGTCGGCCGCTCGAACTGGGTCTGGATGCCGGCCCGGCTGGTGCGGAACCCGAATTCCATCTTGAGCTGGCGCTGCACCGGCACCTTGGTCGCGGTCTCGATGAAGAACGGGACCTTGAGATGCGGACCCGGCTCGGTGGTCCGCACGTAGGCGCCGAAGCGCTGCACCACCGCGACTTCGTCCGGCTCGACCTGGTAGTAGGAGGTGAAGAGCGCGACGACGAACGCCAGCGCCGCGGCGCCGCCGAGCACCAGGCGCGCCAGCGAGGCCGGCGCCCCGCCTTGCGGCGGCCAGCCCCAGCGCGCCCCGGCGCGCGTCACGAACCTTTCGATGTTCTCGCCGTCCCGAGGCATGGCGCTCTCCGTGGAGCGCAGTATACCCGCGATGGCGCCGCGGTGTAGAATCCGGCGCGTGAAGAACGTCTTCGACGACGTCGTTTCCGCCATCGGCCACACGCCGCTCGTCCGCCTGAACCGCCTCGGGAAAGAGACCGGCGCCGCTCTCTACGCCAAGCTCGAATACCTGAACCCCGGCAACTCGGTCAAGGATCGGATCGCGGTCCAGATGATCGAGGACGCGGAGCGCTCCGGGGCGCTGAAGCCGGGCGGGACGATCATCGAGTGCACCAGCGGCAACACCGGCATGGGCCTGGCGATGGTCGGCGCGGCGCGCGGCTACCGCACCATCCTGGTGATGCCGGACAAGGTCAGCTCGGAGAAGATCAAGGCGCTGCGGGCGTTCGGCGCGAAGGTGGTCACCACTCCGACGGCGGTGGCGCCGGACGATCCGCGCTCCTACTACTCGGTGGCGAAGCGGCTCACCCGGGAGACTCCGAATTCGTTCTTCGGGAATCAGTACCACAACCCGAGCAACCCCGAGGCGCACTTCCGCACCACCGGCCCGGAGCTCTGGGATCAGCTGGGCGCGAAGCTCGACGCGGTGGTCGTGGCCACCGGCACCGGGGGAACGCTGACCGGCATCGCCCGCTACCTCAAGCCGAAGAAGGCGTCGATCCGGATGGTCCTGGTCGACCCGGTCGGCTCGATCCTGTACGACTACTTCAAGACCCGGACCGTCACCTCGGCGTTCAAGACCTACAAGGTGGAAGGGTTCGGCGAGGATTTCATTCCCACCAGCCTCGACATCGAGGCGGTGGACGATTGCTATCAGGTGACCGACAAGGAATGCTTCATCACGGCGCGCGAGCTGACGCGCTCGGAAGGGCTGTTCACCGGCGGGTCGGGTGGCGGCGCGGTCTGCGGCGCCATCAAGTTCGCCAGGGAGCACCCCGAATGCCGGACCATCGCGGTGATCCTGCCCGACTCCGGCTCGCGCTACCTGAGCAAGGTGTTCGACGACGACTGGCTGCGGGAGAACTCGTTCCTCGACGAAGAGGAGACCTATGGCCGTCTCAAGGATTTGATCGACCGCCGCAAGCACGCGCTGATCGTCGCGCGGCCGCAGGATGGCGTGCAGCAGATCATCGCGCTGATGAAGACGCACGGCATCTCGCAGCTGCCGGTCCTCGAAGGGGAGCGGCTGGTCGGCATCATCTCGGAGATCGATCTTTTAAAGGCGCTCCTGGAGGACCCGGCGAGCGTCGACCGCCCGGTGGCCGGCCTGGTCGATCAGAATTTCGTCGTCGTGCCGGCCGGCACGACGGTCCGCCGCCTGGCGGCGATCTTCGCCGAGGGAAAGATCGCGCTCGTGCAGGAGGGCGGGAAGCTTCTCGCTGTGGTCACCAAGATCGACCTGATCGAGCATGTCGCCGGACTGACGCGGTAGAAGTCCGTTCGGGTCCCGGCAGGCTCTCCGAGACCCCGGTCAGTTCACGACGATCCGCACGGGGCGTGCGTCGGCCGCCAGGACGACCCCCTGACCCGGCCCGGCCGGTTTCGCGTCGGCGCCGATCGGCTGCGCCTCGACGCGGCAGACGATGACGATCTCCTCCGCGCCCAGGGTGACGCGGAGGACGCGGAGCCTCTCCGGCGGGTCGCGCTCCAGATCGTCCCGCAGCACCACCAGCATCTCCGCATCGAACGAAGCGACCGGCGCCGCCCGGCCCGCGCCGCCCGCGAACGCCGCCCAGGCTTCCCCGGTGCGAATCAACAAATAATCACGTCCGGGCCCGGGCGCGGCGGCGAGCGACACGACCCGAAACGGGATCGATCCGGTCGCCGTCACGGCGGACGCCTCATCGATAGACGCCTTCCCGGCCAAGGCCATCCCTTCGGCCGGCTGTGCGACCCGCTCCTGCTTCGACTCTTCCTTCTTCCCCGGCGCGGCGGCCACGACCCGCGCCCGCTCGGGTGCCTGCGAAGATCCGGAGACCGGGGCCCGGGTCGCGGATTCCCGGGCTGCCGGAGCCTTCACCGCGGGAGCCTGCGCCGCCGAAGTCTTCGCCGCCGGGCCCGATGGGCGCGGGCCGTTCGCGACGGAGCTCCGCGCGGACTTCTTCCTGGTCCCCTCGGGCGCGGCCTCCGGACGGCCGGAAGAGAGATAACCGAGCGAGCGCAGGGCATCAATCGTCTCCTGATCGGCTTGCTCCTTCACCCTCGCGCCGCCGGCGCCGCCGTCGGCGGAGGCCGGATTCGCGGCCGAAGCGACCTGCTCGGGCGGCCGCGAGCGGAGCCAGCGGGCCGGACCCGCGACCGACAGCACGGCGATCAGCGCGGCGGCCGAAGCCGCCAGAGAGAGGCCGACCGGTCCGCGCCACCAGGATCGGGAGATGCGACCTCGATCCGGATCCGGCGCGAACGTCGTTCCGTCCCGTCCCGGCGCTCCGGCCGGGACGGCCGCCCCGCCGGCCTGTTTGAGCCTGGCCCGGGCGCGCTCCGCATACCCGCGCGGCAGCGGGGGCGCCTCTTCGTGGAATTCGAGGCTCAGCCCGCGATGGAACTCGAGCGCCTCGCGCAGCTCGGGGTCGGTCTCGATCCGCCGCTCGAACTCCACCCGCTCCGACGGGGGGAGCCGACCGTCCAGATAGAGGCTCAGCCGCTCCTCGGTCTCCCGGCCCAATGGTCCCTTCATCGTTCCGCTCTTCCCCTCGCTCCGGACGAAGCGTCCGGACTCATCTCAACGGCGCCGCATCAGCTCGCGGATCCGGACGCGCGCCCGGGCGAGGCGCGATCGGACGGTGCCGATCGGCAGGCCGAGCACCGATGCGATCGCTTCGTACTCCAGCCCTTCCGCCGCGCGCAGCACCAGCACGACGCGAAATTCAGGGTCGAGCGCCAGGAGCGCCCGATGCAGCGATTCGGCCTGCTCGCGCTCCGTCAGCCGTTCGTGCGGCCCCGCGGCGGTGTCCCGCAGCTCGACCTCCCCCTTCCCGCCTTCGTCCGGGTCCCGCCCGCCGGTCAGGGGCAGGAACTTCCACCGCCGCCGGGTGCGCAGCCGGTTCTTCCAGAGGTTGAGGAGGATCCGGTAGAGATAGGTATAGAAGTCCGCATCGCCCCGGAAACCCGGCATCGCCTGGTAGCCCCGGACCAGAGTCTCCTGAGACAGGTCCTCCGCCTCCTCCCGATTGGAGGTTAGGCGGTAGGCGAGGTGGTAGAGCCGGCGCCCATGCTCCGCGATGATCTCGTCGAAATCGGCCGCCGTGCCGGCCGCAACCGGGTCATGGGCGAACCCGCTCATCCAATCCTCAGCCGGTTCGACACCCGAGGACTCGTCGAGTTCCCGGGGTGACGGAGGGTCGGCCGGTCTTCGCGCGTCGTGACTCATGCGGACCTGCCTCGGTGGCGGGCGCGGAGCGGGCTACTTCGAACCCGTGCCCGGCCCTTTGCCGCCCGTCGTACGGCGGATGGTGTAGAGCCGTCGCTGGGCGGTCGGCGGCGGCGCAGGCGGCGCGGCCGCCTCGTCCGCCTCCGCCTTCCCCTTCAGGATTTCGCGGAACAGTTTGTCCGCCTCGTTCTTTCGGCGCGCCGGAAGCTGCCCGTGACGAAACTGATGCTCGGAGAGACAGGTGTTGCAGCGGACCTTCTTGACCTCGTCGCCCACCATGCCGACGACGCCGTGATTCATGACCAGACGGCAGCGCGAGCAATAGTCATCGATGACGTCGCCCAGTCGAACGCGGCGCGGGTCCATGAGGCGCGTATGATAGCACGGTCCCGGAGGCGCCCCGAGAGGCGCGACCCCGCCGAGCGGCGCTTCGCGGGCGACCCGGTGATCGACGGAGAGCAGGGATGATCCCGGTCACGGAGCCGCACGAACCGCCCGACCGGCGCGGCCGTTACCCCGCTATCGCCAGGACCTGCTTCCATCTCAACTGGATTTTCTGTCTCTTCTGGCTGCTCTATCTGCTCGGGCCGGACGCGCTCGGACTCTTCGGCGCGAGCCGCCAGGGCCTCGCCTACGGGCTTTTCTCGGCCGCCTTCTTCCTTCTTCATTTCCTCTTGATCTCGACCGCGATCATCGCGCTGTTCGTCGTGATCATCGAGATCCATGCCGAGCGGCCGGTACGCGGCTTCCGTGGCGTCCTCCTCGGCCTGGGCCTGCCGATCCTGTCATTTCTCTATTTTTCCGGACGCTTCCTGGCGCAGGTGGGGCGCTGGATCGAACGCTGAGGCCCGGTCGGGCGATCCCGGATTAGAGCAGGCGATCGATCTCGCGCGCGATCGCCTCGGCGCCGACCAGGCCGACGAACTTCCGGCGCACGGTGCCCTGGCGATCGACAATGAGCGTGATCGGAATGGCGCCGCCGCCATTGAGCCCGAACAGCTGTTCCGCTTCGGGATTCATCATCGCGCTCGGATATCGAATCGGGACCTCGCGGGTGAAGCGGACCACCTCGGCCGGATCGTCGTCGACCGAGATTCCGATCACCACCACGTCGCGGTTCCGGTAGCGCGCGTACAGCTGGTTGAGCTCCGGGATCCCCATCCTGCAGGGACCGCACCACGAGGCCCAGATGTCGAACACCCGCACCTTCCCTTTGAAGTCGGCCAGCCGCAGCCGGCGGCCCTGCGTATCTTGAAGCACCGGTCTGAGGAAAGGATCGCGGGGGGCCGGGGCGGCGCCCGTCAGGGCGGGCAGAGCCAGCCCGATCAGCACCGCGAGCGGCAGCACCCGATCCCGCGCCATCTGATTCACCGGCCGGACACCCCTGGCGAAGGCGTTGGCATCGCCTCGAAGCTGAGGATCGACGCTCCGGGCGGTTTCCAGTTCGGGTGGTCGTGAACCCGGAACCCGACGGCGTACTCTCCTTTCAGCCCCGGATGGGTCTTCATCAGATGCAGGAACTCTCCATCTTCGAGCAGCTGGTAGGTGTAGGCGGTGCCCGGCAGGCGCATCATGATCCGCCCCGCAGGGGCCAGGACGAAACGGGCGCCGGCCAGCACTTCATACTCGCCCCCGACCCTGAAGCCGGCGCGCAGGATCCGGTCCCGGACCTGCTGGAGCACCAGCGATTTCCCCGCAGCCGCCTCGATCGTCACGCGACCCGAGGCGAGATCGGCCGTGACCGTTCCGACCTCTTCCAGGTTCTTCACCGACGCCTCGACGCCGCGGGTGCAGAGCGGGCAGGTCATGCCGCGGACCGGGACCACGATCCGCTGCACCCCGGCGGCGGTCGCCACCGGCCAGAGCCCCGCGCAGGCGACGAGCAGCGCGCCGGAGAGGCGGCGCCGCCACGCAGCCCTCTGAAACGACGCGACATCGGGGCGCTTCTGCGTTATTCTCATCGGGGCCGGCGCTCCCTGGGCAGGTCTCGGGCACGACACAACCGTCGCTGGCACAATAATTCCCTTGGGCCGGGAAGGCAAGAGCGCCGCCGGTCGGGGCTATGACTCGGACGTCGATGGGAAAAGCGAGCCGAACGAAGAAGGACCGACCCGGCGCGCTCCGCGAGCAGAGCTCGGCCGTCGCCGGCGAAGCGGGGGCGGGGGGCGCGCCCGCGGCGGTTGCCGGAACTCCGGGTTCGCCCTGGGAGATCCCGCTCTCCCTGGCGGCGGTCCTGGTGGCGGCGGCGATCTTCCGCGCGGTCTATTTCTACCTCGACTCCCGCAACCCGATCTTCTTCGACGGCCTGTTCCTCGATTCGTCGGTCTATGACAACTGGGCGAAGGCGATCGCCGCCGGGGACTGGCTCGGGCGGGAGGCCTTCTACTTCCCGCCGCTCTATCCATATCTCCTCGGCCTGATCGATCGCTGGTTCGGCCACTCGTACGCCCTGATCTATCTCGCGCAGCAGCTGCTGGGTCTGATCAATCTTGTGTTGATATACCGGATCGCCGAGGCGGTCTTCACCGCGCGCGCGGCGCTCTACGCGGCCGTCCTGGCGGCGCTCTACGCGCCTCTCGCCTTCTTCGAGACCAAGGTCCTCGGCACCACGCTGGGACTGACGCTCAACCTGATCGCCCTGCTCCTTCTCGTGAGACGGGAGCGGACCCGGGACGGGGCCTGGGGTCCGTGGTTCATCGCCGGTCTCACGATCGGCGTCGCGGCGCTCTGCCTGCCGGGGTCGATCCTGCTGACGATCCTCTTCGTCCCGATCCTGCTGAGGTGGCGCAATGGCGCCGCCGCGGCCTCCCTGGCCGCCGGGACGTTCGCGGCGCTTCTGCCGATCCTGGCGCACAACCTGTATGTGGCGGGCGATCCGCTTCTGCTGTCGGGCCAGGGAGGGATCACCTTCTACCAGGGGAACAATCCTTCGGCGCGGGGTCTCTACAACGTGGTGCCCGGCTTTTCCGGCGCCCCCGAGCGCCAGGCGGCCGAGGAGAAGACGATCGCCGAGCGCGACACCGGCCGACCGCTGCGGCGATCCGAGATCAGCGCCCACTTTTTCCGCAAAGGACTGGTGTTCATCGGCGGGTCGCCGGGGCAATGGCTTCTCCTCGAAGGGCGCAAGCTGCTGGCCCTCTTCGGCACCTACGAAGCCTCGACCGAGTACAGCCTCTACCGGGAACGGGCGTCGATTCCCTGGCTCTGGGTCCCCTTCCTGCCGTACGCGGCCCTGGCCGGGCTCGGGCTCGCGGCGCTCACCGGCGCTCCGGGGCGCGCCGCCATCGCGGCCCTGCTGGCCCGCCGGCCCGGACAGGACGGGCCGCCCGCGCTTCTGATCTACACGCTCTATGCCGCCGGGGTGCCGCTGCTGTTCTATGTCTCCTCGCGCTACCGCCTGCTCCTGGTGCCCGCTCTGGCGATCTACTCCGGCGCCTTCCTCGATCGCGTCGCCTCCGACCTGCGCCGTTTCGGGGAGGTGCGCGGCGAGGCGGCGCGCGGCGTCGCCGTAGCGCTCGGGATCGGTCTCGTCTCGTTCTTCCCCCTCGGAGCGAAGAACATCACGGCCGAGGCCAACGTCGACTACAACATCGGCAACCTGCAGGCCGACCGCGGGCATCACGAGGAGGCGGTGGTCAGTTTCGACGCGGCCCTGGCCGAATGGCCGACGCACGCGTTCGCCTTGATCAACAGGGGGAACAGCCTCGACAAGCTCGGACGCCCCGACGATGCCATCGCCTCGTATCGCCGGGCCGAGGAGGCGAGTCCCGAACTCTGGAAAGCTTACGAGGCGCAGGGGATCATCCTGCACCGGCTGGGTCGCTACGAGGAGGAGGTCGCGGTTTACCGGCGCGGGCTTCAAGCGGGGGGGGCGCAGGGACATTTCCTGCTCGCTTCGTCCCTGCAGGCGGCGGGAGTGCTCGACGAGGCAGATCGGGAGATCAACGAGGCGATCCGCCAGAAGCCGCTCGACCCGCGTTTCCACAACACCCTCGGGACGATCCGCGAGGGCCTCCGCGACCGGCACGGAGCGATCGAGGCGTACCTGCAGGCCGGGAAGCTCGATCCGCGTTACACCAAGTCGCGCTTCAACCTGGCGCTCCTCTATCGACAGATGGGCCGCATCGACGACGACGCCCGGGTGCTCGAGGAGGCGCTGGCGATCGATCCGCGCGATGCCCGCGGGCATGCGCGGCTCGGAGAGGCGTACGCGCTGCA
>WNFM01187959.1_pt1 | contig 19053 bp, 21 predicted proteins | sample 5400271 | NCBI WGS metagenome assembly WNFM01 (sample SAMN13153352, study PRJNA577476) | soil metagenome | isolation source: 60 cm saprolite on Douglas fir-dominated hillslope | place: USA:California | collected 2013-09-17 | reverse complement strand
CGTCAGCGTCGTCTTCCCGTGATCCACGTGCCCGATCGTCCCCACGTTCACGTGCGGCTTCGTCCGTTGAAACTTTTCCTTCGACATCGCGATCCTCCGCTGACCACGACCCGCCTGCGCCCGAAGGCCTATTGACGCATGCCCCGCACGCGTCTTTTTCGCCGGTCCGGATCGCCGGCCCGGTTCGCCGGTCCGACCCGGCGTGCCTCCCCGTGGCAGGAGTCATACGAAAGGTGGAGCCCACGACCGGGATTGAACCGGTGACCCCTTCCTTACCAAGGAAGTGCTCTACCACTGAGCCACGTGGGCCCGTCAATGAAGCCCTGATGGAGCGGGAAACGGGATTCGAACCCGCGACCCTCAGCTTGGAAGGCTGATGCTCTACCCCTGAGCTACTCCCGCGCCAACCGCGACCGGCTGGGGCGAAGCGTCGCCGCCTCGAACGCCTCGCCTCAACCACGCTTCCAAATCCCGCCGCGCGCAATGGTGGGGAGAGGAGGATTCGAACCTCCGAAGCGCTACGGCGGCAGATTTACAGTCTGCTCCCTTTGACCGCTCGGGAATCTCCCCACGTCATTCCGCTGCTGCTATTCATTAATCAATGCGCAATCGCGCCCGTCGATTCCGAAAACAAACCATCGCCCGAACGGGCTTGGAGCTGGCGAAGGGATTTGAACCCCCGACCTGCTGATTACAAATCAGCTGCTCTACCCGCTGAGCTACGCCAGCTTGGCAAACGCGGGATGTTAACATGATGCTCTTTGCGACCGCAAGGCCTTTCGTTGCAAAATTTCACTCCCCCGACTCCGGATGGACCCCGGCGCCGCCCCGGCCCTCCCCGGCGCCGGTCCGGGTACGCTGGCGGACCGCCTCGAACAAGGCGACCCCGGCCGCCACCGACAGGTTGAGGGATTCGACTTCGGAACGGAGCGGAATCGACAGGAGAACGTCGCAGGTTTCGCGCGCCAGGCGCCGGAGGCCGCGCCCCTCCCCCCCGAGCACCAGGGCCAGGGGGACCCTCAGATCGAAGCCGGTCCAGGGAGTCGTCCCCTTCGCATCGAGGCCCGCCACCCAGATCCCCCGCTCTTTCAAGCTCTTGAGGAAGGCGACGACATTGCCGATCCGGGCGACCGGCAGCCGCTCGACCGCTCCTGCCGACGCCTTGGCGCAGACATCCGTCAGACCGGCCGCACCATGGGAGGGGATGAACAGGCCGTCGGCGCCGGCGGCGGCGGCCGAACGGATGACGGCCCCCAGGTTGCGGGGGTCCTCGATCCCATCCAGCACCAACAGGAGGGGCGGCTTCCCGGCCCGGGCCAGCACCTCCTCCGGGTCGGCGAACGCCGCCTCACCGACCTCGGCGATCACCCCCTGATGCGTCTTGCCGGTGGCCAGCCGATCGAGGGCGGCCGCCGGGACCCGTTGCACCGGGACCCTGGCCTCGCGCGCCGCCGCCTCGATCTCATCGAGCTTCCGGTCGTGCCGCGCGTTGGAGAGCAGCACGCGGCGCAGCTCGCGCCGCCCGGCCCGGAGCGCCTCGAGCACCGGATGGATCCCCGAGATGCGCGAGCTCATGGTGCGCCCGCCGAGGTCGCGGCGAGCAGCGCCCGCACCCGGGTCGCGCAGGAGGCCACCGGCCTCGGCAACCGCAGGCGGCTTCCCTCTTCGATCACGGGCAGGAGCCTCACCAGCTCCGGCCCGGAGGAGGCGCCGGTCAGCGCGATACGGATCGGATGGTACAGATCGCGCCCCTTGGCCCCCGTCTCCCGCCGCACCTCCTGGGCGATTTCCTGGAAGCGCGGTGCGGTCAGCGCTTCGGCGCCGAGCCGCCGCTCCAGCGCTTCGACCACCTGACGGGAGGCCTTGGCGGCGAAGGTCTCGCGCACACCCGGATCGGACAGGCTCCGCTCGGGCGCGAAATCGAACAGGAAGGCGCCCTCCTGCACCAGATCGGCCATCCGCGGCAGGCGCTCCGCATAGAGCATCGCCAGGCGGCCGCTCCACTCCACCGCCCCCGGCGGCAGCTCGGCGCCGAGCAGTGAGGCGCGCTGCATCTGCTCGACCGCGAGCGCGGCGAGGCGCGCCGGCGGCAGGCGCGACATCTGCCGCGCCGACAGGGCGTCGAGCTTCTTGAGATCGAAGACCGCGGGCGATTTCGACAGATGTCCGAGATCAAATCCGGCGATCATCTCCTCGACGCTCATCAGCTCCTGCCCTCCGGGCGGAGACCACCCGAGCAGCGCCAGCGCGTTGGCGACCGCCTCGGGCGGATAGCCGTTCTCGCGGAACCAGGCGAGCGACGCCGCTCCCTCGCGCTTGCTGAGGGGAGCGCCACCGAGGCCGGTGAGGAGCGGCAGATGCGCGAAGACCGGCAACGAGTCCGCTTCGAGGGCCCGGTAGAGCAGGATCTGCCGCGGAGTGTTCGACAGATGATCGTCCCCCCGGATGACGTGCGTGATCGCCATCATCAGGTCGTCGACCACCACCGCGAAGTTGTAGGCCGGCCAGCCGTCGCGGCGCAGGATCACCAGATCGCTCATCTGGGAGACCGGGAACCGGACCGTGCCATGGACCCGGTCCTCGACCACCACCGCCTCGTCCCCCCCGGCCGCCGCGCCGAGGTCGAAGCGGATCGCCGCCGGCTCCCCCTGCTCCAGACGCAGACGCCCTTCGGGGCGGGCGATGCGGCGGCAGCGGCCCGAATAGAGCGACACGCGTCCGAGCTGCCTCTGCGCCGCGCGCTCCTCGTCCAGCTGGGATATCGAGCAGAAGCAGGGATAGGCGAGACCCTTCTCGATCAGCCGCGCCGCGCGCTCGCGATAGATCGCCAGGCGCTCCGATTGCCGGTATGGGCCCCGATCTCCCCCCTCCTCGATCCCCTCGTCCCAGCCGAGCCCGAGCCAGCGGAGCTCCGCGATCAGCCGCGCCTCGTGCTCCGGCAGGGAGCGGGCCGCGTCGGTATCCTCGATGCGCAGGATGAAGACGCCGCCGCGGCCCCGCGCGAACAGCCAGTTGAACAGGGCGGTGCGGGCGTTGCCGACATGCAGGTCGCCGGTGGGTGAGGGGGCGAACCGCACCCTGGGCGAGGGCGCGCCCGGGGAGGGCGTCACGCTCGCGGTCCTTGGCCCGCCCCGGGGCCGCGTCGCGACGCGGCGGGACCAAGCAGCACGACCGCCTGGGCCATGACTCCTTCGCGGCGTCCGATCATCCCCAACCCTTCGAAGCGCTTCGCCTTCACACTGACGCGGGAGGGGTGGCAATCGAGTGCAGCGGCGATCCGCTCGCGCATCGCGTCGAGATGAGGCTGGAGTCGCGGCGCCTCCGCCAGCACCACGCTGTCGAGGTTGACGATCTCGAAGCCGCGGGCGCGCATCTCGTTCAGGATATCGCCCAGGAAGCTCAGGCTCGATCGTCCCTTCAGGGTCTCGTCGGTGTCGGGGAAGCGGCGGCCGAGGTCCGGGAGCCCGAGGGCGCCCAGGATCGCGTCGCAGACCGCATGTGTCAGGACGTCGGCGTCGGAGTGTCCCTGCAGGCCGCGGTCGTGCGGGATCGGAACCCCACCCAGGACGAGGCTTCTTCCCGGAGCGAGAGGGTGGACGTCGGCGCCACAGCCGATGCGGAGACCCGGCCCGGGCGGGTCGCCGGCGGCGGCGATCGCGGACGCCGGCCCGCCGGAGGCGCCTGCCGCGGCAGCGGATCTCGTCCGGGAGCGGGGTCGGCCCCTCGAGAGCCTCGTCGTCGAGCGCCGTTTCTTCATCCGGTCTCGCCCTCCCCGCCTTCCGCCCGCAGCAGCGCAAGGGCGATCGCGAGGTCTCCCGGCGAGGTGATCTTGAGATTGCGCGGCGAGCCGGGAACGACGGCGACACGGGCGCCGATCCGCTCCACCAGGCTCGCATCGTCCGTGCCGCGCACCCCGTCCCTCTCCGCCGCTTCGTAGGCGGCGCGCAGCAGATCGGCGCGGAACGCCTGCGGCGTCTGGGCCAGCCTCAGATCTTCGCGCGGCACCGTCTCCAGAACCGAGCCGTCGGAGCGCAGCCGCTTCACGGTATCGGCGACCGGCACCGCCGGGACCGCCGCCCCGCCCTCCCGGGACGCTTCGATCACGGCGTCGATGATCGCCCGGGTGACGAGAGGCCGCGCCGCATCGTGGACCAGGACGAGGTCGGCCTCGCCCGCGGCGAGGAGGCCGAGGCGCACCGAGTCCTGACGCTCGGCGCCGCCCCGCACCACCGCCACACCCGCCGCGTCCGCTCCGAGATCGGCGCGGGCCTCCTCGATATCGATCACGACCGCGACCACCCTGGAGATGCGGGGATGGGCCGCGAACAGCGCCACCGATCGGCGCAGCAACGACCGTTCCCCGAGGCGCACAAGCGCCTTGGGGCGGGCCGCACCCATCCGGGTGCCCCGACCTGCGGCGACGACGACGGCGACGATGGTCATGCGCTCCCGGACCGGTCAGATCTTGAGGATTTCGTCTTCCTTGTGCCGGGCCAGATCGTCGATCTGCTTGATGTGGAGATCGGTGGCCTTCTGCACCGCTTCGAGGCCGCGTTTCTCCTCATCCTCGGAGATCGTCTTGTCCTTGAGGAGCTTCTTGAACGCCTCGTTGGCGGTGCGCCGCTCCAGCCGCACGGCGGTCCGCCCCTGCTCGGCGATATCGTGGACGCGTCGCGCGAACTGCTTGCGCCGGTCCTCGGTGAGCGGCGGGATCGGAATCCGCACCACCTTGCCGTCATTGGTCGGGTTCAGCCCCAGCTCGGCACCGCGAATCGATTTCTCGATCTTCGGGATCAATGAAACGTCCCAGGGCTGCGCGACGATCAAGGTCGGGTCCGGGATCGACAGGGAGGCCAGCTGATTTAACGGCGTTTCGGTGCCGAAATATTCGACCGTCACGCCGTCGAGGACGCCCAGCGAGGCGCGGCCGGTCCTGATCGCCGACAGATCCTTCCGCGTATGCTCGACCGTGTCGTTCATTTTTTTCTGGGCGTCCTGGAGAACCGTGTTGACCGGCATGCTTCAGCCCTCCACCATCGAGCCGATCTTCTCACCCATCACGACGCGGCGGATGTTCCCCGGCTTCGCGAGGTTGAAGATGATGATCGGCAACTGGTTGTCCATGCACAGGGAGATCGCCGTGGCATCCATCACCTTCAGCCCCTGCTTCAGCACTTGAAGGTAGGTGATCGTCTCGTAACGCTTGGCCGCCGAGACCTTGCGGGGGTCGGCCGAGTAGACGCCGTCCACCTGCGTCGCCTTCAGCAGCACCTCCGCCTTCACCTCCATGGCCCGCAGGGCGGCGGCGCTGTCGGTCGTGAAGTAGGGGTTGCCGGTGCCGGCCGCGATGATCACCACCCGTCCCTTCTCCAGGTGCCGCATCGCCCGACGGCGGATGTACGGCTCGGCAACCTGCCGGATCTCGATGGCCGACAGGACGCGGGTGTGCACATCGAGCTTTTCGAGGGAATCCTGCATCGCCAGAGAGTTGATGACGGTGGCGAGCATCCCCATATGGTCGCCGGTGACCCGGTCGACCCCTTCGCCCTCGGCCGCCAGGCCCCGGTAGATGTTGCCGCCGCCGATCACCATGGTGACCTGGACGCCGAGGGTGTGGAGATCGCGGACTTCGGCGGCGATCCGGCGCAGGACGTCGGGATCGAGACCGAACTGACGGGAGCCGAGCAAAGCCTCGCCGCTGAGCTTCAGGAGGATCCTGCGGTATCTGGGTGCCTTGCCCACGCCCGCCCCGCCGCCTTCCGACCGCTCAGCGCGAGGTGCTGATCGTCCGGCCGGCCTCGTCCTGCCCGAGCACGAAACGCGCGAAACGCTTCACCCGGATGTTCTCGCCGGTCTTGGCGATGGCGCTGTGGACCACCTCCTTGATCGACAGGTTCGGGTCGCGCACGAACGGCTGCTCCATCAGGCAGAATTCCTGATAGAACTTCTCCATCTTGCCGGTCACGATCTTCTCCACCACCGCGTCCGGCTTTCCGGTCGCCTTGGCCTGCTGGCGGTAGATCTCCCTTTCCTCCGCCAGCACCCCCTCCGTCACCTCGTCGCGATCGACGAAGCGCGGCTCGGAGGCGGCGATGTGCATCGCCAGATCCTTGACCAGGCTCTGGAAGTCGGCGGTGCGGGCCACGAAGTCGGTTTCGCAGTTGAGCTCGACCAGCACGCCGATCCGGCCGCCGGCATGGATGTAGGCTCCGACGGCGCCCTCCGAGGTCGTCTTCGCCGAGCGCTTCTGCGCGGTGGCCTGCCCCTTCTGCCGCAGGATCTTGTGCGCCGCGTCCAGATCGCCCTTGGCCTCGACCAGGGCGGTTTTGCAGTCCATCATCGGGGCCCCGCTCTTGTCGCGGAGCTCCTTGACCAGTGTCGCGTTGATTTCCATGACTCCTCCGCGCTCCGCCCGGGAGCGGGGTTCGATTCGATTGGGACGCGTGACGTGGCCCGCGGGTGGGGACGGGTGCTAGTCGGTCGCGGCCTGACCGGGAGCCGCCGCCTTGCGCTCTCCGCCGCCTTCAACCTCGACCGACGCCTCCGGCTCGACCGCAGGGCTTGCGGCGCGTCGCCGGACGGCCGCGTCCATCGCCCGCCGGCGCGCCCCGCCGGGCCGGCCGGCCCGACGCGTCGCCGCCGAGGGCGGACATCCCTGCCACTGCGACCGTCCCGCCGCCCGCGGCCGCCAGGGCGGCCTCCTGCGCTTCCTGATCGCCCTCGCGCTTTTCAAAGATGGTGCGGCCTTCCAGAACGGAGTCGGCGATCCGGCCGGCGAACAGCTTGATGGCGCGGATGGCGTCGTCGTTCCCCGGCACCGGGTAGTCGATGTCCTCCGGATCGCAGTTGGTGTCGACCACTCCGACCACCGGGATCTCGAGCTTGCGCGCCTCCTGGACGGCGATATGCTCCTTCTTCGGGTCGATCACGAAGAGGGCGTCCGGCAGACGGTCGAGCGTGCGGATGCCGGCGAGCACCTTGGTCATCCGCGCCCGCTCCTTCTCGAGCTGCAGGAGCTCTTTTTTCGTATAGCGCCCTTCGACCGGGTTCTGAAGAAAGTTTTCCAGCCAGCGGAAGCGCTCGATGCGCTTCTTGATGGTGCGGTAGTTGGTCAGGGTGCCGCCGAGCCAGCGCTGGTTGACGAACGGCATGCCGGCCCGCGTCGCCTCCTCGGCGATGGTGTCCTGCGCCTGGCGCTTGGTGCCGACGAAGAGGATGGTGCGCCCCTCGACGGAGAGCCGCCCGATGAAATCGAGCGCCTCGCGGAACTTGATGAGGGTCTTCTGGAGGTTGATGATGTAAATGCCGTTCCGCTGGCCGAAGATGTACTCGCGCATCTTCGGGTTCCAGCGCTTGGTCTGGTGTCCGAAGTGGACACCCGCCTCCAGGAGCTCCTTCATCGTGACCGCCGCCAAATCGCCCTCCCTTCGCCAAGGCCCCGCCCGATCGCCGCACCCGGCGATCAGGCTTCAGGCCGGATTTAACGCTTCGAGAACTGGAACCGAGCCCGCGCGCCGCGCTGACCGTACTTCTTACGCTCCTTGACCCGCGAGTCGCGCGTCAGGAAGCCGGCATCCTTCAGCCGCGCACGGAGCGCCGCGTCGAACCGGACCAGCGCCCGGGCGATGCCGTGCCTGATGGCGCCCGCCTGGCCCGCCTCGCCGCCGCCGGCCACGTTGATCAGGATGTCGAATTTCTCGTTCGTCTCGGTCAGGACGAGCGGCTCGCGCGCCGTGCGCTGCATCGCCGACGTGTGCAGGTACGATTCGATCGGGCGCCGGTTGATCACGATCCGCCCGGCCCCCGGTCTGAGATAAACCCGCGCCGTGGCCGACTTGCGGCGTCCCGTCGCATAGAACTGCTCGACCGCCATCCGTGACTCCTCTTCTTCTTTTATGCTTACGACACCGCGGGTTCTATTATGACGCCGCGGGCCGGGACGAACCCGGCAGGGACACAGCGTCCGGCTTCTGGGCCTGATGCGGGTGTTGCGCCCCGGCGTAAACCTTGAGTTTCGTCGCCTGCTTCCGCCCGAGCCGGGTCTTCGGCAGCATCCCCTTCACGGACCATTCGATCAACCGGGCCGGGTGGCTGGTGCGCACCTTACCCGCGGCGATCTGCTTGATGCCGCCCGGATACCCGGTATGCCAGTAGTAGATCTTCTTCTCTTCCTTGCGACCGGTCAGCCGGACCTTCTCGGCGTTGATCACGACGACGAAGTCGCCGGTGTCGATGAAGGAGGTGTAGTCCGGCCGGTGCTTTCCCATCAGAGCGCGAGCGACGAAGGTGGACAGACGGCCGAGAGTCTGCCCCTCGGCGTCGATCAGGATCCATTTCCGCTCGGCATCCGCCGTCTTGCACACATAAGTCGTCATGCTGCGTCCGCCCTCGCCCGGCAAGAAGAACCCTGTTTAGCAGGCCGGACATTGTGGCAGGTCGCCCTCCGGACTGTCAAGTCCTGCGACGACCCCATGAGCCCGTTCCGCCCTCGTTCGCCCATGAGCAGCGCCAGGACCGCCTTCTGCGCGTGCAGCCGGTTGGCGGCCTGCCGGAAGATGACCGAGGCCTTCGAGTCGATCACCTCGTCGGTCACCTCTTCACCGCGGTGCGCCGGCAGGCAGTGCATGAAGATCGCGCCGGGGCGGGCCCGCGCCATCACCGCCGCGTTCACCTGGTACGGGCGGAAGATCACCACGCGCTTGTCGTGCTCCGCCTCCTGCCCCATGCTGGCCCAGGTGTCGGTGTAGACGACGTCCGCGCCGGTCACCGCCTTTTCGATATCGTGATCGGTCTCGATCCGCGACCCCGTGTCGCGCGCGTCGGCGCGTGCATTCTTCAGAACCTCCGGGTCGGGCTCGTAGCCCGGGGGCGTGGCGGCGTGCAGGTGGGCGCCCAGCTTCGCCGCGGCGTACATCAAGGAGTGGGTGACGTTGTTGCCGTCCCCCACGTACGCCACGCGCACCCCCTGCGTCTTCCCGAGCGTCTCCCGGATGGTCAGGAAGTCGGCCAGGGCCTGGCAGGGGTGCAGGTGATCCGACAGCCCGTTGATCACCGGGACATCGGCGTGGCGGGCCAGATCGATGATCGCCTGGTGCGAGAAGGTGCGCGCCATGATCCCCTCGGTCATGCCGGAGAGCGTCCGCGCGACATCCGCGACGCTCTCCCTCTTCCCCATCGAGATGTCCGTCGGGGCGAGATAGATGGCGTGCCCTCCGAGCTGTGTCATGCCGGCCTCGAAGCTGACCCGGGTCCGGAGCGACGGCTTCTCGAAGATCATCGCCAGCGTCTTCCCGAGGAGGGTGTTGCGATAGCTGGCCGGCGTCTTCTTGATCCGGATCGCCAGGTCGAGGATCTCGGTGACCTCGTCCCGGCCCAGATCGTGCAGCGAAATCAGATCGGTGCTTTTCATGCCCCTTCCCCCGGGCGGTCCGTCAGGCGCCGCCGCGCATCGCGGCGCCTCTGGCCGCGGGACGCTCGGACGTGATCCGCGTGCCGGCGCGGCCGCGGATCGCATCGCTCAGGCGGGTCGCCGAAGTGATCAGCACCTCGCGACCGGTGGCGCGCACGAACTCGACGGCGGCGCGTATCTTCGGGCCCATGCTCCCCTCGGGGAATTCCCCCGACGCCTGGTGGGCCGCCGCCTCTCCCGCATCCATCCGCCGGATCTTCTTCTGATCGGGCCGGCCGTACCGGATCGACACCTGATCGACCCCGGTCAGGATGATGAACAGATCCGACTTGAGCTCGGTCGCGATCAACCCCGCGGTGTAATCCTTGTCGATGACCGCTTCGACGCCGCGGAGATCCTTCTGTCTCGTGCGGTAGACGGGAATCCCGCCGCCGCCGCCGGCGATCACGATCTGGCCCGCGAGCACCGCGTCCTTGATCGCCTCGATCTCGAGCACTTCGAGCGGCCGCGGCGACGGCACCACCTTCCGCCAGCCGCGGCCCGAGTCCTCGATCATGTTCCAGCCCTGCTTGTGCATCAAGTCTTCGGCCCGAAACCGGGTGTAGAACGGTCCGATGGGTTTGGTGGGGCGGCGGAACCCCGGGTCGTTCTGATCGACGACCACCGCCGTGAGGAGCGTGGTCACCCTCCGGCCGCGCATCCGCTCCCGCCGCATCTCGTTGCGCAGGGCCGCCTCGAGCAGGTAGCCGATGCTCCCCTGAGAGGCGGCCACGCAGACGTCGAGCGACAGCGGCGGCACCTTGTTGACCGCCTCCTCCACCTGGATCAGGATGTTGCCGACCTGGGGACCGTTGCCGTGGACCAGGACCAGCTCGTACCCGTCGCGCAGGACCGGAAGCAGCGCCCGCGCCGTCTCGCGGGCGTTCTCGACCTGCTCCCACTGCGTCCCTTCCTGACCCTTCTTGATCAGCGCGTTGCCGCCGAAGGCGACGACCGCCACTTTCCTGCGGGACATCAGCCGAGTCTCGCCAGCACGTCGTCGAGATCCGGCTTGCCGATCTCCTGCAGCTCGTAAGAGACGCGCAGCGCCGGGCGGGTGAAGTGGATGGTGCGTCGCAGATCGATGGGCGTGGCGATCAGCACCAGGTCGCAGTCGACCCGGTCGATCGTCTGCTTGAGCTCCTCCATCTGCGTCTCGCCGTATCCGACCGCCGGGAGGAGCGTGCCGATCCCCGGATATTTCTGGAAGGTGCGCGCGATCGAGCCGACCGCGAACGGACGCGGATCGACGAGCGACGCCGCGCCGAAGCGCTGCGCCGCGATCACGCCGGCGCCGTACTGCATCTCTCCGTGGGTCAGCGTCGGGCCATCCTCGACGACCAGCACCCGCTTGCCGCGGATCGCCGCCGGTTCCTCGACCGTCACCGGCGAGGCCGCCTCGATCACCATCGCCTTCGGATTGTAGGCCGCGATGTTCGCCTTGACCTGCTCGATCCCCTTCTTGTCGGCGGTGTCGATCTTGTTGATCACGATGCAGGAGGCGCGGCGGAAGTTGGCCTCTCCGGGATGATAGGCGAGCTCGTGCCCGGGGCGGTGCGGGTCGACGACGACGATCTCGACGTCGGGACGGTAGAACGGCAGGTCATTATTGCCGCCGTCCCAGACGATCACGTCCGCCTCGCGCTCCGCTTCGGCCAGGATGGCGGCGTAGTCGACGCCGGCGTAGACCACGACGCCGTTCTTGATGTGCGGCTCGTACTCCTCGCGCTCCTCGATCGTGCAGTCGGCGCGATCGAGATCCTCGAACACCGCAAAGCGCTGCACGCGCTGCTTGACCAGATCGCCATAAGGCATCGGGTGCCTGATCGCCACCACCTTCCGCCCCGCGGCGATCAGCTTGGCGCAGACCCGGCGTGTGGTCTGGCTCTTGCCCGCGCCGGTGCGCACCGCGCAGACCGAGACCACCGGCTTCTTCGACGGAAGGGCGGTGGCGTTGAAGCCGAGGAACTCGAAGTCGGCACCGGCCGCAATCACCTCCGAGGCGCGGTGCATGACGTACGGGTGCGACACGTCGGAGTAGGCGAAGATCACCAGATCGACCGACAGCTTCGGGATCAGGCTACTGATCCGCTCCTCTTCGTAGATCGGGATTCCTTCCGGATACAGGGACCCGGCGAGCTGGGCCGGGTACCGCCGGTCGGTGATGTTCGGGATCTGCGTGGCGGTGAAGCCGACCACCTCGAAGGCCGGGTCATCGCGGTAACAGACATTGAAATTGTGAAAGTCCCTGCCGGCCGCACCCATGATCAGAACACGTCGCGCGCTCATTTGGCCTCTTCGGATTCCAAGGGTCCCGAGCGTCGACGGGCAATCTTCGAGGGCGGGAGGCTCCTCGAAAGAACGCGAGGAGCCATCGCGGACCTCCGATCGCTCCTCGTCGCTCCCCGGGTGGGGAAAGTTGCACGGAAACGTTTCGACTATAGCAGAACCGAAGGCTCTGTCAAGAACGCTCAGGCAGGAGAGATCGCCGCGTCCCGCGCCACCCCCCACGCCCTCCACAACCCATCACGACATGGCGAGCTTGCCCCTTCGGGGTTGGCTGGATCGAGGGCGAGGCGGCTTATGTACCGCGAAGGGAGACGGGATCCCCGTGACCGCCCGGAACGTGAGGCGGCGGACCCTCCGTGACAATCGGAGTCCGTCCGTCGCCCGCCACCCATCGTCCCGACTGCTGGTCCAGACGGATACGGATGGAGCGGATCGGCATCCCTTCCTGGTCGAGGTTGCGGAAGGTCCCGAATCGCAGACTCGGGCTGGGCGGGACATCCGGGAGGATCTCGACCGGCTCGCGCCGTCCGGCCTGACGGCCGGTGACGCAGAAGGAGATCAGCACGCTCTTCGGGTCCGGCCCCTCCACCCGCACCAGCTGTCCCGTCGAATCGGTGCGCGGCACGGTCAGGGCGGGCGGGGGGATCGGCACCGCCGGGGGCGCCGGCTCCGGAGGGCGGGGCCGCTCGGCGGCCGAGGCGACCTCGGTCTCGAAACCGGCCACGCCATTGCGCGCCAGGTAGTCTCCCCAGACGCTATAGATATGAACACCGAGCCCGGCGAGGATCAGAAGACCGACGCTCAGCACCATGAAGTTCCAGACGCCGTGCGAGACCGACGCCTGCGATCGCGGCGGCTCCTGGCTTTCGTTCGCCGACTTCTGCTCGAGCGCCTGGCGCACGGTGATCCGATTGTCCGCAACCCTGAGGGCGAGATCCATCGACATCCGATGGCGCTGGGAAATCCGTAGAGCCAGCGATCGGCGATCGCCGCGCTCGAGAGCCTGGGCCACGGTGAGACAGCCGTCCCGCACCGCCGGCTTGAAGCCCGGGTCGAAGGCCGCATCGTCCTCCCAGAGGACAGGCGTCGCCGCGATGGAGCTCTTGCCGTTGCGCGGGGGTTGAGGGGCGACCGTTGCGGACCGGACGGTCGCCGGAGCTGGCGCTGGAATCATCGAGCTCGGCGCCGGGATCTGCTGCGATGCGGATCCTGCCGATCGAACGGTCGATGGAAGCGATCCAGGCGCCCCTTGAAGCGAGGGCGCGGCTGGTTTGACGGCGCTGTCGGAGGCGGAGGGCTTCTGCCCCGTCCCTTTCCGGGAGGAGGAGGCCTCCTCGAGCGTCATCACCCCCTCGAGGACGGAGTAGGCGCTCGCCATGTCGATCTGGTTCGTCTCGGCGAAAGCCTTCGCCTTCCGGTAGCGGTCCTGGTCGGTGGCAGCCTGCGGCCGCGCCACGGCGAGCCGGTATCGGCGGCCGCAGCCGGAGCAGGCGACCGCGGTGGGACCTGCCGAGGTCGCCGGGATCTGAACCTGCGTCAGCGCCTTGCACTCGGTGCAGCGGATATACATTGTCGGTCCATTCCTCCCGCGGCGGAGGCACCGGCCCGCTGCCTGCGGTCAGAGGCTTGACGCGATGAATCTAGGGCCTTAAGTTAGTGGAGTCAAACGGCGTCCGGCGCCGGGGAGTCCGTCCATGGCCGCTCACTACGAGAACCGGGTCTTGAGACCGCTGCGGGTCTTCACCGATGGTCTGGTTCTGGATGGTCTGCTGAACGCCACCCTGGCAGGACGCACGCTCGACGAGCTGAATAACTCCGGCCGGCCGATGATAGCCCTTCTCTCCCCCAGGGTCATGGCGGGCGACTGGGTCGTCGATGAAGGCTCGATCGTCGTCAACAAGGCGGCGATCATGATGGTCGCCGAGATCCCCGACCTCGGAGCCAGCCTGACCGGCCCGCACTCCGAGCCGGAGCTGCAGAAATTCGGACGGGCGGCCGTCCGGATGAGACTGCGCTCGTACAATCTCGAGGCGTACGTCGTGACCAGCCAGGGAGGCGACCCGCTGGTCCGCCTCTCCCAGGGAAGCCATTCGTTCATGGCGCTCAACAACGTGAAGATCTCCGGGCCGGGCGTCGATCTCTCGGTGCCGTTCCTGGCCGTGAACCGCCAGCATGTCCTCGCCGGGCAGGAGCTTTACAGCGTCAACGCCGTCCCGGAAGAGGTCGCCGCCGGCTCGGGCGACGGCCTGTCCTGATCTCGATTCAACGCTGGCGGAAGCTGACGATCGAGAACGGAAACTGGTTCTCGCTCGAGGAGACGTCGGCGCTGCAGTACTTGGTGTCCCCCGTCCCGCCCCCCGAATTGTTGTAGGTCGCGCTCGCCGGCCCGTCGTCCGAGTTCCCCTTGATCTCATCGGGTCCCGCGCAGTCGTCCGACGTCCAGAGCGTCCCGTCCGGGCCGGCCACGTTCGCGACGAAGTTCGCCCCGGAGATCACCCCGTTGCCGCCGCCGGTGCGCTGGAAATTTCCCTTGCCGACGGTGAAAATGGTCCCCGCCCAGGAGGCGTTTCCGTCGAAGGTGAGCGTGCCGGTCACCCAGAGAAGACCGCCGCCGTTGACCCCTCCCCCGACCGTGTAGTCTCCCTCGATATAGACGATCTTCGGAGACACCGTGGTGCCGAGCGAGGAGTTCGAGGTCGACGAGGTGCCGACGACGTCGGCCGCCTCGCGCACCTTCTGCGCGAGGGTCAGCAGATAGGAGCAATCCTTCCAGCTCGGATCGATCGAGCCGCTCACGTCGACCACCGTGTTGGTGCCGGTGTTGCTCCCCGAGCTGTAGCTGCCCGGCTTGCTCACCCCGGTGTCGGCGACCGCCTTCGAGGCGCCGCCGATGACCCCGAGGACCGGAACGGAGAGCCCCGAGACGCCGGCGGCGCAATCATTGCCGGTGTACAGCTTGGCGTTGCTGTTGCCGCCATCGAAGCTGGCCGAGGGGCCGATCATGGTGATCGTCGCGGGGAGGCTCGGGAAGCTGCCCCGCTGCAGCACCGCCTGCACGATCTCCATGGCGTACTTGCTGCTGCCGCCCGCCGCGGTCACCACCACCCTGTCGTTGGTGTCGTTCAGCGAGGCGCGTCCGTCGATGGCATCGTTGGTCAGCCAGGCGGCGTACTTGCCCCCCGAGAAGACCGTCAGGGACTTGATCGGGACATCGTCACCATAGCCGGTGAAGCCGGTGACGTTGCCGTCGGAATCGTAGGTCGCCTTGAGCGACGCGGGATCGAAGTTGATCACCCCGTTCGCCCCCGCGGCGGCAACCAGCTCATCGTTGAAGGTGAGCCGGTTGGCAGGCGTCGGGTCGGTCAGGTTATCCTGACGCAGCGTCTCCCGGGCATCCTCGAGACCGGCCTCCGCGAGGTAGAAGACCTGCTTGGAGCGCAGATCGACCTGGCCCATTTTCACCTCGTTCTCGGTGACGAAGAGCAGGGCCCCGCCCATCGCCGTGAGCATCGTCAGGACGAAGATCGCCATCACCAGGGCCGAGCCGCGCTCCCGGAGCTCCGGGTCCCCCGGCCGCTCCTGGCGGCCGGGCGCGTCGATTCTCGATCGTCCCGTCGTCATCAGACCTTCTTCCTCAGCACCACCTCGCTGCTGACGGTGTAGCGGATGTACTGCCCGGAGCGCGGGTCCGGGGCCGGCGACTGCGCCGTGATCCGGACCATGATCTTGGTCGGGTTCGTGGTCGAGTCGGGAACGAACATCGTCTCGGCGACGCCGTCCCCGTCGGAATCGTTGCTGATCGTGTCGGCGAGGGTGACGAACGGCTGCGTGGTGTCGCTCGAGGTCCGCCATTCGATCTTGTTCACGCTCCAGCGGATCAGGACATCTTCGCCCGCGTCACTGGTGTCCCCGTCCTCGTTCAGATCGGCGAACACCTCGATGTAGTTGTTGCTGTTCGTCGGGGTCGGATCGAGGCTCACCGGGGCGAAACCGATGTTGCGCGGGTCCCAGCCGGCGGTCCTCAAGGTGGCCACGATCATCGACAGGCAGTTGCGGGCGGTGCTCTGCACCTCGACCCGCATCTGGTCGACCCGGTTGATCTGCGAGTTCTGGATCAGCAGGCCGGCGAGTCCCCCCATCGCCATCGAAAAGACCGCCAGGCTGACCAGAAGCTCGAGGAAGCTGAACCCTTCGTCCCGGCCGCGCACTGTCATCTCGCCCTCAATGAGGTCAGGGTCGTCTCTTTCTGGGCGCCGATCGCCTGGCGCGTCGCGATCACCCTCACGCTGATCGTCTTGACGGTCGCGGGGTTGGCGTTGTCGACGATCTGCCAGCGGAGGGTGTAGGCCGCGTTCGCCGCGTCGGAGTAGCCGCTGACGTTCGAAGAGAGGCTCCCCCCCGCCGTCAGCGTGTAGAAATCTCCCGAGCGCAGGAGCTCCATCCGATCGACCGCGGCCGCGCCGACCGACCCCATGTCGGCCCCGGCCGCCGTCTCCTTCATCGCGAAGATGAACATCGGCGCGGCGGCGAGGAGACCCGTGAACATCAGGGCCAGCGCGATCAGCACCTCCACAAGGGAGAACCCGCCCGACCGCCTCGCTTGGTTCATCGCGCCTCTCTCAGGATCCCAGGAGCCAGGCCGAGCCGTTCCAGCGCTCGACCCGCACGCCGCCGGCGCCGTACAGATTGACGCGGTAATTCCCGTCGCCCCCCTGCATCGCCACGAGACCCGCGCCGGAAGTGACGCTGCCGTCCGAGGAGAAGGTCGATTCGTAGGTGGTGCCGGAGAGAAGGTTCAGGGTGACGGCCGAGCCGCTGTCCGGGCGCGCGAAGCTGACGGTCGAGGGGAGCGTGACCGTCTGGTAAAGCTGGATGTCGTCGCCGTTGTTCGCCGGGTCGTTGAGGTCGTAGATCTGCAGCTGCCGGCTGGCGGTGTCGAGGCGGAAGCGACAGGAGCGGTTCCGGCTGACCGCCTCGATCCGCGCCAGCTGCATGAACTGCTGCACTTCGTACACCGCGCTGCGCATCTGCTCGCGGCCGAGCCAGGGGATGGTGTAGGTCGCCGCCGCCGTGATCATGATGGCGGCGATGACCAGCACGATGCTGATCTCGGCCAGGCTCATTCCCCGCTCGTCGAGCATGCGGCACTCCCCGCCCTGCGGTGAATCTAAGGCCCGGATCGACACAAGTCAAAGAGCCATATCGACTAAGGCCAGGAGCCCGTCCGCGTTCTAGGTAGAACGCGGCAGGTGCAGATGGTCCGGAAGGACCTGGTCCCCTTCACCGAGGATCAAGGCCCGCTCGATGGTGTTTTCGAGCTCGCGGACGTTCCCGGGCCAGTCGTACGCGGCCAGGGCCCGAAGCGCCTCGGGGTCGAGACCGATCGGGCCGCGCTTTTTCTGCTCGGCGGCGAATTTCTTGATGAAATGGCGCGCCAGGACCGGGATGTCTTCCGGACGCTCACGCAGCGGCGGGACGAGGATCGGGAAGACCGACAGGCGGAAGAAGAGATCCTGGCGGAAGGCGCCGGCGACGACCTGGGCCTTCAAATCTTTGTTGCTGGCGGCGACCAGGCGGATGTCGACCTGCCGTGTCTCGTTGCCGCCGACCCGCTCGAACTGCTTCTGCTCGATCACCCGCAGCACCTTCCCCTGCAGCGGCTGCGACAGATCGCCGATCTCGTCCAGGAAGAGCGTCCCCTTGTCGGCGATCTCGAACTTGCCGCGCTTGGCCGCCACTGCCCCGGTGAAGGACCCTTTCTCGTGACCGAACAGCTCGCTCTCGAGGAGCCCTTCGGGGATCGCGGCACAGTTGATCGCCAGGAACGACTGCGTCTTCCGCCCGCTCAGATGATGCACCGCGCGGGCGAACAGCTCCTTGCCGGAGCCGCTCTCTCCCTGAAGCAGAACGGTCGCGTCGGTCGGCGCCACCTTGCGCACCTGGTCGAGCGCCCGGGTCAGGGCCGGGCTGTCGCCGATGATCTCGGGAAACTCCAGCTCGTGCGAGAAGCGCTCTCGGAGCAGAAGGTTTTCGCGCAGCAGGCTGCGGTGCTCGAGCGCCCGGCGCACCAGCGCCAGCAGGTGATCATTGTCCACAGGTTTCTCCAGGTAATCGTAAGCGCCCTCGCGCATGGCGCTGACGGCGTCGCGGATGGTGCCGTAGGCGGTCATCAAGATCACCGGCATCTCGGGGTCGGCCAGCACCGCCGCCTTCAGGACTTCGTGACCGTCGGCGCGCGGCAGCCTAAGGTCGGACAGGATCATGGCGAAGCGGTCGCGGCGGATCTTCTCGAGCGCGGCGCGGCCGTCGGGCGCCTCGTCGACGCCGAACCCTTCCGCTTCGAGGGTCTTGCGCAGGACGGTCCTGAGGTTTTCCTTGTCTTCGACGATGAGGATTCGCTCGGAGCCCTTCACCTGGCGCCGGACTCTCTCTGGAAGTGGGTCTCGATCGTCACCAGCTGGGTCTTGAGGTCGTCGATCTCGGCGTTGACCGCGGCGATCCCGGTGTCGAGCTGTTCCAGAAGCTCTTTTGGCTTCATCTTGGGGTCGATCTCCTCCCCCGCGGGCGGCTTGGGCACGCTGTTGAAGTTCATCGGGGCGAGCAGGGCGAGCCGGCGCTGGGTCAGATTGTCGAGGCGGAGCTGCGCCTGGGCGATCCTGGCCCGCAGCCCCTCGATCTGCTCCGTGCGGAACTTTTCGTTCGCCTCCCGATCGTGCCAGACCTTCAATGGGTCGCCCGCCGGGGGAGCCGGTCTGGGAGGAGCGGGCTTCGGACGGGGCGTTTTCGCCGGGACCGGTTTTTGCGCCGGCTTCGACCCGGGCGGTATCGCCGCGGCGGGTCCGCCTTGCGCGTCCGGCCCCGGTTCCTCGGAATCCTCGTCGACATCGGTCGATGGGGGGTGGGCGTGGTACCTCGAGCTCAGATCGTCGTCGTCAAACTTGAGGGGGGCCCGGCCCGGGCTGATCGCGGGTACGGAGTTCGCTGTCGGCCCCGCCTGCTTCGACTCTTTCGCGTCATCCTTATTAACTGCGGGCGCCGCACTCGATGCAGCCGCCGGCTTGGAGGCGGCAGTTTTCGACAGCTTCGCAGGGGCCGGGGGTGTCGGTTTCGGGGTTGGGCTCGGCGACGGAGCCGGCTCTTCGCCCGCCACGGCGGCCGCCCCGGCCACGACGATCGTCAGGAAGGCGAGCAGCGCGACCAGCCCGAGCGGCCCCCGGCGCGATGGAGCTCCGGCTCTCCCCTGGCGCGGATCGGTCTTTCGAAGAGAAACCATGGCAGCCTCCCGGCATCATGCCGATGACGGAAATGTAGGTTCC
>WNFM01326968.1_pt1 | contig 19060 bp, 16 predicted proteins | sample 5400271 | NCBI WGS metagenome assembly WNFM01 (sample SAMN13153352, study PRJNA577476) | soil metagenome | isolation source: 60 cm saprolite on Douglas fir-dominated hillslope | place: USA:California | collected 2013-09-17 | reverse complement strand
TCGGCCGACGTGCAGCTCGAGGCGCTGGCCGCATTGCTGACCGATGCGCTGCGGGCGTCCTTCGGGCATGGCGACGCCCCGGGTTCCTGACCCTCAGGATTCCCGGGGCGAGACTGTGTCCGAGGACCAAGGCCCGCCACTTGCGCATGCTGGATCTATCGCCCTGACAATGACCATTGTTCTTGGTGTTGGCCGCACCCGGCAGGCCAGCTATCCCGATAGCGCCGGTCAGACATCACGATCGGACCGATCACTCACCGCCTCGGGCCAGTATCCGCTGCCTCCTCGCCACCAGCCCTGGCCGACCAACCGAGCAGCCGCATTGCGCTCGCATACCGCGACGAGCGGAATCACATGCAATGTGTCATGCCACCCATAGCTAGGTGCTGTCGGCGTCGGGCTGGAACCGGATGATCTTCACCGGGCCGGTGTGGGTGGTCTTGGTGACGGTGGTGTGGCCGAAGGCCGGCCGGGATTTCTGCTTGCGTTCGGAATAGCGCTGCCGGCCGGTGCGGTTCAGGGTGTGCAGCGCGGTCTGGGCGGCGGCCTCGGCCAGGGCGGCGAGCGCGGCCAGGCTGGTGGTCGCGGTGACCAGCGACTGGCGCATCGACGCTGCGGCGGCGCGGCGCATCGTGGTGAAGGAGACCTGGCCGGTGCCGGCCGGGCGGCGGGCGCTGATGGCGGCCGTGGCGCTGGTCGCAGTCGCGGCGGCGGCGCTGGTGCGCACCAGCTGGGTGGCTGCCAGCCAGGCCCAGAATTCCTGATAGACCAGGTCAGGCTCGCCCGAGCGCAGGCACGGGGTGGTGGCCGGCCCGGCCCCGGTCACGGTGGTCTTGTTCTCCCCGATCGTGGTCTCCGAGGCGGGCCAGCGCATCGGGTAGGCGGCCCGCAGCGTTTCAGCGTCAGCCGCCTGGTGGTCGAGCGGGGTGGTCGCGATCGTGTAGGTCTCGGACACCTCGCCGCTGGTGCTGCCGGGCAGCGCCACGTTGTGCTCGGCGACCCGCAGCGGCAGCCGGTCCGCGACCCGGTGACGGGCGGGCTCGTCCAGGTAGGTCAGCCGGGACCCGTCCGGCAGCCACCCGCCCCCGGTGACCGGGAGGCTGATCCCGGCCCGCACCCGCATGATCAGGTGCCCGCCCGCGTCGAGGATCGCGGTGATCAGGTGATAGCCGAGGAAGTTGCGGTCCATCAGGAAAACCCGCCCGGCGAACAGCTCCGGGTGCTCGCGCACCAGCCGGGCCACGAGCGACTGCTCCCCGGCATCGGTGGCATCGGCGGCTGCGCCGAGCATCGCCCGCCCGGCGCAGGCGGTGATCAGCAGGCACCTCAGGTGCGGGAACGGGCCCCCGGGCGTGACCGTGGCGGCCTGGCTCTTCCCGGCCTCGCCGTCCCACTGGGTGTCCTTGCTGACTCCGGTGCAGGAGAAGACCGCCAGGTTCCCCGGCGTGGCCGGCAGGTCCAGCTCGAAGCCGTCCATCAGGTGGCGAGTTTCGGGTTCAGGATCGGTGCCGTCGGGTGTGCCATTCGGCGATGGCCTTGCCGATGGCGTGGGCGGAGTCTTCCTGGAGGTAGTGCTTGCCTGGTACGGTCACCTCGTGCTGGCTGGGCCAGGTGCGCACCCACTGTCGCTGGGTGCCGGTGAGGATGGCGCCCGGGTCGGCGTTGACGAACAGTTTGGGGACCTCGCTGGCTGATAGCCATGTCCCGTAGGACTCGACGATGCCGGTGACGTCGCGGGGTTCGCCCTCGATGGGCAGCTCGCGCGGCCAGGTGAGGGTGGGCCGGCGGTCCTCGCCGGCAGCGCGGAATGGCGCCCGGTAGGCATTCATCTCCTCGTCGCTAAGCGCGCGCAGGATCGAGGCGGGCAGCAGGCTCGACGAAGAGGTTGCGTTCGAGGATCATGTCCTCCCCGGCGGGGGAACGCAGCGACTTGAAGATGCCGCGGGCCGGCTCGGGCCACTGGGCCCAGGTGAACGGCCGGACGATGGCTTCCATGTAGGCGATGCCTGCCACGGCCTGGCGATGACGGCTGGCCCAGTCGAAGCCTAGCGCCGATCCCCAGTCGTGTAGCACCAGCGTGACCCGCTGGTTAACTCCGAGTTGCTCCAGCAGGGCATCGAGGTACCGGCGGTGCTCGGCAAAGCGGTAGCTGCCGGCACCGCTGGCGGGGAGCTTGCCGGAGTCGCCCATGCCGATCAGATCTGGCGCTATGCAGCGGCCGTGCGGCCGGAGGTGCGGGATCACGTTGCGCCACAGAAACGAGGAAGTCGGGTTGCCGTGCAGGAACACGATCGGATCGCCGTGGCCGGCCTCGATGTAGGCCATCCGGAGTCCGAGGACGTCGCCGTAGTGTTTGTCAAACGCGGTCAGCGGTGCGCTCCTGTCGCTTCAGGCTGGGCCGGCGCGGTCTGGGCCGTGCCCCCGTCGTTGAGAGCGGCACCGGTCGCGTCGTCGGCGGGGTAGAACAGCTCGATCGTCAGCTCATCGAGCGTGATGTCTTGGGGGGTGGCGAACTTGGTGAGCGTGATGAAGTACGAGTGGATGGCGTCACCGATTCGCAAGCGCCAGGGGATGAGCAGGTCGGGCTCGTCAGGGGGGCCATGCTGGCGCAGACGGCGCAGGGGGACGACGTTCGGGTAGGCGAAGACCTCCCTGGCGATCGCGTCGACAGCGGGGTCGGGGCTGCGGGCGCGCAGCCTGTCCAGCTGACCGAGCAAGAACGCGGCATGTTCGGGGAAGTTGATGGTGCGGCTGGCCAGGCCGTCGGGGTGCAGGCAAAGGCGGAACACGTTGACGGGCGGGCCGAGAATCCCGGGGGATAGTCCCTCGACCATGCGGCTGGCCGCCTCGTTGGCTAGCACGGTGTTCCATTCCCGGTCGAGCACCACTCCCGGGCACGGCTGGTGGATCGTCAGCAGGCGGCGCAGCGCCGCGTGCACGCGGGCCATGTCGGGGTGGTCGAGGCCGGTTTCGGGGTAGCGGGGGGCGTAGCCGGCGGCAAGCAGCAGCGTGTTGCGTTCCCGGAGGGGGACGTCTAGTCCTTCGGCGAGCGCCAGGATCACTTCCGGGCTGGGGGTGGCCCGGCTGTTCTCTATGAAACTCAGATGCCGGGTTGACATGCCGACGGCCAGGGCCAGAGCCATCTGGCTGCGGCCCCGTCGCAGCCGCCACGCCCTCACCAGCGGGCCGACCGGACGGACAAGGCGGCGGCTTTGCCGGCCGCCTGGTTTCAGCCCCGTCACCACAGGGACGGGCCGGTCCGGTCCGCCCGCTTCCGCAGCCGGATCGAGCGCGATTGTCCCTGGCGGCAGGCGGGCTCGCCCGGTCACAGCTGCCCTCCGGCTGCATCTGGCCGCATGCTCGGTGTGTCCGGGCGGCCCGCCGTGCCGGCGAGCACCCGGGCCAGCCCAGCCCGGGCCTTGGCCTGGACCGACGCGGGGGGGCCGACGCTGAGTCCCCCGTCAACGGCCAGATCCTGGCCGGTCACCAGCGCCGAGGCGTCGCTGGCCAGCCACGCCGCGGCGCCGGCGACGTCATCGGGCACGGCGACCCGGCGCAGCGGACTCCACGGCGCCAGCCACGAGGCGAACACCGGCTCCAGCGCCGGCGCGTTCTCATCGGCCTGGGCGGGGTCAGCCCCGAAGGCCTTAGCGAAGATCCCGGTGAGAACCGGGCCCGGCGAGATGGTGTTCACCCGCACGCCGTGCTCGCCCAGCTCGACCGCGGCCCAGCGGGTCAGGTGGATCACCGCGGCCTTGGCGACCGAGTAGTCCAGCGGGGACCAGCCGGCCATTCTGCCGGCACCGCTGGCGATGGTGATGATGCTGCCCGCACCCTTCTCGACCATCAGCGGCGCGCCGTGGCGTATCGCGGCTGCCGCTCCGCCCACGTGACGTCGCAGCGTGTCGCACAGGACAGCCACATCCACGGAGCTGACGCTCCACTGGCCCCCGCCGACTCCGGAGCTGTTGACCAGGCAGTCCAGGCCGCCAAAACGCTCTCCCACCGTGCGGAACAACGCCTGGACCTCGGACTCGGCTGTCGCGTCGGTGCGGACGAAGCAGGCACGCGAGCCCAGTTCGCCCGCGAGCTGCTCACCCACCCCGCTCCGACGGCCGGCCATGACCACCTCGGCCCCCTCAGCCACGAAGCGGCGGGCCGTGGCCGCACCGATCCCGCTGGTCGCACCCATGATCACTGCCGTTTTCCCGTCGAGCGTGCCCACGCAGCACCCTCCTTTCGCCCTCCCGCCACTCCGATCGTGGTATCCCAGTCAACGACAACCCGGCCTGTCACGCCATTACCAGTCAGGTAATGGCGACCGGGGGCACTGATGCCGCACCATGGCAGCTGTGGAAGCCGTCTACGTCGACGAAGGTGACGTGATCACGCCGACCGAGTTCGCCGCCGGACCGTGGGACCCGACGGTCCAGCACGGCGGCGCCCCCGCCGCGCTGCTGGCCCGGGCCATCGAAGCCACCCAGCCACCCGGCGCGGGCCAGGTCGTGCGGGTAACGATCGAGCTCATCCGCCCGGTCCCCCTCGCGGCACTGAAGGTCGCCACCCGCACGCTCCGCAACGGACGCAAACTTCAGCTCATCGAGGCCATTCTCACCGCCCAGAGCACCCAGGTCGCCCGGGCCACAGCCGTGCGCCTGCGCAGCACGCACCTCGACCTCCCGCCCGAGGCCATGAGCACGCGGGAGGCGAGCCCCCCCGGCCCCGGCACCGGCACCACACCACAGCCGTCCGGGACCAATCCCTACTTCACCGGCATCGACACCCGGGTCGTGGCCGGATCGCTATCAGCCCCCGGACCGGCCACCGCCTGGTTCCGGCTGACCCGGCCCATCGTGGCAGGCGAGGAACCCAGCCCCCTCATGCGCGTCATGGCCGTTGCCGACTTCGCCAACGGGATCTCATCCCTGCTCGACCCCCGGCAGTGGTCATTCATCAACGCCGACCTGACCGTGTGCTGCCACCGCCACCCGGCCGGCGAGTGGGTAGCCCTAGACAGCCAGACCGTGCTCTCCGGCACCGGGATCGGCTGCACCCTCAGCCACCTCCACGACACCACCGGCCCGCTCGGCTGGTCTCAGCAGAACCTGCTCATCGACCGGCGCCCCAGCTAATAAGAACCCAGCCGAAGGCCGGATTCTTCGGCCTGAAAACCCGCGTGAGCGCTGGTCTCCCGGACCGGACCAGTGCCTCGTCAAGCCCGGCACTGCTACCGTGGCCTGCGCCAGGCTGCCGGACAAACTGACGCGGCTACGTCGGCCGGGGGCTGACCGGTGACGAGGGAAAGATGAGCGAGGTGCAGCGCGCCGAGTCAGCGGCCAGGGACATCGGGTTCTGGACAGGCTGGTGGCACAGACGGCCGCTACCGGCGGCGGCGCACGTGGCTGGCGGGCTGCGAGGAGTAGGAGGAGTTCGAGGCCACCAGCGTCGCCCGCCCGATCCTGGGCGGGCTGGCAACGAGGACGAGTTCCGCACCGGCTACACGGGCGGCTTCGTCGGCATGTCGTTCCGCTTCTTCGATCCGGCGACCAGGAAGTGGGCGATCTACTGGGCCAGCACCCGCCGCCCGGGGGTGATCCAGCCGCCGGCGTTCGGGGCATTCTCCGGTGACACCGGGACCTTCGAGGGCAGCGACACCTTCGAGGGGCGGCCCATCCGGGTCCGGTTTACCTGGTCGGGCATCACCACGCCCGCGCCGCGGCGGGAGCAGGCCTTCTCCGACGACGGCGGCAGGACGCGGGAAACCAGCTGGGTGATGGAGTTCACCCAGGCGCGGGCCAGGCGGGGCAGGTACCCCATACAGGCTGAGCCTGCTGCGCGCCCGGGCGCTGGCGCGTGATGCGCCGTCCGCCCGAGCCTGCGGAGACCGCCGTGAGCCCGCGGTACTACGGCCCGGTCACGCCGGGCCACCTGCACCGGCTGGCGGATCTTGCGGCCGCCGAGGGCGAGCGGTTCGCCCGGCGCTGCCCGCGCTACCGCGGCCGTCTGCTTGCGACGGCGCTGGCGCAAGGCGCGGCGCTGCACATGCTGACCGGCACCAGCGGCGTGAAGGACCTGGACGTGGTGATGTTCTACGCCGCGATACCCGGTGAGCGGTTCCCCGAGTTCCCGCGGCTGGTCAAGCACTTCGACTTCGGCCCCTCCAGCCTCGGCCGGCAGGCATACGACCTCGCCGCGGCACGCGACGACCGGCAGCGGCGCCAATGGGCCCGGTGGGCGGAGCGGTACCAGGGCCGCCAGGTGGACCTGGTGAAGCGGGCCCTCCCCGCGGTCGCGGCACCGCCCGGCACCGATCCGCCGGATCCGCGGGAGACGATCAGGTCCTGGGTGCAGGCGGGCCTGACCACGCGCCGGAAGACGTCGGCCTTCTACCTCGCCCGCAAGCCAATCGTGCTCATCGATCCGCCAGCGCTGCGCGGAACGTTCATCTGGCGCGGGCCCGACCAGCCGCGTTAGTGCCTTGATGTGCCCATCGCGCTGAGGGTGGTAGTTGCCGGCGTCGATGACGACCTTCCCCGCGATCGGTGATCGATCTGGGCAGCTGTCACTTGCCGCTTGCTACGAAACGGCGGACGGACAGTGTGGCGAACGCTGCTAGCAGCACGGCGGACCAGGCCAGGGTGGCGGCGACCGGATGCTGCAGCGGCCACGCGGCGTGAGCGGTCGCGGCACCGGGGTTGCCGAATAGCTGGCGGCAGGCCGCAGTGACCGCGCTGACTGGGTTCCAGTCGGCGATGGCGCGCAACCATGCGGGCATGTGGGCGGTCGGGACGAAGGTGTTGGCGATCATTGTGAACGGGAAAATCAGTGGGGCCAGGTTGTCGACGGTCTTGTCGTCCTTCAGCGCCAGGCCCAGGTAGACCCCGGCCCAGCTCATCGCGTACCGGAACATCAGGATCAGCGCGAACGCCGCCACTGCGGGGGCGGCGCCGTCGTGCGGGCGCCAGCCGACAGCCAGGCCGCACACGGCCATTACGAACGTCGCTGCGGTGCCGGTGATGATGTCGGCGCCGGTCTGGCCGAAGGGGACCGCCAGCCGGGCCATCGGCATGGACCGGAACCGGTCCATGACTCCCTTGGATTTCTCGGACGAGATCGCCATTGCGTTGATCAGGACCGCGAAGGCCGCTGTCATGGCGAACAGCCCGGGCATCAGGTAGGACCGGTAGTCGCCGCCGCCGGGCACGGCTATTGCGCTGCCGAAGACGTACCCGAACAGGACCACGAGCGCTACGGGGAAGATCAGCGCGGCCACGAGCTGGCCGGGCTGGTTTCGCAGATGCCACAGCTCACGGCGGACCAGGATCCACCCGTCGGCCACGGTCCAGCGCAGCCGGGAGGGCAGGCCTGCCGGAAGCTGCCCGGTCACAGGGCTGCTCATCGCGAGCTCACCTGCCTTGCCGCGCCGGCGCCGCCTGACCGGTTCACCTGCTGCCCGGCCCGGGTGCCGGTCAGCTGCAGGAACACTTCGTCCAGGGTCGGCTGGCGCAGCGCCACGTCATCGACGACCACTCCGGAGCGGTCCAGCTCACGCACCACCCCGGTCAGCGTGAGGGCCCCGCTGCTGAGGGCCACGCTCGCCAGGCGGCGCTCGGGTGCCAGCTCGGGAGGGCTGGCTCCCGGGATCCGCGCCAGGACGGCGGCCGCGCGGGGCAGGTCCGCCGGGTCGTGGACCACCACGTCCAGCCGGTTGCCGATGGCCGACTTCAGCTGCCCGGTCGTGCCGGAAGCGGTCACCCGGCCCCGGTCGACAATGACCACTCCGTCGGCCAGGTGGTCAGCCTCATCCAGGTACTGGGTCGTGAGCAGCACGGTGGTGCCTTCCCGCGCCAGCTGCCGGATGGTCGCCCAGATCTCGCTGCGGCTGCCGGGATCTAGCCCGGCGGTCGGCTCATCCAGGAACAGCACTGGCGGCACCGTGATGAGGCTGGCGATCAGGTCCAGCCGCCGCCGCATGCCACCGGAGTAGGTCTCAGCCAGGCGGGATCCGGCTTCGGCCAGACCGAGCCGTTCTAGCAGCTCATCGGCGCGGCGTCGGCTTTCCCGCTCGCTTAGGTGATAGAGCCGACCGAACATCCGCAGGTTGTCGCGGCCGGACAGCTTCTCATCAATGGCTGCGTGCTGGCCCGCCAGGCCAATGCGGACACGCACCCGGCCGGGATCGCGCACCACGTCATAACCGGCGACCCAGGCGTGACCCGCGTCCGGCCGGATCAGCGTCGCGAAGATGTGCACCGCGGTGGTCTTGCCCGCGCCGTTGGGCCCGAGCATCCCGCATACGGCTCCCTCTGCCACCCGCAGGTCAAGCCCGGTCAGCGCGGCTGTCCGGCCGAAGCTCTTGCACAGGCCCTCGGCCATCACGATGGCTTCCTTGCCGGCGTACCCGCCCACCCGACCTCAAGAGTACATCGTACGCTTGCGTACAAGGTACTCACGGGTACGATGCACGTCAAGATGCAAGAAGATGCCGTGCTCTTCCGGCACAGGTGGGGAGGGAATCGGTGCCAGCCGCTGACGGCCCCCAACCGGCCATCGTCTGGATGCGGCCGGTGCGCGAGCCACGCGGGCAGCACCCGCCGCTGACCCGCGACAAGATCGCTGCGGCGGCGATAGCGATCGCCGACGCCGAGGGAATCGACGCCCTGTCCATGCGCAAGGTGGCTGCCGAGCTTGGCTGCGGCACCATGTCCCTCTACCGGCACGTGCGCAACAAGGACGAGCTGCTCGACGTCATGATCGACGCGGGAATCGGCGAGAGCACAGGCCTGCCCGCCACGCCCAGCGGCAACTGGCGAGAAGACCTGCGCGCCAGCGCGCACGGCCTGCGGGCCGCGATACTGCGCCACCCGTGGGTGGTACGGGTGATCGGCAGGCGTCCCGCCCTTGGCCCCAACATGCTGGCCATCACCGAGGCCACCCTGTCCGCGGTTGACGGGCTCGGCCTGTCCATCGACCAGATGCTCTGGACGATCGGCGCGGTCAACGCCTTCGTTGTCGGCTTCGTGGTCAATGAACTCGCCGAGCGGGAATGGCGTTACCCGCTCGCCGAACGGTCTGGGCCCCAGGCGCGCCACTGGGCATCAACCATGGTCCCCTACGCGCAAAGCATCGTCGCCAGCGGCCAGTACCCGCTGGTGAGCCGGATGGTCATCGAGGCGGAGGACTTCCCCGACCCCGAGGCGATATTCGGCTGGCAACTGGACCGGGTGCTCGACGGCCTGGCAGCCATCATCCCCGCACCCAAACCTGAACCCGGCTGACCTGCAGGCAGCCCCGGACTCCTTCCGCACGGGGCCGGCTCCAGCCGCCAGCTAGGCACGCAGTCTCCCAGGGGCCGGGCAAAGCCGCTCAGCAGTTCGTGATCGTTCGCAGGGGCCGGCTGGGTCGCCGGGCATGGTAGCGCAGGGCGGCGGCGATGTTCATGGCACCCGCCAGGCGCAAGATCGTGATGACCAGGTTGCGCAGGGCTGCCATGACGCGGGGGCCGCTGGCGGTGCGGACCTGGGAGCGGTCCTCGTCGAAGTCCATGTCGCGGACCCAGTGGAGGCGATCCTCGATCGCCCAGTGGCCGCGGATGATGGCGGCGAGCTCGGCAGCGCCGGCCTGGGTGACGGTCAGTGAGGTGATGGCGTAGCAGGTCTCGGCAGACCACTTCTTCCCCTTCATCCGCCGTCGGCGGGCGATCTGGATGGCCTGGGCAGCGTGAGGAAACAGCAGCCCGCGGGCGACCGAGGTGACTTTGAGGGTGCGGCGCTCGGCCCGGCCATGGCCGCGCTCGCGGGTGTCGCAGGCGACCGGGATCTGGCGCCAGGGCAGTGCCGCGAGCTGGGCGAACAGGGCAGGCTGGTTGCGCTTGACGATAAACAAGTAGTGCGCGCCGCGCCCGGCCAGGTAGGTGGCGTGCGAGCGCTGGGCGTGCATCGCATCGGCCGTGATTACTGCCCCGCCGATGTCCACGCGATCCAGCAGCGTGGTGAACATCGGGATCTCATTCGTCTTGGCGCCCACCTCGGCCTGGCCCAAGACCACGCCACGGGCATAGTCAAACGCCCCGAGCAGGTGACGGCTGCTTTCATCGCCATGCCCGGAGCCGCGCAGGGTCTTGCCGTCCACCGCAATGACCCGGCGCGCCCCCGGCTCCGGCATATTACGCTGCTGGGCCCAGGCACCGGCGAGGTCATCGAAGGCATCCGCGTCCAGCCGCTGCAGGGTCCAGCCGGAACGTCGATTCCGATGGCACCGCACCAGTGACCCCAAGCGCATCCAAGGTAGCGCGGTCAGCGTCGGCGGCCCATTCGGCGATCGCGGTGAACGACCGCGCCCCGGCCAATACCGCGCACACTGCCAGGCCCAGGATCGCCGCGAGCCGGTGACGCACCCCCCGTCGATGCCGCGGATCAGCGACTCTGGCCGGCATCCCGAGTAAGCCAGGCTGTTCTCCCGCGGCGTCCCCGGCCAGCTCAACCAGGTGGCCGATAGCAGGATCGATCCGTGATGATGGCGGCGCGGGCATGGTCCCTCTGAAGCAATCTGGCCGGCGTGAGAACCGCCATGATCACCTCAAGGACCGTGCCCGCCCTGCTATCCGGCGCATCACCGGCGTGTCGCACCCTCCCGGTCACCACTAGAAATGACTTTGCCGACCCCCTGCGCCGGGCCCCTGCTGTTGCCCAGGCCCGGCGCGAGCCAGTTGCCAGCCGAGGCGCACGACACCGAATTGACCTGCGCGGACCCGCCCAAGTACAGGTTGGCGGTACCGGGCATCCCCTGCGCGCGTCCCCAGGTCCCGCCACGGCTGCGGTGCCAGGGTCGGCAAGCGTGCTTGCTGCGGCCGACGCCCCGCTAGCACCGGCAAGCACAACCGGGACAGCCGCGATCATCACCATGGCGGCCCGTCCTACGGCTGTCATCATGAACCCCTCCCCAGCGCCAGCGCCGGGACACATCGCGGGCAAGCCACGATCACCGCACATCGGCAAAGATTGAACGGTATCCGCGCAAGACAGAGAATCCTGGCGCACACACGCCGCGGCTGAACAGGCGGGCTTTGCCGCCGCTCCGCGGCTGGCTGGCACCGGCTTTGACTCCGCCGACCGCGAGTCAGGGTGATCATAGGTCGGCTATTGTCCGGTCATGCGTATCGCCACTAAACGGACAAGCGCAGCGGTGCTAGCGGCCGTCACCGTAGCGGCAACGCTGATCGGCTGTTCCTCCGGCGGCAGGTCCACTGGCGGCACGTCTGCTCGCGGCACGGCAGCCGGCCAGCTCCCGATCCATGCTTCCGGCCTGGCTTCGGCCCTGGACCTGGTACCGGACATGCCTGACGGCTATGCCATGTACACCGACTGGTCGATGCTGGGTCATCAGGACAGAAACGACGCGGACACGGCATCGTTCGCCGGTGAACTGCTCCCCGACGATGATCAGCTGCAACGGGATCTGGGCATCCGGTCCGCCTACGCGCAGTGGGAACTGGACGTGATGCGAGCCGGCCGTCCTCCGCTGGTCGTGCTCGGCTTCGGCCGGCACACCGACCTGGCCGGCCTGGCCGGCAGGCTCACCCGACTCGGCTATCACGCCGATGGATCGATCTTCACCGGTACGGCCTCGTTCAGCCCTGGGCGAATATGGGCGATCGCTCTACGCAACATCGGCATCGACTCCCGGCGGCACCTGCTGGTCGGCGGTCCGGACGCGTCCGCGGTCCGGTCGGTACTGGCTGGCCCCGCCCACCCGCTCGGGCATGCCAGTGCGGTGATCCCGTTGCTGGCACTGGCCTCGGCCAGGCTCGGCCGGATCGCCACCGCGTCGACCTCCGTCGGCTCCATGGCTTGTGTGAGGCTAGCCGCCCTGATCGGCATGCATGCCACCCCGCAAGAACTCGCCGTGGTACGCAAGCGCCTCCCCGGCACGTTCCCCCCGCCGCAGGCGGAAATCACCGCACTGGCCAGTCCGGCGGACACGACCGCGCTGGACGCGATGACCTTCCCCGGCCATGGCACCGCACGAGCCAACCAGCGCAGTCGGCTGGCCGCATCCAAGATGCTCACCGGGCTCGCGCTCGGTAATCCAGCCAAGGTCAGGGTGACCGGTACTGCGGTGACAGGCCGAGTGCTCCGCTTCAAGCTGACCGCCGGGCAACCGCGAGACTTCCGGGAGCTCATCCTAAATAGCGACCTCGGCGTGGACATCTGCCCCTGAGCCAAAGCTCGACCGCACCACAGATCACTGGCGGCCTCGCCGGCCACTGCCACCGGGCGATGCTCGCTACGTGCGGGTGCCGATAAACCATGTCACTGTCACTGTCACTGTCACTGTCGCTGGCATGGTCTTGGCTGTGGAGGGGGCAACGTGAGTCAACCGCGGCCTGCGCCAGGCGTGCGAGGCCAGGGGCCGACGTCGGCAGCGCTGGGGAGTCGCGTGAGGGGGGCCCAGGTCCCTGCTCACGAACAGGACCGCCGGGCACTCCGACCTGCCGGCCCGGTCGCGAGCCGCGTTTCATGCAGAGCATTTTGGAACACGGCTTCGGAGGCCGTTGCCGCTTGAACTGCGGCCTGCCGAAACGCGCGACGCGAGCCTCAACGGGGTCCATATGGGGAGTGGCCACGGCAATCGGACCGGATCCAGACACCGCGACGCAGAGTGACCAGATCTGCGTGGCCCAACCGGCGATCATTGGCTAGCCAGCGGCCGCCCAGAACGGCGGCTATTTGCGCGCAGACGCCGACCAGCGCTTATTACGGACTGTGACCCGATTCCAAGCCCGGTGCCGCGCGGATCGCCGATTTTGTGCGCGGACCGCCCATGACCTCGTTGCCGTGAACGGCGCACCGATCGCCTGGTTCTGTATTCTGCCGGCCCAGCTGAAGCTGGCTTGGTACGCGGCTGTGTGCCGACGGCCGCAGCTCCCTCATTGGACGGAGATCGCTTTGGTCGGCGCCAGCTGCAGCGGCTCCGTCGGCCCTGAAACCGTTTGTCGGCCATCACCTGCCGGACTAGTATTAGCGGGGCGCGCGGAGGGTCGGCGGGCCTGCTATCCGATCTTGGCTTTGATCAGGTCGGCTAGGTCGAGGGTGGCTTGGTGGCAGGCGGCGGACGAGCGCGTGAACTGCGGAAACCTGTGGGTGAGCGCGGGATTGTGCATGTAGGTCAGGTCGTCGCCGGCGGCGGCGAGCTTCTGGGCATAAGCGTGACCGACGTCGCACAGCGGATCGAAGCCATTGGTGACCAGAACGGCGGGCGGAAGGCCTGCATGGGAGTCCGCGTTCAGGGGCGTGATGTAAGAGTGGCGGACGTCGTCGGTATTGCTGACCAGGTTGCGGACCATTTCGAAGATGCCGTTGGACTTGAGGTAGAGGCCGGTGCGGTTTTCACTGGCGGCCAGGGTGTCGGCGGGGAACGCTGCCTCCGGGAACAGCGGCACCTGGACGGCGAGGCGGGACCGTTCTGGTCGCGAAGCTTCAAGGCGATCACGCAGGTCATGTTGCCGCCAGCGGAGTCACCGCCGACGCCGATCTTGGCCGGGTCTACACCCTGCTCGCCGGCGTGATATGTGCGGCTGCGCTGCGAAGGGCGTGTTCGGCGTCGGCGACCAGGCGGGCCACCAGGTCGGATGCGGCCGGGATGTCATGGATCAGCTCGGCTGACTGCCCGGTGAACGGGAGGATGTCATGGCCGCCGCCGCGGCGGACGTCGGCCAGGAACTGGACGCGGACCTGCTCGGCGTCCACCGCGGAAGGGTCGTGCTCCAGTTGGTCGGACCGTAGCCCTTGTCGCCGTTAAACCACTTCACAGTGCCCTGCGTCATCTTGACCTCTTGGTTGTGCATGCGGCGCCCGCGATGGCTGGGGCCGCGCTCGCCAGTTGCTTTGGCCAGCCTGTCACGGAACGCGCGGGGGCTGGAAACCGTGTGGCTGGCTAACTGCCCGGCAGCTGGACCTTTCCCGGCTCGGCCAGCGAGTGCGGCTGGAGCGAACACCCCGGCCGGGGGCGGCGTGCCCGGCCCGACCCAGGACCCTGGTCACGCTAGCTGATCGGCCGTCCAGGGTTCACCTGGTACCGGGCAGTGACCACAGGCGCAGCGCGACCGTCGTGGTGATGCTGCGAGGTTCTCAGCGGCGGGCCTGCCCGCGGCCGGTGTGACGGCCAGCCTGCCGGGGCCGCGATGGATCCGGCTGGCCTTGCCCGCGGGCAGGCCCCTGGGCGGCCGCAGCGAAGGCGCCGGGCACTGACCCCTACCCGGCACGCCGGGATCGGTCGCGGCGAAACCGGCGCGGCTGTCGCTCATCCCCGGGCATGCTCACCCCAGATCGATCGCGAGCTTCGAGCCAGCCAGATCCAGCCCGGAGCATGACCAGAATCTGGCAACCCGACTCCGGGAAGCCCAGGGCACATCAGTCTGGGAAACGGGGAGAAGCTCAAGGGTTTGCGCCGGGTATGGGCAAGTCCGGCAGCTATCTTGCATGACCCGGCACCCAGCGGCGTTCGAGCCGTCCCTGACTCCGCCTACTGTGATGTGGAAGAGGACGAGGCAGCCGCTCTGAATTTGCTGTCATCTTGTCTTCTGGCACCTGGCAGACAGCGCGGGTTCAGCAGCATGTCCCGTTTTGTTGTGCTGCCTATTCGGGAGAGGATGCCTGTGTCGCGAGCCAGCCCGGCCAGCCAGGCGTCGAGCCCACCCCGGCCCGCTGCGGCCCAGCGATCGAAGAGGTGATCGCGGTGGAAGGCGCTGCAGGCTCCGGAACGGCATCCGCCAAAAGTGCGCGGGTCGGCTGCTCCGGGCAACTACCTGGTCGCTGCGCCGAAGCCGGGCCAGGTGCGGCTGCTCCCGGGCTGGCCGGCGGGCCACTGCTGGCTGCAGCCGCCGGTGGTGGTATTGACGCTGTCATGGGCTTGGATGACCCGCCCGACCCGAGCGGGGACGGTCACGCTTTTGAGATCGATGGGCCGCTGGCTGCGGCTCCGATCGGAAGGACGCGCTCAGACTCTGCCCAAGATGAGCCCTGCGCCGGGCGGGAGGCGGCCAGTGAGCAGGAGCCAGGCACCGGCCAGGGCGGCGTCGCGGCTGGTGCCGGCCGCCCGCCGAAGGCGGCGGGCGAGGAGAGCCAGGACGAGCCGTTCGTCTACGGCGACGACGACGAGGATCTGCCCGCCGCGCAGGTAGCGGTCGCCGGGGCGACGTCGGACCCGGTCAAGGACTATCTCAAGCAGATCGGTAAGGTGCCGCTGCTCAACGCGGAGCAGGAAGTCGAGCTGGCCAAGCGCATCGAGGCCGGGCTGTTCGCCGACGAGAAGCTGGCCGAAGGCAGCGGGGTGCTGCGCCCCGGTCAGAGCATTGACCTTGGGCGGGTCGCCGACGACGGCAGGAGGGCCAAGAACCACCTGGTGGAGGCCAACCTGCGCCTGGTCGTCTCGCAGGCCAGGCGGTACACCGGCCGCGGCATGCTGTTCCTGGACCTGATCCAGGAAGGCAACCTGGGCCTGATCCGTGGCGTGGAGAAGTTCGACTACACCAAGGGCTACAAGTTCTCCACCTACGCCATCTGGTGGATCCGGCAGGCGATCACCCGGGCCATGGCCGACCAGGCCCGGACCATCCGGATCCCGGTGCACGTGGTCGAGGTGATCAGCAAGCTGGCCCGGGCCCGGCGGCAGATGCTGCAGGACCTGGGCCGGGAGCCCACCCCAGGGGAGCTCGCGGCCGAGCTGGACATGACCCCGGAGAGTGTCATCGAGGTGCAGAAATACGGCCGGGAGCCGATCTCGCTGCACACCCCGCTCGGCGAGGACGGCGACAGCGAATTCGGCGACCTGATCGAGGACTCCGAGGCCATCCAGCCAGGTGAGGCGGTCGGCTTCACGCTGCTGCAAGAGCAGCTGCACTCGGTGCTCGGCACGCTCTCCGAGCGCGAGGCCGGCGTGGTGTCCATGCGGTTCGGGCTGACCGCCGGGCAGCCCAAGACCCTGGACGAGATCGGCAAGGTCTACGGGGTCACCAGGGAGCGGATCCGGCAGATCGAGTCCAAGGCCATGTCGAAGCTGCGGCACCCGTCCCGGTCCAGCGTCCTCCGGGACTACCTCGACTGACCTGACCGACGGCCGTCAGCCCCAGGACGTAACCAGCGATCCCCGCCCGCCCGGTCGTGGGCGCACAGAATGCCCAGAACCGGACGGCCATCATCGTGATCGACATCGAGCCGAAATCCGCGCAGGCGGTTCGGTGAGCGTTCTTCCTGACTTCCACCTATCACTCAGCACTTCGTGATGCTGCCGGTCGAGGTGGCCCGCGCCAGTTCGGAAGGTCCGCTATGAGCGATCTCTGGGAGCGCGCTCGGTCGCTGGCCGAGGTGCTCGTCGATCTCGGGCTACGGCCGCCGCGCGGGCCCGTCCGGTCGGACCGGACGTACCTGATCGCGGCAGCTGCGGATATTGCTGACGCCGCTGGCCGGCGGCCGCGGACAAGGTGATGAGGCGGCCAGATGAGTTGCTGGAAGTTGCTGCGCACGCATGCTTGTGGCGTGAGCAGGGCAGATGCGGGCCCGACCATCAGGCCGCGGCGGAGGAACTGTGAGAGCCTTTCGTCCCGGCCCGTCGGCGGGCAGTCGTGGGCGTTGTGCTGATGTGACTGGTTTCCAGATGCGCCGCACTTCGGGGGCCGTGCTGGCCGTGGCGGCCGTGTTGAACCTGGCCGCGGCCTCGTGCGCGCACGGTCCTGTCGCGCAGCAGTCGGGGGTACCCTCTGCTTCTCGGCTTTCCAGTGCGCCGGGCGACTGACCCGATCGCCGCGATGGTGGCGCACGCCCAGTCGCAACCGCTGGCGTTCCGGCCGGGCACCCGGACTGGCTACAGCAACCCGGGCTATGTGGTACTCGGCGAGATCATCGAGTACGTATCAAGGATGAACTACGCTGCCTTCCTGCGCAGGCACCTTTTCGCGCCGCTGGCGATGGCGCATACCGGGGTCTACCAGGGACAGCCCATCGGCTTCGGGCATGCGCTCGGATACCTCGCCGACGGCTCGGTTGCCCCGGCCTACCTCACAGCTGATTCATCCTCAGCCGGAGCGACCTATTCAACCGCCATTGATCTGTACCGGTGGGACCAGGCCCTGATTACCGGAAAGCCCCGGCTGGTCGCACCGCCGCTGCTGCGGCAGATCCTCACCGTGCACGCTCCCTGCCCGTACCGGTCATGTCCGCTGGCGGCGGACCGCGGCTACGGTTACGGCTGGTTCGTTGCCGGCACTGGCCGCGCCACGCTAGTGAATCATTCCGGCTCGGTGCTGGGCTTCTGGGCCTACAACGGCTTCTACCCGGCCCGCGACATCGTCGTGGTGGTCCTCGGCAATCTGGACACCATCGCCATCAACCCGATCTCAGCCCAACTTAACCGGCTCGCCACAGACAGCCAGTCGGCCGGAAGCTGACAGCAACCAATCACCAGCCGGGGCGCTTGCCCGCCACACCGATGGCCAGTAGCCTCTCCGGTCCAGGTCCTCGGTGCCTAGCTCGCGAGCGCCGAACCCGGCCCTAGGGCACCGCATCAACGGCCGGCACACGTTGACGCGGGTTGGGCCGCGCAGAGTTGGCTAGACCAGGACGCACGACAACGCTGGGCCGGCAATTCGCGGAGGAATGTTACCAAGCCCAAAGACTGCGAGTGAGCGTGCTGCTCATCGCATAAGTATGCGTGCAGGCAACGCCCTATATTCGGCATGAGTGAATGTCGGGCATGTCCCGTGACAGATAAATCGGCCCGTTGACACTGAATCCGGCCCGTTCGCACGTGCGTGCCACCACGGTCGGCCCGGTTCGCGCTGCGCTGGTCACCAACAGGCGCCTGACCAGCAGGAAAGGGGATGTGATGTCCCCCACGCCGATCAACGACCAGGCCGGGCATCATGGCAAGACCGGGGCTCCGACTGGGCCGCGAACCAGGTTTGTCGGCCCTGCGGGCCGTGATCGTTTGCCAGTTAATCAGGCCCGCGCAGGTCAGGGGCGCCATGCCGGGCCGATTTATCTGGCACGGGACAGGGCAGCAGCGCCGATCACCCTGATATGCACGGATATGCACGCAGCGCGGGTGTCCGGTCTCAAAAGATCTTGCCCGGTCTCACTGAATCTTGCCCGTTCGAGGGTTCTGTCTCATTACAGTTTGCCCGATACATGATCATCTGATCGGGATGTGGTGTGTGGCCGGGTCTGCTGCTGCTCGTGCCGGGTTCGGGGGCCGGGATTCGAGCTGGATTTCGTCGATCGTAACGGCGTCGTTTGCCGCGCGAGCCTGCTGTCGTGTTCGGGCGTGCGGTTCGAGGACGTGCGGCCGGTCCGCTCGTTCCGCTGGTCGCGGGACGCTGATCATTTCCCGGGCTGGTGGTGGTGGTCGACGACCGGTCGGCATGTGGGCTTCGAGTCGTGGCTGGAGCGTCATCTGATGCTGCTGGACTTCGATCCAGCGGTGGTCGCTGTCGCCTCCCAGCCGTTCTGGCTGCACTGGCGCGGCGAGCGTGGTGCCTATTTTCCGGTCAGGAACGGCCCGTTCCAACCTTGACGCGAGACATCCGCTCACGCATGATCGAGCGTCCGCTGGTACTGAATCCAGCGCGCAGACCCTCTCGGCCCAACTCTGCGTCCAAGACGGTCAGCGTCGCCTCGGCGCGGTCGCCGCCCCGATCATGCAATAAGGCGGATATTGCACCCGCCGCATGGGACTGCCGGCTGGGCCGCAGACGGAGCAGGCTGCTGGCCACCCGTACCGCCTGCGCTGCGCAGGCAGGCACACACTCTGCCGGACGACGAATGTAAGTGTCGGTGGGAAGAGTCGTGAACGGCGTCGCGGGACGGAGTTCCCGAAACTTGGAATATGGCACGATTAACTCGCACCGCCCGACGACCCTGCGCGGCCAGCCGGCGCCGGTGATCAGTCACGCCGAACGCCAGGTCTTGCCGCCCCGGACATTGGGGCATCGGCGGCTGCGGCGCGTGCTAGGGCGCCCACCTCGACGGGAGGGCTGAGTGGGAACGGTTCGCGACGCGCTCCAGCT
>WNFM01143346.1_pt2 | contig 19060 bp, 16 predicted proteins | sample 5400271 | NCBI WGS metagenome assembly WNFM01 (sample SAMN13153352, study PRJNA577476) | soil metagenome | isolation source: 60 cm saprolite on Douglas fir-dominated hillslope | place: USA:California | collected 2013-09-17 | reverse complement strand
TTGTGCCGCCTCGAAGAGGCGGACCGGGCACGGGTCTCTGTGCCGCGCCTTGGCTCCTCCGCAACGATCTCTTTCAGTACGGCACAGCGCCGGGCGGTCGCGAGCGCCGTTCAACGGCTGTCGCTGGAAGAGCGGCGTCTACTGACCCTTCGATTCCGCGACGGCTGGACGGTGACCCGGCTCGCTCGGCGATTGAACGTCGACCAGAAAGCGCTGTACCGCCGGTTCGATCGGATTTACAGCAAGGTGCGCGCGTCGGCGGTGCCTCAGAGATCGTCCGCGCCTGGATCCCCCGCCAACCGCCTGACGGCCGCCACGACGCGCCTGACTTCGCTGTCCTCGTTGAGGATCGACACCGACAGTCTCGTGTGGCGTGTGCCGTCTGCTTCGGGCGGCGACACGGTGGCGATGATCCGGTAGGGGTCTTCCAGCGCCTTGACGAGGTCAGCTGGCGCCTGTTTCGCCAGGTCGAAACAGACGAGACCGGAGCTCAGCGTGTTCGACAACGGCGTCACGACCCGCACGCCCTTGACAGCCGCCAGCCGTCGTTTGAGGTCGAGGGCCAGCTTGTGCACGCGCGCTTCGATGTCCGCCTTGCCGAGGCCGAGATGGAATTCGAACGCCTCTTTGAGCGCCCACCAGTGTTCGTACGTGTGGACGCCCCCCGGTGTGTGCGGGGACGCCGGCCCCTCCTTCGCGCCTGACAGCATGGCCGTCACGGGCACCACGTGCGGCCATGCGGCGGCTTTGCCGCACGCGATTGCCGTGCCGCGCGGCCCGAAGATCGATTTGTGGCAGCCGGCGACGAAGAAATCACACCCGAGCGCCGTGAAGGTCGTGTTCTCGATCCCGAAGCCGTGAACCCCGTCCACGACGAGTATCAGTTGCTCGTCGTAGACACTCGTGCGGGACTGATTCGTGTCGGCCACGAGCGCCGCGATCCGCGCAACGGGAAGCTTCAGGCCGTCACCGGAGGAAACCCAATCGACGACCAGCACGCGTGTGGTCGGCCGGATCTCGCTCGCGATGGACGCCAGGATCTCCTCCTCCAGGCCCGTGGCGCGGTCGCTCTGGGCGTAGAGCGTTTCGATGGTCGCCGGATGCGCACGCGAGCTCACCAGGAACTCCTGGCCGGGCAGCATCCGCATGCCACCGAGGACGTTGGCGAGCCCGACGGTCGTCGCATGGGTGATGGCCCCAAGACCGACTGGAACCTCGAAGTAGTGTTCGAGGGCCTTCAGGACATCGACGCGGCGTTGCTTCGCGTTGTCCCTGAAGTACGGATAGCCCTCGGTGTCGAGAATCTCACGATACTTCGCAATCGCCGCCGAGACTGTCCGGGGATGCGAGGCAAACTCGAGCGTGGCGAATTGCGCGAATCCGCGGGTCAGCGGAAATTCCGATCTGACGTCATTCAAGGTGGTCACGTGCTGGATCTCCGGCGCGGCGCCGCCGTGCGAGGCACGGCCTTCGTGTCGGGCCACGGTGCCCACGCTGCACCCGGCGGCCGGTTTCCTACTCCCATGACGTACAGTACGGACTCGTTGATGCCGTCGAGGCCGAGACGGCGCTCGATTCTGGTATCCGCGAAGGCGGCCGTCGAGAACGGCGCCAGGCCGAGCCATGTGGCGACGAGGCAGAAGGTCTGGCAGACATGTCCCGCTTCGAGCAGGATCGTGCGATAGGCGCGCGGGGACTTGTACTTCCACTGGACGCGCGGAAAGACGCTCGACACGACGAACAACCCCGCCGCATCCGCGGTCCACGCCTGCCCGCCGAGGTCCGCCGGCCATTGTCTGGCCGGCCAGGAACCCGGCACTGGCGCCAGACCGTGTGTGTCCGGCAGATACCTGTACGTTCCGGCGGCGAGCCCCTTCGCACGCTCAACCACGACGTACACCTCGAGACTGTGGCACGCGCCTCCCGAAGGAGATGTTTTCAGTGGAACCTTCAAACCGTCGCGGACGTGCATCCATTTCTGGGTGCGCCACGTCAGGCCGAGCAGCATGGAGAGCTGTTCAGCCGTGAGCGGCCGGCGCCCAAAACGCCGCCACGTTCGGCGGGACAGCAGGACGTCGGGGAACTGGCCGCGCGATCGATACGCGGGCAAGCGCACCGACGGCTCGGATCGCTCGGCCCGCGGTGGTGGATCCACGAGCAGCCGCCGCTCGACCCGGCGGGCCGCCAGCACGCCGTCCGCGTACGACACATCCTTGGTGCCGAAATGGAAGCAGGCCGCCGACGGGCTCCAGTCCGACCAGCTGTCGAGCCGACCGGAGATGGTGTCGACCGGATTCTCCACGAGTCCGCTCGCATGCAGCCGTGACAGCGTGTCTCTGACGACCCGGCGAGGCAGATCGCCGCACTCGCGCTCGATCTCCCGCTCGTCGCGCCACGACGACAGCGATTGCAGAATTGCCAGCGCCGGGCCATCGACGAGAACGCGAGTGCGCCGCAGGTAATTGCTGACGGTGAGCGCTCCCTCCTCCCAGTACCCGATTAGGGCCGGCGCGCGTCTGTACAGCACGGTGTCCGGGTTACCTGACGCCCTTGGCCCGTGTCAGCAGAGGTTCGTGCACGTCCTCTTTCCCCTCGCTGGCGATCAGGCAGAACGCCTTGTGAACGAGGCCGAGTCCTTCCAGGTACTTCAGCATCGCCGTCTGAAAATACTGGTGCTCGGGCGCGACCGCCACGCCCGCCACGTCGGTGCGCATGCGCTCGATCGCCGCGCGAACACTCTGGTCGTAGGGAACTTTGCCTGCCATGCGGCCTCCAAAAGACGGTTACGGTTGTGAGATGTGTTTGTCCATCAACAGGCGCCGCAGGTTCAGCAGGATGCCGATGCGCGCGGCCTGCGGATCCCCCGACCCACGGTCCACGAGCACATGCTGCCCGTCCGGTGCCCACGCGTAGTTGTTTCGCGACGCTTCCGGGCTGGTGACGCCGGTCGGAAACGAGATCGAGTGCACCTGCCCCCTGGAGCCCCCCGCGATCGGGAGAATGTTCATCCGGCCTGTGCGATCGAAGAACGACACTTCGTCCTTGGACGGCCACGCCGGGTCAATTCCCCCGGTGACCAGAAGGCGCGGGTGATCGCCGGAAGGAAAGTCGCATATCCACAGTTCTCGTTCGGGCGGGTCACCGGGGCGCAGCGGTTTCATCCGCCGTGCGTACAGCACAAGACGTCCGTCCGGAGAGGTATGCCCGTCGTACTGGAACCCCTCTCCCGGCCGGAGCGGACGAGCCGCATCCGGATGGCTCACCGGAAGGACGAAAATGCCATACGGGCGGTTGGCCGTGTAGTCGACCACCAGAAGATGCTCGCCGTCGGTCGACCAGTCCGTCGGCATCTTTTCTCCGTCGCTGTCCTTTCCACCCGACAACAGGAACTGGGGATCGTCGCGATCGAAATCCTTGACGTAGATGTCTGACCGGCCGCGATCGACGGAGGCATACGCGAGCCGATGTCCAGGCCCCCAGACGGGAAACCGGACATCCACGCTATGGGCGAGGCTCGGTTTCTGCTGGCCGCTCTCGGCGTCGATCACCTGAATCTCGCTCAAGCCGCCGTCACGATAGCGCTGAACGGCCAGCAGTTTTCCATCGCGCGAGAGCACCGGCGAGCGATAGCGGGCCGCCGGCAGTTTCAGCGGTCGTGTGACGCGACCGCTGCGATCGAGCCAGACCAGCTCCGTGTTCTCCTGCGCGGGCAGGTAGACCAGAGACCCGTTGGTCGACGCACTGACGATGCTCCGCCAGTCGTAGCTGGATGCGACGCCCTCGAGGATCGTGACCGGCGCGCTATCCAGGCGACGCTCCGCCACGGACAGGCGCTGGGCGATGACGTTGCCACCTTTCACGTACAAGAGCGTGTCTCCTGCGACGATCCCGCTGGCATCGGCCGGCGTCAGGAGCGTTCGTGCGTCGCCGGCCAGCGAGGAGAGATAGATCCCGCGGGCTCGCTGATCGTTGCTGAGGACGAAGTAGATGAAGTGGTCGGCGTCCGGCAGGAACTGGGGCCACATGTACCCCAGCTCACCGCGCTTCGCGTCGCGATCGAGAACCAGCGTCTCTGCCTGGGCTCCTCCCACCATGGAGAGGGTGTAAAGTCCGCTGCGTTCTCCCTTGGGATACAGCAGAACACCGGCGGAGCTCCACGCGGCCCCCCGTGGTTCCTGCGCGGTACTGAGTGACCTGACCAGGACGCCGTCGGGCGTCACGATCTTGATGGTGCCGGCCGGCTCGAAGTAGCCGATGGTCTTCCCGTCAGCCGACCAGAACGGCGCCAGCGCCCGTTCGGAGTCGGGCACCAGCGCCGTCTGTCCGGTTTCGAGCGAGTGCACCCACAGATGGATTTTTCCCGTCCTGTTGTCGGCGGCGATCATCGCCACCCGCCCACCATCGGGGGAGATTGCCGGCACATTGCGTGAGCTGTCGCTGAAGCGCGTGCCCGGCGGAGGCTCGATGCGGAAGTTGATCGGTGCCGGGCCGGGTGCCGCAGGCCGAAAGAAAGGCGACGCCGCGACAACCGCCGCCGTCGCGGCGACGATCGCGCTGACGACGACGGCCCTGCGCAGCCTCTTTTCGGACCGACGATCGGTGACGATTACGCCGACCGACGAGGTGACGGCGGCCTGCAGGCTTCCCGCGCTCTCGAAGCGCCGCGCCGGATCCCTCTCCAGCGCGCGCTCGACAATCTGGACGAATCCCGCCGGCAGGTCCGGACGCAGGTCCTGCAGCCGTTGCCGGCGTCCGTGCTCGTGGCCGGCGGCGATGTCGTCGAGAGACCTTCCGACGACCGGATAGGTTCCCGTCACGAGGAAGAACATCAGCACGCCCACGCTGTAGATGTCGCTCTGGACGGAAGCGCGGCCGCCGTTGAACAACTCCGGAGCCAGATACAGCGGCGTGCCAGCCAGATCGGCGTCGTCCGGGGATTCGCGGGTCACGTCGCGGCCCAACCCGAAGTCCATCAGGACGATTCGGCCACCCGTTTCCCGCATCACGTTCTGCGCCTTGACATCGCGATGCAGCAGGCCGGCACGATGAGCGGCCGCCAGCGCCCGGCTGATCGCGCCGGCGAACACCGCCGCTTCATCGGCGCTCAGCGGACCGTCTTCGGATACGATCTGCGCAAGCGTCCGGCCGCGGAGAAATTCGCCCCAGATCCCGACTTCGCCGTCCGCCTCCTGCGCGCCATACACCGCCATCACGTTCGGATGGCTGATCCGCGCGAGCAGTTGGCCTTCACGCACGATCGAGTCCGCGCCTCCGCGCCGCCGCTTCCTCAGAATCTTGACCGCCACTTCCCGATCGAGCGTCGTGTCCCAGGCCCTGAACACGCGGCCGAAGCTTCCCGATCCGAGCTCCTCGAGCACGACGAGCGGACCCCAGCGCATCGAGGCGGAGGTCGAGACCTGCGGGGCGTCTGACATGGCCTGGCGATGAACGTCGGCGATGGCGGCGACGACGCGCAGGGCTCGAATGGCTCTTGCGTCGTCCATCGACCCACTCGAGGCCGCTTCCCAGTCGATGGCGTGGCCGTCGGCGACGTCAGCGGCGAGGCTGTCGATCGGGTCCTCTCCGGGCGCCGTCATGCGTCCATCGCCCGCGACAGCCGCGCGAGCGCGCGGCTGACCGTGACGCGTGCGGACGCGGCGTTCGACTTCCCGAGCATGCGCCCGATCTCGTCGTAGTCGTAACAGAGCTCCACCCGAAGAATGATCGCCTCGCGATCGGTCGCCGTGAGCTTGCCCAGGCCGGCCTCGTAGCGCTCGAGCGCTTCCTGGCCGATCGCATGCTCGAGGGGGGACGGTTCGCGGTCCGGCAGGTCCGATTTGACGCTGGTGTCGACGGCGCGCATGTGCGACCGGCGGTACGCGTCCGACAACCGGTTCCGTAGAGCCTGACACAGGTAGGCCTGCAGGGCGCCGGCGTCCCGGACCTCGAGAGTATTGAGTTTCCTGCACGACATCTTCCGTGTCGAGGAGGCCGCGCGCCGTGTGCGGAAGCCGCCCACTCGCCCACCGCCGCATGCGTGGGAGGTACCGTTCCAGCAGGTGATCGAGCGCGCGCGCGTCTCCGGCACGCGCGCGTTGCAGCAGGACCAGGGACGATTCATCGGAAGTAGCCATCGCGGGTGCCGGAGGTTGCGCGGATTCTACCGAAAACCCCGTGTGGCGCAAAGGACGCTTGACCGCGAGCCGGGGCATGCGCAGAATCAGGTCGCCATGGAGCAGATCACGTGAACCTCCCATCCTGGCGCGCTCTTGCCACCGTCAAGGTCTCCGCCAAGCCCGACGGCTTCTGGACCCTCGTTCACGAGTACGTCGCCGGCGGGCGGCTGCTTCGGTTCCAGGTTCGGGACAAGGACAAGGACCAGACGTCCGTGCCCATGTCCTGGTCGCCCGCGGACGGCAGCCATGTGACAGCGGACGGTATCGCATTCTCCGGCGCTCCCAAGACAGGCGTACTGAGCACCGCGGCGCCGTACGGGGCACTGGTCGGCAAGGTGGGAGGCAGTTCCGCGGATCTGCCCGATTCCGCATCCGCGGGCACTCCGTACGGCACGAAGAAGACATTCGTGGTCGGCGCCTATTGCATCGTGGCTCTCGCGGCGTCCGACGGCGGCCCCCTGTTTCTATCGATGAACGACAATCCTGAAGGCTTTGCCGGTCACTCGGGCGCGCTGCACGTGCTGATCGAGGAGTATCCGCTCTAAGCTCATGACGAGTCTCCTGGGCTCGATTTCCGGCCAGTTCGCAAAGCCTGTCGTGTTCGGGATGCTTTTTCCTGTTCTCATCACCGCGGCCCTGAACGCGGCGCTGGTCGTTCCTGTGCTCCCGATCGGACCGCAGCTCGAGCCGGCCCTTCGCCGGATTGCGCTCGGCGAGCAGTCCGCCTGGAAAGTGGTTGCGCTCTCGTTCTTCGTGCTGTTCATCACAGGTCTCCTGTACGCCCTGAATATTCCAATCATTCGGTTATATGAGGGCTACGGATGGCGGGACTCCTGGATTGGCACCTGGTTGGCGAATCGGCAGCGCGATCGCTACACGGCGACCGTCACGATCCGGGCGGCGATTCGCGGTCTTGCGCGACAGCTGCGTATGCTGGATCCGACGGATCCGCAGTTGCCGTCGCTTCGGGGGAAGCAGACGGCCCTTGCCCGCTCGATCAACTCGGATTGGCCTGACCGCGACGAGCTGGTTCTCCCCACGCGCCTCGGGAACACCATCCGCAGTTTTGAGCGATATCCGTTCCGCGCGTACGGCATGGATACGATCGTGCTCTGGCCGCGGCTCGTCGCCAAGATCGAGTCAGGCTTCGCCGCCACGATCGATGAAGCGAAGAGCGCGTTCGACTTCATGTTGAACTGTTCGGTTCTGACTGGCATCACCGCCTTGGTGCTCGTCGTGCTCGCGTCGTACCGCATCGCGCCGCTCGGCGCCCGGGAGGACGTCCTCTGGCGCGCGCTGGTGTTTGGGGCAATGTCGGTCGCATTCTACCGCCTCTCCATCAGCCGTGCGGTCGCCTGGGGTCTGCAGGTGCGATCGGCGTTCGACCTGTACCGCGGCGAACTGCTGAAAGCGCTGGGGTATGCGCGGATGCCCGCCGCGCCGGACGAAGAGCAGATGATGTGGCAGACGATTTCGAATCAGTTGCTCTATGCCGACGCCATCGACGCCCCCTTGGCGTACGCCGATCCGCCGGCGCGCGCCGTGGTGTTCCCACCCACGGTCGCTGTGGAGGTGACACGAACGCTCGAGTCGCTCGAGCCCAACGGCACCATCCGGGTCCGGATCGTTATCACGAATACGGATCCTCGCCGCCGTGCAGTCGAGCGGCTGCGGCTGATCGACACGCTGCCGGAAGGCCACCCGTACATCGCCGATTCCGTGTGGGTGTCGCGGGGGCAGGTCGTTGTGGCCGCGATGAAACCGCTCCAGTTGGTCCTGGATCCGTTGCCGCCGGCCGGCCAACTCGTCGTCAACTACGCAGTTCGCCCGGCCGCATAATGCGGAAAGACACGCCCCTGTACGTGCTGGCGCTGATCGCCAAGTCTGATCGACGCAAGGTTGTCGCTCATCACCTGGACACGGTTGAAGCCCTGATGAAGGCAAGCGCCGCGGACCCGTCGGTCCTCACGAAGATTGGCCTGTCAGCGGAGGCGCGGCAGCGCGTCCACGCCGCGATGGCCCGTGCGCTGCTGGCGCGCGCGTCCGCCATCATCGACCGCCCGGTGCTGGCACATGTGGCCGACATCGCCTTCGCGGCGTGGCTCGCGCTGGTGGCGACGTCGCTGTTGTCGTTAGCCTGGGTCTTCATTGCCGGGATCGCCCGGTAGCGAGCCCTCGGAGAGCGTGGATGCGAGCTCCTTCACGGTGGAGGCGGCATGAATGCGGACGCGCTCCATGGGAATGGTGAATCCCGCGTTCCGGACGACCTCGTGTATCTGCACGCGAAACGCGGACACCTGCGCATTCGTCAGGACTTCCATTAGCCGCGACGTGTCCGAAACTGGCAGGCCAGGCTGTATGTAGGTCTTGAGCGTGCCGAGTACGATGGTCGTGCTCTGGTCGAAGCTTAGGCGTTTCGACATTACTTCCCCCTTCCCGAGAGCGCCGTCAGCCAGGTGTCGAGATCGAACGTAATGCCGAAGCTCGCACGAACGTCCTTTTCCTTGATGAGCTCGGTCCGATTCGACACCGTGATCGAGAGCGGGATCTTCACGCCCGCGCCCTTGACCGGCACGGTCAGCTTCCCCTGAACCAGTCCTATGCTGCCCTTCGGCGCGACGGCGGTTCCCGCGCCGGCACTCTGACCCGCCGCCGTGCCAGCGATGGTCGAGACCACCGTGTCGTTCGGCAAGTATGAATAGCGCGCGGACAGCGCGAGGGTCGCCGAAGGCAGGACGAACGCGCTGCCCAGAGGATGCTCGAATTGGGCCGTCATGTCGAAGCGCTTGAATGCGCGCGATGCGGCCTGCGGCCGGCTCCGATAGATGCTCGCGGCCACATTGACGGTCAGGTCGGTCTTGCGCGCCGCTCCCAGGGCCGCTTCGATGATGCCGGTTGCGGTGTAAAGGTCCGGCAGCTTCGGATCTCGGGCGGTCGACCAGTCGAACGTGACGAGCGGTCCTTTTCCCGCGAACGCGTAGATCTCATCGATACCCTTCTGCACCGTGGTCAACTGCGTGACGTAGTCGTCGAGCGCTTTCATGACCGCGACGGGCTGATTCGGCAGCTGCTCGAGCTTTGGCAGCGCCACATCGAGAATCGCCTTGAATCGCGCGGCCGCGGCTCCGGTGTCCTTGTTTGCCGCCCACGGCGCGTCGACGTTCTTGTCGACCTCAGACTCGAGGCCGTCCTGCCACTTCGTGAACTCCGTCCACTGCGGCAGCGCCGCGTTGATCGCCTTTGCGGCCGCCTGGTAGGCCGTGGAGTTGCGTCCCAGCGCCTTCCACAGTTCCGCGTACTGTGATGCCGCGGCATTCCTGCCGTTGACGACCTCGTACCGAACAGACCATCCCGTCAGTTGCTGCTGGTCGGCCGCAAACGTCCCCGCTGAGGGGCCCAGGGACGTGTCAAAGCTGGCCGATCCCGAGAAGCGCGACGCCCAGCGAGCGGCGTCGTGTGTCGAATAGTCCGCATACGTGTCGAGCAGACCCTGGCCCTGCAGCGCTTTGATGAGTCCCATCGGCTTGGCGCGCAACGTGAGCGTGGTGCCCTTGACCTCCTTGTCCAGCGCTCCATGCTCGACGGCGACGCCGATGATCTCCGGTACGAGCCCCTTCATCGCGACCGACGTGCTTCCGCTGCTGCCCGGCGTCGACCCGATCTGCTTGTCCATTCGCGCTTCCATCATGGTCAGGAGCGCCTGGTACCCTGCGCGCTCGCCGTGCACGGCGATGAAATACGCGGCAAGGTGGTCTTCGCCACCGGCTCCGAAGGTGGTCTGAAACGGCCGGTTGCCCGGCACGTTCCTCCTCGCCGCCTCATCGCCCGCAGCGATCATTTCGGCGACGATCGCGGCGCGGGTCGCTACCGGGTCGCCTGCGCCCGCCGCCGGGGCGGTCTGAGCCTGAGCCCCGGGACTGGTGACGAGCGCGATGGCCACGCCCGCGATGACCGCGCGCGTCATTGTTTGCCCCCTTTCTTGGTCTTCACCGTCGCGAACGTCGCGAGCGCGGCGGCGGAGGCGACTGAGAGGCTGTAGAAATGCACCGGCGCGGGATTGTGAACCTGACACAGCAGAAAATCGCCGTCGGAACCGTCGTCGACGACCGAAATGCCGACGACGCACGAGGCCCCGACCGGTCCAACCAGCGCGATCTGCAGCGTGCTCTGGCTTCCTGGACTGGCGGGCAGGTTGAACGGCGTATTGCCGCCAATCGACTGCCCGTCGAGCGTGACGCTGATTTGCGCGCCGCCGCCACCTTGCGTTGTGAGTGAGACCGTCTCGTTTGGTTCTCCGACATAGGTCCGGCTCGAGATGCGATGCATGACAGCTCCTTCGGCTTCGATTAGTCCGGCAGGATCGCGTGGCCCTTGGTCAGCCAGGCGATGGCGAATGCCACGATGGCGCCGGTTTCCGGAATGACGATCGACGCGTCCTTCGAGTGCCCCTTGAGCAGCGCCATCGCGCCGAAACACACAACCATGATGACGCCGCAGGTGACGTAGACCCTGTTCCGCGCGAGCTTGGCCGCCGTGATAATCGGCTGCTCGAACTGCGTGAATCGGAAGATCGCCAGATAGCTGATGATCGCGAAGAAGATCGCGGCCGCATAAAAGTGATAGCCCAGGAAGCCGTGCGGCACATAGCAGTTCGGTCCGGCGAGGTCGCGGTGACGATCGACCAGCACCTTGCTGTAGTCCGCATCCATTGGCAGGAGCCCGATCGCGCCCGCCGCGATCCCCGCCATGTTGGTCAGGATGTTGTCCTGCCGGTTGCCGCCGCGGTAGCAGAACAGGAACACGCCGACCGCGAACATCGTACCGACGAACACGTCCCGCATCGACGTGTAGTAGTACGCGCTGACGGAGTCGGCCCAGGGAATCCCCTCAAAGAGCCACGCGCCGAGGGCCAGGGCAAAGGGCATCGCGATGGCGATCCATCCCAGGGCCTTTCGCAGGAGCAGAAACGAGATGATGCTGTCCTTGGCTGCCGGTGCCGTCGGTGGTGCCATGTGGTTCCTCCGTGCGGACGTAGTATTCACCAAAGACGGACGCGCGCCCGAGTCTCCGGCCTGTGGATTTCTTCGCCATGAACCAGCCAATCGATTAGCCACACCGGCCAACGTTCTGACCTATTGACGTTTGCCGGGGGTCACGCGACACTACGCCTCTTCGGAGCGCGTCGCGGGTGGGAACGGAGGCATCAGTGCAACCGCCGGCCATCTTACGATCGTGGCAACCGCTGCGCATGATGCTGGCGATCATCGCGGTCGCCGTGACGATCGTCGCCTGGGTCGGCGGACGCTCCACCTCGTACACCGCGGGATCGCCCACGCACGTGACTGTGCCGCGCGCGCAGTCGCTCGCGTTCGTGAACGCGCAGCTCGTGATCTCGCAGGTCGACGGCTCGCGCGTGCGAGTCTGGCAGTTCGATCCTGCGTCAGGCGCGCCGCCCAAACCTCGCGTCAGCGATCTGGCGACCATATCGGCCCGTGCACCGCGCCCGTCCGGCGGACCGACGGACGCCGCCGCTCCTCCGGTGTTCGCGCAGCAAAGCGTGCAGCAGCGCGCCCAGGAGCTCGCCCCGGCGTCCCAATACGCCCATACCGCCCCCGTGCAATCCCCTGGCGTGCGCGTCGCGGTCTCGATCGCGGCCGACGGCGCGACGGCGGCGTGGATTCTGGGTCGCACCCTGTTCGTCGCCGCACTGGACGGTTCCGGCCAGCCGACGACCAGCACCGTGGACGCGGACGGCTGTGTTCCCCAATTGGGCTCGGGCGCGCTGGTCATTGCCTGCCCCGACGGCGGGGTCGAGATCCGCGACACCGGCGGTAGCCTGCGCGGCGGGATCGAGCGCTCGGGCCCGTGGATGCTGACCCGCGATCGCGAGAGCGTACTGGCGCATACGGGCTCGGAGCTGTTCGACATCCGGAACGCGGCGGACCCGTACACGCGACTCAGCGGCGACTTCCTCAAATCGATGCGCGCGGTGGCCCGGTCGCGAGCCAGTCAGTTCGCGGTCGCCACCCACGACGGCAAGGTCACGCTGGCCGACATCAACGCGGTCCGCGGCGAGCTCGCCGCTCCCGGCGTCGCCGACGCCTTGGCCTTCCTGAATCAGGACCGCGTGCTGGCCGGGGGCTCGTTTCGGGGCATCTACGTCCTGCAGCCCGGCGAGGCGGCCCAGATTCTGGCTCCCGACGTCGTCGGCACGCAGCTCCTCGCCGTGCTCGACGACACGTACGTCGCCTACTCGACCGCCGACCGCGTCAGCGTGGCGGCGATCCATGTCGCGACGCCGTTTACGAGCGTCGGGAAGGTTCTGCTCGGCACGGCGATCGTCTGTCTGCTGGTGATTGTCATCAGTCCGATGGTGCGAACGCTCTTCCTGGCAAGCCTGCCGGACGCCGCGGGCTACTCGAAGGCTCCCGACGAGCCGGCGTTCACGCTGGACCTTCCGGAGCCGCCGGCGGGATTGGTGCGCGCCTGCACGGAGGGCGATTGCGTGCTCTACGCCGGCGCGGGCCTCAGCGCGCAAGCGGGCTACCCGATCTGGCAGCCGTTCGTCGAGAGCCTGCTGGCCTGGAGCCGCGACAACGGCAAGGTGGATCCCGCCTTCGCCGAGTCGCTCCAGGCGGCGCTCAGAAGCGGCCAGGTCGATCCCGTCGCCGACGCCATCGTCAGCGCCGTCGGCCGCGACGAAGTGATGAAGCGGCTGTCGGAGACGTTCGGCAGCGAGCGGCGGCTGCCGGACACGCACAAGCTGTTGAAGCGCATTCCGCTCTGCGCCGCGCTGACGACCAATTTCGACACCCTGCTCGAGCGGGCGTATCCCGACGCGACCGGGCGCGTCTTCACGCCGCGCGACGCCGACCGCCTCCTCGAGACGCTCGGGCGCCGCACCTTCTTCATCGCGAAGCTGTATGGATCCCTCAGCCAGCCCGACACGGTCCTCTTCGGACCGGCGGACTACGCCGAGACGGTCGCGCGCAACCTGACGTTCTCGCAGTTCATGGAAGGGCTGTTCGTCTCGCGCACGCTGTTCTTCGTCGGGGCGAGCCTCGAAGGCATCGAAACCTATCTGAGCGGGCTCACGTTCCGCGGGCAGATGACGCGGCCGCACTATGCGCTCGTCGCGGTCACCGACGCCGGGTGGCGCGCGAAGGCCGATCTCCTGCGGCGGCGCTACGGCATCGAGGTCGTGCCCTACACCGCGGGCCCGCGGTTCGACGAGGTCTCGAAATTTCTGCAACAAGTGGCCGACCGGACGTCGGCGCCCTCGGCCGCACCCGAAACGGCCGCCGCGCAGCGCCCCGGCGCCGCGCAGGCGCTGCGCAAGATCCACCTCGTGAACATCGGTCCGTTCCCCGAGCTGGAGCTGGATCTCCAGTCCGACTGGAACGTGATCCTCGGCGACAACGGCGTGGGCAAGTCGAGCATCCTGAAGGCTCTCGCCGCCTGTTTCTGCGGCAAGGATGTCGAGCCGTACGCGTCCCGGCTCGTGCGCTCCGGCCAGCCGAGCGGCACGATCGTACTGGAGACGCCGCGCAATACCTATCGCATGGAGATCAGGCTGAAGAGCAGCGGGACGGCCGACGTGGCCATCCTGCCGACGCGGCCGCTCGACGTCGAAGGCGTGCTCGCGCTCGGATTCCCGGCGTTGCGCGCCGTCAGCTGGGACCGTCCGCGGGGCGCGACCGCCGAGGGGCGCCAGCGCGCGACCGTCGAGGATCTGCTCCCGATCGTGAAAGGCGATCCGGATCCGCGGCTGGACCGGCTGAAACAGTGGATCGTCAACCTCGACTCGCGCATCAACTACGAGAAGAGCCACGACGGCGACAAACGGTACGAGCGGCTGCTGCAGCGGTTCTTCGAGATCGTCGATCGCGTGACCCCCGGCATGGCCATCAAGTTCGGCCACGTCAACCAGGACACGCGCGAGGTCACGGTCGTCACCGACGACGGCGAGATCCCGATCGAGCTGATCAGCCAGGGATCGGTCTCGCTCATGGGATGGATCGGCGTCCTGCTCCAGCGGCTGTACGAGATTCACGGCGACGACGCCGATCCCACGCAGCGCTACGCGCTCGTCCTGATCGACGAGATCGACGCCCACATGCACCCCGAATGGCAGCAGTCGATCGTCGACGACATGACCGGCATCTTTCCGAACGTGCAGTTCCTGGCGACGACGCACTCGCCGCTCGTCGTCGGCGGCATGAAGGGCCGTCAGGTCAAGCGTTTCGTGCGGGACGCGGAGGGGCGCACCGTGCCGATGGAGGTCACCGACGAGATGCTCGTCGGCCGCGCGGACCAGATCCTGACCGGCCGTCCGTTCGGCATGAAGACGACGCTCGATTCGCAGACGCAGCAGGCGATGGAGGAATACAAGACGCTGCTCGGGAAGGGATCGCGGACGTCCGACGAGGAGAAGAGGTTCCAGGATCTCCATCGCGAGCTCAAGTTCAGGATTCCGAACGCGGAGGAGACGGCGCCCGCGCGGCGGGCGTTCGCGCTCGTCGAGGCGATCATCAACGACCAGATCGGGGGCAGCGTGCCCGAAGCGCGCAAGCCGCTGCTCGACAAGGCGCGCGCGCTGCTCGACGAAGTGTCCGGATCGGAGACGAAGGCGGTATGAAACGCATCAATTTCGATCCGGCGAGACTGGCCGGCGCGCAGGCCGACTGGTGGACGAAGTGGCAGAAGAAGGCCGACGAGGCGACGATCGCCGCGATCGATGCCTGGGAGCGCGGCGACGAGGTCAAGTTCAAGGACACGGTCTGGGGCGAACTGAAGTTGTGGCTGCTCGACAACGTCTTTTATGGGAAGTGCGCATACTGCGAGACGCTCGCGCCGCGCTATCCGGGCCATGCGGAGCACTTCCGGCCCAAAGGGCGCGTCGACGTGCGCGATCCCGCCACCGGAAAATCCGTGCCGGCCAAGGTCGAGTGGCCCGACGGCAAGCTCGCCACGCATCCCGGGTACTTCTGGCTCGCCTATAACTGGAAGAACCTCCTGCCGGCGTGCCAGGACTGCAACAGCGGGCGCGGCAAGCAGAACCAGTTCCCGCTGCCGCCGCCGAAGCTGCCGACGCTCGTCGCCAAACTCTCGAGCGCCGAGGCGGCCAAGATGGCCGACCGCGCCCGCGCGAGCGTGAAGTGGAAGGAGCGCTACTACCTGAACCCCGACGCGCTCGACGCCATCGAGACGCCGCAGATCCTGAACCCATACGTCGAGGATCCCCGCCGTCATCTCCGCTTCGGCGACGGGGGGATCGTCGCGCCCATCGACGGCAGCGCGCGCGGCGTGGAATCGATCCGCGTCTACCAGCTGGACGACGAGAAGCTTCGGGTCGATCGGCAGCGGCAGCAGGACAAGGCCTGGCTGATTTACAAGACCAAGTACTCGATGCTCGTGCTGGGCGCGGGCCCCGCCGGCTTCAAGACCGCGACGAAGGATGCGTACAGCGCACTCGCGGATTTCGAAAGCGGCAAGGAAGAATACTCGGTCGCGGCCCTCGACTACGTGGACATCGCGCTCACACAGGCCACGGCCGCGGCCGCGCAGGGAGGAGGCAAATGACTCGGGGAACTTTCCAGTTCGAGGTCACGGCCTCGGGCGATCTCGTCGACCGCGAGGCCAACGTCGAGGCCCTGCGCAAACTGTGGCTCGATCGCTCGATGATCGACGGCGATGATCTGGGCCCCGGCGACGAGGGGGACTTCGACCACGGTGCGTGGCACGTCGCATGTCACCTCATCGGCGCGGGCGGCGTGCGCCGCGCCGCGGACGGACGCGTGCTGTGGCTCGAGGTGTCACACGATGCGGCGAGAGACGGGTACTTCGGGAGTGTCACGGCCGCCGGGGCCCCCGCCACGCACCCCATCGACTCGGCTGCCGGGCGCGCGCTTCTGAACGGGTCGACGCTGCTTGGCTTTGTCGAGGGGAACTCGGTCGGGCACATCTCCGCGCGGACGGCGCACGATCCCCCGACCCGCTTCAACAAATGGCAGCGCCAGAATTTCAACCAGCCCGTCACCAGCGACCAGGACGGCGGGAAGGTGTGGGAGCACTGGTGTACCGTGCGCGACATCCGTCCCAACCACGCCATAGCCGGCTCCGTGCTGCGCGCGTACGTGTCGGTCGTGGCGGCACTGGGGGACCGGTTCGTGCCGGCGGTCGCGCGCGGCCGCCGCGACTACGGACATCCGACACAGCTGTGCGCGATGGTGCTCGCCGGGCTGACGAGCGAGGCGTCGGCCACGTGGGACGTGCGCCCGGACCCCATCCCGGACGCGGCCGAGAGGCAGTTCCTGGAGGCGACGCCCCGCGACGAGGCGATGGCCGCCGCCATGCTGGCCTGGGATCGCCCGCCCCGTTACTACATGTTCGCGCGCCGGATCCGATCCTGGAGCCCCGCGCCGACGGTCCGCGAGGACCTGCTTGCGTTCCAAGGAGTTTGATCATGCGCAAACCGGCGAAGAACGGCGACCTGTCCGTCCGCGCGATCGCGGGGTCCTACGTCACGCTGCTCGGCATCAACGTCAAGGACGGCTCGCCGGTGCTCGACGGCCTGCTCGGCTTCGCGCTCTGGCGGCGGGATCACACCGACAACGTCGAAGGATGGCTGCCGGGCATGAAACGGTTCCCCAACGACGCGGAAGATCCGCATCCCACGAAGCTGACGAGCACGCAGGTGAACCCGCTGCAGGGGTTCCTGTGGGGCGACTACGCGGTGAAGGCGGGCCACCAGTACACCTACCGCGTCGTGCCGATGCACGGCGCGCCGGGGGCGTTGACCGAGGGGACGGCCGTCGAGGTGAAGTTCAAGACCGAGCCTGAGATCGGCGACGGCCACTCCGTGTACTTCAATCGCGGCGCGGCGGCGTCGCAGGCCTACGCGCGGAAGTTCAAGAACGAGCCGCCGGACCGCGTGAAGAACCCGGATGCGTACCCCTGGCTCTCGCGCGGGCTGGAAGAAGGGATGCAGCGGTTCATCCGGCGCGCGAAAAAGGAAGGGCTGAAGATCCGCGCGGCGGTCTACGAGTTCTACTACGATCGGATGCTCGCCGAGCTGGCGCAGGCGGCGAAGGACGGCGTCGACGTCCAGATCGTCTACGACTGCAAGAAGGGAGCGGGGAAACCCGGCCCGCGCAGCACGCAGGCGATCGCGGACGCGGGCCTCGAGGAGGTCGCCGAGTGCCGTACGCGATCCACCAATCCGAGCTACATTTCGCACAACAAGTTCATCGTCCTCGTCGACGGCCAGAGAGCCGTCTCGGTGTGGACGGGCTCGACGAACATCACCGAAGGGGGCATCTTCGGCCACTCCAACCTCGCGCAGGTGGTCGAGGATCCGAAGGTCGCCGGCAAGTACCTGAAGTACTGGAAGCAGCTCTGGGACGATCCCGCCGCGAAGGACCTGCGGGAGTGGAACGACGAGAACACGCCGGTCCCCGACGGCAGGCCGCCGAAGGGCACGACGGCCATCTTCAGCCCGCGGGGATCGATCGACGCGCTCCAGTACTACGCCGACCTGATGGACGGCGCGCAGTCGGGGGTGTTCTTCACCGCGGCCTTCGGCGTCAACGCGCGCCTCCGGCGGGTGCTCGCCACCGACAAGCCGTACCTCCGCTACCTGCTGCTGGAACGCGAAGACAAGCCCAACGAAGACGACCCCGACATCGAAATGTACCGCCGCGATCGCGAGAACCTGATCGCGGTGGGCAGCTTCCTGGACGACAACGTCCTCGAGACCTGGGTGCGGACCAACTTCGGCCAGGAGGAGCTGACGGGCGTCAACACGCACGTCAAGTACATCCACACGAAGTACATGCTGGTCGATCCGCTGAGCGACGATCCGATCGTGATCACGGGATCGGCGAACTTCAGCGACGCGTCGACGAAGAACAACGACGAGAACATGCTGATCATCCGCGGCGACACGCGGGTGGCCGACATCTATCTCGGCGAGTTCATGCGCCTGTTCACCCACTATCGGTTCCGGGCGTTCGCGCAGGAGGCGGCCCGCGAGGGCAGGCCGCCGCAGAAGCTGTTTCTCACCACCGACAACAGCTGGACCAAGCCGTACTACGACGTCAACAGCGTCAAGCGGCAGGAGCGGCTCATGTTCGCCGGAGTGGCCTGATGCCGGCCCGTGCGCGATCCCGGCGGCGGCTCCTCGACGGGACCCGCGTGTACCTGTCGGGGCCGATGGATTTCGTCGCCTCGCGCGCGAACGAGGCGAAGTTCGGGTGGCGCACCCGCGTGGGGGAATTCCTCGCGCGCATGGGGGTGACCGTCTTCGATCCCTGGAACAAGCCGCAGGTGCGCGGCCTGCACGAGTACGGGCGCGAAGGGATCGGCACGGACGACATCAAGAACGCCTGGACGTTCGCGCGCGGCGCCACGGGCGCGAGGGCGCGGGCGAAGGTGTCGGGGACGTTCTGGGAGACGCAGCACATCGATCTCCGGATGGTCGACACGTCGGACTTCGTGATCGCCTATTGCCCGACGAACATCTACAGCGTCGGCACGCCGCACGAGATCATCGTGGCGCGTGAGCAGCGGAAGCCCGTGCTGTTCGTCAGCCCTCCGGTACGCTTCGGCGCGCTTGACGAACTGCGGCGGCGCCTCGACGGCGACAAGGCGGCCCTCGACCTGCTCGACACGCTGGCCGCGGACGTACCGATCAAGGACAACCCGGCGGGCATTCCGAGCCTGTGGTATCTGCCGCTGGTCGGCGGCGAGAACTTCTTCGACGGGTTCGGGTTCGCGGCCTACCGGCGCCGGTTCGGCTGGCCGCGGGTACCGCTCGACGACCACGAGGACGAGGCGCCCCCGAAAAATCCGCTCCTGCCGTTCCTCGACCGCGTCCAGGCCGG
>WNFM01318548.1_pt2 | contig 19061 bp, 20 predicted proteins | sample 5400271 | NCBI WGS metagenome assembly WNFM01 (sample SAMN13153352, study PRJNA577476) | soil metagenome | isolation source: 60 cm saprolite on Douglas fir-dominated hillslope | place: USA:California | collected 2013-09-17 | reverse complement strand
GCGCGAAAGTTCATGCGAGCAGCGCGCCCCTAATGATCACGGTCGAGGGTGACGCCGTAAAGCTCCATGCGGTGGTCGACGAGGCGGAAGCCGAGCTTCTCGGCGATCCGCTTCTGCAAGGCCTCGAGCTCATCATTGACGAACTCAATGACGTTGCCCGTTTCGACGTCGATTAGATGGTCGTGATGACTTTCCGACGCCGCCTCATAGCGGGAGCGGCCATCGCCGAACTCGTGGCGCTCGAGAATGCCCGCCTCCTCAAACAGCCGCACCGTCCGGTAGACCGTCGCGATTGAGATGTTCGGGTCAACGGCCGCCGCCCGCGCGTGCAGCGTCTCGACGTCGGGATGGTCTTCGCTTTCGCCGAGCACGCGCGCAATCGTCTTCCGCTGCTCGGTGATGCGCAGCCCCTTGTCGGCGCATAGCGCCTCGATATCGATCTTACGCGTCATCCGGCCAAGTTAAGTGCGCAGGGCCGCTTTTGCGAGCGTTACTTGCCGCCGCGCGCGCGCCGGCGCTTGGTGCCGAGGCCGATCGACTTGGCGAGCTTGCGTCGCTGCTCGGCGTAATTCGGCGCAACCATCGGATAGTCTGCCGAAAGTCCCCACTTCTGCCGATATTGATCGGGGGTCATGTTGTAGTGGGTCATCAAATGCCGCTTCAGCATCTTGAGCCTTTTGCCGTCCTCAAGGCAGACGATGTAGTCGGGCTTGATCGACGCGCGGATCGATACCTTCGGCTCGGGCTTCGGCTCCGCGGCCGACGTAGTGCCCGCAATCGCGGACAAGGCGCCGTGCACATTCTGGATAAGATTGGGCAAGTCGTTGACGGCGACACTATTGTTGCTGACGTGGGCGGCGACGATGTCCGCGGTCAGCGTGAGCAGTGTGTCATCGGCGTTTTCGGTGTCGGGCATATTGGTTTCCTGATTTCGAGCAGAGACCATGCAGTAAGTCTGTAGGCGCAAGAACAATTACGCCGCTATTCGCAGCACCGCAACTGACCGCTTAAGTCGCTGCAAGATTAGAATGATTCAGCTAAAGTTGGTAAGCGAGCGTGACTGCGTCGAAACGCCGTCCGTCGGTCGCGTGATAATAGTTGCGGCGCCGGCCCACCGGCGAAAAACCGGCGTCGCGGTACATGTGCACGGCCGAATTTCCCTCGCGCACTTCGAGATGCACGCGCGACACCCCGTGATTACGTGCACGTTCCAAAAAATCCTCGAGCAGCCTGCGGCCGACGCCCCGCCGGTGCTCGGTCGGCGTCACGGCAATCAAAAGCAGCTCTGATTCGTCGGTGACGGTCCGGAACAGCGAAAAGCCGACGGCATCGCCGCTGTCGGGCTCGCGAGCGAGAATTAGTGACACGCCCGCCATCGGCAGGATCCCGCCAAGCTGCGAGCGCGTCCAGGCTTCTCCAAAGCGGTCGCCGAAGGCCGCGTCCATCACCCGCATCACCGCGTCGATGTCCTCCGAAGTGCCGGACGTGATGCGCGCCTGTTCCACTGTCGCCATCACGCCGCCTCGGGAACGCGCGCGTCGGGAGCGCGAGCATAAACGGGTTTGGGGGGGAGGCACCGCAACTCTTGAGGCAGCCGCAGCGCGTTCGCCGCCGAGGGCCAGAGCTCGCGCGCTTCGCCCCAGCCGCGCGCCTCGACCAGCTTCGCTGCGCCGGAACCGACGACGAGCGCCGCGTTTGTGGCGCGCGCCGCCTCTGCCGGAGAGAGGTTCAGGAGGTCCGACGTCGGCTCACCAGCATCGAATTGCTGGACGAACAGCTCGCCATGACCGCCGGCGACGGCAGCGACGACTTCACCGTCGGGCGCAGCGCCGGCGGCAAGCAAGGCGAGCGACGACAGCCCCATGAGCTCGGCGCCCCAGCCGATCGCCAGTCCATGCGCCGCAGCGATCGCGACGCGGATGCCGGTAAAGCTGCCGGGGCCGACGCCGACCAGGATCTTGTCGGCGCGGCGGACTGTCGTCGTCATCATCTCGCCGATCATCGGCACGAGGCGCTCGGCGTGGCCGCGGCCGATGATGTCGTCTCTAGCGACGACGACAGTGCCGGCGTCGTCGAACAGAGCGGCCGTGCAGGCGGCGCTCGACGTGTCGAAAGCCAGGATCATGGGCGGCATGATGGACACATGCGGCCCAACGCCGCAACCCCCTGACAAAGTCAGACCGCCTCGACGCTTTCGACTTCGGGCACGTAATGGCGGATCAGGCTCTCGATCCCGCGCTTCAGGGTCACGGTCGACGACGGGCAGCCCGAGCAGGCGCCGTGCATCGACACATAGAGGCGCCCGTCCCGGTAGCCCTTGTAGACGATGTCGCCGCCGTCCTGCGCCACGGCCGGCCTGACGCGGGTCTCGATCAGCTCCTTGATCTGGCCGATGATGTCGGCGTCTTCGGCGCTCTCCTCGAAGCCGGTCCCGTCGGCGACGACGATGCCTTCGGCCGTGCCGCGCGTGAACAACGGCGCCTGGCTGACGAAATGGTCGAGCAAAGTCTCAAGCACCAGCGGCTCGAGGTCGGTCCACGACACGCCGGGAGCCGCCGTGACCGAGATGAAATCGCGGCCGTAGAACACGCCCTCGACCATGCCGCTGTCGAACAAAGCCCCGGCGAGCGGCGAGGCCGCCGCGCTTTCCCGATCGGCGAAATCGCGCACTCCAGCTTCCATCACCGCCTGACCGGGCAGGAATTTGCGGGTCGCCGGGTTGGGCGTCTGTTCGGTACGGATCAGCATGGATGCGATGTGGCGTCTTGCTCGCCTCGCTGCAAGGGAGGGGCGCCTAGAGCGGACCGCCTTCGGCTAGTGTCCTTTCGACCCAAAGCGGACATTAACCAGCGCTGCGGATTCCGAGGGTTATGCCTCTGCTGCTGCAACCGAAGATGTATGCTCCTGGTTTCGGCGCCCTTCGGAGCGACGCCGGAGAGGCATTGGTCAGGCACCCACAATCAAAAGGCACTGGTGAAGCCGAGCTCCACGCGGTCCTGCCGGCTGTTGTAGATGTTGATCGAGCTCCTCCGGCGAACTCGGGTGTAGGTGATCGTCGGCGTCAACCGCCAGATTGTCGCGCGTCGGTTGAGCACGGTCGCACGGAATTCCTTCGAGCGGTCTCGACGCGTAATACCGAAGAACGCGTCGGGGGCCTCATAATCCGCGAAAGCGTAAGTGGGCGTAACGGTGACGGTGAATCCGCCTTGAAAGTCATGGGTTGCAGAGAGCGAGATGATCCCGGACCGGTTGGTGAGATCGCGAGTGCGGGCCTGTTGCAGCGCCCCATTTATCAGAAGCGTAATCGAACTGGCCGGATCAAGGATTCGGACGATGCCAGCGCTGGCCGACCAGACAGGCCCCGACTGTTGGGGGATGTTGATGTAAGTGAAATACTGCGACGCGGCTCCGAGCAGGAGTGCGCTATGCGAGCCGCTATAGAAGACGGTTTCGAGCTGGCCCCCGAATGCTTCCTGATAAGGTCTGCCGCCATACCATCGCCGGAGCGCAGTGGCCGCCGCGCTGACCTCTACATTTTTGCCGATCCATTGCGGACCCGACCAGCCGCTGGCGATCGTATCGTCGAATTGCGCCTGCTTGTACTGGCTCCGGTGAATGGCAATGCCAGTCCTCCACCGCAGACGATTGTTCAGACGCGGCGAAAACTCGGCCGAAGAGTCGCCCACGAGTCCAACGCCGCTGTGCATTTTCGCGTCAGTGCCGAGTTCGAACGGCAGACCGAAGATGATTGTGTCCTTGGCCGACGAGCCCAGATTGATATTGGTGTCCGGCGCCAGCGCCAAGCTGAACTTGTACGACCAGCGCTTCTCGCGCCGAATCCGATCGAGGAAGCGGCGCGCGTTTGCCTGGACCGGTGGCGGCAAGTCTCCCGCCAAGGCCCGCTCGAACTGCAGCTCGGCGTTGGCATAGTCCTTTGCGAGATAGAAGGCGCGGCCGAGTTCGAGCCGCAATCGTGCCGATCGCGGATCACGGACCAGCGCCAGGCGAAACCAGCTAATCGCCTTGCGGTAATCCCGTTGCTCCACGGCAACCAAGCCAAGAAGGAAACAGGTTTCGGTGTCACGCGTGCCCGACGCGAACTGGCGCTCTAGAAGCTCTTTTGCTTCGCCGAACCGGCCCACGTCAATCAGTGCTCGGGGGTCGGGCGTTGCCACCGCCACGCCTGCCGCAACGAGCGGCACCAGCATGTTACCCAACACCAGAGCGTCAGTGCTTCGCGCCGAAAGAACCAATCAGGCGCCGGGTGCCCTCCGACACGTTAAACACTGCACCGACCTCGGCTGCGTTCGGACCATAGAAGCGGCCGTTGATCAGCCCGCCCGCCGTCGGTCCAAAGGCGTACGCTCCGCTCGGGAAGCTCGTGACCGATGTGGTGCCGCTGAACAGATTGTTGTTGCGATCGATCGTTGCGGAAAAGCCGATGTCGTTCACCGGTCCCGTGAGGGACGTGTACATACTAGTGGCGAAGATATTGGTGATCGATCCCGAAAGAGAGGATTGAGCGAAATCGGCGGCCAGGTTTACGTCTCCCGTTATCCGGCTGTCGAAATCAGCAGGTGAAGTAGTTTCGATAGCCACATTGTACAGTCCGGCAACTTTGCCGACGTAGGTTGCCGTTCCTTGCGTCGGGATCTGCGATGCGGGAGTCACGAATCCTGTGGTCCAGGCCCCGAGGTTGAACACGCCATCAACGACGTCTGCTCGTTCCCAATAGCCATAACGGGTGTAGTCGAGATCGCTCGACGCGATACCCGCTGTTAAAAAAAAGACATCCCCGAGAGCGGGCCCAGCGCTGGGAATCATGGCATTTGTGACGCCAACAGGGTTGTTGATGGTCAGGCGGTAAGCGCCACTGGCATCGGCCCTGAGCACCCCGCCCGCGGCAGCCGTTGCTTGATCGCCGTCTCCCGGCCCTCCGAGCGCCGCTGTCATGAACAGCGGGAAGTCGGTCGGCTGCGCCAGCGTCGAGAACTTGATGCTCCCCGCCGATGGAGATGCGGGGGTCAGTGTCTGTACGGCGGCGGGGACGGCGGGACCCGGCGTCGTAGGCGTCGGTGTTGGCGTCGGCGTCGGCGTCGGCGCGACTGCCGGCGCCGGAATGAGCGCAATCGAATTTCCGGTGCCTCCGCAGGAGGACAAACCGAGAAGCGAGGCCGCGCCCGCGAAGTACTGCATCCATGTCGATCGCATCGGACTGCCCCCCTTAACGAAAACCATCTGATCGATGGCAAGCCTGGACTTGAAGACTCGGGCCGCGCGGGAGTCGATGGAGGAAACCTGATTTTTGCATGAGTTTATGATAACTCTGTAGGCCGGCAGGAGCACTCGACATGGACTGTGCCACTTCGTGAGTTCCGTCCAAATCGACTTGGCCGAATGTCGAGCCTTTCGCCTCGGGCGACTTCTTGCCGATCCGCAAGCGCGTGAAGTCCGCTTCGATCGAAAGTCGCAGCACCTCGAACCGCAACCGATGAAGGTACTGTTGGCGCTTGCTGGGCGCGAGGGTCAGGTCGTCACTCGCGAAGAGTTGATCTCTTCCTGCTGGGACGGACGGATTGTCGGTGAGGATGTCATCAACCGCGCGATCCTGATCCTCAGACGCGTTGCCAAAGCGAGCTGCGCCTTTGAAATCGAAACGGTTCGCGGCTCCGGATACCGCCTGACGGAAACCGGGCCACCCGCTTGGTATCAACGCTGGTTTTTTTGGGGCGCTGTTCCGGCAGTCGCTGTGGTCAGCGTCGCGTTTCTCATTTTTCACGCGGGGCCGGACCAGTCGCATCCTCCGCTTGCCGTCATCGAGCTAATGCCCTTCGTTGCATCTGGCGATCCGCTGGCGAGCGAGGCCGCGAAAGCTAGCGACTCCGTCGTGGCGGATATGCTCGCCAACAGCGGTCTGCCAGTGCTGAAGCCTCATGGGACGTTACGTCAAGGCAAGGCCGCGGACCTGCGTCTGTCAGGCCAAATTCGGCTGGTCGATCAGCGCGTTGAGGCCAGTCTTCAGCTGGACGACTTAGCGCATGGCACCCTGCTGCTGTCGCACCGTTTTAACGTGAGCCGCGACGGGGCTCGAAATCTTCCCGAGCAAATCGGAGCGTTTGCCGCAACCGCGCTATCGACGACCGGAGCATTGATGGCGCTTGATCGGGATCGGGGAGGCGATCGCCGCCTCACCGGAGAGGTCCTGCGCCAATGGAGCATGATGGTCATCTTCGAGGATGCGATCGGCACCTACCGGGCGGTCGACCGTATCGCTGCGCAGATGCCGGATTCAGCGGTCGCGCAACTGGGTCTGGCGATGAGTACCGTCCATGAGCTGCCCCTCCTCGCCGCCGAAGATCGGCCGGCAGCGCTCGCAAAAGGGAGAGCTGCAGCCGCACGTGCTCGCGCGCTCGCGCCCGGCTATGGCGATGTCGCCTGGCCCGACTGTAAGCTCTATTCCCCGGCCCGAATGTCGCGCTGCGAAGCCGTGATGCGCAAAGCATTCGCAATCGACCCGGAGGCTCCATTCGTTGCCGCGGGCTTGCGGAATCAGCTTGTGGACGTTGGCCGCTTCCACGAGGCGCTCGCTTACGACCGGCTCGCTGTCGCCGCCATGCCCTATATGGCCGGACGCCTCTCCGTCTCGACGATGCTCCTCGAGGGACTCGGCATGCGCGACCGCGCCGGGGAGCAATTTGAACGCGTTCGGCGGTGGTGGCCTGAATTCGATCAGGCCTTTACCCTGCGCTTCAAAGGGATGCTCGATCGCGGTAGTGTCGAGGATGCCGCCGCGTTCGTCGCGGCCATGCCTCCTGACATCCACGTAATTGACCGCCGTACGGTCGCTTCGGTCGCCAATGACGTGGCGGCGAAAAGAACACAGCTAGTGCGCGTGCGCTGTCTTTCACCTGCGGTCGATGGCAGCCTATCTTACTTCTGTCTCGTCGCGTTGGTCCGCGCCGGTGACCTCGATGGTGCTTTCGTCCTCGGAGACCGGCTATTTCCAACCTTGATCGCGGACGACCCTAAAGAGGAGGATCGTCTATTCCTCCAACGGCCGGAGCGGCTCGGCCTCGGAGCATTGTCAACTCCCGCCTTGGCGCCGCTGCGAAAGGATCCAAGGTTCATCCCGATTGCCGAGAGGGTCGGATTGATGCGCTATTGGAAAGAGAGCCATTTGCCCGACTTTTGCACGCTGGCGCACGAGTCCGTCTGTCGCGCTATAGCAACGCATTGATGAAGCTTGGAGGTGCCGTAGCTGTTCGGTCCGGATCAGCATGGATGCGATGTGGCGTCTTGCTCGCCTCGCTGCAAGGGAGGGGCGCCTAGAGCGGACCGCCTTCGGCTAGTGTCCTTTCGACCCAAAGCGGACATTCGGGGGCTCGGTCAGAGCGGAGATCAGAATTAGCCTAGTTTGTTAGTTGCGCTCCGTGCAGCTCCAGCCGCGCGTGAGCGAATTGGCTGCGAAACTGCGGTTTGGTCATTAGCCGCTCGGCGACGACGAGCCCCAGGATCTCACCCGCCGTCACGTCGCTTCGGTAATGAACTTCACACACGATACGGCTTTGGCCATAGCGCGCTGCCCTGGCCATAATGGCGGAGGCGCGCTCGGGTACCAGGCGGCTGAGGACCGCTCCCATCGAAAAGGCCATGGTGGTGTGCCCGCTGGGATAGCTCGACAGTGCGTCGTCGTTCCGCGAGCAAGCATGGATGTGGGGATTTGCGATCCACGGCCTAGGCCGCCTGAAATAGGTCTTTGCCCGGTCGGCGACCGCCTTTTCGGTGGAGCGGATCATCGCCATTAACAGTGCGGTATCGGGCAATCGATCGAGTTTGAACCGCGGGCCGATCGCCTCGGCAAACCTGGCCGACGCCAGGTCCACCGGGGTGCGTGTCCGCTCCACTACGGCAAGCTCGGCGCGCTCCGCTTGAGCTTGATTGCTTCCGTCGGAGGGCGGAGGCGGAAGGACCTGGGAGCTGACGAGATCGTCGGGTGCCAGCAGCGGCGCTGGCAACGGTGCAGCGGCCGCCATTGCGAGTGCCAGGACAAGCATCGTCAGAAACGAACCTTGAGTTGGCCCAGGATCGACCTCGGCGCCTGGAAGATGAAGAGCGACCTCGGATCGCCCGACACAATTGAGCGATCGTTGAAGAGGTTCGTCACGGTGACGCCGGCCGTCACGCGACCGAAAGCCACACTGCCTGCTAGAATGCCATAATCGTAGGCGCCCAACTGCACCGTGTTGGCCGCATCCACGAACTGGCGCCCGGTGAACTTGTGTAGATAACTCAACTTGAAGCGTCCGGCGGAATAGACCGCTCCAAGCAGGGCCGTATAATTCGGCGCACCCTGCAGCCACAGCCCGGTCACCGCATCCTTCGCGCTCATGCTCGTGGCATTTGCGATCGCAGTACTGACCTGTCCCTCAATGCCCTTATAATGGGCCGGATTGGCATTGACGGTGACGTTGTTGCTGTTCGTCGGATCGGTAAAGGTCGAGTTGCTCGCTTCAATATAATAGACGTCGGCATCAACGTTCAGGCGCTGGCCGGCATAGACCAACCCAGCCTGATAATTGGTCGTCTTCGTCGGCACCGGAACAACTGGCACCGCGATATTGTTGGCGCCCTTGGTTTCAAGACTGGCGCTGAGCGATGGGATCAGGAAACCTTTGGCGAATTGGCCGTAGACCGAGAAATCGGGCCGGATCAGGTAATTGATCGTCAAGTAAGGCAGCGTCGGCCTGTACGACTGCTGAGTGTCTATTCCCACGCGGCTGGTCTGCGCCGCGATCGGCGTGTTGATCATTCGCGTGAAGTCCTGGACCTTGATCCCGGGCGTGATCGTCAGCGCATCCTTTAGCAGCTTGAAATCGAATTCGCCGAAACCCTGAATTTGCCGCCAGCTCGTACGCTCGTCATACTTGATATAGGCTGGGACGAACTGGCCATTGAGCATGAGGTTCGCCGCTGCGTCCTTCTCCTTCCAGTTCCAGTTGCTGCCATTGTTCATGATGGAGAAGTTAAAGTTGTACTCGCTAATGCCGCCGGCGCGCGAGGCGGCAGTGAAGTCGTAGTCGTAGCGAAAGCGCTTCGAATGAGAGCGTTCAAACCAGATGCCGGCTTTCAGGATTCCGATGCCCGTATCGACGTTGACCTGGAAGACGTCGCCCCACTGGCGATACTGGTTGAGCTTGGTGTAGCCGGCAATGTCGCCGACCACAGTCATCCCACCGCCGCCGCCGTTGCCAGTTCCCTGTGCCTTGACGAGGACGCTTAGGGCTGGGCTGCCGACGCATTGGTCGGCAGTGCTCAGCACGTTGCACTGTGTCGTCGAATCTTCGGACGAAAGCGTGAAGTTCTTGTAGGAGTAGGTGTAAAGCTTGTTGTCGATATGGACGCGGCTCGACAGGTCCGCCTGCAGGCGGGCGACTTCGAAGTCGGTTGTTTTGTTCTCCCAGTTCCAGTCGTTGCGCGCGTTAGGGTAGAGCGAAGCCGCGGCCGTAGCCGGTGTCGTCGCGCCATAGTTTTTGCCGAACAGAGCAACTTGCGCGCTGGTCACGCCGCCTGCCGCGTCAGACTGGTTGAACAGGCTTTGATTGTAGTTGGCAAGGACACTGAAGAGCGCATTTCTGCCCAGCGGCTTTTCGATCTTTACAAAGCCGTTCGCCCACCAGCCGGGCTGGTTCGACAGCGCGCCATCGGTCCGCTTGTATTCGCCAACTGCAATGACCTTCATTTCGCCAAGACTGTGAATTGAGCCCGAGTTGACGGTCAGCCGCTCGAGCCAGCTATTGAAGCTCCCGTAAACCGACTGACCTTCGACGAAGAATCTGTCGGTCGCCTCGCGCGAGATGATGTGGACGTTACCGCCGTAGCTTTCCTGACCAAGGTCGGTCGCGCCGCCGGGGCCCCGGTCGACAATGATGCGCTCGTAGGTCCCGTTGGGGAAATAGGATGTCGAATGGTGAGTCGGGTCGTTCGAATCGCCGAACGGAATGCCATCGTAGGTAATGTTGTAATGGCCGTCGGTGAAGCCGCGCAGGCTGACCTTCGCGTCGCCAAGGCCGACGCCATTGCCTGAGCTCGGCACCAGCGATGCGCCGGGTGTCAGCAGGATGGCCTGCGAATAGTCAGCGGTCGGCGGCACGCTGTTCTCAATAATCGAGCGGCTGATGATCGACTGAGGCTCGAAGGTGTGGACCGAGGATGTGATGGGTGTCGATTGATTGACCCGGGTCGCGACGACGACAATGTCGTCGCTGTTGGTGATGGCCGTCTGGTTTCCCGCCCCGGCTTGCTGATTTGACGGATCCGGCGCCGCACTGACGACAGGAGATGCGTTTGCCGGGCCAGAAGCCGGATCGGCGGCGGCGGCAGCCGCGCGTGTCAAAACCCAAGCGGCGGTCGACAGGTACAAGACGTGTGCGAAGACACGGATGTTCACAGGCAAGCCCCCCAAAAAAGATCAAAGATGTCGCGTTTCCCGAGAGGGGGTTAGGAACGCGAATTGACTAGGCCGGGACTCTTGCGTGACGCAGCGATGACGCCTGGTTCACGGCATTCGAGACACAATCCGTCGGATGCGGATATCCGCTTTCCACCCATTGCGGAGATTAGACTGGAGATGCTCGAGCCTCGGGGCGGTTCTCGGTCAAATGAAGGTAGACGCCAAAGCCCATCAGAAAGGCCGCGCTGATCAGTCCCAGCGTCAACGGCTCGCGTAATGCGACGATGCCAATCACGGCGCCGATAAAGGGTGCCGTGGAGAAATATGCTCCCGTCCGCGCCGCCCCGATCTCACGCAGTGCCAGCACGAACAGCACGAGGCTCAGGCCGTAACCAAAGAAGCCGACGAGCGCCGACGCGGCGAGGAGCCCGGCATGCGGCAAGGCTCCTCCTGCGATCAGCGCCAGCGCCGTATTGGTTGCCCCCGCGACAACACCCTTGATCGAAGCGAGGGTGAGAGCGTCGACGTCGGCGATCTTTGATGTGCAATTATTGTCGATTGCCCACGACAGGCATGCTCCCGCGACCGCGACTGCTCCCAAGGTTCCCGCGTGCCCGGAAGACGTCCGCAAGGCGAGGAGAACGGCTCCAAGAAAAATGGACGTCATGCCCAGGCCGATGCGCCGGTTGAACGGCTCTCGAAATACGACCCAGGCGATTAGAGCGGTGAACACCCCTTCCAGCGTCAGCAGCAAGGAAGCCGCGGAGCCGGTCGTTTGAGTTAGGCCCCACATGAGCAGTGCGGGTCCAAGCGCTCCGCCGAACACGACCGTAGCCAGCAGCCACGGCAGGTCGGGCGACTTGAGCCGCACTCCGTGCCGCCGGCCGAACACTATAATGATGCCCAGCCCAATTCCGGAGCCGAGATAGAGGAGGCCGGCGAGAAGCAGCGGCTGAACGTTGCCCACGATGGCTTTCGCCGCTGGGGTAGACAGGCCGAAAAGCAGCGCTGCGCCGATCGCGAGCGAGCCGCCGCGCCGAATATTGCCGAGAGTGAATGAGCGAACCATCCGTGGCGGTTAGAGGAGCGTCAGCAATTCCGTCCAGTAGTCAGCGCTGCACGTTCGTCCGGTCCAGGGCTGCACGAAGGCCAGTCGCGAGCGCGGACGCCGGTCCAACCCCCCAAAAGTGCATGAAGTAGATCGTCGGCTGCTCGCCGATCATGTGACTGTGCAGGGCGGTTACGTCGATGCCATGAGAGCGCAGCGCGCGCATGACCGGATCGACCTCGCTGCCCAAGAGGACAAAGTCGCCCGTCACGGCAGCCCGGCCGCCGCCAACCGGCTGAAAGTTGATCCCCGTGCCTGTGCCCATCGACGCGCCTTCGACCATGCCGTCGTCGACGATCTTCTCGGCGCGTGGGAAGGTGAACTGATAGACGCCGCCGTTCGCCTTTCCGGCCCGGCCCATGGTCCGATCGATCGCGGCGGTATCGAGCTCGATCGCGGCGGGCNNAGCCGCGTGCAGCGTGGCGGCAAGCCGACCCGGATCGCCGCGTCCAAGCACGTGCATGTAAATCGTCTCGGGCGACGAGCGCAGCAGGTGGTTATGAACGGCGGTCACCTGAATGCCGCCCTTCAGGAGTTCGCTCATGACGGGGTTCACTTCTTCGGGCGTGAGCACGAGGTCGCCCATCACGACCGCATTGGTGCCCATCGGCTGGAAAGCGAGCCAGCCGCCAAGAGCAAGCGCGGGCTTGATGGCGACGCCGTCCAAAACGACGTGAAGGTCCGATCGGGGAAAGCCATAACGGCGCACACCGTCAGGCTGGGTCGTGCCGGCTCGGCCGAGTGCCTGGTCAACCGCCACCCAGTTCGCCGCTTGGGGCTGCGCCGCCGACGGCGAAGCCATCAACAGCAGCGATGGAACAAGCCCGAGACCAAAGCACCGCACGACGCCGATAGAATGCATGGCGCACCTCCTGTAAGCGGGAGGGCAGATGCCATAAATGCGAGTGGTATTCCAATGAACACGCGCGCGCGTTTGCCGCCTGGGATGCCCCCTGCCGCCGGCGAGCCGCGCTCCACGCCCAGCCGGGTTCCGATATCGAAGCTCGCGCTTTACTTCTTGCGGCTTGGTACGCTCGGCTTCGGCGGCCCGGTCGCGCTTTGCGGGCTGATGGAGAAGGAGCTCGTCGCCGAAAAAGGCTGGCTCACCAAAGACGAGATGCGGGACGCGATCGCGATCAGCCAGTCGATGCCTGGACCGCTGGCAATCCAGGTCGGCATCTTCGCGTCCTACATGCGTGGCGGCTTCTGGGGCGCGTGGGCGGGCGGCTGGGCCTTCATCCTCCCCAACTTCCTGATCGTAGCGGGGCTCGCCGCGCTCTACGTCCACTTCGGCGGCCTCTCATGGATGACGGCCGTGTTCTACGGCGTCAGCCCGGTCGTGATTGCCCTTATCCTCCACTCCTGCTGGCGGCTCTCGAAGCTTGGTATGGAGCACTGGCTGCAATGGGCAATCGCCGTGCTGGCCTTCCTGATCACGGTCGTATTCAGGGCCGAGGTCGCGCTGCTGTTTATTGGCGCGGGAGTGGTGGGCCTGCTTTATTACGGGACCCCGTTGCGTGGAGGGCGTCCGCCGGCCGTGGTGAGCGTGGCCCCCATTGCCGCCACTGGCGCGGTGCCGCACGTCGCGAGCGCGTCGATCCTCGGCAAGCTGCTGCTCTTCTTCCTCAAGGCCGGCAGCCTCACTTTTGGCAGCGGACTGGTGATCGTCCCCTTTCTCGAAAAAGGCATTGTCCAGGATACCGGCTGGCTGTCGCCGCGCGACTTCCTGATCGCGGTCGCGATCGGCATGATGAGTCCCGGCCCCGTGGTCATAACCGCCACCTTCGTTGGCTTCCTGGTGGCTGGTTTCTGGGGGTCGCTGGTCTCGACTCTCGGCATTTTCCTGCCGTCGTTCATTTTCGTGTTGATCGTCGCCCCGATCTTGATGCGGCATCGCGGGAACACGAATGTTCAGGGCTTCATCAAGGGAACGTATGGCGCCGCGATCGGGACCATTCTCGGCGCCTGTGTGCTCCTCGGGAAGATCGCCATTGGCGACGTGCTGACAGCGCTGATCGCACTCGGCGCACTTGGGCTCCTGTTCCGCTTCAAGATCAGCAACCCGGTTTTGATCGCCGCTGCGGCAGTGATCGGGCTCGTGGCCTATCCGCTCCTCCAACCGCAGTGGGTGATGGTCAGGTGAAACGGCGGTGAGTTGGGCATTTAGCGCGGACCGCCTTCGGTTAATGTCCGCTTTCGACCCATTGCGGACATTGGCTAGAGCCAAGCCGGAACGTCGAAGCGTGCACTGTCCGCAGCCTTGGCAGATCGTACCGAGCCCGCCCTTCATCCGGTCATGCCTGCTTTGTTCAGAACGCGAGCCAGGCAAAAACCCTCAGCGCGTTGTTGTCCGCTGCATTGGCACCCGACAGGTCGTAATTGTGCCGGCGGCCGTTGAACTTGCCATAGAGCGTATACTGGACGCCGACCCGCGCATTGAACCTCGGTCCAAGCGGTGAGTTACCCGCGCCCCAAGGCGTGAAGTCTATCTGTCCGAGTACGCCATTGCTGTCGGGCAGGCCGTTACCCGCGTACAGATTGAAGTTGGGCGAACCGCTGATGGTGAACGGCGAAACCGTGATGCCGACCCTGTTATGCCAAGTGTATCGCACCGCGGCACGCCACTCGTTGAGGTGGTACCGCGCGCAGTCGACATCGCTGCCGTCGCCGATCAGCTCGAGGGCGCAACTCGCGCGGAGGTTGCCGTCTTCATGTTCAAAGCGGAGGTTCGCGGTGAGCGCATCGCCCTTGCCCAGCGGCTTCAGCCAGGAGCTGTCGACGCCCCAATCCGTGTAGCGGTCCGCAAAGCCGCTGGAAGGATCCCGCGCGGGGTAGATCGCGGCGTTGAGGATGTTCGCGCCGACTTCAAACGTGCCGCCACCGAGGTCATTTTGATAGGCGATCCGTCCATAGGGCGCGATGCCGTGCAGCGATCCCGGGTCTTCGGGGTCTATGCCGAGGAATTTGAGCGTGCCCCGCGACGGGCTCGAATATCCGCCCCCCTCGACATAGAATTTGTGGCCGATCCAGGCGTAGCCGGTAAGTCCAACGACGTTCCCGGCCAGGGTGCCGTCAATCAGCTCCCCGGCATCGGGCGTCGGCGAAACGCCGGTGTCGGTGAACGGGAACCCCCACGCGGGAAGCGTATTCCACGGGTCCTGGACGGTCGGGTTATTGTTAGCGGTCAGCCCGAGGATCGAGTCCTCGCCGAACAGCTTGGCGTTCGTGACGGCGCGAAGGTCGATATTATCCCACGACCAGGAGCGTCCCACTCCGTCGTAGGTAACGAGCTGGGCGAAGCCGCCAAGATGCTGGCCGATTCCGCCCGCGACGAACAAGCTCGCCTGGTCGAGCACGAGATTGTTATTTCGGCTCAAATGCTCGGGCGGCGGCACCTGATCCTTCGCTGTGTGGGTCCAGGACGCAACGGCCATCGCCGAGATCGGGACCGCCGCGTGCATACGCAGCGTGTAGCCGCCGAGCTTGAACTCACGCCCGAACTGCGTGAGCTCGGGCCCGAAGCCGCCGACGTGGCAAGCCGCGCAATTACGGCCGGTCTGCTGGGCGAACGCCGGAACGGCCGCTGCCGGCCGATGAAAGACCAGGCCCGCGAAAAAAAGGAGCCCTCCCGAAAGAAGAGACCATGTGGTCGCGTTGCTGATTTTGATCACGTCGGCTTGTCCCCCGTGCTGCCGTGAGTCTTAGCTTTTCGGTGCGTAGAGAATGCACCAGCCGGCCGGGCTGATCTGTCCGTCGACCTGCTTGCAAGCAATGGGCGGCTGCCACAGCGAACATGTCTGACAACGCTGTCCCGACTTCGGGATCGCCTGGTAATGCGCCTGCTGTTGTGAAAACTTCTTCGGCGCAGCTGCGGGTGCGGAGTCACTGAACGCGATTGCGATCAGCGCTCCGCCGCCGACGGCGGAGATGTTCAGAAAGTCTCTGCGGGAGACTGACCTGGTGCTGGCGCTTTCCTGTTCCGACATGGCAACCGCTCCACTTTCGTTTGTGGAGCAAGAGTGCGCCCGACGCGGACCTACGGAAATAAGTAGATACGCCTAGATTGGAGCAGTTGCATTACGCCCCGTAGCGAAGCAGCCGGATATCGCTGATGCTTCTGAAGCGCCTTCCGGGGTGACGGCGAGGGGAGTCGGGAGTTCCCCGGAAGGCACTTTCGACGTGGTAATCTCGAACGTCACAGGTGAGCATAAGTATTGATACGGAGCACGCTAGACGCAGCTAGCTCGCGATCGCCGGAGTGAGAAAGCCCCAGTCATCGTCGCGCGCTGCGGTCATTTCCGCACCGCCCGGTCCAACGGTGAGCAGGTCCGCGTGACCAAAGCCTTTGGAATAATCCAGGATCGTGACGATGCTACAATAGGCGCGCATCACGGCCGAGTGTTCAAGGTCTGGGCCGCCAAGCTTCGCGAGTGCCGGGTGGCGCGCAAGCACGAGGTCTATGGCACGCTTGCGCTGTCGCGGATCCCGGACCTCCGACGCGTTCGCGGCGATCGACAGCGCCTTGATCTGCGATGGATCGTCGAAGTCTCGACCGACGACGACCGAAACCCTGCTGTCCCGGTCTATGTTGACGTATTTCTGGCTGCGCCGCGAGATGATGAAGTACAGCAACAGGCCGTCGTTGGCGTAGTTCACCATGGTCGCCTGCGGCCATCCATCGGCACGGAGAGTCGCGATTGCCATCAGCCGATACCGGTCCAGGATCTCGACGGCTTTTTGCTCCATGGTGCCGATGTAACGACTCCGAGGGGTAGTTCACCTTACGCAATTTCCCTGATCGCGTGGCCGCCGGCACGCGCGCGTTCCGATCACTCTCGCTGCGCGTCGAAGGCGATCCGCAGGACCTCGGAGAGGCTGCGTGCGTCCAGCTTGGTCATGAGATTGGAACGGTGGATCTCGACCGTTCGCGGGCTGATGCCCAGATCGTATGCGATCGTCTTGTTCGGCAAACCCTGTGCAAGACCTTCAAGGACATCGCGCTCACGCGCGGTCAACGCCTGGAGGCGTATCGTGGCATCGCGAATGCGATCGTCTGTCGCTTCCATGCGCGAGAGCCTGCGGTAGCCATCCTCGAGCGACGCGAGCAATGCATCCTTCTCGAATGGCTTCTCGATGAAGTCGACCGCGCCAGCCTTCATCGCGCGCACGGCAAGGCTGATGTCGCCATGGCCGGTCATGATGATGACCGGAAGGCTGACGCCATTTTCCTGGAGCGCCTGCTGCACCTCGAGCCCGTCCATGCCGGGCATGCGAATGTCCAACAAAATGCAGCCTTGGTCGAGTTTGGCGCTGCCCTTGAGTAGCTCGGTTCCAGATTCGTAGGACTCGACGCGGTGACCCGACGTCTTGAGCATGAACCCGACGGAACGGCGGATCGCAGCATCGTCGTCGACCAGGTGCACCAGCCGTTGCGCTGAATCATTCATCGGCAACCCCGGCCGCCGGCAATGTGAACCGGAAGACCGTGCCGCCCTCCGGGTTCGGTTCGAACCAGATGCGGCCGCCGTGCGCTTCGACGATCGTGCGGCAAATCGAAAGCCCGATGCCCATGCCAGACTGCTTGGACGTGACGAACGGCTGGAACAGCTGCGGCGCCAATGTGTCGCTGATGCCGGAACCCGTGTCGTCGATGCTGATCGTGGTGAGCCCTGTGCCCGATGTCGTCGATATCGTGAGAAGGCGAACGGGGCTGTCCAACATTGCTTCGATGGCATTCCTGATGAGGTTGACCAAGACCTGTTGGATCTGAATGCGGTCGACGAAAACCTCATCGGGATCGGCGTCGAGATGGATCCGTGTTTCCACACCATGTTCGCGCGAGCCAACTAGCGCCAGCGCATTTGCTTCCGTGATCAGTTTGGACAAGCTTTCACTGCGATGCTCGCTTTCGCCATGACTGAGAAAGTCTCGCATCCGTTTCATGATTTGGCCGGCGCGGACCGCCTGCTCGGCTGTGTCCCGAAGTGCCTCGCGCGCCATCTCCAGCTTTTCAGCGCCCGGCTGCCCCTCGAGAAGATCGGCCGCACCCTGGCAATAGCTGGCGATTGCCGTCAGCGGTTGGTTGAGCTCGTGCGCCAGTGAGGATGCCAATGTGCCGAGCTCGCTCAAACGTCCGACGTGGGCAAGCTCGGCCTGAAGATCGCGAAACCGAAGCTGCGCCTCCTGGCGCTCGGTGATGTCGTGGATGAACCCGGTGAAGATGCGCTTCCCGTCGACCCATGCTTCGCCGATCGAAAGCTCGATCGGAAAACTGTTTCCGTCGCGGTGCCGTGCCGTCGTGACGCGGCCGATGCCGATGATCTTGCGAACGCCCGTTTCGCGATAACGGCTGAGATAGCCGTCGTGATGCTCCCGGTCAGGCGAAGGCATGAGCATCGAGACATTCTCGCCGATGACCTCCTTTTCTGTATAGCCGAAGAGCTTCTCCGCAGCTGCGCTGAACGAAAGGATGAACCCACTTTCATCGATGATGATCATCGCGTCCGGCACGGTCGCGAGGATCGAGCGGAGATGAGCTTCTGTGCCCGCGTTACCTAGAGATCTGACATACACTCGGGAACCACTGTATGAGTGGCTTGCCCTATGCGCCACCCGTTCAGCGCACACTAGCGACCTTGAACGGTAGTACGGTCCCGTCGGGTTCGACCATCGAGACTTGCTGCCCGAGCCGCATGGGCGTCCCGTCCAGATGCAGGAGCCTGTCACAGCCGCCATCACAGCGAATGGTCCAGTCCGATCCTGAAGACACCAGAATCCCGTGCTGATCGGCCTCCGTCGACCAATGTCGCTGTACCGTTGCCGTTTTCGCGCTCCGGGCCAACGCCGTACCATCTACGATGTCGGAATCGTCGAGCGGCACGCGAATGAGATAAGCGCGACTGACCGAGCCCGCCGGGAAGTCGCGGGTGCTTCCGAGCTCAAGGCGAATGGCTCTCCAATTCATCACGGAAAAGTGACTGACGCGAGCGCGCGTTCCAATACGGAGTTTCCCGTAACGCCCGGGGCGACGAGGTTCTGCCGACGGAATTGACGTAGCGCATCCCCATCGGATCAGCGGGGTGCTTCTATCCGGGTGAATGAGCTAATGTCCTTTCGAACCCATTGCGGACATTCGATGAACACGGCACGATGAGGGGCAATGGCTCGATATCTCAAAAAGTCACTAGTCGTTGAGGCTACGCAGTGGTTCAAGCACGGAGATCATCGGGCCGTGCTCGCTGAATCCGTTCGCGACACCGTTGGCTATATCGACACCCCGGAAGGCCGCCTCAGGGTAGACGCGGGAGATTGGATTATCACGGGCATTGCCGGCGAGAACTATCCGTGCAAGCCTCAGATATTCGAGCAGCTCTACAAACCCGCCGAATGATCAGCGGACGTCCTGCGGAACTTCTTGCGTCAATGGAAGCTTCCGCATCGTTGCTTCGCCTACGATCCCTGGCGCTTGAAGCATTCTCGAGTTGAGCGCAGACTGACCCCCGT
>WNFM01206172.1_pt3 | contig 19075 bp, 21 predicted proteins | sample 5400271 | NCBI WGS metagenome assembly WNFM01 (sample SAMN13153352, study PRJNA577476) | soil metagenome | isolation source: 60 cm saprolite on Douglas fir-dominated hillslope | place: USA:California | collected 2013-09-17 | reverse complement strand
CAGCACTCAGCACTCAGCACTCAGCACTCAGCACTCAGCACTCAGCACTCAGCACTCAGCACTCAGCACCCAGCACCCAGCACTCAATCTTTGTTTTTCGGCCCCGCCCATCCGAGCAGTTTCGAGATCAGCAGCGTGCTGTGGCGCAGTTTCTCGCGCGCAGCCGGCACGGACAGCCTGGTATCGCGATGGCGCATGTAGACGATGTTGAGCGAGGCCACTGCGCCGAAGTGGTCGAAAACGGGAAAGCAGATATCCACGACGCCGCTGATGGTGTCGCTCGGACCCTCGTCGTAGCCGCGCTTGCGGATTTCTTCGAGGCGTTTGTCCAGGCTGCGGCGGCGCGCTGCGCGATCGCGGCCCGTTCCGGCCAGTTCCGCGAGGAATTGCTCGCGCCGTGCACCTTGCTGGAACGCAGAGATCACGCGTGCGGACACGCGGTCGTCGTGAAACGGGAAATGCGAACCCTGCCGCACTGAATAGCTCATCGGTTCGGGCGACTCGGCGCGCGCCAGAACCACGAGCCGTGTATCGTGATGCACGCACAAGTGATTCGACTGGCCCGTCCCGCGGGCGAGCTCCTGCATGTGCGGCATTGCACAATCGAGCAGGCGATCCACCGGCGGATGCAGGTGGGCAAGTTCGAACAACCGCAGCGTGAGCAGGTAAGTCGCATCGACCTGGCGTGCCAGGAATCCCCGGCGCACCAGCACGTCGAGCATGCGGAACAACTCGTTTGGCGAGCGCTCAAGGCGGCGGGCGATGTCCTGCAGATTCAGTCCATGTGGCTCGGCCGCCAGCAGTTCCAGCACGTCAAGGCCTTTTTCGAGGGCCGGAGCGGAATAACGCGCGTCGGTTGCCGATTTGTTTGTTGACAAGTGGACTCCCGGTTTTTATATTTGAAAGCTGATTTTATATATGAACGAAGGCGGCAAGGTAAATTGTGCAGCCGCACATGGAAAAATAGTCCGGTATCCGAAGTTTGTCAGGAGGCTGCGCTGACGGTCCGCAGGTGGAGGTCGTAAGTCCGTTGCAGGAAACCCGAGGGGGTTATAACAGTTAAAAATATCTGGAGGAAACCATGATCACCAAGCATTTGTTCAAACGCGGCACGGCCGTCATCGGCGCATTGCTGGCCATGTCGGCAGCGGTTTATGCAGCCGATCCATCGACATTCCCGGCGCCTACCGGGGATACCCGTTTCGTACCCGCGGGTGCGAAACTCGAACTCGTGTTCGACGGCGGTTGTGCGTTGACCGAGGGCGTCTCGGCGGGCCACGACGGCATGATCTATTTCAGCGATATCACTTTCACCAAGTTCTGCAAGGATCCGTCCGGCAAATACCTGCAGGCCGGCAACATCTGGAAGCACAATCCGAAGACCGGCGAGACGACCATCTTCCGCAGCCCGTCCGGCATGTCGAATGGCATCAAGTTCGACCGCGAAGGCAACATGATCGCAGCGCTGGGCGCGGACTACGGCGGCCAGATGCTCGTCAAGACGGACATGAAGACCGGCAAGAGCTACATCCTGACCGGCCTGTACGACGGCAAGCCCTACAACGCGCTGAACGACGTGACCATCGACGAGAAAGGCCGCATCTATTTCTCCGACCCGCGCTATCTTGGCCATGAGCCGATCTTCCAGGACGGCTACGCGGTGTATCGACTCGACACCGATGGGACGGTTACCCGTGCGGCAACCGATTGCGGCAAGTGCAATGGCGTACTGATTTCGCCCGACCAGAAGACGCTGTATATCATCGGCAACGACAATGGCTGGTTCGAGTTCCAGAACCTCAAGGAAGGCGAGAAGACGCTGCAGGGTCACCATCAGTTGCAGGCCTACGACGTGGCGGCCGACGGCAGCCTGAGCAACCGCCGCGTGCTGATCGACTACACGGCCCGCGAAAAACCGTGCAGCGGTCCGGATGGCATGATTGCCGATTCCGAAGGCAATATATGGCTGGCATCGCGCTGCGAGTACCGTCCAGGTGTGCAAGTGCTGGACCCGCAAGGCAAGGAACTGGCCTATATCTCCACCGGCAAAGAACTGCCCACCAACGTCGGCTTCGGCCGCGGGGCGGACTCCAACCTGTTGTATCTGACCTCGGGCAAGAGCCTCTACAAGATCCGGGTGGGGAAGAAGGGCTATCAGCTTCCCTGATTTTCGCGCAGTAGCAAGTTGGTCGCAGGGGTTTAGGCCTCTGCGACTTTTTTCTTGAACAGGAGAAATTCATGAGCAGCGCGCAGCATGCCGCCGCCGACAAGGTCTGCAAGGTCCTGACGGAGGCGCAAGTGGAAGCATTCAACAGAAATGGTTACCACTTTCCGGTGCGCGTGATGTCCGGGGCGGAAGCGGACGCCTGCAGGGAAAAGGTCGAGACGTTCGAATTCGATCACGGCCTGATCATGAAAACGCCTTTTCGCAACAAGCCGCACATGGTGTTCAAGTGGGCCAACCAGTTGATCCGGCATCCGCGCATCCTGGACACGGTCGAAGACATTCTCGGCCCCAACCTGCTGGTCTGGGGCAGCAGTTTCTTCATCAAGGAGCCGAACGATCCGGCCTATGTTTCCTGGCACCAGGATTCCACCTACTGGGGCCTTTCGCATCCCGACATCGTGACGGCGTGGATTGCGCTGACCGAGAGCGACATTCCCAACGGCGCGATGCGCGTCGTACCCGGCACCCATCTGAAGGACCAACTGCCTCATAAAGACACCTTTGCCGAGAACAACCTGCTGACCCGCGGGCAGGAAGTTGCGGTCGAAGTCCAGGGCGACAAGGCCGTGGACCTGACGCTCCAGCCTGGCGAAATGTCGCTGCATCATGTGCGGATCGTGCATGGCTCCGAGCCGAATCGCGCACCCTATCGCCGCATGGGCCTCGCCATCCGTTATGTGCCGACCTACGTTCGCCAGACCGAAGGTCCGCGGGACTATGCCACGCTGGTGCGTGGCAAGGACGACTACCATCACTTCGACTACGAGTCCGTGCCGCGCATCGATCTCGGGGCGGAGGAAGTCGCGGAGCACAAGCGCATCACCGAAGAGGCCAACAAGATCCTCTACCGGGGAACGGACAGGGTGGAGTCTTGAAGGCAGGACTCAGGACTGAGGTAAAAGGACTCAGTAAGTACCAATTCGACGCGTGCTGCTGACGCCCGGCCGTTGTTTTTCACTGAGTCCTGCGTCCTGAGTCCTGAATTTATGATTCTCGAAGTCGCCATCCTGAACGTGATCCCCGGACGCGAAGCGCAGTTCGAGGACGCGTTTCGCCAGGCGCAGCGCATCATCTCGTCGATGAGCGGCTACCGCTCGCACGAACTGCGCCGCTGCGTGGAGGCGGCCAACCGCTACGTCCTGCTGGTCAACTGGGACAGGATCGAGGATCACACGGTGGGTTTTCGCGGCTCGTCCGGTTACCAGGAATGGAAACGGCTGTTGCACCATTTTTACGATCCTTTTCCCGTGGTCGAACACTATGCGACGGTGCGCGGCGTGCCGGAATGATTTGCTGAAGAGCGAAACCACCCCGCAGCAACGCGGATAATTAACAAAGGGGGCGACCACGCCCCCGGAAACACCTAAAAGGGGGAAGAGAAATGCTCACCGGCATATTGCTCCTGATTGCCTTCCTGATCGTCGTGGCCGCCATCGTGCGCGGGCAGAGTCCGATCATCATGCTGCTGTTGCTCGCCATCGTGTGGGCGTTGCTGGCGGGCATCGGCATCTACGACATCCAGGCCAAGATCCTCCAGGGCGGCGGCGTGCAGTACGCTTCCGCGGTCATCATCATCGTGTTCGGCGCCTGGTTCGCGCAGGTATTGATCCAGACCGGCATCGCGGAGAGCGTGATTCGCTCGGCGGTGGAACTGACCGGCGACCGGCCGATCGTGACGGCGATGACCATCAACCTGGTTACCGCATTGCTGTTCACTTCGATGTACGGCGTTGGCGCGGCCATCGCCATCGGGGTCATTGCGCTACCGATCATGTTGAGCCAGGGCATCCCCGCGCGCGTCGCCGCGCCGGTGTTCACCATGGGTGTGGGCGCGGGAGCATTCGTGAACCTGGTGCAGTTCGGCACCTTCGAAAAACTGTTTCCGGGCATCAAATACGAAGCACCCTGGCTGACTTACTTTTTTATCGGCATGGCGGTCTACATCCTGATTGCCTGGCTCATGATCTGGATCAATCTGCGCAAACTCGGGCTTCGGCACGCCGCGTCGGTGGATACCGCAGCACCCATGCCACGCAAGCGCACGCCGTACTACACCTATCTGGTGCCGGTGTTTCCGGTGTTCATGATCATGGTGTTCAAGTGGCAGATCATTCCGACTTTCATCCTGTCCATCGTGCTTGCGCTCGCACTGACCGCCAGGGGCCGCAGCTTCCAGGGCACGCTCAACCTGTTCAACAAGACGTTCTACGACGCGTTTCCCGACATCGCCACCATCGCCGCGCTATGGACGATCTGCGGCATGATCATCGTTGCCGGCCAGATGCCGCAGATCGCTGACTCCTTGAGGCCCATCTTCGCTCCGATCCTGCCGCATACGACCCTGCAAGCCGCCATCTTTTTCGCGGTGCTGGGCGGGATCGGCAGCATCTACCGCGGTCCGCTGGTCGTGGTGGGAACCGGCGCCGCGCTGCTCGCGATCATCCTTTCCAACAACGAGATCCCGGTGTTGTATCTGTATGCGCTTTGGCTCGGCCCGACCGTCATGCAAGGCAGCTGCGATCCGACCAATTCCTGGACGCTGTGGACCATCGGCTATACCAAAGTGCCGCACGGCCAGTTCCTGAAGACGGCACTGCCGTTCGGTTGCCTGATGGTGGTAGTCACCTCGGCGATCTGCTACTACATGTTCGGCTGAGCGGGATCGTCGCATGAATGAACGCAAGACCTACCGCATCGGCATCGACGTCGGCGGTACTTTCACCAAGGCGGTGCTGATCGACAACGCCACCTTCGAAGTCGTCGACCGTTATTCCGTGATGACCACGCACAGCGATGCGCGCGGCGTCGCGGCCGGCGTCGTAGAGGTCTTTCGCAATGTGCTCGAGCGATCGCAGGTGGCTCCGAAGGACGTCGTGTTCCTTGCGCACTCGACCACACAGGCCACCAACGCGCTGCTCGAAGGAGATGTCGCCGCGGTCGGTGTCATCGGCATGGCGAGCCGGGTCGAATCGGTGCTCGCGCGCGGGCAAAGCAACGTCAAGGACATCGAACTCGCACCGGGGCGTTTCCTGCGGCCGTCGCATCGTTTCATCACCACCGACAAACTGGATGAAGCGCTGGTGCGCAAGACGCTCACCGAACTGCGCGATGAAGGCGCGCAGGTCGTGGTGGCGAGCAGCGCCTTCAGCGTCGACGACCAGAGCGCCGAGGAACTGGTGATGCGCGTGGCGACGGAGCTCGGCCTGGCCGTGACCGGCGGCCACGAAATCACCAAGCTCTACGGACTCACCACGCGAACCCGTACCGCGGTCATCAACGCCAGCATCCTGCCGAAAATGATCGGCACGGCGAACAGGACGGAACAGGCCGTACGCGAAGCCGGCATCAGTGCGCCGCTGATGATCATGCGCGGTGACGGTGGCGTGATGGATGTGCAGGAGATGCGCCGGCGCCCCGTCGTGACCATGCTGTCGGGTCCGGCGGCAAGCGTGGCCGGCGCGCTGATGTATCTGCGCGTGTCGGACGGCATCTATTTCGAGGTCGGCGGCACCAGCACCAACATCGGCGTGATCCGCAACGGCCGGCCGACCATCAAGCACGCGCGAGTCGGGGGACACGATACGTATGTGAACTCGCTCGACGTACGGGTGATCGGCATCGCCGGCGGCAGCATGGTGCGCGTGCGCGGCAACGACATCCACGACGTCGGTCCGCGCAGTGCCCATATAGCCGGCCTTCACTACGCCGCATTTGCGAAACCCGAAGACATCGTCGATCCGCAGGTCGAATTGTTCTGCCCCAAGGACGGGGATCCGGACGACTACCTGGCGATCCGCTGTGCGAATGGCGAGCGCTATGCCCTTACCAATACCTGTGCAGCCAATGTCCTCGGCTACGCGAAGCCCGGCTGGCACGCGTACGGCAATGCGGAGTCGGCACGGCGGGCGTTTGCCCCGCTGGCGCAGCGCATCGGATCGACCATCGAGGGAGCAGCGCGCCGCGTGCTGGTCAAAGCGGCGGCCAAGGTCACCGGCGTAGTTGAAGACCTGGTCGCCGAATACAAACTCGACCGCGACCAGGCCGTCCTGATCGGCGAAGGCGGCGGCGCGGCATCGCTGATCCCGTTCGTTGCCGAAGCCATGAAGCTCGATTTCAAGATTTCGCAGGATGCTGAAGTCATTTCCTCCATCGGTGTGGCACTTGCACTGGTGCGCGAGACGATCGAGCGCGTCATTCCCAGTCCGACTCCGGAAGACCTGCAGCGCATCAGGCGCGAGGCTTTCGATGCCGTGGTGAAGCTGGGCGCAGCGCCGGAGAACGTCGAAGTCACAATCGAGGTCGATCCGCAGACGCAACGCGTGCGCGCCACCGCCATGGGCGCGTCGGAAATGCGCTCCCAGGACATGCGCAAGCAGGTCAGCGAGGAAGAGGCGGCGGACATTGCGGCGACGTCGATGGGGCTGGCGCCGGATACCGTCAAGCTGGCGGGGGCTACCGCCGAAATGCGCGTGTTCCAGGCCGAGGTGAAGGAACGCAAGTGGCATGTTTTCACCACGCGCCGCATGCCGGTGCGCGCCGTGGATCGTGAAGGCGTGATCCGCATCCAGCGCAGCGACGGTGTCGTCATGCAGGCCTGTGCATCCGACGGCTTGCAGCAACTGCGCAGCCTGTGGGAATCGGTGACGATCTATAACGGCGACAGCGTCATCGCGCCGGACATGTTCGTCGTCGCGGGCCGTCGCATCGTCGACCTATGCGGCATCACCGCGCTCGACCAGGCAATCGCGATCAGCCGCGGTGAACTCGAGGGCTTGCCCCCCGAGACCCCCGTCGTGCTGATCAGCATGCAGGGAGCGCGCGGATTGTGAACGGTTTCGGCCTGGACGGGGACGCCGGGCCGTTGGCGCTTGGCCTGCTGCAGATGCGCGAAGACCCGCAGTATCCGCGCGTACCGGCTGACCGGCGCATCGCGCTGGTCGAAGCCGCGCTGGAGGACGGACGCTCACTGGCTGACCAGGTCGGTGAGCTGTGGGGGCGTGATCCGGCGACAGTCGCGGCGCATTGCGATGTGCCGGTAATCCGCAGCGAAGACGATGCCGGCTTCGGCAGCGTCGTCGTCTTTGCCGGGTACGCCACTCGACCGCGCTCCATCACGCTTTATCTTCCGGCGATCTTGTTGCTCGACAGGTTGATAGCCGGGCAAGGCGCGCGATTCTTCGATGTGGGCAGTACCGTCCCCATTTTCCTCGCCCACGAGCTTTATCACCATTTCGATTGCCAGCGCGGCAATGAACGAATGAGCCGCAGGCACGTCGTGAAGATATTCGGCGTCGGTTCCTGGCATTGGACGGCCGGCCTGTCCAGTCTGGCCGAAATTGCCGCCGGCGCCTTTGCGCAGCGACTGCTTGGTTTGCCGTTTCACCCAAAATTGCTGGATCTGCTGCTCGTGCAAAAAGATAAAGCTTGAAACACGAAGGAAAGCCGGAACGGACAAGGGTAAAAGAATCCGCCATTCCCGAATATCGACCGCTCACGATTGCCATGTGTGATGACCTCCTGGTTTCGTACTTGCCTTCCTTCGTGACCCTTCGTGTCCTTCGTGGTGAAGATTTTTAAATCCAAAGAAAATTCATGAAATTTAAAGCAGCGGTACTGAACAAAGTCAACGAGCCGATGACCATCGACTCGCTCGAAATGGCGCCGATGTCTGCGACCGACGTCCTGGTGAAGGTCAAGGCCAGCGGGCTTTGCCACACCGACCTGGAGGTGATCCAGGGCTCGCTCGCCTATCCGCTGCCGATCGTGCTCGGCCACGAAGGCGCCGGCATCGTCGAAGCGGTGGGCAGCGATGTGACGCAGGTCAAGGTCGGCGATCACGTCATCTGCTCCTGGAATCCCCATTGCGGGCATTGCTTCTACTGCGAGCGCGATCTGCCGATCCTGTGCGAACCTTTTTCGCGCAATCAGCCCAAGGGTTTTCTGCTCGACGGACGTTCGCGCATGAAGCGTGACGGCGATCAGGTTCACCACTACTCGGTAACCTCCACGCATGCGGAGTACACCATCGTGCCCGAGTCCGGCGCGATTTCGATCCCGCGCGAGATTCCGTTCGATCGCGCGTGCATCATCGGCTGCGGCGTAATGACAGGTGTCGGTGCGGCAGTACGCAAGGCGAAAGTCGAGGCGGGCGCCAGCGTCGTCGTGATTGGTTGCGGTGCAGTCGGGTTGAACGTGCTGCAGGGCGCAAGACTGGTGGATGCGGGCAGGATCATCGCCGTGGATGTGGGCAAAACCAAACTCGATCGTGCAGTCCAGTTTGGCGCGACGCATACCGTCGACGGTTCGGTCGGCAATGTGCTGGACCAGATCAAGGCGCTGACCGACGGTCGTGGCGCGGACTATGTGTTCGAAGCGGCCGGCAACAAGAGCACTTTCCGTTTGTCCGTCGAGGCAGTCCGTCCTGGCGGACAAGTCGTCTGGCTGGGCAAGATCAATGTCAACGAGGATGTCGCCTTCCGCTGGGGTTCGCTGATGGGTGAGAAGCGCATCGTGCGTTCCAGCTATGGCGAAGCGCGTCCCCGCCGCGACTTCCCGTGGCTCGCCAACGAGTATCTCAAGGGCAGGCTCAAGCTCGATGAGCTGATCACGAACCGCATCCGACTCGACCAGATCAACGACGGCTTCGCCTCTCTCGCCCGCGGCGAGGGCATCCGCACGGTCGTGATGTTCGATTAATGCAACACCTCGATGCAATGGCGCCCCCCTCACCCCATCCCTGTGCTGCGCTTCAAGTGTTCCCTTGTCCCCCCAAAGACGGGTGGAGAGGGTGATGGAACAGCAATCAACCCAGGCACCCCTTCCAGCTTGCTGGACAAGGGCACACTTGAAGCGCAGCAGAGAGCGGGGGGTGAGGTGATTTCTCCGTGTCCTGAAAGGGTACTCCGACGTGCTGCGCACGTAGGGTATCTGTGTTGGGTGGAGATGGCATGAATCGCTTTAGACACCCGCCGATGGCGCAAGGGCACATAGACGCGGAGCACCGCATGGCGGATCTCGGCGACCTGGAACTGGAGTCGGGGGAGGTTCTGCGCGACTACCGGCAATCCTATGTCACCCACGGCGAACTCAACCGCGAGAAATCGAACGCCGTGCTGGCGTGTATTTCCCTGACGGGTAACCACCATCGGTTGGATTTTCTGATCGGTCCGGGCAGGGCGCTCGATCCCGTGCATTACTTCATCATCGCAGCGGATCCCGTCTCCAACGGCCTCTCGACCTCTCCATCGAACAGCGTGCACCAGCCGGGGATGCGCTTCCCGCGCTTTACGATCCGTGACATGGTGGAGGGCCAGTACCGATTGCTGACCAGGCAGTTCGGAATTCCCCGCCTGCAGGCGGTCGTCGGTGCTTCGATGGGTGGCATGCAAGCGCTGCAATGGGCCGTGAGTCATCCGCTGTACATGCGCGCATGCGTGGCGATGACGCCGATGGCGAAAACATCTCCCTGGGCGGTGCTGGTGACCGAGACGGCGCGCTCCTGCCTCATGGCCGATCCGGCCTGGACCGGAGACGGATTCAGCGGCTCACCGGATCGGGGCTGGCGTGCCTACGCCGGCCTGATGTCGGCGCTGCTGAGCCGGACACCGGCTGCTCTCGCGGAATTCCTGCCGGACTGCGCCGAAGCGCATCTGTGGTTCGAAAAAGTCCTGGCGCAGAATCGCGCCAACGGTTTCGACGCGCATGATTACCTGTACCAGTCGTGGGCCTACGAGGCGCACGACGTCGGCGCGACAATGGGTTTCAACGGCAATACGGCGGTTGCGCTGGCTTCGATCTTCGATCGAGGCAAAGACGCTGATCCTTGCGCCGCCGCTCGACCTGTTCAATCCGGCGGATGCGGCGCGCGCTGCCGCCGCCGGAATTCCCGGCTCGCAGTTCATCGAGATTCCCTCGGTGCAGGGCCATCAGGCGGCGACCAGCACGAAACCGGAAGACGCCGCCTTCCTGAATCGCGTCGTCACTGAGTTTTTGCAACGGTTGTAAGGGGCAGGCGCTGGGCGCGCGTCACGCGCCTGGTGCTAGACTTCTCACCGATTGCCGTTCACCAATTACCGTTCACCTTTCCGAAGGAACTTAAATGATCGTCGATCACCGCACTTACAACATCAAACCAGGCCAGCTCAACGCCTACCTGAAGCTCCACGAAACCGAGGCGTTGCCGCTGCAGCTCAAGTATCTCGGCCATTGTGTGGGCTGGTACGTCAGCAACGACATCGGTCCGCTGAACCAGATCGTACACATGTGGGCGTACCAGAACCTTGCCGATCGCGAGGAGCGTCGCGGCAAACTGGCCGCCGATCCGGCCTGGCCGAAGTTCCTGGAAAAGGCGACCCAGTATCTGAACAACATGGAGAACAAGATCCTGCGGCCGGCGCCTTATTTCAAGCTGCCGGAATTGAAGGGCCAGGGTTGAAAGCGCACTACCGACGGATTCGACCTTCTCTTGCTTTGCGAGGCACCCATGAAAGCAGCAATCCTGTTTACCGCCGCGTTCGTTCTGGCGGCTGCGGCCCATGCCGGGGACGGCGACTCCGACATTGTCGGCAAGTGGACCTGGACCCGGGCCGATAATGCCTGCACGGAGATCTATGAATATCGCCCGGATGGCACGCTCCTGGTGCAGAGCGGTGCAGAGAAAACGGACAACACTTACTCGATAGCTGCGTTGCCGGACCAGAATGGTTTCTTCAAGTTGGATCTGAAAATCGTGAAGGACCATGGGGGCAAGGATTGCGCGGATTCTGAGGAAGACAGCACCGGCCAGGAGCAGACGGTTTATATCCTGTTTCATTCGTCCAGGACGCTGCATGCCGTGTGCCGGGAACCGAGTCTCGAAGTCTGCTACGGGCCGTTGCGTCGGGTGAAGGAATAATGCGTGTTCCTTTGTTCCCGGATCCCGGATTCCCGATCGCCGGCGCTCGATGTCCATAATGCAAATCCGTCCATTCGAATCGTCCGCCGATGCGCAATGGGCGGCCGGAACCATGGCCGCATCCGAACCCTGGGTCACGCTTGGCACCGGCTACGAGCGCAGCCTCAAGCTGCTGGGCAACGACGCGCGCGAGCGCTATCTGGCGATGGCTTCGGGCGAGCCGGCCGGCTTCCTCGTGATCAGCATGCAGGGTGCATTCGTCGGCTACATTCAGCTCGTCGGCGTCGCATCGAAGTTCCGCGGACAAGGCGTCGGCAGATCGCTTGTCGAATTCGCGGAGAAACGGATCTTCCGCGAAACGCCGAATGTGTTCATCTGCGTCTCGGATTTCAACAATGGGGCGCAAGGCTTCTATGCGAAACTGGGTTACCGGCGCGTCGGCGAATTGCGGGACTTCATCGTCGCCGGCCATTCGGAGATTCTCCTGCGCAAGACCATCGGGCCGATCCGCCCAAAGAGTTGACTCCGCTGCTTCAGCTTGCATCCGGCATCCGCACAAGCGCGCCAACAAGAGGTGTTCGATGAAGTTCTCCGGATATCTTCTGCTCTTGCCGATACTCTCATGGACTGTCGCCGTTGCCGGATGCAGCGGCAGGCAGATTTACCAGTCAGCCGCTGGCTGGCGGCAGAACGAGTGCCAGAAGATTCTGGATGGCGCGGAGCGCGCGCGATGCCTGGATTCGGCGAACAAGGACTACGACACGTACAGCAAGGAGAGGGAAATTACGCCGGACAACAAGTGACCTTCCGGCGGCACGGCCGGGAGGCGAAGCCGTCATGAAATTCCCGATCGCTCGGCCGATCGTCCGATGGGTCCCGGCAAGCTACTGCCGTCGCCACCATATATGGGCAAGCAATGGCCATATCTTTAGAATGCCGGCATGAAAAAAATCATTGTGGCCGGCCTCGCTTGCGTGCTACTGCCAGCATGCCAGACTTTCGATAAAACCCTGGACTCCGCCGATCGAGCCCTCGCGGTCGCGAAGACGCCGACGGCAAAAACCGTAACCGACATTGCCAAGTCCGACAATCGCGAGGCCGTCATTCGCGAAGGCCTCAGGCGCCGGGCGGATCTCTACGAACGCGATCCGCAGGTCGTGATCAGCGACCTGCGCGGTTTGCGGCGCGACTACGACAACCTGGTGTCGGTGCTCACCGGCAACGTCAATCGCCACTGGGGCAAGAAGGAAACCAGGCTGCCCAGCCGCACCAGTTACATCAAGTACACGCAGAACTACAAGAGCCGCGCCATTGTCGACTTCGATACCGGCACCATCACCGTGGAAACGGTCGACGACAAGGATCCGAGGAGCAGCCTCAAGAACGCGATCGTCACCACCTTGCTCACGCCGGACGATCCGCGGGCGGTCGATCTGTTCTCGGACAAGTCCGTCACGCTGAGCAGCGCCAAGGAGCCGTATCTGCTGGGACTGGTGCAGGACCAGCGCGGCAAGGCCATCGCGACGCCGGCGCAGGCAGAAAGTTTTGCGGATTACCTGCTGGAGAAGCAGGCGGTGACGCGAAAAGTCGACGTGCAGGAGGGCGCGAAGGATGCGCTCTATGTCACGGTCGCGATGGTGGCGAACTTCCAGAACAAGCAGGCCGAGAAATACCGCGACGTCGTAGCCAAGTACGCCGCGCAATACAAGGTGAGCCCGAGCCTCGTTTACGCGGTAATCCGTACCGAGAGCAATTTCAATCCGTTCGCCGTCAGTTCTGCGCCGGCCTACGGCATGATGCAACTGGTGCCGGCGAGCGGCGGGCGGGAGGCCTTTCGCGCCGCCAAGGGGCGCGACGAGACGCCGACCAAGGAGTATCTGTTCGATGCCGGCAACAACATCGAACTGGGAACGGCCTATCTCGGGGTCCTGTTTTCCAAACAGCTCGACTACGTGACCAATGCGACGTCGCGCGAGTACTGCGTGATTTCCGCCTACAACACCGGACCGTCCAATGTGCTCAAGGCGTTCTCCAAGGACAAGGTCGCGGCGGTCAACAGCATCAATGGCCTGGAACCCCCCGGCGTCTACGAGAAGTTGCGGACGAGCCTGCCCTATGAGGAGACCCGCCAATACCTGGTCAGGGTGGTCGGCTACCGCAAACAGTTCCTGAGTTTCGGCAAGTAGGACCGCCGGACCGGAATGGGGCGGCGCTTGCCTCCGGAGTTGACCTTGGCATATGGTGTGCGGCACGGGAAACCGGGAGGGAACGTCCCATCGCCTCATCGCGTACTGTCGAGCATCGCAAGGCGGCCAGCCGCGCCGGACTCAACTATGTGACCGACGGCGTATCCGGCATAACCCGGCGGCGTGCCGGCAAGGGCTGGATTTTCTTCAAACCCGGCGGCTCGCGGATCAGCGATCCCGTCGAGCGCCGCCGCATCAATGCCCTGGTCATTCCCCCTGCGTGGACCGACGTGTGGATCAGTCCGGATCCCAAGGGCCACATCCAGGCCACCGCGCGCGATGCCCGCGGCAGAAAGCAGTACCGCTACCATGCGCGCTATCGCGATGCGCGCGACCAATCGAAGTTTCGCCACATGCTCGATTTGAGCGAGGTGCTGCCCGCCATTCGAGGGCGGGCGGAGCGCGATTTGCGCGCGCCCGAACTGAGCCGCCGCCAGATCCTCGCAACCGTCGTGCAGTTACTGGACAAGACGCTGATCCGTGTCGGCAACGACGAGTACGCGCGCGAGAACCGATCCTATGGTCTGACCACATTGCGCATGCAACACGTCCAGATCGACGGCGCGAAACTGAGTTTCAGTTTTCGGGGGAAAAGCGGCGTACAGCATGCGATTTCCGTGACGGACCGGCGCGTCGCCCGCATCGTGCAACGCTGCCAGGATTTGCCCGGGCAGGAATTGTTCCAGTACCTCAACAATGCGGGCAAACGCGAAACAGTCACGTCGGACGATGTGAACGCCTATCTTCGCGAGATCTGCGGGCGCAACATCACGGCAAAGGATTTCCGCACCTGGGGCGGCACGATGCTGGCCGGCGTGGAACTGCGCGAGATGGGCGCCGCATCCACGCAAATCGAAGCAAAGCGCAACATCATCCGCGCGATCGATGCCGTTGCCGAGCGTCTTGGCAATACACGATCGGTTTGCCGAAAGTACTACGTTCATCCCGCACTGGTGCACGCCTACCTGCAAGGCCTTGTTCCCGGGCCGTCGGCAAATGTTTCGCCCCGGCGCAATCGCCGCCACAGCCCGCTGCCGGCATTGCGCCGCGACGAAGTGGCGATCCTGCAGTTTCTGCAGGAAGTCTTGTGACCACTCTGCGCTTGCCCGTGTCCGCGTGTCGTTGAGTCGCGACAAACGGAATGCAAACGCCCATGGATTTGTCATTGAAATGAAACAGTTGATGTCTACGGCGCAATCCTTGCATCGGCATGCGGAATTTCATGCCACGGGAACATCTCCATGAGCCAGGACGTCGGCAATTCCGAATTAACCCCCGCCGATATTCCATCGTTCAAGGAAACCTGGGCGCGCATCGAACCTTTTGCGCTGACCTTCGATGGATTCAAGTATTGGGGGTCTGTCGAGAAATGCGCCGAGGTCGCGCAATCGAAACGGCCGGGCTCGCTGACCGAACTCAGGACCTGCCTGTTCTACGAGGCGCGGCGGTGGAAACAGGCCGGCAAGGCACCGGATGCCGCATCGATGAAATTCATCCGTGCATTGGTCTATGCGATCAGGGAGAAAGTCGACAGCGGGGATACGAGATAGAGAAAGGAGAAAGGGCAAAGGCGAAAGGTGAAGAATGAAGCCCCACCAGTCACCGCACCTGGTTCGATGTTCGGCTTTCGCGTTGCGGTCGTGTAGTTAATTCACAAAGGAGGAGAGGATGAAGACAGAACTGATGTCGATGGTGTGGGTGACGGTGTTGACTGCGGTGATCTGGATTCCCTACATCCTGGACCGAATCATGACATGGGGATTGATGGATACGGTTGGCTATCCCGCAAACCCAAAACCCCAATCGGCCTGGGCGGTGCGGATGATCAATGCGCACGAGAATGCAGTGGAGAACCTCGTGATATTCGCCTCGCTGGTGCTTGCCGCACATGCCCTGGGGGTCAGCAACAATGCCACGGTAACGGCTTGCTGCGTGTACTTCTGGGCAAGAGTGGTGCACCTCGCCGCCTACACGCTACGCATCCCATGGGTGCGCACGCTGGCTTTCGTGGCGGGGTTCGGATCCCAGATGACACTCGCCTGGCAGATTCTTGCGAAGTAGCCCGATGGAAAGCCCCGGAACTAATGGCTGCGGTGGAGCGCAGCCTGGGACTGCTTCTGTCGTTGTGACTCGCGGAACCAGTTCGCTACCGATTGGGGCTGGCATGACCTAAGGGCCATGCCAGATCCAACCCCCGTTTCCCGTGCTTAATCGCTACTTACCGTGCAGGCGTGCCGTCGCGCTTTCGCCGGATTGGCCCTCAGTCCGTCATGAGTTGAAAATCCACCCGTCCGCCCGCAAGTAGGGAGACTGTTGTCAGTCCCCTTTTTCCGGAGAACACGATGCGTTACATAGGCAAGAAAGTCGCCGGCGTACCGTCCACGGACGGTGCCGGCGTTAAACTCAAGCGCGTGATCGGCAGTCCCGCCCTCGATATGATCGATCCTTTCCTGATGCTCGACGAATTCGGGTCCGACGACCCGGAGTCCTGGATCGCGGGTTTCCCGGAGCATCCGCATCGCGGTTTTGAAACCGTCACGATCATGCTTGACGGCCGCGTAAGGCACGCGGATTCAGTGGGTAACCACGGTGTGATCGAGGCCGGCGACGTCCAATGGATGACGGCTGGCAGCGGCATCATCCATTCCGAAATGCCCGAGCGCGCGGAGGGCAGGTTGCGCGGTTTCCAGCTCTGGGTGAACCTGCCCGGCAAGCTGAAAATGACAGCGCCGCGCTATCAGGATGTGCGCTCTGCGCGCATCGCATCGGCGTCGCGCAACGGGACGACGGCGCGGGTGATTGCTGGCGAAGGCTTTGGCGTAGAGGGAGCGGCCGACACACTCATGCCGGTGCGCCTGCTCGACGTGGCAATCGATGCGAATGCGGCGTTCGAGATCGACGTGCCGGACGAACATGCCTGCTTCGTGTATGTCTATGAAGGCGACGTGCGCGGAACCGATCGCAACGGCAAGCCCGTCGACATTGCCAGCGGATCTCTTGCCGTGCTGGTGGGCACCGACGGCGTCAGGCTGGAAGCGGGCGAGTCGGGTGCGAAGCTGCTGTTCGCCGACGGCAAACCGATCCGCGAACCGATCGCGCGCTATGGCCCGTTCGTCATGAATACGCGTGAAGAGGTGGAGAAGGCGTTCGAGGACTATTCTCGCGGCGAACTCGTCGGCGCGTAAACAACGGGGATGAATGAACCGGGGGAGGAAAAATGAAAATGCTGCATTCGTTCTTGCTGCTGTCTGCGTTGTTTGCGGCCATGCCGGCGGCGGCGGACTCGGATGAGGAACGGGTGGCGGCTGCGAAGCGTTACCTCGAAGTCGCGCAGATGAGCAAGATCACGGACGACACGGTGAACGAGCTGGCAAAGGGGATTCCGGCCGAACAGCGCGATAAATTCCTGGACTTCATGCACAACGCCGTGCGTCCGGAAGTGCTCGAGCAAGCGGCGATGGCGAGCATGGTCAAGGTCTTTACCGCGGACGAACTGAACGCGCTGGCGGACTTCTTCGGTTCGTCTGTCGGCAGGTCGGCGATGGGCAAGTTCGGCCTGTACATGGCGGATGTCATGCCGGTGATCCAGCAGGAGATGTTTCGCGCTCTGCAGGTGCTGCCCCGGCAGTAGAGGATGCGTGAAAAAAAAGGGCGGGGAAGAATCCCCGCCCTTTTGTTTTGCAGCAGCAGCTGGTTCAGTACGCGGCAACCGGGTTGCCGGGCGAACCGGTGGCGCCGACCAGCTTCAGCGGCGCCCACGAGAACAGGAACTCATAGGCCTTGTCGGCCGACAGTTCGTCGAGATCCAGGTTCTCGAAATTGTAAATGCCGCGGCGTGCGATCAGGTTCATGGCAATAGGCGAAAGACGCCGGCGCACCGGTCTTGGCGAATTCGTAAGGCTCGAGACCCCACGTGTCGGAGCCGATCATCGAGATCTTCTTCGCCGCAAGATATTCGCAGACTTCCGGCGCTACGCCGGGCTCGCCTGAACCGAATTCGGCGTTGTCCTTGGCCAGCTGCTCGTCGCTTTTCGCCTTCTCTCCTGCCGGACGACCGAGGTGATTGGTCTTCCAGAGCGCATTCCAGCCGGTGCGGAACAGCACCACGTCGCCCTGCGAAGCGTCCTTGATGCCTTGCTTCTGCAGCGCCTCCTTGAAGTCCGCCAGCGTGATCGCATAGCCCTTTTCCATCGTCTTGACGCCCTTCAGCGCCGCGATGTCGATCAGAATGCCGCGCGTGAAAAAACCGCCGGCGTTTTCCGTGCCGACCTTGTTCATTCCGCGTGCCGTCTGAACATCCTGCAACCGGTTTTTGTTGTAGAAGTAGTCGCCGTCCTTCCAGCCTGACACGCCTTCGACACGCATCATCGGATGGGCGAGGCCATCCCATTGTGTGCCGACCTGGCCGATTTCGACGGTAACCAGTTCGTCCATGAACGTCATGGAATACTGGTCGCCAGGCCAGTTGAGCGGCCATGGGTCGGTGAGCCCGGAATGCTCAGTGCGAACGTGCGTCCCGGCACCAGCGGCATGTGATTGCTGTACGGATGGCCGAGCAAGGCCAACTTGCCCTTTTTGACCAGTTTGGCCGCATCGATGCGCTTTTGCGCAGTGATGTAGTTGGTGCCGCTGGCCTGGTCGTCCGGACCGAATTCGCTCGGCCACCAGGGTTCGTCCACCGGGTTGTTGCCGGCGAAGACGCTGCCCGACAGGAACAGGCTCGCAACCGCAGAGGCGGTCAGGAATTTCATTCCGTAACGCATATTTCTTCTCCCCCAGATTATGGTTTTGTATGGACCCGGGACTGTCGTCCACAGTCGATTTACACATTGCGCGCAAGTCATTGTCAAAAATGCACTTACTGACGAGATGACAAGCGATTGCTGCATCGCAATCGAGGTGGGAAAAGTGTTTCAAAATGTTATCTAATGACATATAAATCTATTCGCAGACGGGCGCGGATATGCAAGAATCTGCGCAATTTTTTCGTCCGGGAAGCCGCCAAATGAAAACACTGTCCACCGCCGTTGTTCTCGCCGCGCTTTGCTGCACTGCCATCACCGTATATGCAGAGGGGCCGGACGAACTCTGGGAAGTCACCATGAAAATGGAGATGCCCGGCATGCCGGCCATGCCGGCGCAAACCTCCCAAGTCTGCAAGATCAAGGGTGATCGCGATCCCTCTAAAACGGCAGACAGGGGCAGCGATTGCAAAGTCGTCGATTCCAAGCAGTCCGGTAACAGGAGCACCTGGAAAGCGGTTTGTACGAAGCCGGACGCCATGACCATGCTGGGCGATGTCACCTACGGCGGCGACCGTTATCAGGGCACGATCAAGGTAACCGGAAGCGACATGGATATGACGCAGAACATATCCGGCAAGAAAATCGGCAATTGCACTTACGAAGCTCCCGGTAAAAAAGTCGAGCAGATTCAGGCGCAGAGTCAAGCGATGATCGACAAGGAATGCGACAAGCAGATCGAAGATCTGCAGCCGGCGATGATCGTGGGCGCTGCCGGCATTCCTCCCGAGTCCATGATATGCAAGCATCGCAAGGCGGATTTCTGCAGCCACGCGGCAAAGGTTGCAAAGCAGATGCGCGACCCCGCGGCTTTTGCCGACGGCAATCGCAAGTATCCGCATTGGCGCGATGCAATGCAGGGCTGCGGTACCGATCCTGCCACCGTGAGCGGCCCGGTGTGCAAGTC
>WNFM01011534.1_pt1 | contig 19075 bp, 14 predicted proteins | sample 5400271 | NCBI WGS metagenome assembly WNFM01 (sample SAMN13153352, study PRJNA577476) | soil metagenome | isolation source: 60 cm saprolite on Douglas fir-dominated hillslope | place: USA:California | collected 2013-09-17 | reverse complement strand
GTGTCGGCGGTCGGAACTTCGTCCCATCATTGACGAACACGAATGTTTGGTCCTGCGTCTGCAGGTGAATATGAATGATCATATCTGGTTTCTTATCCCCGGTCACATCACGGAATTCCAGCGTAACCGGCGTCAGATCCCCTCCTTGCCCGAGTATGTAGTAAGGAACAACATAGCTTTGAGCACCAGAGGGATTGCCAGCCGGAAATTCAACGACAATCGCCTGGCGGTTGAGGTTTACCGCGATAAAATGACTGGGATGCGCGAGACTATCACCACCATGACCGACGACTGCATTGATTTGAAATGTTCTTGGATTGCCATAGCGTAAATCATCGTAACGCGCCATGCCCCAAGACAGTATAAAAGTACCGGCCTCCCATAAAATAAGCATGGCAATCATACCGATACCAACAGGAAGTAGCCAGTGTACTTTACCGCGTGGTCTGGTTGGTGCCGGAGCTTTTTGCCCACCAGTGTTACGCGGTGTTTGTACTTGCGTTACTTTTGGTGAAGGTAAAGATGTCCCTAATGGGGATGGCTGGATTTGCGCTCCTGTACGGCGTTGAGGGATTGGTGATTTTTGTGGAGTCGTAGTGCGAAGTGCAGGTGCCAGATTTGTTCTACGAATAGATGTTGTACTGGAACGCAGGGAGCCTGCGTTCATATCATCATCAAGTAAAAAATCATCTTCTGTTACCCGCGTTTCCCGTTCAGGCGCCTCGGTTAGCTGTAGAGGGTTGGGATCGCCCGTTTTTCTTGAACTCGTCCGCTTCTGATTCCGGGCTGATCCTTCACTTTGCGTCATGCATGTTCCCTTTCACTCACCGTACTTTTTCGTTTGTCTAAACCCGACGCCCTTATTATAATACGAAACGCAGAAGAGGCGCCACGGATCGTTCCGTGACATTCAAAGTTGTTACATTATCTCTTTTTGCCGCCTGCGGCGGAGAAAAAAAGGAGGAGAAGCGAGGACACCTCGCGCTCCGGCAAAGGGCTGACGCCCTCTGCACTTCCTCTCTTCCCGACAATGCCATAGCCCTTCCATGACATTATGATAGATAACCGCTTATATGTCAAGGCATGTTAATTTGTCAACTTATATTTCAAAACGTTTCTTGGTATTTTTAATGTGAAATGGGGTTTTTCGGCGCAGCCACAAACCTTCCATGCCTATAAATAGTCTACGGCTCCCGGCTCAACTCTCTCGGCGCTTCTCCAGCCACTTCTTAATACTGGCTTCCTTTCCCTGCTGACCTGGCTCGTAGTAATGGCGTCCCTTTAAGCTCTCAGGTAGGTACTCCTGGAGTTGCACAGATGGGGGACGCTCTGGATCTTCGATCTGCATGTCTTTATAATATTCGTGGGCATACTTATAGTCTTTGCCGTAATCGAGATCTTTCATCAACTGAGTGGGTGCGTTGCGAATCTGTAAAGGAACAGGATCGTTGCGTGTCTTCTGTACATCTTCTTGCACACGACTATATGCGGCATATAAAGCATTGCTTTTGGGTGCAGTGGCCAGATGTACAACAGCCTGGGCCAAGGCCAGGTTTGCCTCTGGCAAACCTACAAAGTGGACCGCCTGCTGCGCGGCGACACAGACCAGCAGAGCCTGCGGATCAGCCATACCCACATCCTCAGAGGCGAAGCGAATCAGGCGGCGCACAATGTAGAGGGGATCTTCGCCAGCTTCAATCATTCGCCCCAACCAGTACAGACTTGCGTCCGGGTCAGACCCTCTCAGCGCTTTGTGCAGCGCTGAGATCGTATCATAATGCTGGTCACCGCCCTTGTCATAGAGCAAAGCACGATGCTGCATGACCTCCTCGATCAGAGGCACAGTAATATGCGCTGATCTGTCTGCTTTGGCAGTGCCTTCCATACTGTGGGCAGCGAGTTCCAACACATTCAGAGCTGCACGGGCATCACCATTAGCAAAGATAGCTACCTGTTGGAGTGCCTCCTCACCTATGGTGATACCTGTCTGACCCAGTCCGCGCTCTTTATCGGCCAGGGCACGCTCGAGGAGAGCGATGATCTGCTCTTCCGTGAGGCTTTTCAGCGTGAAAACACGCGAGCGGGACAGGAGCGCGCTATTTACCTCGAAGCTGGGATTCTCGGTTGTTGCACCGATGAGGGTTACGACTCCTCGTTCAACGTGTGGCAGAACGGCATCCTGCTGCGCCTTATTAAAGCGGTGAATCTCATCGATGAATAGAATAGTGCGCTGCCGGGTAAACTGCCGCAACTTCTGTGCCTCGTCCACTACCCTGCGCAGATCAGCCACACCCGCCGAGACCGCGCTGAGGGTCACAAACCGGGCATGCGTCTGGCGCGCAATGACTTCTGCTAACGTTGTCTTGCCACTGCCAGGCGGTCCCCACAGGATCATCGACGTGATGTTATCCTTCTCAATGGTGCGACGTAGCAAACGTTCCGGGCCTAACAGGTGCTCCTGGCCAACGATCTCATCAAGCGTGTGCGGGCGCATACGCGCAGCCAGCGGTTCTCCTGGCGTCACACTATTCTTTGCTGACGTTGGCGCGGGCTGTCCGGTCTTTTTCTGCGGAACAGGCACATCATCCGATCCAAAAAGTGATGATTGATTCGACATAAAACAGCTCTTTTATCTCATAAGACACATCAGATACATAGGATATCATCTCTTGTGATAGATAGCCAATATTACGTGCGCTTAGATAATTCATGAAAATCCTTTTTGAAGCAGGTAAGCAATAAGAAACGTGACTATTCACGTCTCCTCGCCACCTTTCGGTGGCTCTCTTCATTATATAGTGTGAGGTAGGTTGTGCAGCCTGTGGCTGCACAACCTACCTCACACTATATAATACGTACAAAGCGCTGCAGGTGGCCCAAACTGACAGAGTGGTATTAGCTATATAGCTTGAGCTGGAATAAATGCTATGCTGCATTTTGTAATATCGATGGAACAGATTTATTGTTCATGTCTGATACACAAACATAAAACGTTTGGTGTGAATTAAAAAATCTTACCTGGCTTGCAAAGCTACTTCATAGGTTTGGAACAGGCAAGAAAATCTCGATTTTGGTGAAATGACGCCACTATTTAAGCTCGATGATCTAATTCACACCAAACGTATAAAGATGAAGGGGATTATATGTCTGATCTCGTGCAACCTAAAAATGCTCATGTCGAGCAGCGTTTACGCTCTGATTATATTGTCTGGTTCAATAGCGTACGCCCGGATGGGCGTCCCCACAGTGTGCCCGTCTGGTTCCTGTGGGATGGTTCTACTTTTCTTATATTCAGCATACCTAATAACCAGAAGATTCGCAACTTGCAACACAATCCACATGTCGTGGTGACATTGGACGACACCAAGCATGGAGACGATGTCACAGTAGTCGAGGGGAAGGCAGAGTTGCTGAACGATGCAAATTTGAGCACCACTCTGTCCGCTTATGCTGAAAAATACGCGCCTCTCTTGAAGGAGATGGGCTGGACGCCAGAATCGATGGCAGCGGATTATTCGCAGGCTATTCGTGTAACGCCAACCAAATTTCTGGGCTTCTAAAGCGTACTTACCGGGTCGATATCTATCTCCCAGTTAGGAGCGTCAATAACACGCAGGAGCGGGTGTAGATCAGGTCCGCGCGCAATCATTTGCCAGCGGTACTTGTTACGCACGCGCTCCATCAAAGCGGGTGCTGGGCCAACCACGTCAGTTTGCGCCAAACCCAGGCGATCGATCCACTGATCCAGGTGTTCATGCAGGAGGAGCGCCTCGTTCTGGGCGCGGCGGCGATTTTCATGGCTATAGGTAAACTTGACGAACTGGCGAAAGGGTGGATAGCCATAGCGGCGCCGCGCCTCGATCTCGGCGGCATAAAACTCATGATAATCGTGACGTGAAGCGGCATCGATGCAAAAGTGCTGCGGGTTAAATGTTTGAATAATCACATGCCCGGCCTCCTCACCGCGCCCGGCTCGACCTGCAACCTGGGTGAGCAGGGTAAATGCACGTTCGGATGCGGCGAAATCAGGCAAGTTGAGAGCAATATCCGCTGAAACAACTCCTACCAGGGTCACCCCGGGCAGATCAAGTCCCTTGGCAATCATCTGTGTTCCCACCATGATATCGGCCTCGCGATTGGCGAAGCGATCCAGCAGGGCCTGGTGAGCACGATGATTGCTGGCGGTGTCGCGGTCCCAGCGGAGCAAACGGGCGGTAGGGAAACTGCGGCCAATGGTTGCCATGACCTTCTCTGTTCCCAGGCCAAAATAGCGTATACCTGGGCTACCACACTGGGGACAGACATGCAATATCTTGCCCTGGCGATTACAGTAGTGGCACAGGAGAATGCGCTCAGTCGAATGATATGTTAAGGGTATATCGCACTGGTCGCACATGGCTACAAAGCCACAATCGCGGCAGAGAACGCAACTGGCTGCTCCGCGCCGGTTAAGAAAAAGAATAGCCTGTTGGCCCATGCGTAAAACGCGCTCAAGCTCACTTTGCAAACGCCGACTGATAATGCTGGTGTTGCCAGCGTGTAGTTCACTGCGTAAATCAATTACCTCAACAGGAGGTAAGGATGCTCCAATGCGTCCTGGCAACTCGATCAGGGTATAGGCCTTTTGCTGGGCGCGGTAGAAGCTTTCTATAGCAGGGGTGGCACTGCCCAGGACAACGGGAATGCGCAGGATGCGCCCCAGAGCCAGGGCTGCTTCACGGGCATGATAGGTAGGTTTAAGTTCACTCTGCTTATAGGCCGGTTCATGCTCTTCATCAAGGATGATTATACCCAGGTCCGGCAGCGGTGCGAAGAGAGCCGAGCGCGACCCAATCACCACATCGACCTGGCCAGAGCGAATCCTGCGCCACTCATCATAGCGCTCACCCTGGAAAAGGTCGCCATGAATAATCGCCACTTTGCCCGGAAAACGTCCTGCGAAACGCTGGATAGCCTGGGTGGTAAGCACAATTTCCGGTACCAGTACAATGCCGCGCTTGCCCTGAGCGATAATAGCCGCCAATGCCTGAAGATAAACTTCCGTCTTGCCACTGCCGGTTACACCATGGAGCAGAATAGGTTGAGGAGTAGTATTATGCGCAGGTGAAGCTTCCCAGTGGGGTGTGGGTTGACCGGGAGTGGAATACAGTCGTTTATGCTGTGCACGCCCATGGTGGTTACGCTGTGAAGATGCATGCATATGCAAGGCCGCCCCTACAATCTGGTCCAGGGCATATTTTTGATCAGGTGTAAGCGCCAAGGGGGCGCTTGGAGCAATCGTTTGTCCTTGCAGCGGGCTGCGCTGTACCTCAACCTCTTCGATGCTGATGATCTGTTCATCTACCAGGGATTGCAACTGCTTAGGCGTTAGTTTAGTGGCCTGACAGAGCTTTGTTGGTACCCAGTACGAGGCAAAGTTCTTTTCACCTGTACCGTGAAGAAGCAGTTCAATAGCTGCCAACTGTCTCTGCGCAAGCTGGCCTGCCTGGTCCTGGGGCGTAAGCGTTAGGGTCTCAGCAGACCCGGGCACGGCCCATGGGCTGGGCAGGTCTTTTTTGGGGCGACGCCGTACATTATCAGGGGCCATAGGAACAACTACAGAAGCGGGAGAGCTTTGCGGCAACATTGCCTCTGTACGCTGGCGCCAGGCCGCCAACACCTCTCGTTGTGCTGTGAGACGCACGACACGCTTGATACGTTTTTTGACAAGCGGGGCAGCCAGTTGCGGATTTCGTTCAACCAGGCCGCTAGCCAGGGCTTCCTTTACTATTTCTTTGGCACGTGTCAACCCCAGCATTTTCTTGAGTTGTTCAATATCTAAAGCCCCCTCAGCCAGCAGAAGGCCCTGCAGCGCTTGCAGGCGCAGCGATACTGGCTGCTGCACTGCTATGTCCTCGCCTTCTTCGCTCTTCACCATTTGCAGGACGATGCGCGAGCGCTGCACCAGGCCTGGTGGCAGCATCATCATGGCAATATGCGCCAGCGGTGTAACATAGTATTCAGACATCCACTCGGCCAAGGCGTGCTGATGAGGCAGGAGAGCTGGCTCAGGATCAAGGATAGCAGAGATGGGGCGGAGAGCGTAATCGACATCCATAGTCGTGACATCCGTGGGCATATGCCAGATGACGCCTTCCACAAGGCGCTCACCATAGGGGATAGCGACCAGTTGGCCTGGGCGGAGCTTGTCGGCAAGTTCGACTGGAACAGTGTATGTGAGCAGCGGTTGTTCACTGTTCCAACTGGCAGCGGAGGTTAGTACATCTGCGAGCACGTTAGCGCCTCTCAAATTCATGTTCTAAGGCTGACAGGCTAAAATGAATCATCGTTGGGCGACCATGACAGCAGCTAAAAGGGGCGTTGGTCTGCTCCAATTGTTCAATCATTTCGCGCATTTCGCTCACCGTCAGGAAGTAGTTGGCCTTAATAGCGGCTTTGCAGGCGACGTTCGCCAGGGCATGCTCTTCCCAGGTCTCACTATGGCCTCTCTGCTCTGGTACAGTCAAATCCACCAGCAGTTCATGTAGCGAGCGAGCATTCATCTGCTTAATCAGCACCTGCGGCACGGCTTTGATGTGCAGCAGATTGTCTTCAAGAATGTCGAGGCTAAATCCAATCTGTTCTAGCTGCGGGCGGCGCTCTTCTAGAGCCTCCAACTCTTGCGGGGCCAGTTGCAATTGCATGGGGGTCAAAAGCATTTGCGAGAGGGGTGCGCGGGCCTTTAAGGCGGCTACCATGCGTTCTAACAAAATCCGTTCGTGCGCGGCATGCTGATCAATCAGATACATGCCCTCTTTGCCCTCGGTCACGATATAGCTCTGGGAAAGCTGACCGACCACACGCAAAGTGGGAAGTCGGCGTGACTGAGACATAAAAGACTGCTGCTGCGCGGCGGCCGAGGGCACGCTCACAAGTGGTAGATCGCCCTGGGTTGAAGTAGATGCGTTAGCTGGCATATGAGCTTCGGCGCTGTTGACTTCCTCTCTCTCTTCAGGCTGAAGCGTAGTATCACTTGCCTGTGACTGCGAGAGGGGCGCAGGTGTAGTGGGTGTAGTGGGTGTAGCGGGTGTTGTAAGCTTATTCTTCCCGCCAGGCTCGCTTCTGGGCACATGGCTCTGCCATAATCTCGCTAACAATGGAGGTTTTGAACCTGTTTCCTCTTCAGTCACTGTGAGCCATGGATTATCTTGTGGATAGCTGGCAGAATCACGTGGCATGGCATTGCCAGGGAACTCAGGATCGTTAGCGAAATCAGCGTCGTCAGCAGGTTCAATGAACTGCGTCTCTATGTCCACGGCCAGGGGAGGATGACGGCTGGTGTCCTCTTGCTCTTTGCTACCCGTAGAAGAGGTCCTGCTGGCATTGCTCCACGTAGGCATCTCGGCCTCATGCAGTAGTGCCTGACGTACCGCGCGCAACACGGCAGCATAAACGCGCCGTTCTTTTAAGAAGCGGATCTCTGTCTTAGCCGGGTGTACGTTGACATCAAGCAAGGTTGGATCAAGGTTGATATTGATAACCGCAATGGGGTGTCGTCCACTGAGTAACAGCGAGTGATAGGCCTCTTCTACAGCGGCTGTCAGCATCCTGCTCAGGACCCAGCGCCGGTTCACGAAGAATGAGATATGCTGGCGTGTGCTCTTGTAACAGGCGGGCTGGCTGGTATAGCCACTTACCACAGGGCGTTCAGGATCATCATCCCGGCCATCGAGACTACTGATGGCAACCATCTGTTCGGCGATTTGTAGGCCATAAATTTCTATTAAGACGCTGGAGAGTTGACCATCACCCGGCGTGGCAAAAATTTGTCGCCCTTCGCTAAAGACGCTGAAGCGAATTTCAGGATACGCCAGGGTGTATTGTTCTAGCATATGATGGCAGTGACTGATCTCCGTATGGCGACTCTTCAGGAATTTCAGGCGGGCGGGTACTGCGCTGAAGAGATTACGCACAGTTAACGTGGTTCCCTCTGGCGAAGCTGCTGCACTCACATCTGAGATGTGTCCGTTGGCCGCGCTGACCTGCGCGCCCTGGGTCGCTTCCCGGTGGTGGCTGAGCAGGTTCACCTCTGCGACGGCGGCAATACTTGCCAGCGCCTCGCCACGAAAGCCTAATGAGCGAATGTGTTCCAGGTCGTCTATCTGTGTGACCTTACTGGTAGCATGTCGGGCGAGGGCCAGCTGCAATTCATCACTGGGGATGCCTGATCCGTTGTCAGTGACGCGAATAAGCTGAAGCCCGCCATTCATCAGGTCCACGCGAATCTGGGAGGCTCCTGCATCAATGCTATTCTCGATGAGTTCCTTCACAACAGATGCTGGCCGCTCAACAACTTCTCCTGCAGCAATTTTTGCTGCGACATCGGGCGCAAGCTGGCGTATTGGCATAGGACTAGTTCTCCAAAAAGGGTTTTACATCTATTAAGAACGAGTGTTCAGAGAAGATTATAACATATATGAGAGAGCATTTCCTCACGACAAAAAGAGGGGAAGCGGAGTTTCAGGCCACTCCCCATGACGCTTTCATGACGCTTCCTCCTTATAGTAGGACCAGAGAGGATACAAACAAGCGATTGCTGCTCAACGTCTTTCCTCGTTATAACTCATCAATACATTTCATTCCTACAAACAAGTTGACAATACCCCCAGGAGTACTAGGCCAATGACTTGTAAAAGGCGCAGATGTAACAAAGCATGACCAGTGGGCACTATCTCTCTGAACCCGCTTGCGGGAGGTCTGGTGGAGAAGTAGTGAATGGCTAATAGCTTTCGCGTGTCCTACACTCGCAATGGCATTGCCTGGGTAACCGCCGATCTCTTAACGCAAAGCAGATCACGTAGGCATCATTCCCACCGCCAACCACCAGGCACGTTGACATTTGTTTAGGATGTTCGGTCTGCTCGTCATGTGAAACCTTGATGAGGGATGAGCAAAAAAAAACCGAACAGGAAAAGGAGTTGTTGTTTTGTATAAGTCACAACCACATGAAGACCAACTGGGAGATCCGGAGAATCTTCCAGGGGCAGAGACGCAACCTGACGAGACGGGAAGTGCTAACTCGTTTGCCAGGTGGGCTGCCGCATCGGGCAGACCCTCCAGCAAGCCATCAAAGGCCAGTGCTCAACCCGTACGGCAGAGTCGAAGAAAACTTATCTCGCTGATTGCTATAGGTGCCGTGGCGATCGCTACAGGGGCAACTGGGGTCGGAATCTCCCACGCCGAGGACATTGACGGTTGGGTCCGCAGGATGAGTGGCGAGAATGGCCAAGTCGCAGTCAAGAGGCACAAGAGCGACGGCAACGAGAGCGACGGCAACGAGAGTGACGACAAGCATAAGAACAAGCCGCCGACACAGCAGCCACCAAAGCCGACACAGCAGCCAACGCAACCGACGCAGCCGCCAGTGTCGACAGGAACGGTGATTGGATCTGCCAACATGGCTCCGAACAGCAGCATGGCTTTCAAAAATCCAGCCAATGGTCAGCAGGCTATCCTGGTCCGCATGGCCAATGGCAAATTCGTAGCGTCCACATCAGCCTGTACTCACCAGGGGGTGACGGTCGGTTGGGACCCGGCCACCCAGACCCTCCTCTGTCCGGCGCATGGAGCGACTTTTAACCCGGCCACTGGTTTCAGTGCCACCTTACCGGCAAAGGCTCCTCTGACGGCTATCTCTGTTCACGTTAGTGGCGCCAATGTTGTGACACCCTAGCCACTTCCTTCCGTGTGGGATGCGCTCTCGTGCAATCGAGAGCGCGTCCTCATAGATACAACGCAATCTGAGCGCTGAGGCGCTCAGCGGAAAGTAAGGAGAGGTGCACGAATGGAGAGGACCACCAACTCATCAAGACATGACCGTCACCGCTCTGCCTCCTGCTCACCCGACGATTGCCAACAAAGGCGCGGCCTGACGGTTGAACTTTTGTTGGGCGGCATTCTCATTCCTGGCATCATTGAGTACAACGCCAGAGATGACCGGGTGACGTTTACTATAATGAGCAAGAATATGCCGCGACCGATTCGTGGCAAGTCTTGATCTTAAAACAGGAGGCGATGTTCCTGTCCAGGCTCGGAGCCGGACACCATCAAGTCGAGTATGAGGCTTGTTGTTTATCTCGTCTCCTGTATTCTATCTGAGGGAGATTCGCGTCAAGTGAGTCGAACCGAATCTGAAAAATTTACAAGAAAGGCATATACTCCATGGCACAGCAGAGTACAATGAGAGAGGAAGAAGAACAGGCGGCTGGAGCAGAGGAAAGCGCGCCGCGAATGATAGGCCTGGAAGCGGGCATACCCCTATGTGAAACGCCTTTCCGCCCATTAACGCGCCTCGAGCTGCGAAACCTGTGGACCAAGGAATTTGGCGAGCAGGACTTCGCGCTGCAAATGTGGACGCGCCTGGTAGAACTGCAGGGCCTGGAAATCGAGATGATGCTCCAGATGCACGGTCTGCTCATATTCGGCGTGATGGTCAGCACACAGAGCTATACCCAGTTTTACGTCGACCTGAATGAAAAACTGTATCGCGAGAGCGAGCCGGAAACGGCGGATGCGCTGCACGAATACCACCTCGCGCTCTTGTTGCCACAGGATCAGCCAGAGATCGGACCGGATGGGCTGCCGGTCCTCTTGCACTATATCCATATGCGCGACGTGATGATCATGAGCGCGGGACACAGCATAAAGGTTCCTTTCTGGCGCGGCAAAATTAGCGAGGTGGATGCGTTCGTGATGGGTGCGACAGCTTCGGAGCAAATGAGATAATTCAATATCTCATTTACACCAGATAGAGCGTGAGGAGGTCGGTGGAGAGGACCAGTCCGACGGTGCCCCAGTACTGCTTTCCCCAGCGCGTTGCGAGAACACGCGGCTCTGGTCGGCATTCCGACCAGAGCCGCGACGCGTTTGGGAAGGGGAAGGGTTCGCTTCGCTTTTCGTCGGGCTGCCCGTCGGGTCTGGACTCCATGGTACCGCGCTTTCTTTTCGTTCAGCAGGATCTCGCCGTTCTGGTCACCCATCTTGTCGGTATTCCCACCCCAAAGGAGCATCAGGAAGAAGACAACGATGTTGTAAAAGAGGGCGACCTGTTTATGTACGACGCCGTTCTGGACGGCGAGTGGCAACAGAGCGCTAGAGACGATAAATATCCCTAATGCGATGGTCATGCAAATGATATCAGTGATGCGCGAATCGGCGATGGGAATGTCACATGCGATCCTTGGTGGGCGCCGTGTACCCGTTTCCGCTTCTTCCCCGCTGGCCGCCTCTCAATGGGCGAAGGCTTTGGAGTATGAGGTGGTTTGATCTGTCGCCGTGACCGGAAACAGCCAGGTCATGAGTCCCAGGCACGCTCCCTGCTCAGTGAGGATCTTGAAGGACCCGTGAGCGTCACATTTGATGTAGGTACCGCTTCCCGCCGGGCGGTCCGGATTGCCGCTGAAGATCGTGAATGTCATGTTGCAGGGCATGTGTTGCTGAAGAACAGGACGCATCTCCTGGGCGGTAAATGCCAGATCCCTCATGCTCAGAGGGAAATCAAGAGAATAGCGCTGTTCGCGTCTCCCAAATGTGGCAAGCATGTTCTTGCGGAACGCGAACGGGAGACACAGCCAGAGCCGTCGTAGCATTGTCAAGACCTGACTGTTCACCAGGGCTATCCGCGCTTGCTTCAAAAACCATCGAACGAACGCGTTGTTGAAAAAATGTGTCTGTTCCATAACAGTTGTCCTTTTTTCCCTTGACTTTCGTTTTCATCATCATTGAGGAGAATCCCACAGACCCACCTCACCAGGACGATCCTCCTCCTCTTCCTCGATGGGAGCCGTGGTCACAGGCGGGAAGATCACCAGATCATCGGAGCATTCCCCTGAAACGAGATGCTTCATACAACGCTCCATGGCCGCGATCACGAGATCGATAGGTCCTCTAGTCCTTTGAGGGGGCAAACCTGATGGCAGACGCCTGTACAAGGCGCTGCACTACAAAACTACATGAGTTACCCATTGCTTCTAGCTATTGATGCAACACCAGCATTTTCCACAGCTCAAAGAGACTGTGATACCCGATGATAGCAGTGGCTGCACATGCTAGAGGAATGTGAATATAGCGCCAGACAGAAATGATCATTTGGGCAAGCTGCTGACGGCGCAGTGAGCGGGCGAGCATGGCGTGCTCGGCGAGCACTGCGCCAGCGCGGTTGAAATCTTTTGCTTCGCGAGGCGGCAGCCTGGATAGAGCGACATTATCTGGTGGTTGAGCCCAAATTGAGGCCAAAATCGTGCGCAAATTTCGCTGCTTCCACCAGTACTGCAGTGTGAACACTAGTCCCTTGCCGCGTAAGAGTCGTTGTTCGCAGAACTGCTTGAATGGGTCCGATTTGCCCGCGCTCAGTCGTTCGATCGTTAAGGATAGATCAAACAAGCGTTCCGCCACCGAGCGCGTGATCCCAACGCCATTGCGGTCAGCTTCGGCAGCGATTACTCGCGCCTGCCAGAGATCGAGCAAACGGCCTATGATTCCCGTGAGAACAAGCGCGAGCAAAGCGTAGAGGGCTGTTGTGCCGTAGGCAGCTTCGGTAAAACGGCGGGCCAGAAACGAGAAATCGTGGGTAATACCCTGAAAGTTGTTATGCATAAAGGCGATCAGCACACTGATGACACCAAACCAGATATGCAGCCAGAGCCAGTCCTGCACTTTTCCCGGCAAATTTCGCATAAAACGACGGCGCATGGTATAGCCAGCTACCAGTAGGACAAGGACGAAAGCCACGATGCCAAACTGGCGGAAAGGATCATTGTACGGACCGGGATACGGCTGCGTTGCAACGGCCGAACGATAGACGAGGAAGACCCAGCCAAGAACGAACAGGGAACTTGCCAGAAAGAACCAGTTAAATTTTGACCCTGGCGTTTTCCAGATGCGCCGGACAGTTTTTCTTCGGATCGAAGGGCGATTTGCTATTTCCATGTGCTTTTCCTCTAATTTGTTCGTCGTCGTAGAATCTCTTCAGTTGAGCCAAAGAACGTGCCTGGTTGAACACGTAACGCAGCCCCCGCCGGACAGGCCTGCACACAGGCCTGGTTGCTGTAGCCGGCGCACAGGTCGCATTTAATCGCGATTTTTTTGCGTAGTTCATCGTAGCCACTGCGAGAGGGGAACACATCGAGTGGACCAGAAGCTACCTGGCTGCCACCAGCTACATCTGCGCTGACCACCGGTAACGCCAGTTTTGCGCTGGTCGCTGGTAGTACTGGTAGAGTTCTGCGTGCCCGCTCTTTGCCTGCACCTTTGGTAATCAACGTGCTGAAACGCTGCCAGGTGCTCTGGGCAAGCGGTTCATCATCGATTTGCGCGATCGAGATGGCCCCATAGGGACAGCGTTCCGCGCAGATGCCACAGCCGATACAGCTTTCCGTAATGTATACCTCGCCATTGGGATGCCGTGCTATACCGGCCCGGCTACACAACATGCAGACCGGGTCCTGACATTGCCGACAGGTTGTGGTAATACTGATGTTGCCAACGACCATCCCTTTGCGGTTCATGCGCGAGTGCCCGTGTCGTCGTTCACAGGCATATTCGCACTCATTGCAATGAATACATTTATCCAGGTCAATCACCAGCACTTCTGTCCCCTCCACTACGCCATCATTCACCAGTGAATGGAGTCCTGATTGCACATGAGGATCAGCTGGCATTACGTCTGGTATAGAGGTTTGCAGCGATCTGGATGGGATCGCGGGATCTCGCGTGGAGGCAGCAACCTCAAGATATTCTTGCATGCGCAAGACAAAACGCTGCTTTACGTCTGGATAACGCTGGAACAACGCCAGAACGACTTGCCGGGGAAATTCCGCCACCCGGCAGCGGTTGATGGTGGTTACCGTGACAGCCTGTCCATCTCCCAGCAGATCCAGGCCGCCGGCAAAGTAGTCGCCTCCCTGGCGATAGGCGATAATGCGTTCGCCACTTTCGCCTTGTCCCGTGCCTACCCGCGTCTGCCGGGCAACTTTGACAAAACCCTCTAGCAGAACATGCAGGGTTTCGCGCGCTGGGCGGCCTCGCTTATCTTCAGCAAACAGTTGTTCGCCGCGTTCATAGTGGCTTATCGGTGTCTGGCGGATGAGTGTCTGGAGATCAGCGTCTGCCACTCCCTCGAAGAGTTCTATGCGCCGCAGAATGGCCAGGAACGAATGGTTCTGTGTAAAACGTTCAAAATGCAGGCGCACCGCAGGCGCGTGTTCCATCAGGTACTGCATCACCTGTTCTGGTACGCGGAGAAGCAGTGTGGGCATTTGTGCCCGCACAGAGGCTTTATAAGGCAATCCCGTCAGCATTCCATCCTCCCCCACACACTCGCCGCGGCGCAGCTTTGCCACCGGGAGTTCTTTGTTCTCCTGATCAGTTGTTGTCAGTTCCAACCGCCCCTCCAGGATCAGGTAGAGGTCACGACCATACGCTCCTTCGCGCAGCAGTTGCTCCCCAGGAGCGAGGATAAGCCGTTCGGACAACACAGCCATATGGAGCAGATAGCTATCTGGGACCCACTGTGGATCGCGAAACATCTTTTGCTCGCGCAGGTGTTGGATGAGCAGCGATTGCGACCAGCCCGTGGGTATCGCCTGAACGACGCGCTGTCTATCTGGTTGGCTTTCCCATGAAGTGCCCAGGCGCTGCTTGAGCGAGAGCATCAGCAGATCGCGGTGGTTGTCGACCGGGCACACAGGCACGCAAGAGCCGCACATAATGCACTCGTCCGTAAAACGAGCTATTTCGGGCGCGATGCTCGTTGTGGTATTGGCACGATTCAGAGCAGCAATGGTGATCTGTGAAGAACTGGGCAGCGGGCAGGCATCCATGCAGCGGTTACAGCCAATGCACATATCAATCTCAAAAGCAACGCGCGCCAGATCTAGTGGCACTGTCTCTTTGCGGTGTTCCAGGCCAACCGTAACAGGCTTCTCAGTTTCCGGCTTTCGGCCCGTAACCGCTTCTGTGACCAGGTTCCGAGAACTTTGCCTGGTGATGGCTGTTTCCTCGAGGGATACGCCCCCCCTGGCCTGCCGGGGCACACTGCTCTGCGAATGCGAGAAATAGAGCAGAATATTTCCCAGGACAATGCGATCTCCATGTGAAAGGTGAAAGACATTGGTAATTTTCACCTTATTCACTATTACACCATAACTACTATTGAGATCACGAATGTAGAAGCCATCGGGCGCGCTGAAAATCTCAGCATGCCTGCGAGAGAGAGAGGCGTCAGAGAAAATCAGATCGTTTTGTTGATCTCGTCCCAACAGGTAGCGCCGCCCGTGTTCCAGGGGAAGCATGCGAGGTACCCGGTCAGCTCCCACCTGCACCAATACCGGCGTCTCCGGCAGCGTGCGCAGAAACGAGGCGGGAATGAGGCGCGAAACTTGCGCGTGCAACTCTGTACCCGCGAGATGGGCAAAACTGTCGGACGTGGCAACCGCCGCGCGATGGTCAGACGAGATACGGGGGCGTAGCTCAAAACGAAATTGCACATCGCCAAAGCGCACCAGGTCGTGCTGGCGCAAACGGTAGACGCTCTCACGCACAAGAGGGGAGCCATTGACGAAGGTGCCGTTTGAGCTGCCCTTGTCGCGCAGCAGGTACGCATCATCCGTGCGGATGACTTCGGCGTGCAGGCGTGAGACAGAACTGTGCTCCAGCACCCACGCGACTCCGGCCTGCCGGCCAATGGTAATTACTGATGCCTGGTCTTTCTGGTTCAATGGCATCTCTGTGGCAAACACAGGCACTTTGGGATGCGAGATAGGCACAAAATACGCATCGACCTCTTGAGTGAATAATTGATGCGCATCTGGTCGGTTCAACAATGCGTCTGGGCCCATCGTTCCCCTGTGTTCCGCTGCGGAAATCGCGGGTATATCCTGTTTCTGTAAAGAGAGGATGGGGGTAGAGATTTGCTGTTGATCGAGCCATGCGTCGAGATCAAAGTCTGCATCGAACAACTGCCTGACCACTGGGAGCAGATCGGCCTGGTGATCGATTGCACGCTTGAAAGCTAGCCCTTGCCTGCGGTTACCCAGCAGGAGCGCACCAGCGATCTTTCCATTGTAGAAGATCGCCTTTCGGTAACTGCGCGGTCCCGGCTCCGCGATCACCTCATAGAAATGTGGAGTTGCCGGACAGGTGGTCAATCCAACCGAGACAAAATCGAGTCCGTACAGGAAGGTCGCATTGTAAAAATGCTCGGCAGCCATCCGGGGAGCACCTGGGGAGTGCGTGCCAAGCATATGGTATGCTGCGATCTGCGCCTGCTGGATAGCAGGAAACCATTGTCCTATGATGCGTGCGCGTTTGGTCAGTGCATCAGTTGTCTCAATCACATCGCCAGCGGCGTAGATATCCGGACTGCTGGTACGCATGCAGTCATCAACCTTGACGCCACGCCCACAGGCGATACCGCTGGCGCGAATAAAGTCGGTTAGCGGCTCGATGCCAACAGCAATCAGGACCAGTTCGCAGGGAATACGCTCACCCCGCGTGGTCACGACGGCACAGACCTGCCCATCCTTCCCAAGAATTTCCTTGATTTCTTCCCCGGTGCGTACATCAACACCATCGCGCCGTTCTTCCTGCAACACCATATCAGAAGCCACAGGGTCCAGCACTTCTGACCAGAGCTGCTTGCCACGCAGCAAATGGGTCACCTGGTAGCCACTGTGGCGCAGGGTTTCAGCGCTCTCCAGCGCCAGTGTGCCACTACCGCTCACTACTACGCGGTTCACACTTTCAAGACGGCGTAGGATTTCCTGGTAATCGGCGACTGTGCGCAAGGTGGAGACACCGGCCAGATTAAGGCCAGGGCAGGAGAGTGTATGAGAACGAGCTCCGTTCGCGAGTAGTAATCTATGGTAAGGGACCAGCTTGCCATTATGCAATTGGACGACGTGTTGTTGATGATTGATACCCACGACGCGCCCCGGAATGAAATGAATACGCTGTTCCTGGTAAAAAGTGGCGGGCCGCGCCCACAGTTTTTCCTCCCGCAGGTGTCCCCCCAGGAAATCTTTCAATGCAGGACGATAATAGGCAGGAAAAGGATCGTCCGCTATGATGGTAAGAGCGCGGGCCGCGTCGTGGGCGCGTAAGATCTCGGCGGCGGTCACTCCCGTTATGCCATTGCCAATAATTACGTATGATGGTCGTGTTTCCATGCAATACTCCTGAGTCAGACTTCCACGAAAAGGGTTCAAGGAGGTAGTGCCTTTGGTCGGTCATTTGTTACGCATATTTCTCTTAGCAGGCAGTGGGATAGTACCATGAGGCATATTTGTAATGATGGATATCCCCCGTAAATCCTACTGCGAGCGTAACGCATTGACAATATATGCTATATGCCCATACACTTCTTTTCCAGGAAGGGGCAAACAAGGCCTTAGAGAAAGTGAGCAATTCATTGGATGTTACCGGGAGGTGGGCTACGGATAGCCGAGTTTTAAGCTCTCCAACTGTTTTTGCGCACGTGCTTAAACGGGCACGCCTTCATGATGAGGAGGCCCTAGTAGAACTCTACCAGCGCGCGCTCCCTATTATTTACCGCTACGTGCTCGCGAGATTGGGCCGTCCCGACCTGGCCGAAGATGTGGTTTCCGAGGTTTTCTTAACAATGGTAGAATCTATTGGAGGTCTTCGTACTGAGGAAGAAGCTGGCTTTTATGCCTGGCTCATTCAGATTGCTCAAGGCAAAATTTCTAGAACTCTACGACACTTGACACGTACTAACAGAAGACAGGTCTCTCTGCCAGATACCTCTGAGACAGAGGGTCGCTTTATACAGGAACTAATGGCAATGGATCTGATAAGTAATCCGGCTGCGTTTCACGAATGGCAGGAAACATTGGAAGAAATCGGAATGGCGCTGGGGAAACTGAGTGATGAGCAGCAGGCAATCATAGTTGGCCGCTTTCTGGCAGGGGAAAGAATTGAAGATCTTGCACTGGCTCTGGGAAAACAGCCGGGAGCGGTGCGGGTTCTACAATTTCGTGCGTTGAAGACTCTAGCCAAACATCTAGGGCTAGTGCGCGGATCACACAGCAAGGACAAAGGAGGGCGGAGATGAAGCGGGAGGAGTTCCTGGATCGTTTGATCGATAGGCATGATTACCAGGGAAACCGGCGGCCTGTGAGCAATAATGAGATCACAGCCAGCCTGGCTGCCGCGGAAGCGCTTACGCAACTCCAGAAAATCGATGTTCCACCCGAGTTTGCACATCGCCTGGAGTTATCTATCCGTGATCGCGCCCGCTCTCAGGGCGTTCTTCAGCAGAACGGCCGGAGCATTTCAACAAGACCCCTCCGCGGTTCCGCGAAGGCACATCTTCTGCCACATCGCCATACCTGGGTTGCCGTAGGAATCGCGGCCATGCTTGTGTTAGCATTTATTGGTCTATTGACGGCTTTCGCCGTCAGCTTGCCAGGAGATCCGCTCTATAATTTGAAACAGGCGAGGGATCAGTTTATACTTGCCTCTCACAATAACCCACAAGACTATGCCAGTGTAGAGATCGAGCAGTTACACAGCGCACTTAGTGATCTAAGCGCAGCGGTCAATGCCGGGCGTGATGACAACACGATCAAGCAGGCACTTAATATTGTTGCCACGAAAACAAATGACAGCCAGAAAGCAGTGGCCGCGCTGCCAGCCGGCTCTGATCATGATACAGCTCAGCAGAATCTTGATAATGCCCTTGCTGAGGAAAATCAAACGTTGCGCCACCTACTCAACCAGATGGATTGGTCAATGAGGCTGGATTTCACCCAGCAATTGGGTGTCCTGGGCGACTCGGTACCAAAGGTAACCCATGTTGTAGTAAGCATCCAGATCAATGGAACACTCCTGATTACACTGACAGGTACCAACTTTGCGCCACAAGCCCAACTCATGATCAATGGGAAGTCAATGGGAACGGTGACCCAGAGTACCTCGGGGCAGTTGGTGGCGGTCATCAGCAGTTCACAATTGCCCCCCGGCACATATGCGTTTGGCATCCTCAATCCTGATGGGACTGCTGCCCAAATGCTTCTCG
>WNFM01313786.1_pt1 | contig 19076 bp, 16 predicted proteins | sample 5400271 | NCBI WGS metagenome assembly WNFM01 (sample SAMN13153352, study PRJNA577476) | soil metagenome | isolation source: 60 cm saprolite on Douglas fir-dominated hillslope | place: USA:California | collected 2013-09-17 | reverse complement strand
GTCGCGATAGATCATTTGCCCTGAAGAGACGAACGCGCGCAGCCAGCGCGGGTATTCCGCGCTGCCCTTGATGTTGAAGCGCGCGTCGATGAACGGCGTGATCTGGTCGGGCGGCAGTTTTATCGAATAATTGGTCTCGAGCTGCTTGCGGTAGCCTTCGGAGGTCAGTTTGTCTTCGCTCTCCAGGACTTTTTCCGTCGGCGTCGGCGGCACATAGAACCGGTAATCCTCCAGCCCGATCGGCGCCGCCAGCAGCAGATGTCCGACCCGGTCCGGATAGTCCCGCGCGATGCGCACGCCGAGCATGCCGCCGAGCGAATGGGCGACGATGTCGGCCTTTGCGATTCCCAGATGATCGAGCAGCGCAAGGGTGTTGCGCGCCAGCGTGTCGAAATGCAATTCGCCGGAGGGTTTTGAGGATTTGCCGAAACCGATCTGGTCCGGCACCACTACGCGGTAGCCGGCGTCAGTTAGCGTCTTGATCACCGGCGCCCAGTAGCTAGAGGGAAAATTGCGCCCGTGCAGCAGCACCACAATGCGGCCGTTCGGCTGCGCCGGCGCCACGTCCATATAGGCCATCCGCACCTGTTCGCCGTCATTGGTCAGCGGCAGCATATTGACGGGGTAGGGATAGGCAAAACCTTCAAGGCCGATGCCATAGGGTTCGCGTTGTTGTGCATTCGCTGGCATAAATGGTGGAGCGAGCAGCGCGCCGAACAGCGCCGTAACCAACAGACGATTCATCAAGAGCTCCGGAGACATTTTTTTCCGTCATGCCCGGGCATAGCCGTCCGAAGGACGGCGTCGCTTCCGCTCGCCTATGCCCGGGCATCCACGTCTTCACTTGGCGGGAGATAAAGACGTGGATGGCCGGGTCAAGCCCGGCCATGACGGATAGAGAGAATGCGATCAGCCCCCACCATTCCCGAACAACGCCGCGAATCGCTTTTCGCCGGTGCGGCTGAAATTGACCACGCGGCTGCCGGGGGCGGGATCGCGCGCCGCCCATTTCAGTTCGGTGAAGCGGCTCATGATCGCCGCACCCAGCGTGCCGGCGAGATGATGGCGCCGCTCACTCCAGTCGAGGCAGGCCTTGCACAGCGGCCGGCGCGGATGGGCCAGCGCCTCGGCGTCGATCTGCAGCGCGCTCGCCATGAAGCGAGCGCCCTCGGCGGTCAGCTTGATGTCCTGCTTCTGCTCGCGGATCAGTTTTTGCTGCTTCAGGCTGTCGAGCATCTGCACACCGAGATCGCCTGCGAGGTGATCATAGCAAACCCGTGCACGGCGCAGCGCCGGATCCTTTGGCCCGGTGCGCACGCGCATGTGACCGGCGCGCGCGGCAAGCCCCGCAAGGCCTTCCAGCACGCCGGCGACATCGGAATCGCTCAGGCGATAGTAGCGGTGGCGGCCCTGTTTTTCCTGCTCGATCAGGCCGCCGGCTTCCAGTTTCGAAAGGTGCGAGCTCGCGGTTTGCGGCGTGATGCCGGCCTGGTGCGCAAGCTCGGTCGCGGTCAGCGCGCGGCCGGTCATCAACGCGGTGAGCATGTTGGAGCGCGCGGGATCGCCGACCAGGGAGGCGACCATCGCGATATCGGGACCTGCTTTCATAGTTCGATGATAACCGAAGCATTGGCGTCGAGCAAGCGGGTATTTTAGGGCTCGTCATTGCAATGACGGAGAGTCAGCCCCGGAGGTTCCCGTGATTACCGTCTTCATCCGCTACCAGCTCGACCCGTTCAAGCGCGCGATGTTTGAGCAATATTCCAAACGCTGGCTTAGCATCATTCCCCGCTGCGGCGGCGATCTGATCGGCTATTGGATGCCGCATGAAGGCACCAACAACATCGCGTTCGCGCTGATTTCCTTCGAAAGCCTCGCGGCCTATGAAAATTATCGCATGCGGCTTCGCACCGACCAGGAGGGCATGGCCAATTTCAATTTTGCCGAGGAAAACAAATTCATCCTCGCGGAGGAACGGACGTTTTTGCGCAAGGTGATCGCATAACGGCGGGCCGCGCTCTGGCGGTAAGCGTGCCACATCGCTATCCTTTGCACGCACAGACAACGAGAACAAAAGGGAGAGACCATGCCGGTAACATCAGCAGACAAGCGCGCGACATTCCGCAAGATGCACGAAAGCGGATGCTTCGTGCTGCCCAATCCCCACGATGTCGGCAGCGCAAAGGCGCTGCAGCACTTAGGCTTCAAGGCGATCGCTTCCTCGAGCGCAGGCTTTGCGTGGACCATCGGAAAGGCCGACAATCGCGTTACCCTCGAGGATGTGCTGGCGCATCTCACCGCGCTGTGCGGCGCGGTCGATCTGCCCGTCAATGCCGATTTCGAGGGCGGCTTCGCGCATGAAGCCGAGAAAGTCGCCGCCCATGTCGCACGCGCGGTCAAGACCGGCGTCGCCGGATTGTCGATCGAGGATTCCACCGGAGATGCCGCAAAGCCGCTCTACGAGCGCGGGCATGCGATCGAGCGCATCAAGGCGGCGCGCTCGGCGATCGATGCCGACAAGAGCGGCGTCGTGCTGGTCGGCCGTTGCGAGGGTTTTCTGGTGGGGCAGCCCGATTTGACCATGGTGATCGACCGCCTCAACGCGTATGCGCAAGCAGGCGCGGATTGCCTCTACGCGCCGGGCATCCGTTCCAAGGAGCAGATTGCCGAGGTTGTAAAAGCGGTGCATCCCAAGCCATTCAATCTTCTGCTCGGCTCGCCCGGGCTCTCCGTCGCGGAAGCCGCCGATCTCGGCGTCCGCCGCATCAGTGTCGGCGGCTCGCTGGCGCGCGCCGCCTGGGGCGGTTTTATGCGCGCGGCACGCGAGATCGCGGAGAAGGGAACGTTCTCAGAATTGGGCAACGGCTATTCCGGTGCGGAATTGAACAAGATGTTCAGCTGACGCGGCCAAACAAATCCGCAGCGGGCGAATGCATGGCCCGCTGCGTTGTTGAATCGACTGTCGGCCCGCCGTTACTTGCTGGGCGCGGTGCTGTCGGCCGGATTGGCAGGCCGGTTCATCTGGGCCGGAGCCGTCGGCGGCGGCATCTGCGGCCGCGCCGGAGCGGCACCTGTCGTCATCCCCTGGTCGGAATTGGCGTGCGGGGTGACGTCGCGCATGCCCGGCGGGGCTGTGGGAGGCGACGACTGGGTATTCTGGGCGGTCGAAGACGTCCCGGCCTGATGCACCGACGAGCTGTTCAGGCCATAGAAAACCGCTCCCAACACCACCGCGATGGCGATCGCGAACAGGGCAACCCTGCCGCGGCTGGCGGGACCCTCGGCGAGTTCGGGATCGGGCTGCAACTCATTGTCGAGACCGGCGGCGCGGCGATATTCATCAGCGGGCCGATTGGAGAAGCGATAGGGATCGTCCGGATTGCGTTCGTAGGCCATGAAATGGTCCCTCCGTTAGCCCGGATCAATCGCCGTTGGCGCCGGAGGTTCCAGGAACCGGCCCTCCGCGCGCCATTTTTCAACCTGTTCAGAATGGAACCCGCGACGTAAGTTCCGCAAGCGCGTTCATGAGGTTGCGATGTGGGCACTGCCTCCGACCGATACCGTCCTGCACTGGCTCTCGCTGGTAGCGCTTGCCGCTCAGGCCATGACGGCGGCCCTTGCCGCGGGAAGGCGTCGCATGGATTGGGTCGGCGTCTGCCTGCTCGGCTGCATCACAGCGCTTGGCGGGGGAACGATCCGCGACGTCCTGCTCGGGCACTATCCACTGTTGTGGGTTGAGAACCCGTTCTATCTCGCGCTTACGGCGGGTAGCGCCTTCGCGACCATCCTGATTGCACGCGCGGTGCATCGGCTGAATGTGACGTTTCTCGTCCTCGACGCGATCGGCCTCGTGGTATTCACCATGGCGGGTTGCGATGTTGCATGGCAGGTGAACGCGTCGCTGCCGATTGTGATCGTGTCGGGAATGATCACCGGCTGCGCCGGGGGCGTCTTGCGTGACATCCTCTGCAACGACGTGCCGCTGTTGTTTCGCGCTGAACTTTACGCCAGCGTTTCCGTCGTCACCGGACTTTTTTACACCACTGCCTTCGGCCTGAAATTGACTGACGACGTCTGGACAGTCCTGACTTTTGTGCTGGGGCTGTCGTTTCGTCTATTGGCGATCCGCTTCAAATGGGAAATGCCGAAATTCGTGTTTGACGAGGATCGGAAGTGACGTTCACCTCCGCGCCTTCGCGACCTGCGCCGGCGTCACCAGCGGCGCGGCGTTGCCCCAGGAATTGCGGATGTAGTTCGTGACGTCGGCGATCTGCTGGTCCGACAAATCCTTGGCGTAAGCGGGCATCGATCCGGTGTTGGGCGCGCGCGGCGTCGTCACGGTCTGGGCGCCATCGAGCATGATACGGAGCGTGCTTGCGGGATCGTTGGCCTGCAGATTGGCGTTTTCGGGTAATGGCGGATAGATCCGCGGCGTGCCGGAGCCGTCCGCTTCATGGCAGGCGATGCAGAGATGGTCGTAGATGGCCTTTCCGGCCGCCATCTCCGATTGCGGTGGCGGGGTGACCTCTGGCTCCGATGCGCCCGCTGGAAGATCCTTCAAATAGACCGCAATCGCGCGAAGGTCAGCGTCGCTCATTTTCGAGGTCGAATTGACCACGACGTCGGCCATCAGGCCGTCCGCATGGCTTTTGCCATTGCGGCCGCTCGCAAGGTACTCGGCGATGTCATCGACGCTCCACGACTTCAGCCCGCTGCGAGCGGCCTCGTCGAGCCGCGGAGCGAACCAGCCCTGCACAAGGCCGCCGCCAAGGGCCCGGCCGCGCCTGTCGGCGCCGAACATGTTCTTCGGGGTGTGGCAGGCGCCGCAATGTGCCGCGCCGGTGACGAGATATCCGCCGCGATTCCATTCGGCACTTTTCTGCTGGTCCGGCTCGAAGATGCCGGGTCGGAAGAACAGATAATTCCACAGCCGCATCACCACCCGGTAATTGAGCGGCCAGCGCAGTTCCGGCGGCGGGGCGGTGTTGCGATGGGGCGTGAGGGTCGCGAGATAGGCGCGGATCGCCAGGATGTCGTCGCGGGTCATCTTCGTGAAGTAGGGGTAGGGGAATGCCGGATAATAGCGCGGACCGTCGGGGTCCACGCCGTAGCGCAGAGCACCATAAAATTCGCCGTCGCTCCAGGCGCCAATCCCGGTATCGCGATCCGGCGTCAAATTGGGTGAGTAGATTGCGCCGAACGGGGTGTCGATGCGTTTTCCCCCGGCGAACGGTTTTGTGGGATCGGCGGTATGGCAGCTGGCGCAGTCGGCTGCCTCCGTGAGCGCCTTGCCCTGCGCGATGGTCTCGGCCGAGGGCTCGGCCTGCGCTCCGCAAAAAGCTGACGCGCCGCACAAAAGCACGGCCGCGAGAATCGCCCGCATGTGATGTCGTCCTTGCACCGGATGGTCCCTCCTGAGGACACTATAGCGCGAAACCGCGCCGCTGCAGCGCCACGTCGTTTCGCGCCAAGCCTGTTGGACGACACAAAGCGAAAAGGCGCGCAGCGGTTTTACACATGAAATTGCGATTCCTGGGCGCGGGGCTCCATTGCCTAGATTTGTGATGCGGAGCTTACGAAATCCGACATAGACTAGCGTTGGCGATCGGCATGACTAGCTAAAATGACTAGCTAAAATGACAAGCTAAAAAGGCCTTCGGCGAAGGCTTACAAGGGTGGCAAGGCGAGGGTGGAATGGGAATCAACCAAGGTCCAATCAGTCTCGATCAAAAATACACCCAAGGCTCCGGCCATGTCTTCCTGACTGGAATCCAGGCACTGGTTCGCCTGCCGATGGCCCAGATCCGCCGCGACCGCGCCGCCGGCCTCAACACCGCGGGCTTTGTCACGGGATACCGGGGCTCGCCCCTCGGCGGTTATGACCAGCAATTATTCGCAGCGCGAAAACACCTTGAACAATACAACATCAAGTTCCAGCCCGGCGTGAACGAAGACCTCGCCGCCACCGCGATCTGGGGTTCACAGCAGCTCAATCTTTCCAAAGGCGCCCGCCATGATGGCGTGGTCGGCATCTGGTACGGCAAAGGCCCCGGCGTCGACCGCTGCGGTGACGTGTTCCGTCACGGCAATGCCGCGGGCTCGGCCAAGAACGGCGGCGTGCTGTGTCTGGCCGGTGACGACCACGGCGCGAAATCCTCAACCGTCCCGCATCAGTCGGACCATGCCTTCATCTCGGCGCTGATGCCCTATCTCTACCCCTCCAGCATCCACGAAATGATCGAGATGGGCCTGCTCGGGATCGCGATGTCGCGCTATTCCGGCTGCTGGGTCGGCATGAAGGTGATCACCGAGACCGTGGAGACCACGGCGGAAATCGACCTCACCGACGAGATGACGCCTTTCGTCATTCCGACTGATTTCGAGATGCCGCCGGGTGGTCTCAATCTGCGCTGGCCCGATGACCGCTTCGACCAGGACCGGCGGCTACAGGACTACAAGGGCTTTGCGGCGATCGCGTTTGCCCGCGCCAACAAGGTCAACCGCATCACCATGGATTCGCCGAACGCGCGCTACGGCATCATGGCCTCCGGCAAGAGCTACGAGGATATCAGGCAGGCGCTGCGCGAGCTCGGCGTGACGCCCGAGGTCGCCGCCAAGATTGGTCTGCGGCTTTACAAGATCGGCATGCCCTGGCCGCTGGAGCCGGAAGGCGTCCGGCAGTTCGCGGTTGGTCTGGAAGAAATCTTCATCATCGAGGAACGCCGCGAGATCGTCGAAAATCAGGTCAAGCAGGAGCTGTTCAACTGGCGCGATGATGTAAGGCCGCGCATCGTCGGCAAGATGGACGAGCACGACAAGCGATTCTTGCCGTTTGCCGAAGAGCTGAGTGTCGCTTCACTGGCTAGCTCGCTGACCGAGCGGTTGCTGCGGCTCAATCTCAATCCCGAAATTGCCGCCATGCTGCGTGCCAAGGCCGACTGGTTCAACGGCCGCCTCGCAACCCAGATGCAGCCGGTTTCACCGATCACCCGCACGCCGTATTTCTGCTCGGGCTGCCCGCACAACACCTCGACCAAGGTCCCGGAGGGCAGCCGCGCCTTTGCCGGCATCGGCTGTCATTTCATGGCGCTGTGGATGGACCGCAGCACCGAGACCTTCACCCATATGGGCGGCGAGGGTGTGCCATGGGTGGGTGTCGCACCCTTTACCGACGAAAAACACGTCTTCGCCAACCTCGGCGACGGCACCTATTTCCACTCCGGCAGCCTCGCGATCCGCCAGTCGATCGCATCCGGCGCCAACATCACCTACAAGATCCTCTATAACGACGCGACCGCGATGACCGGCGGCCAGCATGTCGACGGCGAGCTTTCGCCGCAGCAGATCACTTTCCAGCTCCACTCCGAAGGCATCCGCGACATCTATCTCGTCTCGGAAAATCCCGACGCCTATCCGGCGTCCGCGATTGCGCCGGGCACCAAAACCGCGCATCGGGACGAACTCGATACCGTCATGAAAACGCTGCGCGAAGTGAAGGGCGCCTCGGCAATCGTCTTCGTGCAGACCTGTGCCGCCGAAAAACGCCGCCGCCGCAAACGGGGAACGCTGGAGGATCCGGCGCGCCGCGTGCTGATCAATCCCGCGGTCTGCGAAGGCTGCGGCGATTGCTCGGTGCAGTCGAACTGCATTTCGGTCGAGCCGCTGGAGACCGAACTCGGGCGCAAGCGCACCATCAACCAATCGACCTGCAACAAGGACTATTCCTGCGTGAAGGGCTTTTGTCCGTCCTTTGTCACCGTCGACGGCGGCAAGCTGCGCCGCCGCGCGCCGCCTGATTTGGGCAATATCGGCGAACTGCCGGAGCCTTCGTCGCAGCCGTCGCTGGAGCGGCCCTACAACGTCGCGGTCGGCGGCGTCGGCGGCACCGGCGTCTTGACCATCGGTGCGCTGCTCGGCATGGCCGCCCATATCGAGGGCAAGGCCAGCATGATCCTGGATATGTCCGGCCTTGCGCAGAAGGGCGGCGCGGTGCTGAGCCACGTGCGTCTATCGGAGCATACCGCCGACGTCACTTGCTCGCGCATCGTCACCGGCACCGCCGATCTCGTGATCGCCGCCGATGAAGTCGTGGCGGCCGCCAAAGACACGATTACGCTCTGCGAATCCGGCCGCACCTATGGCGTCATCAACAGTCACGTCATCCCGACCGCCGATTTCATCCTCAACCGCGATTTCAATTTCCAGAGCCGCAAGGTCAACCATGTGCTGGAAACCGCGCTGCGCAAGGATTCGTCGTTCCTCGATTTCACAAAGCCAGCCGAAATCCTGCTTGGCGATTCCATCGCCACCAACGTGATGATGATGGGCTTTGCCTATCAGAAGGGATTGTTGCCATTGTCGGCGGCCGCGATCGAACAGGCGATCGAGGTCAATGGCGTTTCGATCAAGATGAACAAGCAGGCCTTCCAGCTTGGACGTCTGGCGGCGGCCGATCCGGTGCGCCTGGCCTCGATGATGAAGGGGCAGGACGAGACGGTTCCGCCGAAGACGCTGGATGCGATGTCGCTCGACGAGATCATCACCCATCGCAGCGCGCTGCTGACCGAATACCAGAACACAAAGCTTGCCGAACGCTATCGCAATTTGGTGACGCAAGTCCGCAACGCCGCGGTCCAGGGGGGTTTTGGCGATGCGTTGCCGCGCGCGGTTGCGATCAACTACGCAAAACTGCTCGCTTACAAGGACGAGTACGAGGTGGCGCGGCTCTTTACCAATGGCCGTTTTGACAAACAGCTTCGCGATCAGTTCGACGGCGATTTCAAGATCAGCTTTAACCTCGCGCCGCCACTGCTCGGCGGGGCCAAGGATGCGCTGGGCCGTCCGCGCAAGCGTGCATTTGGCCCGTGGATGATACCGGTGTTTCGTTTGCTCGCAAACATGCGCGGCCTGCGCGGCACGCCGTTCGACATTTTTGGTCATAGCGCCGACCGCAAGCTCGAGCGTGACCTGATCGCCGGTTACGAAAAGGACGTTGCCACCGTGCTCAAGCTGCTTTCGCCACTGACGATCGAGACCGCGATCGAACTGTTGTCGCTGCCGGATCGCATTCGCGGCTACGGGCCGGTCAAGGAGAAATCGGTGCAGGACGCCAAGGCGCGCTACGCGCAGCTCGCCGCCGATCTCGCCAACCCGCCGCCGGCGCCGACGCAGATCGCGGCGGAATAGGTATCGCTCTATTATGCTCTGAAGTTACTTCCGCTTTCGGGGCGGACTTCGGCAGACATGCCGCCGGCTTAAGCCCGGGCGCGAATGACCCAAACCGGAAGTCGTCTAACGGCAGGGATTTGCGTTGATGTATTCCTGCACGACGTCCCTCGGCTTCCCGAAGGCAAAGTCCTTGGCAGATTGGTCAGCCTCCTGTCGGAAGCGAATGCGTGCAAAATCCTTGAGAGATTGCGGCGTGCAAGCCAACTCCCAAATGAACAGTTGGGGTTGAGGCTGTGCACTGATGCTGGCCATGGTCATGTCGCCGGTCTCCAGGTCGATCACGAACATCCCTTGTTGCGAACCGTCGTGTATTTTCGCGCCCCTGTCGATGAAGTAACGTCCTACCTCCAGCGAGGCACCGTCGCCAAATGCGTTTTCGATGAAATCGGATGCAGCTCGCGTAGCTCGCGTAGGGCGGGTTCACTTTAACCCGCCATCTCGCGTGGAGTGCGGCGGGTTAAAGTGAACCCGCCCTACGAAGCTGATTGCCCGACGGGCAAATCACTTCGGCGTTCGTCAATGGACGAGTCCAGCCCTCTTCGCAAAAATATTCCGCTTAACCCGTCGGGCAAATCAAAACTATACCTCTCGCCATCCCGTCCCGGGAAGAGGGGCGTTGGCCATCGTCACGAACGTTGGGGCGGGTTGCGGTGGACGCGGCAGCGTTGCGCGTGAAACGGGATTGCGGGGCGGGCTTTGCCTGTGAGCGATCAACGATACGCAGACGAGCACGCTTGAAGCGTACGGCAAAACCGTGTGGTCCTGGCACCCGTTGCTGGTGTCAAGTCGGCGGAGGTTTTCGCAGCCCAACCGGGCTGGCGAACATCGGTATCCGCCGATGACGGTGACAAGACGAATTCGTCGCCGGGGAGAGCGCGGCATAAGCCGTAAAGCCATTGCGCAGGGAATGTCGGATTGCCTCCGCTGAACCTGTATGCTCGTGTGCGCTTCTTTGCACCATTTTGCACACGAGACCGCGGGTGCAGCGCGCATCCGGCATTCCCTGCGCCCTCTCTTTTCGAGAGGTGCAAAAAATACTTGCAAACCTCGGGCGCGGCGCGCCGCGAGACGCGTTGTGATGTCTGCTTGATCAAACTTGAAACCGGACGGTGTTGGCGTTCGGACCTGATACGATGTTCGCTCATAATCATCCCGACTTGGGTCCAGTAGCTACTGTCTCGCCTGACGGAATATTTCCTTGCTTGCCAAGCCCCTCCCGACAGGCCAGAAAAACTCTCGGGAACAAGAAACTCCAGCGGAGTGCCATATTGACGATCAAGGGCAAGGCCTACATCGCCGGGATCTACGAGCATCCGACCCGGCACGCACCGGATAAATCCACCGCACAGCTCCATGCCGAAGTCGCCAAAGGCGCCATCGAGGACGCCGGGCTGACCAAGGCCGATATCGACGGCTATTTTTGCGCCGGCGACGCTCCGGGCGGCGCCTGGCCGATGGTCGATTATCTCGGCCTCAAGGTGCGCCACATCGATTCCACCGAGACCGGCGGCTGCTCTTATTTGATCCATCTCGGCCATGCCGCCGAAGCGATCGCGGCCGGCAAATGCTCGATTGCGCTGATTACGCTCGCCGGCAAGCCGCGCACCGGCCCGATGCCGCCGCGCGCCGCCGGCGCCGAAGCCGATTTCGAGGCGGCGTACGGGGCAACCACCCACAATGCCTACGGCATGTGTGCCATGCGCCACATGCACGACTATGGCACCACCAGCGAGCAACTGGCCTGGATCAAGGTCGCAGCCTCGCATCACGCGCAATACAATCCGCACGCGATGCTGAAGGAGGTCGTCACCGTCGAGGACGTGCTGAATTCGCCGATGATTTCCGATCCCTTGCATCGATTGGATTGCTGCGTCATCACCGACGGCGGCGGCGCGCTGATCGTGACCACGCCCGAAATCGCCAAAAGCCTGAAGAAGCCATTGGTGCGCCTGATCGGGCATGGCGAAGCGATGAAGGGACCGCGCGGCGGCAAGGATCTCGATCTCACATATTCCGCTGGCATATGGTCCGGCCCGCGCGCGTTCGAAGAGGCGGGCGTCACGCCCAAGGACATCAAATACGCATCGATCTACGACAGCTTTACCATCACGGTATTGATGCAGCTCGAAGACCTCGGCTTCTGCAGGAAGGGCGAGGGCGGCAAGTTTGTCGCCGACGGCAATCTGATTTCCGGCGTCGGCAAATTGCCGTTCAACACCGACGGCGGCGGGCTCTGCAGCAACCATCCCGTCAACCGCGGCGGCATGACAAAAATCCTCGAGGCGGTGCGGCAATTGCGCGGCGAAGCCCATCCGAAGGTGCAAGTGAAGAATTGCGATCTCGCGGTCGCGCACGGCACCGGCGGATTGCTCGGGGTACGCCACGCGGCGTCGACCGCCATTCTGGAGCGCGTGTGATGACGGAGCCAAAGAAATATCCGACCCCCGTGACGAATCCCGAAACGGCACCGTTCTGGGAGGCTGCCAAGCAAGGCAAGTTCATGATCAAGCGCTGCACCGCGTGCGGCGAAGCACATTATTTCCCGCGCTCGATCTGTCCGTTCTGCTTTTCCGACAAGACGGTGTGGGAGCAGAGCTCAGGCGAGGGCACGATCTATACTTTCAGCCTGATGCGCAAATCCGCGAGCGGCCCTTACGCGATCGGTTACGTGACCTTGAAAGAAGGTCCCTCGCTGCAGACCAATTTTGTCGACTGCGACATGGACAGCTTGAAGATCGGCCAGAAGGTCAAAGTAGTGTTCAAGCCGACCGACGGCGCGCCGCTGCCGTTCTTTACGCCGGTGTAGTTCTTACCCTCTCCCCTTGTGGGAGAGGGTGCCTTCGCGAAGCGAAGGCGGGTCAGGGGTTCTATCCGCGGAGAAATGTCTATCGGCGGAGCCAACCCCTCACCGCAGCTGAGTTTGTCGTAGCGTCGGTGTAGCCCTCTCCCACAAGGGGAGAGGGCGCAGCAACTGGCGCCGCTGAAGAAAAATAGATTCGGGAGAAGATGACAAAATGCCGATCAAGTACGATGAGTTGATGGCGCTGAAAAACCTCGGGCAGAAATACGCCTACAGCGATCGCGAGGTGATGCTGTACGCCTATGGCATCGGGATAGGCGCGGATCCGATGGATGAGAAGGAGCTCGCTTTCGTCAACGAGGCCAGCGCCACGCCGCGCGCGTTAAAAGTGGTCCCGACATTTGCTTCGGTCGCGGCATGGGGGGCCGGGCCCGGCGAGATGAACCTCAATCGGGTGATGGTGGTCGATGGCGAGCGCGACATCACCTTTCATCGCCCGCTGGCGGTATCAGCCCACATCACCGCCGACTCCAGCGTGCTCGACGTGTTCGACAAGGGCAAGGACAAGGGCGCGGTGATCCGGCACAAGACCGTGCTCAGGAACGACAAGGGCGAAGAATTGGCGACGCTGGTCGCCTCGCGCTTTGCGCGCGGCGACGGCGGCTTTGGCGGGCCCTCCGAAGGTCAGCCCGAACCGCACAAGGTGCCGACGCGCGCACCCGACAAGACCATCGATATTTCCACGCGCCCGGACCAGGCGCTGGTCTATCGCCTCTGCGGCGACCGCAATCCGTTGCACAGCGATCCGGAGTTTGCAAAACGCGCCGGCTTTCCAAAACCGATCCTGCACGGGATGTGCACCTACGGCATCACCTGCCGCGGCATTTTGCAGACTTATGCCGACTACGATCCCTCCGCCTTCAAACAACATGCCGCGCGATTTTCCTCACCGGTCTATCCGGGCGAGACCGTCGCGATGGATTTGTGGAAGGACGGCAATGTGATTTCGTTCGAGGCAAAAGTGAAGGCGCGTAACGTCGCCGTCATCAAGAGCGGCAAGACGGTGTTGGGTTAGAGAGGAAGTGTTGCGGCGGCGGCAGTGCGCTCCCTCGCCCCGCTCTTCGCGGGGAGAGGGTTGGGGTGAGGGGCTCTATCAGCGAGTCGGACTCGCGGAGAGTCCCCCTCACCCGGCGCTACGCGCCGACCTCTCCCCGCAAGCGGGGCGAGGTAAGAAACAGCGGCACCGCCGGTGCGTGAATAAGAACTGAGGGGAGAGAAAATATGGGATTACTCGACGGCAAGGTGGCGCTGATCACCGGCGCGGGCGGCGGGCTTGGTGAGGCCTACGCAAAACTGTTCGCGCGCGAGGGCGCGGCGGTTGTGGTCAACGACCTCGGCGGACCCCGTGACGGCTCCGGCGCCGATGTCTCAATGGCACAAAAGGTCGTCAATGCGATCAAGGAAGCGGGCGGCCGTGCGGTCGCCAATGGCGCCGACATCTCGACCATCGCCGGCGGGGAATCGGTGTTCGACGATGCCATCAAACATTTCGGCCGCGCCGATATCCTCGTCAACAATGCCGGCATCCTGCTCGACCAGACTTTTGCAAAGGCGACCGAAGCCGCCTGGGACAAGGTGCTAAAAGTCCATTTGAAGGGCACATTTTGCGTCAGCCAGCCGGTGTTCCGTTGGATGCGGGAGAACGGCGGCGGCGTCATCGTCAACACGTCATCGACCTCGGGCCTGATCGGCAATTTCGGCCAGAGCAATTACGGCGCGGCGAAGGGCGGCATCTGGGGATTGTCCAATGTGCTCGCGATCGAGGGCCGCAAATACAATATCCGGGTCTGGACATTGGCGCCGGGCGCGCTGACCCGCATGACCGCAGACCTGCCGCGCTATAAGGAAAACCCTTCGGCCGCCCTGGGGCCGGACGGCATCGCGCCGGCCGTGCTATACATGGTGAGCGATTTGTCGGGCGATCAGACCGGCAAGGTTTTGGGCGTGTCCGGACCCCGCGGCGTGCGCGAGATGCGGATGATGGAAATGGAAGGTTGGAAACCGCCGCACGGCGGATGGAAGGCACAGGATATCGTCGAGCACACCAGGGAGATCTTCTTCTCCGACGAGCAGATCAAGATGGGCGCGCGAAGGTTTTAACGTAAACGTCATTCCGGGGCGATGCCACCGGGTCCGCGCAAAGCGCGGCCCGATGACAGGCTCCGCATCGAACCCGGAATCTCGAGATTCCCCGATGTGCAATTGCACATCTGAGATTCATGCTTCGCATGCCCCGGAATGACGGAAGAAAGAAGAGGCACAAATGACAAAACTCACCGCGAGCGCCGCAGGCACCTTTGCGATTGCACCGACGCCGTTCCACGACGACGGCCGCATCGACGAGAAATCCATCGACCGGCTGACGGACTTCTATGCCGAGGTTGGCTGCGACGGTGTCACCGTGCTCGGTATTCTGGGCGAGGCGCCGAAGCTGGATGCCGCGGAGGCCGAGCAAGTGGCGGTCCGCTTCGTCAAGCGTTCCAAGAACATGCAAGTCATCGTCGGCGTCTCGTCGCCCGGCTTTGCCACCATGCGCGCCCTGGCGCGGGCGTCGATGGATGCCGGCGCCGCCGGCGTCATGATCGCGCCGCCGCCGCACTTGCGCACCGACGATCAAATCATCGGCTACTTCAAGCAGGCGGTGGAAGCGATCGGCGATGACATTCCCTGGGTGCTGCAGGATTATCCGCTAACCTTGACGGTGGTGTTCACGCCCGCGGTGATCCGCAAGATCGTGATGGACAACCCGTCCTGCGTGATGCTCAAGCACGAGGACTGGCCGGGACTGGAAAAGATTTCCACGCTCCGCGGCTTCCAGAAGGACGGCTCGCTGCGGCAATTGTCGATCCTGACCGGCAATGGCGGAATATTCCTCGATTTTGAGATGGAGCGCGGCGCCGACGGCGCGATGACCGGCTATGCTTTCCCGGAATTGCTGATCGATGTCGTCAAACTTTCGAAGGAGGGCCGTCGCGATGCCGCGCATGATCTGTTCGACGCGCATCTGCCGCTGATCCGCTACGAGCAGCAGCTTGGTGCGGGCTTGGCGGTGCGTAAATACGTGTTGCAAAAGCGCGGCGTGATCGCCTCGATCGCGCAACGCAAGCCGGGTTCGAACATCAGCGCCACGGCAAAGCTTGAGGTGGACTATTTGCTGTCACGGGTGGCGCGGGTCGACAAGCGCGCCAACCTGCAGCCATTATCAAGTGCCGCGGGTTGATCGCATGGCAGAAGCCGTCACACCGCGTCCGGCGTCCACCATCCTGCTGCTGCGCGACAGCACGGTTACAAGGGGCGAGATAGAAGTCTTCATGATGGTGCGCCATTATGAGATCGACTTTAACTCGGGCGCGCTGGTGTTTCCCGGCGGCAGCGTCGACAAGGGCGACAACGCGATCATCGTAAGGTCTGAACTTTACGCTGGCGGCGAGGGGCTCGATGCGGCGAGCTTAAGTTTTCGTATTGCCGCGATCCGCGAGACCTTTGAGGAGAGCGGTATTTTGCTGGCGCGTCCCCGCGGGTCGAACGCCTTGATCGATGCCAAGCGGGCCCGTGAGATCGAAGCCGCCAACCGTGCGGTCTTGTGCGAAGGCAAGATCACATTCCTAAAAGTTCTCGCCGATAACGGGCTCGTGCTGGCGCTCGACGAACTCGTGCCCTATGCACACTGGATCACGCCTGAGGGCATGCCAAAACGGTTCGACACCTGGTTCTTCCTCGCCGCAGCACCTCCCGAGCAGGTCGGCGCCCATGACGGCAAGGAATCCACCGATTCGATCTGGGTGTCGCCGCGCGAGGCTTTGGCGGGCGGCGAGAGCGGCCGCTTCAAATTGCCGTTTCCGACCACGCGCAATTTGATCAGGCTCGGCAAGCAGAATGGCGTGAAAGCCGCGCTGGATGACAGCAGGGGCAAGCCGATCGTCAGCGTGATGCCCGTCATGACGAAAGTGAACGGCGGCCGGCAGCTCCGTATCCCGCTGGAAGCCGGCTACGACGGCGAGGTCTTCGAAGTCGGCGCGGTGTGAAAGCCGGTACACTTCGACGCGTAGCGAAGTATCAGCGCCAAACCATCGGATAGCGTCTGCGTGAGTGACCTGGCTGGGCACAAGTCTGCCAGTCCGAAGGAGTTTGACGTGGCCGAGCCGAGACAAATGCATCATCCGCAACATCAGAATATGGCCGTCGAACTCGCGCTGCTGGCGTTGCTCGCGACGCTGTGGGGCGCGTCTTACACCTTCATCAAACTCGGCGTCGCCACCATCCCGCCCATCACCTTGATCGCGGCGCGCACCTCGATTGCGGGATTGCTGTTGCTGGCGATCATGCGATGGCGCGGGCTGGAAATGCCGCGGGATGCCGCGACCTGGCGCCGCTTCCTGTTCCAGGCCTGCCTCAACAGTGTGATCCCATGGACCCTGATCGCCTGGGGCGAGCGTTCCCTCGACGCTGGGCTCGCGACCATCCTCAATTCCACCGCGCCGATCTTCACCTTCTTCTTGACGCTTGCCATCGCGCGCCAGACGGTGAGCCTGCGAAAACTGCTTGGCGTTGTCGCGGGCATGGCCGGCATCTGCCTGATCGTCGGCGTGCAGGTGCTTCATGGATTGGGCGAGCAGCTTGCGGCGCAACTCGCTGTCGTGGTTGCGACGATTTGCTATGCCGGGGGCGCGATCTTCAGCCGCGGCTTTAAGGGCCTCGATCCGATGGCCCCGGCCGCCGGTTCGTTACTCTGCGGCGCGGCGATTCTCGTCCCGGTCAGCCTGATGGTGGACCGGCCGTGGACGCTTGCGCCATCGGCAAGCTCGATACTGGCGCTGCTGGCCCTCGCGGTGTTCTCCACCGCGTTTGCCTTCGTGATCTATTTCCGATTGATCCAGACGCTGGGCTCGGTCGGCACGACGGCGCAAGCATACTTGCGGGTACCGATCGGCGTCGCGCTGGGCGTCGTGTTCCTCGGCGAATCCCTGTCCCCGACGGTGTGGATCGGCCTCTTGTGATCGGCGTGGCCGCGATGACAATACCGGCACGGAAGGTGGCGGTGAACCCGCAATCGGCTCCGGTAAAGGGTTCTCCGGGCTAGCCCAGAGGTCGTTTCGGAACATTTCGATCCTATCGCGACGCCGACCTCGCTAGGATCGCCGTGGGGGACACGGACAGATGCGCCAGATGATTGTCTCCGGACGCCAGCGGCTCCTTTGCCGCCGGTGTCGCGGGGTTCCCGGCAGGTTCCCCTAGACGTCGATTCCATCGTATAAACGGGCACGCCCGGAGCTGGTCCCGAACCCCATGCCCATTGCCGCGATCGTCCAACGGATACGGTCATTCTCGCTTTCGATCGGTCAGTTGACCTTTGCCAGTTTCATCCTGCTGCTGGCGATGATCGTGATGACGAGCGTCGCCAGCGTGCTCGCCATCCGCCACATTGACGCGACCTTTGCCGAGCTGCAGCGTCTGCAGAGCCTCGGCGACGTCGCCGCCGAGATCGATCGGCGCATGAACGCGCTGCGGCTCGCTGCCCGCGATTTCGTCACCGATCCGGACGCCCGCTCGGATCGGGTTGGCGAGGCCGCATCGGCCTTGAGCGCGCTTCTGAAGAAGACGCGGCTGGAGCTTGCTCCCGAACAGCAGGACATGATCGACGGCGTTACCCAGCGGCTTGCCAACTACCAGGAAGGAATCGGGCGCGTTACCGCGTTGCTTGCGCGGCGCGCCCAACTGGTCGCGGCATTGCCGCCGGTGCGCCAGCGGTTCGAGCAGGCGATCGCCGAAGTGCCCGACCGCGAGACCGCGCGCAGCCTGTTTCGAGCGCAGAACCAGGTCGCCGAGACGTTGCTGGCGCACGATCCCGTCGCGGCCAAGCAGTCTGCCCAGCGCATGCGGACGCTTGCCATCAACCAGCCGGCGCTCCGCAGCGCCGTCGACGCCTACGCCGACGCGATCATTTCGGTCTCGGAGACGGAGGCCCAGATCGCCGAAATCGACAAGGACGTGCTGGGTATCGAAGGCCGGCAGATTGGACGGGTGACCGAATTGCTGCGCGAGGTCAGCGCCAGCAGGGGCCGGCTGTTGGGCATCGATTTCGGCAAGACCGTTGCCCATGACAGATGGCAAAGCATCATCCTGGGGATTTTGGGGGTTTTGGTCGGGCTTGTTGCGGCATTGTTTGTGGTGCGCCGCACCGTCCGTCCGCTCAAGGCCATCGCCGGCGCGATCCGATCGCTCGCCGCGGGCAAAAAGGACGCGTCGATCCCGGCCACAGATATCAACAACGAGATCGGCGATATCGCCCGCGCCGCCGAAGTGTTCCGCCGTACCCTCGTCGATGCCGACACCGCGCGTGAGGCGGCGGTGCATGCGCTCGCCGAGCAGCGCCTTGCCGAGGAAAGCTACCGCAAATTGTTTGAGGGATCGGTCGACGGGATCTACGTGACCACGCCGGGCGGCGCGCTGCTCAACGCCAATCCGGCGCTGGCACGAATGATGGGGTACAAGACGCCGCAGGATCTGATCAACAGCATCGGCGATATCGCCGATACCGTCTACGTTCATCCGGCGGCACGCGCCGAATACCAGTTGCTGATGGCGCGCGACGGCATGGTACGCGAGTTTGAGTATCAGGTTCGCGCGCGCGACGGCACGATCCTCTGGCTGTCCGACAGCGCCTCCGCCGTGCGCGACGAGACGGGCGAGGTTATCCGCTACGAAGGAACGGTGCGCGACATCACCGATCAGAAGCGCGCCGAAGATGCGATCGCCGAGGGCCGACGGTTGCTGCAGCAGGTGATCGACACCGTGCCCGCCGTCATCAACGTCAAGAACAAGCAGCTCCGCTACGTCCTGATGAACCGCTACATGGCCGGCATCTTCGGCGTCGAGCCCGCGGACGCCATCGGCCGCACCACGAGCGATCTGATGTCGCGCTATGGCGCGCAAAAGACCGACGAGAATGACAAACGCGTGCTGGCCTCGAGCAAGGGCCTCGGATTCT
>WNFM01007648.1_pt1 | contig 19076 bp, 21 predicted proteins | sample 5400271 | NCBI WGS metagenome assembly WNFM01 (sample SAMN13153352, study PRJNA577476) | soil metagenome | isolation source: 60 cm saprolite on Douglas fir-dominated hillslope | place: USA:California | collected 2013-09-17 | reverse complement strand
AAGAACGCGGTTGAGAGGATGCGTTTTTCAAAAATGAAATCGGCACCATTATGGATCGACTTGCCGTTTACCAGGTGTGCCTTGTAGGTTTTAAGGTCTTGCATGCCATTAAAATCGGCACCTTCAAACTGCTTGCATGTGTGCTGTACCACCTGGCCGATTGGGCCATCTATCCAGGTGACATCAATGGAGGTACCGCTGGCGTAGCTCCTGGAGCGGACGGAAAACGTCACGTCAGAGGATGTTTCTTTGAGGGCTGCCCTGAGCAGTTTGGCCGCCTCGGCACAACTAAGGGGGATGGTTGATGAATCTGTCATTGGGATAGCTCCTGTCGCCAATACTGAAATTGCTTCAGCTTCCGCCCGCTCTGGAGCATGTACGCCTGCTGCGTAGCAGGATCAGCGATCACGCGCTGCCATTCTGCGACTGGCGGCTGATCCCTCCACATGGTAGGAGTTGTGAACGATGGCCAGTGAGAGGCCGCTCCGCGAAAGATGTGAATTCTATACCCTCTCACCCGCCTGGGCCGAGCAGGGCGTTTCATGGCTGTTTGCCTCCCTCGGTTTGGATCCCTCGGTGCCAGATGGCATCACGCAGGGCGATGAGACGCTTGACGGTGGGCTGGATCTCGGAGGGCAGCAGTTCACAGACAACCTCCAAGGCGACCTGCACCGCTGCATCGGCAAACAGCCGTTGCATGGTCAGCTCCTCGGAGGAACGCAGCGGGTGCTCCCCGAGACGCTCGACCCCCTCAGCAAGGAGCGTCAGATGTCGGGCGATCCGCTCCTCTTCGACTTGTGGCATGGCTTGCTCCCTCCTACGCCGTGATGCGGTGCTCGTTCTGGGTCAGCCACTCTTGCACGGATTGCTGAGAGAAGCGCAAAGAAGCGCGGCGACTTTCCCCAAGTTTGACGTAAGGGAAGCCTTTGCGGCGCATCAAGTAATGCAGCCCGGTCCGGCTGACTTTGAGCAACTCCATGACCTGCTTGTCAGTCAGCAACGGTGTTGCCTGCATTGCTCTGTCAGCGGCAGGAGCGCTCTGTATACGTCTTCTTGTGGTCATGGGGAGATCTCCTTCCTCAACATGCGTCATGCGCTGAGTACGCGCAACGCCAATTCAACGCTCGCCAGCAGGATGAGCGCCTCGTAGCCGGTGACCGGGCGAAAGGCCAGCACCTCCGACCAGGCCACAAAGACCTCTGCCCACCGAGGCAACAGTCGCCAGCAGTGATAGGCGCACGAGGCGCGGCCATACACCCGGCCATCCACGCCGTAGGTATGGCCAGATCGCTCGGAAAGCCACTGTGCAAGCGGGCAGTGATAGGTCATCCCTGGCCTGCCGACGAGAGCATGCTCGTGCTCGCAGAGCCAGGTGCAAAACAGGTCAAGATCGCTCTCCAGCAGTTGCATGAGGCACCTCCTTTCGTCCCTGCGTCTAGCGGGCTATGTAAAAAGCCTTTCTACCCTTGTGCGCAAGACAACAAAAAGCCCCTGGCTCCACAGTAGGAAACCAGGGGCTTTATGCATGCGTGTGAGGCAGTTTCAACGGCTCCACCTCCACTCGCCAACAGCGTAGTTTACCTTTCACCACGACCTGGGTCAACCGGAGGGTAGGCGGCGCTTTGGCACTCTGCCCGATCCAGGCGCGGCTTGCATAGGAAAGATGGTGACAGCGCATCACCTGTACCACAGCATGCCCCTCGGAGAGGGCCTGCACACGCTGCTGTATAGGGTGGGTATGATCATTTTTCCAGACCTGGACAAAGAAAAGCATCGATCAGTCCTTTCCGCCTCCCTGTGACGTTGGGGAGATTTCCTGTAAGTCGTCATAGGTCACCAGCCAGGCCCGGCCGGTGCTCGGGGAATACATGACATCACCGACCGAGGTGGACCGCGGAGACGTACCAGGCGCAACCCAGAAGACTTCTGGGCGCTCTGTCCAGTCCAGCCCCTCGCTGTGGTTGGTGAGGGTGAAGACCTGAGAACGCTCCGCATACACGTTGGCAACGTGCCGATATTGCCGATCACGGTCTGTCTGCCAGGCTCGCGGGTCTGGCATGAGCATTGCCAGCGGATTGGTGGCATGATAGACCGCATAGGGGTGGAACCCGGTGTACTTGGACATAGTGAACTCCTTTGAAACCTGTGTTATTTGTGCTGGATGACAAAAACACAATACAATCCAAAAATAGATCCTCACACCTCTTGCGAGGGATTTCTCCAGCCGCCCTAGCTTCCGTAGTCCTCAGAGGCCACATACAGACTGCCTGATCACCCATCCTCCCCGCGCAAGTGCTTCCTGGGCTACTCGCGCTCGCCTCTAGACAACCTGCTGCCGACGTGGGTACGGCCCTTCAGACGGGGTGAGGTATCCAGTCCAGAGAGACGCGGCCTGCGCCGACGATCCACGCGATGCCTTTCGTCTACCCTGAAAGGTTTGTCCAGGTGTTCCGTTGCCCCGTCTCGTCCAACCGGGGCAACGCGCTCAATGCAGTTGAGCGGCTCCACTGATCCAGAGCCACACTGCTGTGATGTCCCTTGCCTCAGTGGGACTTGAGTGTTCTCAAGCCGTAAAGGGTTCCGCTCACTGAGAGCGCGTCTACCAGTTCGCCCTGCGCATGCTTGCAGAAAGCCAGCTGGCAGACGTGCGCTCACTGTGCACGTGGGGTTAGGCCGCCCGTACGCACTGATTCCCGTTCCAGGGTCGTGCCTGGGACAGCTGCGCTTCGGTGAGCACCAGGGTGTAGCCTTCCTGGTGAGGATTGAAGCCAGGGGTTGCGGCCACACGCGCCTGATACGTGCCATCACCAAAGGCACGCAGCACCCGGATATAGCAGGTGCCCTCACAACTGGCGTCAGCACGCAGGCTGGATGGATCGCCGTCGTGGGTTGGTTCGTCTGAGAGCAGATCAGCAGGCAGCACGTAAGGATACAGGTACCACATGCGCCTGGCAAGAGGCGTCTGGGCCATAGCAGGCTCCTTTCTGCTGCGCTCAGGCAGCGATTGACAGCCGAGCCTGCATGGGACATACTGCAAGCAGACTCGGGCAGCTCTGCATGGGTGCCGGCATGGTCTGGACAACTGCACCAACACCCATGCGTGCCGGGTTATCGAAACGCTTGGAGTTCGCAGCTGCAAGCGTTTCATGCTCGTAGTATGGACTTTTTCTCCGGATAAAGGAACGCCACAAAATAGTTACGATTTTTCCTTTGATGGTGACTCATTGCTAACTACTTCGTGACTATTCCGATATCTCTATAAACATCAGACCCGTGTCACATAATTTCTGTAAATAATTATGTGACACAAGTCTCATGTTTGTCAAGTCTCTCTTTATCATTCGCACAATCTATGCTATACTCTGAAAAAATGTGACATAGACAATATGATTTTGTATTGATTGAGGGTAGGTAAAGAGCCGATGTCTGAACGTATCATCAGCAATGGCCGCGTCCTTTTACCCTCTACAGAAGCTCGTACGATCTCTGGTTTCAGCCGACAACATCTCCAGCGGCTTTTGCGAGATAAGCGCATTGAGGGAATAAAGCTCGCCCATGACTGGCTTGTCTACGAAGATTCTCTGCAGGCCTTTCTTGCGCAACCTCGCAAACCTGGACCAAAGGGACCTCATAAAAAATCCCCGAAGGATTCTCCTGGTGCATCAGTATCCGATAGTGCTGATACAAATGAGAATATATCAGACAAGAGTTGAAAGTTTCCTAAAAGTTGTGTATCTTCATGATGTGATAGAGTTCAGTCTCTAGCGCGCCTTCTCTTGTTTAAATGGAGTCGGTAGATATGGCTTCCGATGCTAAAAAACAGACGGTATCGAATAATCGTCTCGCAAATGAGCGAAAAAAGAGACAGTGGACGCAAAGCGATCTTGCTAGTGAGCTGTATAGCCTGTGTGACGAAGAGGAGCTAGCGGAACACGGTACCATTGATGGGAATATGGTCAGTAAGTGGGAGCGTGGCTTGCATACTCCTAGTTTTTTCTGGCAGAGGAAGCTGCGTGAGCTTTTTGGGCTAGATGCAGCAGCATTAGGATTCATTGACCAAATTACAACCGCAGGTGCTGACAGGCCTCAAGAGATTTCTCCTCTACGATTTGCGAGAAACGCCGATCCGGATGAACGACAAACTCTTCAAATACTTCTCCCCCCAGGTAGTCCCCCTATTGTCACGGTGCATGTCTACCAGCCAACTCTACTCTCTCCTAGTAATTCTCCCAGGGAAGATGGTATCCTTGATACTAGGATGGTCGATGCTCTCAGACAAGAGCATCTTCGTGAGAGGGAACAGACCGTGAATCGCCGAGATTTTAATCGAAGAGCCATAGGTGTTACTACCGCCGCCTTCGTCTCGCCTGATGATCTGCTGAATACTGAGCTACTCGATCGCTTCTCCAGGGCATTGAAAAAGCCTTCGACTATCGACGAGCGTTTTCTCGATTATCTTGAAGCGCGCACAGCGCACTACTGGCAAGATAGGCATAGCGCGGTACTCGCATCAAGTGATCTCCTGAGTTTCGTTAGAGAGCATCTTCAAAAGATAATAGAGCTCCTTGAGGAATCTTTGCCGCCATCAATGCGCACACACCTCTGCTGCCTTGCGAGTGGAGTAGCTCAGCTTGCTGGTCACCTCCTCTTCGACATGGGCAAGTTCGCCCCAGCACGAGATTTTCACCATCTTGCTATCGCTGCTGCGCAAGAGGGAGATCATCAGGCATTGGAGGCTGTTGCATGGGGCAGAATGAGCTTTACATGGACCTACAGCCAGCATGCGCCAGAAGCTCTGGGTTGTATTCAAGAGGCTCGCCGATTGGCTGCACATAGCGCAAACAACGCAGTTCGGGCGTATTTGGCGGCAGTAGAAGCTGAGATACAAGCCACGCTAAGCAATCGCGAATCCTGTTTCAGGGCGCTTGATGCAGCTGAGCAAGTCGAAGATCGTACATATCCCCAAGAAGAGATGTACTGGCTCCACTTTGATCGTTCGCGATTGGCAGGCTATCAAGGCATCTGTTTCAGGCGCTTGTATCATCCAGATGATGCACAAACGCACCTTTTCCTGAAGAAGGCTGAAGCAGCCTTGGCTGACGCCTTGAGGCTGCTTGAGCCAGCGCGCATACAGCGGCGTCCCACGTTGCTGATCGATATGGCAAGCACCTATGCGCAACAAGGAGATGTGGACGGAGCGTATGAACATGCCATGCAATCGCTCTCGCTAGTGGCCCAGACCAAATCACAGACAGTTGCAAAGCGTCTTCTGAGTCTCCGCCAGGAATTGGAGCCGTGGAAAGATACGCACGCTATCAAGAACCTGGATCAGCAGATGGCCCAGCTCATCACGCCTAGGGGGTAGAAAGGGAGCGTATGAGCGAAACTGCATCAAACGCGAGGGGAGTACTGTATATTATCTCCTGCGCTGCGTCCTCGGCCACACTCGTCCCCAACCTTGTCGGACAAGCTCAAACAGCTAGCTGGGAAGTGTGTGTGATCACCACCCCACAAGGGACCAAGTTCATCGATCTTCCTCTGCTCGAAAGGCTGACGGGTTACCCGGTGCGAAGTGAATACAAACGCCCTGAAGAACCTGATGTGCTCCCACGAGCTGATGCGCTTGTGGTGTTTCCCGCCACGTTCAATACGATGAACAAATGGGCCCTGGGCATCTCAGATACCCTCGCACTTAGTCTGCTTTGTGAGTATACGGGGCTGAAGATGCCTCTCGTCGCAGTCCCCTGTTTTCGTACAGGTGGAGGGCTGGATGGACACCCTGCCTTCTTCCGCAGCCTGCAGATGCTAAGAGAGTATGGCGTGCGTGTACTGTATGAGCCAGAAAAGTACCCTCCGAAGAATCAGGTGCCACCAAATGTGATTCTTGAAGTCTTGGATGAAACGATAAGGGAACACGCTCAGAGGAGAAATAGACCCGAAATGGAGAGCTACTAAAGGCGTTTCATAAGCGATGAGGAGGGCACACAAGTGGGAAATTTTCAAAACGAGCCAGTCATGCCACAGGAAACACATGTTGGTTATGTAGAAGGCTATATTGATGCATTGGAGAAGGTCCTGGATTTTCATGAGCGACATCCCAGTATGAGTATTCAGGATATCTGCTTCGCGATGAAAATAAGCATGCGGACAACCATAGTAGCTGGAGAGATAATTAGCATCCCCGATGATTTAACGAGCTTTCCATCCGTTGCAGAACTACTCCACAAGACAGTTGGCTAAGGGCACGGCGCCTATCTCAAGGAGCAGAGAGGAATAATCCTTGCGAACTCATTCGTAGAAAGATCGTTGATGTGTCACGATCATGAAGCCTCCATCCTGCTCTACACCTCAGCCGATGCCTGTCACAGTCACCGCAGGAGCTGCTGATTCTCTGCTCACTCGGTTTGTTCGATTCGTGGAATTGAATTGAGTCCGATGTCGTCTCCTCAACATGCAGTCCACTGCCTGGTCGATCACCCCTGAAGCTGATACAATGGAAGCACCATGGAGGAGAGACAGCCGAGGGGCGGCAAGGAGCATGAACGAAGCAACACGAGCGATCTTGCATATCGACCTGGACGCGTTCTATGCCAGCATCGAGCAGCGGGATCATCCTGAATACCGCGGCAAGCCGGTCATTGTTGGCGGTTCACCTGACCGGCGAGGGGTCGTAGCAACCGCCTCCTATGAGGCGCGGCGCTACGGCGTGCATTCAGCGATGCCGAGCTGGACGGCGCAACGCCTCTGCCCCGACGCGATCTTCCTGCCCGCGCGCTTCGACGTGTACCGGGCCGTCTCCCAGCAGATCATGGCAATCTTTCGCCGGCACACGGCACTCGTTGAACCGCTCAGCCTGGTTATGGGTAGTACAGTACGATGAAGTCAGGAAAATCCAGGTATCGCTGTGTACGCGACGTACGGAACGTTCCTCCGCTCTCTCGCAGAGTATACACGCGATACCCAGCAATTGCAAGCCTTCCAAGTATTCCCCAGAACTCCCCAGCGCACATGCTTCGTCACCATCGCCGAAGACCAGGATGGGCTACCCCGACCAGCCCTGCTTCGTTGTCGCTTCTCTCGCTCTTCCTGATCCAACGTCAAGAAAGGACCGTTTCACTACCCTTTCGCCAAGTCCGATCAACGCGGGTTCATGGCCGCTCTTGCTTCAGCAGCGCCTTCTGTGTGGGGAAGGGGAAGCGTCACCGAAAAAGTTGCCCCTTGACCCTCTTCACTTACCACCCAGAGCTTGCCCCCATGGCACTCGACGATCTGCTGCGAGATATATAATCCCATACCCAGCCCCGGAAAGGTCTTGTCGTGGTAGTCCTGGACCCGATAGAACCGTTCAAAGATTTTGCCCTGATGGGCACGCGGGATACCCACCCCATAATCGCGGACACTGACGGTCACCGTCTCAGCAGAAAGGACAATCTGCACGTCCACGTCCTTCGCTTGAGGCGAATACTTGATCGCATTGGTCAGCAGATTGGTGAAGACCTGGCTGAGCCGATCGCGATCCCCGACGATCTGCGCTTGCGAAGCGCCACTCAGCCGAATGGTGTGGGTTGCGGTCGTCTGCTGGAGGAGCTCGACGACCTCGTGGACTAAGGCATCCAGATCCACGGTTTCCTGGGCATAGTCCAGTCTGCCTGCCTGGATTTTGGACACGTCCAGTAACTCATTCACGAGCTTGGTCAGCGTATTCAGTTGGGTTTGCATGCGCGCCAGATCCTGCACCAGTTCGCTCATGCCCTGCTTCTCGAGCCTCCGCTGGATCAGTTGGGAAAATGCTTTGAGAACGGTGATCGGCGTCTTCAGTTCATGGCTGGCCATGCTGATAAACTCATCTTTTCTGCGCTCCAGTTCCCTGCGTTCGCTGATATCCAGAATAAAGCAGGCCCACTGCACCGGCTGCTCTTGTAAGGTGGCGGCCCCAATCAGGATGGGGACCCGGCTGCCATCCTTGCGGTAATACTCTTTCTCAAAAGGCGTACACACCCCCCGCTCGCGCAATTCCTGCAGCCCCCGTTGGTCGAGTGGCGCATACTCAGCAGGGGTCATGGCCGACCAGTTGAGGCGGTGGTGGTCGAGATCCTCTCGCGTGTAGCCGACCATCTCCAGGAAGGCCTCATTGGCCTCCAGGATGTGCTCCCCGTCGGCGACCACGACGCCGATGAGATTGGATTCCAGCAAACGCCTGGCCCGCACTTCGCTGGCCCGCACGGCTTCTTCTGCCCGTTTGCGCTCGGTAATATTGAGATGGGCCACCACGGCTCCCTCTCCCGCAGGCAGCGGCGTCGCACTCATCAGGAACCAGCGCTGTTCCGCCGGAGAATGACACGCGTATTCCAGGGTAAAGTGGGGGTGTGGCCCGTGCAGGACGGCCAGAATCCCTGCCAATGCTTCCTGCGCTTCCTCGGCAAACGCTCCTCTCGCCTTTCTGCACACCTCCAGGTAGTTTGACCCCACCTCAGTGTCAACCAGAAGAGAGCCAGGCGCGCTGTTGTCTCGCGCAAAACGTCTCCAGGCTTCATTCACTGCAATAATCGTTCCCGCTGGATTGAGCACGGCGATGTTAGCGGTGAGCGAATCTAAGATGGCTTGACTCAGGTGTTCGCTGGCTCGCAGGGCTTCCTCCGCCCGCTTCTGCGTGGTGATATCTTGTGCCACGGTGATGATCGCGGCAATCGTACCTTCCTTGTTTGGGAGCGGGGCAGCATTGATGGTATACACATGCCCGCCAAAGGCGAATTCAAACTGCACCGACTCTCCGGCAAAGGCTCTGCGATAGTACGGTGTCACAGAGTCCACCGCTTCTGGCGGCAAGAGTTCAGCCAGGGTTTTCCCAACTAAGCGTTGGGGTGAGAGGCCGACCGCCTCTAAGCCTGGGCCTTCTGCCAGCAGCAAGCGGAGGTCCGGGTCAAAGATAGTGACCGATTCATTCGGGTGATGCTGCAGGAGGGTGCGCACCAACACATCACGCTCGCGCAAGGCCTCTTCGATCCGTTTCCGTTCCGTGAGATCGCGGGCAACGGAAGAAGCGCCGATGATGTGACCGGTGGCATCTTTGATGGGGGAGAGCATAGTGGAGACGGCAAGACGCGTTCCATCTTTGCGCATCCGCTCGGTTTCATACTGATCGATGCGTCGTTCTTGCTTGAGCAGGTCCAGCAGCCGGGGAATTTCATCGAGTCGCTCAGGCGGAGCAAGCAGCGCGATGGGTTGGCCAAGGGCTTCCTCAGCGCGATAGCCATAGAGGCGTTCGGCCCCTGCGTTCCAACTCGTGATGATGCCATCCAGGGTTTGGCCGATGATCGCGTCGTCTGACGATTCCAGCAGCGCAGCCAGCCACCACCGGGCTTCCGCTTCGTGCTTGCGCCGCGTCATCTCTTGAAAAAAAAGCACCAGCCCCCCGTGGGAGGGGGAGGCCGTGACCTGAAACCACCTATTCAGAGATGGGTACCACACTTCAAAGCGGACCGTGACCTGGGTTTGAAGCGCTTGCTGATAGTGCTGCTCGCACGCGGCCCCTAGCGCCTCTGGAAACGTCTCCCAGAGCGGCTTGCCAAGCACCTCCTCGCGTGTCTGTTGCACGAGAGACGCTGCCCGCTGGTTCAGCGCGGTAATCCGCCACCCGGTATCAACAGCAACCAACGCATCGGGCAAGCTTTCAAAAAGCGACATGGCCTGTGCATCGAGGTGGGGGGTATGATGCATGTGCGTTGCTCCTTTCCTGGCTGCTCACCATCCTCTTTCCCCACCACCAAAGCGGAAGGTAACACAGCGTCGCACCTGAGAGCTAGAGAGGATAGATATCCTCGAACAATGAGTAGTACGATGACTACCGGTAATATATCACTTCCCGAAGGCTTTGGCAGCAATCGAGCCGTGTTCTAGATAATGGACGAGATGCCTCTGAGCAGAAGCGTTCACGACTGTTCCGCCAACCGCCCGTAGAGTACGGCGTTTTCCTCACGCAGGCGCTGTGCCTCGCGTTCCAGTGTTCTCACTCGCTCCCTGAGGCGTGCGATCTGCGCATCTTTGGCAGCATCGCTTTTCCCTACATGCGTTGTCGCGGATACCTCCTTTCCATGAGCTGGAGGGAGATCGCGCAGTCGCCGAATTTCGGCGGCCAGGTCTGCCTGACGCGCATCGTACAGGAAGGTTTTGGAGACGTTGGCTGCCTGGCAGACCGCAGCGAAGGTGACTGATTTTCCGGCTTGCTGAAGCTCTTGCAAGGCCACCAGGACGCGGCTGCGGGTGTTATGGCTCTTTTCCGCCGCGAAGCGAACGATGGCCTCAGTGTTCCGTTTCATTGGTCGCTTTCCTTCCCCCCCGGTTCTTGGGGCGCTCGTCTGCTGGCAACTCAAGTTCTCTGAGCACCTGCTCCATGCCGTGAATCTGGTCGCCAAGATCGTTGGCGTACAACTCCCAACCGTGTTCTTCGGCGACCTGCCGGCTTTTTCGCAGGTCCTCGAGCGTTGCCACAATCACCGGGGCGTGCTCCGGCGTGGCGACCAGCTTGTGGCAGGGACCGTTGTCTTTGGTAAAGCACATATTCTGCCCGTAGGGACATTTGGGGGCCTTGGCGTGATGCAAGCATTGCCCCCAGGGTAGCGACAGCTTGCGGAGGTTGGCGACCACCCAATCCAGTTCACTCTCGTCCCCAGTGGTGATTTGCTCGCGGAGGGCGTGCAGCGCCAGGCCCCCAACGGCTCGCCCAGAAAGAACCAGCTCCTTGAATTTACGCTTGAGGGTCTCGTCGTAGATGAGCGCGTAATTGCGCGTCATCTCAGGGCTCTGGTGGTCGAGGTAGGTCATCACATCGGCCAGGCCCATGCCGTTGTTGATCATGTCCGTGCCGACGGTGTGGCGCAGCTCATGCGGCCGAAACCGGAAGACCTGTCCATCCGGCCCCAGGATCGGCACCTGCCTGGCTAGGGTATTCAGATGCGCACAGAAGCGCTGGTAGGTGTACAGACCGGTGGCGGTCCGAAACAGGTAGCGCTGGCCATGCACATCGGGAACGTCTTTGACCAGGTCGCGCTGGGCCACAATCGCGGTCTCAACCTCTCGTGTGACCGGTAACGGCCGCACCTCGCGCTTCATTTTCACGTTGTACCACCGCACCCGTGGATCCCCTGAGGCATCGTATTCGAGGCACTCCTCGGTGAGATGCAAGGCATCGACGGTGCGCAGTCCCATCACGCTCATGATCTGCAGCAGGTGCTGACTGTATGGCGGTAAGGCCTCCAGGTGTGCCAGCAATTGCTCCATGACCATGGCCGGAATGGGACGCGGCTTGGGGCGGCTGTGCTTCGGGAAATCCTCGTCGTAGATGAGGAACTGCCGTGGGGCTTCGGGCCACTGATGGCGCTGCATGTAGGTAAACATGGCTTTCAGGATGGCCGCTGATCTCCCTCTGCGGTACGGGGTGACCTCGTGGTAGCGTTCCATCGTGTCGATCCACCCCGTCATGGCCAGCACGGGCTCGAGCATGTCTCGGGTGAGGGAAGCAAAGGAGTCCAGCCCGGGGTAGCGCCGCTCCAATTCGAGCAGCAGGGGCTTGAGCGTCGAGAGGGCGACGCTCATGGTGTGACCGGACCAGGAGCTGACCCGCGCCCGGAAATACCACTTGATGAGGGCTTTGAGCGCGGGAGTCTGAATGCAGGAGAAGTCAATCAGGTACTCGCCGGCATTGTTGTGCTTGGGGTAGTCGCTCGTGATGCGGCGGATATCAATGCGGTCCTGCGCCCATTCGGCATCGAGGTCCTCAGCCAGGGGGATCGGCCCGGGGTCGAGCCGGTAGGCGCGCTTGGGCATCCGGGTACATTTGATGCCCAGACTGCGGACCCAGGCGCGGAAAGCCGGGTCCTGAACGGACTCGTACCATTGATGGTCCGTGGCGTATCCGGCCTTGCGGCACAGGTCCAGGCGAGAAAGCTGCCGATTGTCAGGATCCTGGAGCAGCCGCCAGAAGTGTTGTTGGGCAGCGGTGAGCGCCTGCTCGATGGGGATCCGCCCGGCAAGGGCATCAGCCACGGAAGGTCTGGGGGGAGGGCAGGGTCTGCCAAGTTGCTCCACCCAACTGCGAAACGCCGCATCGCGCAGGGCCATATACCAGGAGGCACTCGAACGCAGGCCGGCGTGGTGGGCCAACTCTTCGACGGGAAGATGGCGGGTGGCTGGATCGAGCAGGAGCGGCACAAATTGCTGCTGTGTTTTCGACAGCTGCTCGCGGGGCCAGGGCAGATCAGTGGTCGAGAGGTGTCGGTCGACCATGCGGCGTTCTCCTTGCTTGATACTCGTGCCATTTCTGGCTGAGGTCGTCGTCGTCCAGATGGACGTAGGTGTTGATGGTGGTCTGCACATTGGCATGGCCGAGGCGCTCTTGCACGTAGCTGGCATCCCAGCCAGCACGGATCAGTTCGGTGGCATGCGTGTGGCGCAGCAGGTGAGCGTGCAGTGGAACGCCGCTCTTCTGGCTGTAGTAGCGGAACATGGCTTTGAGCGCATGACGGGAGAGCGGCGTGCCGTAGGTCGATTCCCCGCGCTGGTTGCGGGCGTTCTTGTTGAGCACGACGAAGACCTGATCGGTCTCAAAGGTGTGGTGGAGTACCAGGTTGTCGAGCAGGGCCATGACCTGCGGAGTGAGTTCGACGAAGCGCTCTTCGCGTTCGACCATGCCCTTGGCCAGCGCTCCATTCGCCAGGCCAGCACGCCGGCGGATCACCACGCCGTTGCGGTGAAACTCCAGATCCTGGATGTGCAGGCCCAGGACTTCGCCGACGCGCAAGCCCCCATCGCGCATGAGCAGCAGGATGCACTGGAATTGCACATTGTGCGTCTCGTCCTGAAAGCGTGCAAACGCCTCATCGCCAATGGGCCGAATGCGTCGCTTCGGCTCTCTCAGTGTCACTCCGCGCCTGGTCATCTTCCCTCGACTGGTATGCACCAGGAACGGCTTGAAGCGGCTGAAGCGGTTGGAGACTTCTTCGTACAGGACGGGATCGGCCAGCACCTGTCCGCGCTGCACCTGGTAGCGGTAGAAGCTGGCGACGGCGGCCAGGATGGTGTTGACACTCCGCTCGCTGAGGCGGCTCGTGACGTGGAGTGGCTGCACCTGCAACTGGCGATGAGGGGTGCGCAGCCACTCGACGAAACGCAGCAGGTCATCGGGGGTGACGGTGCGCCAGTCGAGCCTGGCCTCCTCTAAAAAGGTGAAGTAATGCTTGAGATGCCGGCAATAGCTCTCCAGCGTATTGGGGGACTTGCCCTGGATATCGAGCGCCTCCAGGAAGCGCTTGACGGGCTCCACGAAGGTACAGGCATCATCCACCAGGTAAAGGCGACGTGTTCCCTGTACCAGAGCCCACACAGTTCGGACCATACGTAGCTCCTTTCTCAAGATCGTGATCTACACGGTGTGACTGCGATGAGGGCAAGGAGTAACGTTGCGGAAGCCTGTTGGCTCTCTCCATCACAACGTACGCAACGTGCGTCAGGAGCCTCCAGAACGACGTTGTGTACTTCCCTGACGGTTCCTTTTCATCCTACCCGTAAGCTTAGATGAAGCATACCTCGACGTGACTGCCGCTGTTGGCGACCTGGAGGAAGCGGCGCAGCTCGCGCGCGAGATCAAGTGGCAGATCTGGGAACAGACGAGGCTCACGGCCTCGGCCGGCGTCTCCTCCTGCAAGTTCCTGGCGAAAATCGCCTCCGACCAGCAGAAACCCGATGGGCTGACCGTCATCCCTCCAGAAGAGGCCCCGGCTTTTCTCGCTGCCCTCCCCATCGAGCAGTTCTTTGGCGTGGGCAAGGTGACGGCAGCAAAGCTCAGGAACCTGGGGATACAGACAGGAGCCGACCTCAAGCGCCTCGGCGAGGAGCGCCTGCGCGAACTGCTAGGCAAGCACGGAAGCCAGCTCTACCGCTTCGCCTGCGGCGAGGACAACCGACCTGTCGAGCCGGTACGCGAGCGCAAGTCCGTCGGCAAGGAAGTGACCCTCGAGCGCGATCTGCGCGACCGGGGTGAGATGGAGCGTATCCTGGAGAATCTTTCGACGCAGGTGGAACGCCACCTAATAGAACTGGGGATCGCCGGGAAGACGCTGACGCTCAAAGTCCGCTGGAGCAATTTCGAGTTGGTGACCAGAGCCACCAGCCACGCGCAGGGCTTCCAGCTGGCACAGGAGATGCTGCCTGTGCTCCGTGCACTGCTTTCTGGGCTGGCTGATGACAAAAGGGCTGTGCGGCTGCTTGGGGTCATTGTGTCCGGCCTGATCTCCCAGGACGAGATCCGTCGCGCAAGGCAGGTCGTCACGCCTTCCTTGTGGCAGGAAGAGCAGGTGCAAGCATAGGCTGGGAGATGTCTCGCGCGTGGGAAGAAGAAGCGATGTACGGCAGTGTTGTCGTTATAGTTCCAAGAAATCTAGCGTTCTATTGCACACGCCGGAATGCCTGTTTGATGTGTACGGCAAGCCGTACGGGGTGAACTACCTAGCCCGCTACTCCCTTTGCGGCATGCCGCATCGGGCCTACTTGAGCACTGATAGGGTCATACCTATCGTTCATACCGTAGCGCTTTTACCCGCAGGACGGATTTACTGCGGAACCACTGAAACACTATTGCATTGTCAAGGTGCTCGATAGAGCTATTCTCACAGAGCACCAAGAAAGTGGAAATGGCGCAATGAAGCACTCTAAAACACAAGAGAACGCTAGATTTTCAGGTACCAGTTAGAATACGCTCACCTGAAAACACGTCCCTGCTCCGTGCGCTTCTTCTAACGAGTCTGTTTCACATTTTCTGGAAGTACTCGCTGGATAACATACACTGAAGTGTATAGATTGGCTCAAGATGGAACAACGGAACAAGATGCGATTCTAGCAAGTACTACACTGTAAATGTAACTACTCAGGTCTCCTACAGACTTGCTAAAGGAGAGGAAACCGACTAAAGTACACCTATGACGAAAGAAGAAGAACTGCAAGCCCTGCGAGAAGAAAATCGAACGCTCAAAGCGTTGGTAGCTGAACTGCTCCCTTTGAAAGAGCAATTGGCCCAGGCGAATGCCCGGATCAAGGAGCTCGAAGACAGGTTGGCAAAAGACAGTCGAATGAGTCATCAGCCGCCATCTTCTGATGGGCTTGGGCGTCTGCCACGCAGTTCGCGTCGTCCGAGCGGAAAGCGTCCTGGAGGTCAGGCTGGACATGCTGGGCACACGCTCGCGATGGTAGAGCAGCCAGATGAAGTGGTGCGTCACCGTCCCGAGGTCTGCAGTCAGTGCCGTGAGGATCTCAGTCGTGTCCCAGGCATCGTCGCAGAACGTCGTCAAGTCCTGGACGTGCCTGACATCCGCCTCTTGGCCCAAGAGCATCAGATCGAAGCCATCTGTTGCCCAACCTGCCACACCACAAGCCTGGGCAGCTTTCCCGCTTCGGTCAGCGCCCCAGTCCAATATGGTCCCAACCTGCAAGCGTTGGCAGTGTATCTGCACCAGGGACAATTGCTGCCCACGGCTCGCACCTGCGAGGCTCTCGCTGCGATCTGTGGGTGCCAGCTCTCGGAAGGAACTTTGATCCAGTGGAGCGAACTGGCAGCAGAGCGGCTGGCTCCGACGGTCGAGCGCATTGCCGAGCTGCTCGTGGCCAGTGGGCTCCAGCATGGAGATGAGACCGGCATCCGCGTGTATGGGATGCTTCATTGGCTGCATGTGAACTGCACACGCTTCCTGACGCATTTGGCATGGCATGCGTCGCGAGGTCGGGAGGCCATGGACGAGATCGGCATCTGGCCGCGCTTTGCAGGGCGAGGCATGCACGATCGACTGGTGAGCTATGATGCCTATGACTGTGCTCACAGCATCTGTGGAACCCACCTCGTGCGAGATTGTGCGGGAGTCGCTGAGCAGGAGTATCAGGAGTGGGCCACCGAGATGCAGGACTTCTTGCTCGATCTGCATGAAGCATGCCAACAGTGGCGCCTGCTCCACCTGACCTCTGTTCCCGCCATCGAGCGTGACGAATGGGTCGCTCGCTATTTCGAGATCCTGGCTGCTGGCTATGCCGCTCAACCGCCACCACCGGCCTCTTCTGCAGGATCGCGCAAAGGCCGGCGCAAGCAAAGCAAGGCCAAGAATCTTCTGGATGTACTGCTTGGGCGTGCAGACCAAGTGCTGGCTTTGCTCGACGACCTGCGGATTCCTTTTACGAACAACCAGGCCGAGCGGGACCTTCGCTTGGCGAAAGTGCAGCAAAAGATTTCTGGCACCTTTCGCAGTGCGACTGGGGTCACCGCGTTTTGCCGTATCCGCAGTTATCTTTCGACGATGCACAAGCAAGGACACCCCATGCTCTCTGCTCTTACGGCTGTCTTCCATGGTCAACCTTTACCGGTCGCTTGGGGACCCGAGTAGTTACAAAAAGTTTAGTATCTACATGAATAAACTATTTCTCATCCTATTTACCATCGGCTCGGTAGCTTTACTGGCTGGCTCATGGTTTCAAGTCATCCCCTTCTCAATCACGGAGGACCTGGGATTTATTACTGGCGCATTAACAGTCTGGCTGATCGTTGTTGAAAACATCTGGAACTTTCCCATCGGCATCGCCAATGATATTTTCTTTTTCGTTCTATTCTTAGAAGCAAGGTTCTTTGCCGATATGAGCTTGCAAATCCTCTATATTGTCCTGGGTTTTCAAGGCTGGTACCTCTGGCTACGCGGAGGAAAAAACAAAACGGCTTTGCAGGTATCAAACATATCCAAAAAAGAACTGCTGCTCCTTGCTCTTATCGCGGTCATTGCCACATATGCCATGACGACCTACCTTCAACATATACAGGATTCTGCTCCATTTTGGGATGCGCTCACCACAGTCCTGAGCATTGAGGCTCAATATATGCTGAACAAGAAATTTCTTGAGAACTGGTACAGTTGGATTATAGCTGACATTATCTACATCCCGCTCTATGCATATAAGCAGTTATATCTCACTGGTGTTGTCTATCTCATTTTCCTGGTGATGTGCCTCCTCGGGCTGAGAGCATGGAAACGATCAAGGATGAAAAACGCATGAAAACTGGTCTGGTTCTTGGGAGATTCCTCCCTCCACATCTTGGACATCAATACCTTATCGACTTCGCGCAGAGCTACGTCGACGAATTACTGCTTATTGTTGGCACAAGACCCACCGATCCGATTGCCGGAGAACTACGTCTTTCCTGGATTAGAGAGATGGCTCCCTATGCGCGTGTGATCCATGTCAACGATGAAAACCTTGAAGAAACGCACCCTCAGTACTGGCAAATATGGGAGCAGACCTTGCGCACGGCACTCCCCTATATTCCCGACTATCTTTTCGCCTCTGAAGATTACGGCTGGAAATTAGCCGAGCTATTGCACATACAATATATTCCTGTCAATCATCCAAGAACGCTCGTGCCCATCTCAGCCACGCTGCTCCGCTCCGATCCCATAAAATACTGGCAGTACATCCCCCCACCTGTCAGACCTTACTTTGTGAAAAGAGTCTGTATCTATGGCCCTGAATCAACGGGCAAGTCAACATTAACCATCGACCTGGCACAGCATTTCCAGACCGTTTTTGTCGAGGAATATGCCCGTGGCCTCCTCGACTTCAAAAACGGCCAGTGCAACTATGATGACATCGAAAAAATAGCGCGAGGGCACCGATCTTCCGAAAAAGCTCTCGCCAGGCAGGCAAACAGAATCCTTTTTAGTGACACCGATCTGCTCACCACCACCGTCTGGAGCAACGTCCTCTTTGGCACCTGCCCCGCATGGGTCTATGAAGCCGCAGACGCGACAACCTATGACCTCTACCTCGTAACAGACATTGATGTTCCCTGGATAGACGACACCCAGCGCTACTTCTCCGACAAAAGACAAGAGTTTCTCAACCTCTGCCTTCAAGCCCTGCAGCAGCGCAACCGCCCCTACATCATGATTAGTGGCACATGGGATGAGCGTCTCTCAAAAGCCATTCAGGCAATAGAAAAACTTCTTAAACATGACCAGTTCGATGACGGAGGTATTGCCCCACGGTTTAAATGGCCTTGAGGAAACAGGGCTTGTAATTCCTCAGGTTTGCTCTCTTCTTGAATCCTCACTGCCTCCGGCAGTTCGCAAGAGACCTGAATAGTTACCTGTAAATGAGACCATTCGATGGCTGTACATGCAAACTTTATCAGGCTCATGGCCGACTTTGGTGAAGCAAGTTATTGGTGAGTTTATTCGAGACGGAGATGTCTCAAATCTGTGCTCATTCAAGAGATCGGCATAACTCATCTCTTCTCCGATTCACCAAAGTCGGCCATGAGCCTTTATCCTGGTGGAATTTGCCTCATTCTCCTGGTGAGCCGCAAATGGGACAGAACGCATTGAGTTGTCTCGGACAGCTTGCGAACCCGGATACTGGTGTGATTTTCGCCAGGATAAAGTTTGCCTGTACAGCTCTTTGTGAGAGAAAATCACCGCACGGTGAGCTTTCTCTGCGATGGGCATGCTATACTGGAGATAGCACACGAGGAAGCACCAGGTGGTCAAGCATGAGCGGGATGAACAGCAGCATGCTGATTCATCCTGTGAAGGGGGTGAGCAGCAGTGAAGGGACAACGATTTCGCGATCGCACGCAAGCGGGACAACTGCTGGCAACACAGCTCACAGCGTACGCCAATCGCCCAGATGTCCTGGTACTGGCATTACCTCGCGGTGGGGTGCCAGTCGCTTTTGAAGTCGCCAGAGCACTGCATGCGCCGCTGGATGTCATCATCGTACGCAAGCTGGGTGTCCCTGGGGAAGAAGAACTCGCGATGGGGGCCATCGCCTCCGGTGGGGTGCGTGTGCTCAACGACGACGTCGTGCAGGTGCTCGCTCTCCCCGAAGCGGTGATCAACATGGTTGCGGCACGCGCGCAACACGAGGTGGAGCTACGCGAACGCCTGTACCGGGGAGATCGCCCCGCCTCTGACGTACGCGGTCGGTCCGTCATCCTCGTCGATGATGGGATGGCGACTGGGGCCACCATGCGTGCAGCGGTCGCTGCGGTGAGA
>WNFM01062272.1_pt1 | contig 19077 bp, 15 predicted proteins | sample 5400271 | NCBI WGS metagenome assembly WNFM01 (sample SAMN13153352, study PRJNA577476) | soil metagenome | isolation source: 60 cm saprolite on Douglas fir-dominated hillslope | place: USA:California | collected 2013-09-17 | reverse complement strand
ATATCGCTTTCGGCGTGCTCAAGTCCGGCAAACCCTTTGATCCGACACTCGCGGATACTTGACACGCAACACGGTATCTTCGTGGTGAGAAGTAGGCTTTATCGGTATTAGATGACATTTGCGCCGCGCAGGGCGGCGATGTCGGCATCGCTATAGCCGAGGCTGCGCAGGATCTCGTCGTTGTGCTCGCCGGCCGCGCCGACGGTGCGCTTCATGCGCGCGGGCGTTCGGGAAAGTTTGATGGCCGGTCCCACCAACGTCATCTCGCCGCCGCCGGGATTCGGCACCGGCACCGCCATGCCGAGATGGCGCACCTGCTCGTCGCCGAATACCTGGTCGAAGTGAAACGCCGCGTATGCACGGCGATGACCTCGTTCAACGCGACGCGATTCTGCGAACGCAGTTTCGCGCTGGCAAAATCCGCACGCTTCGCCAGGGCCGGATCGCCGAACGCGTCGGCCATGCGCGCGAATATCGGATTGCCGGCCGCCGCGATGTTGACGAAGCCGTCGGACGTCGGATAGACGCTGGTCGGCATCGATGTCGGATGGTCGTTGCCCGCCTGTCCCGGCACATCGCCTTCGACCAGCCAGCGCGCAGCCTGGAAATCCATCATCGCGATCATCGACGAGAGCAGCGAACTCTGCACCCACTGGCCTTTGCCGGAACGGCTGCGCTCCTGCAGCGCGATCATGATACCGAGTGCGGCGAACAATCCGGCGCTCAGGTCCGCGACAGGAATGCCGGCGCGCACCGGGCCGTGTCCCGGCAGACCGGTGACCCACATGAGGCCGCCCATGCCCTGCGCGACCTGGTCGAAGCCGGCGCGGTCGCGGTACGGCCCGTCCTGGCCGAATCCGGAAATGCTGGCGTAAATGAGCTTCGGATTTTCCTTCTCCAGCGTCGCGTAGTCGATGCCGAGTTTGTGCTTCACGTCCGGCCGGTAATTTTCCACCAGCACGTCGGCGGTTTTCGCCAGGCGCTTGAGCACCTCCACCCCGCGCGGATCCTTCAGGTTCAGGGTCAGCGAGCGCTTGTTGCGATGCAGGTTGTGGAAGTCCGAACCCTGGCGCGGGCCGAGAATGTCCTCACCCGACTCCGCCGGTATTTCGATCTTGATCACGTCCGCACCCCAGTCCGCGAACTGCTTGACGCAGGTCGGTCCGGCGCGCACCCGCGTCAGGTCGATCACGCGCAGATGGGAGAGGGCTTCCATAAAATCAGTGATTGGCGATTGGTAATTGGTGACTAGTATTTAATGCTTTTGGGTTTGGGCTTTTGCCAATTACCAATCGCTAATCACCAATCACCGCCCTTACGGGCCAGCGGCCTGCTTCGACCTGATGGAAGAAATCCTCCAGCAGGTGATTGAACAACGCCGGGTCTTCAAGGTTGGTCATGTGTCCGCTCCTGGGCAGCACGACCAGGCCCGCTGTCGGGATCGCGCGCTTCATCATCAGCGAAGGTTCCAGCACGGCATCGTCCTCGTCGCCGGCAACGATCAGCGCCGGTGCGGCGATGCGCGCCATCTCCGCGGTCAGGTTGTAGAGCGAAGGACGCCGCGCCTGGTAACCCAGCATGGTGTTGGCGGAGCCCTGCGCGGAATGTTCGGAGAACTGGTGGATGAATTCGGCAAAGCCGCGCGGATCCTTATCCCGCAACGGCAGGCGGCCCGGGCCATGGCCATAGGTCGCCGCGATATGCGCCATGCCTTTTTCGAGCATGGTTTTCGCCAGATCCCGTGCCTGCGCCTGAAATTTCTCGTACTGGTCGGGGTGCGCACCGTAGCCGCAACCGGCGATGACCAGCGACAGCGCGCGCGGGGAATAAGCCATGCCGAAATGGAGCGTGGCGAACCCGCCCATCGAATTGCCCACGATATGCGCCCGCTCGATGCCGAGCGCGTCGAGCACGGCGAGGATGTCGTCCCGCGCGCGTTGCTGGGAATAGCGCTCGACATCCGCCGGCACGTCCGAGGGCGGATAGCCGCGTGCGTTGTAAGCGATGCAACGGTAACGGCGCGAGAAATGGCGTAACTGCGCTTCCCAAGTACGCCGGTCCCCGGCGAACTCGTGCACGAACACGATCGGCGTGCCGGCACCGCTCTCCTCGTAATGCAGCTTTACGCCGTCGTCAGTGGTCAGGAAGGGCATTTTTATTGGTCGGCTTTCTGAAGGGAAGGCCAAGTCTAGCGCACTGTCCCGTTTGCCTGTCGCGGCCGCCTCCTTCAAGGCGATTCGTCGATGGCCACGCCGCTGTTGTCGCGGCCCTTTGCCGCATTGCCGGCTACGTGCCGGATGCGGACCTCGCCATTGGCAAGTCCGGTCGAATAGCGGTCGTCGTTACCGGTATCGATGACGGCGTAGAGCCAGTCCATGCGGTAACGGTTCGGTCCCGGTCCGCCGACGACAACATATCCGCCGTCGACTTCCGCGTAATCGAGAATCTCGCCTTCGACCATCGCGGACAATTCCGCGGGAATTTTGCGCCGCGCATTCGTGGTTGCGCCCGGCACGTGCGATGCGTTGACGATCAGAAGATCGAAAGCATCGAGCAGTGCCGTGAAATCGACTCGCATGCTGGCCTGCATCACGCGAATTCCTTTCAACGCGTCCGGCTGCAGAATCAAGGTCCGCCTGGTCGCCGTTTCTTCGAGCAGATAGCACAAATCACGAAACAATCGATCGCGTGGCCCGGCAGCAACAAGGGCCTCGCGCACGCGCCGGTTCGCGACGGCTATCGATTGTGCGAAATCGGCGAGGGATGGCGTCGCGCTGGCTTCCGGTGCAATGCGACGGATTGCACTGCAATCGAGAACCAGAATTTCACAAAGCAGAGGCGCCACGCGATCGCGCGCCTCAGCTCCCGGCTTCATGTCCCGGACCAGGCAGTGTTCCCATTCGACCAGCGTGCCGGGATCGGCAAGCGCCTGGCGGTTCATGCGCAGATTGTTGAACCCCCTGTCTTCGCGGGCAAGGTCGTCGAACATCCTTTGAATACGCTCACGCTCCGGCGCGAGTCCGGGCGCCGCGGAGGCGACTTTCGCTTCGACCCCGTCCGGCCAGATTGGGGCCGTCCTGTGCGGTGGCTCGATGTAGGAAATACGCGCGGGATAAGCGGATGGAGCGGCCCACTGCGCCCGATCGCCAACAACGAGATTCAGCTCCAGTACCTGCCCTTCGCGAATAACCCTTAACGGCAACCGCGTGCCGGGTGACGAAGTCCTGACTATTTCGAGAAGGCGCGCCACTCCGACCTTCTCGCCGGCAGCGACATCGATATTGTCGCCTGGCAGCAGCCCCGCCAGCGCTGCCGGTCCGGCGATTACGTCGACTACTACGGCGCCGCCATCTGCGTCCGTGCCCAGCGCGAAGCCCGCGTAGGGCGAACCAGTGGACGCCGCGGCACCGGCTGCCTCGGGAACGACTGCATTGCGATGGGCAACGCCGGCAACAAGGCAACGCATATTGCAAGCAATCCCGGCATAAACAGGCGTATTGCCTGCGGTCTGTGCAATCCACCCATGTCCAAACATTCCCCCGTCTCGTCGCGCCCGCACCGCGCAGCGGCGTTACGCAAACATTAGCAGATGTTGTTCCGGCCGGCGGCTGTGGCAACATGCACTCTCTGACTGGAATGTAGACGTGATGACGAAGGTCGATCGATCGGTTCTGGAGCAAGACGGCGTCCGCCAGGCGGTGCGGGACGCGGGCCACGGCCACCTGCTCCTGTCCGACGAGGACGTCGCCGCCTCGCTCGCCGCCACGCTGGCAACGCACCCAAAGGGCAATCCGGTCTGGGTCTTCGGCTACGGATCACTGATCTGGAACCCGTTGATGGAATTTGCGGAGCGGCGACGCGCACGCGTACGCGGCTACCACCGCGGCTTCTACATCTGGTCGAAAATCAATCGCGGCACGCCGGAAGTACCCGGGCTGGTGCTGGCTCTCGACAGCGGCGGTTCCTGCAAGGGCGTGGCCTACCGGATGCATGACGATAAGCTCGAAACGGAGCTGGCGATCCTGTGGCGGCGGGAGATGGTCGCCGGCACCTACATGCCGAAATGGATCACGGTCGACATTGACGGAACCGCGACGCGGGCCATCGCCTTCGTGGTCAACCGCACAAAACCCGGCTATGCCGGCCGGCTCGACGACGCGCAAATCGTTTCCATCGCGCTCAGGGCGCATGGCGCCTACGGCAGTTGTGCCGACTACCTCATCAATACCGCAACCAGCCTGGAAGTCGCCGGCATTGCCGATCCAAGGCTGTCGCGGCTGGCGAAGCTCCTCGCCCAGGCGGGCGATTCCACCCCGAAACCGTAGAAGTTCAACCAATCGGCCGTCCTGCGTGAGCCGGATTGCCCACGGATCGGGCATTTCCGCGAACAAAATCCGGACACGGGTGTCCATCCGATGTGCGGGCGATCCACCACGATGCGCCCGCCCCTACAAGATGAGGTGCCCATGAGCGCTCAGTTTCCCGGCTATACCCTCGGCTTCGTCCAGAGCATGCTCACGGAGCAATCGGGCCGGGCTTCGGGATGGTTCAAAGACCTGGAGCTGCGGACGGTATTCCAGCCGGCCTTCAGCCTGCAGCACAAGAAAGCCGTTGGCTTCGAAGCCAACCTGCGCGGTGCCGGCGAGGACGGCAGCATCGTCGCACCAGAGTCGATGTTCGGCCCGGTGGATAATTTTTCCGAAACCTGCCTGCTCGACCTGCTCGGCACGACGGTGCACGTCCATAATTTCGCATCCAGCCGTAGCGCGCAAAATCTCCTGTTCCTCAACCTGCATCCCGAGGTCTTTCTGGATTTCGGGCACAGCGCGCAATTCCTCGCGGCATTGTTCGATCACTACCGCATCCCGAAGCACCGGGTGGTGCTGGACATTCCCGCCTATCTGCTGAAGCTCGAACGCCTCGATGCGGCGATCGAAGCCTACCGCGCGCTGGGATGCCTGATCTCGATCGACGATCTCGGCGTGGAAAACGCCGATCTCGACAGCGTGGTGCGGACCGGTCCGGACATCGTGAAAATCGACCACTCCGTCGTTGCCAGCGCGGTGGCGAACGAATCGGTGCGCAAAATGCTGCTGCACGCGGTGTCGCTGTTGCACGAGATGGGTACGCTGGTATTGCTAGAAGGCGTGGAGTCGAAAGAGGAGGCCCTGATGGCGATCGAATCCGACGCGGATTTCGCCAGCGGTTTCTATTTCGGTCCGCTGTACGACGACGTCGATGAATTCGACGAGCCGGGCGGCGTGCTCGACAACCTGTGGAGCAGTTACAAGGAACAGGATGAACCGGGCCAGACGCACGAGGTGGAGTCCAGGGCCTCCCTGGACGAAGAAACCCTGTATTCCTCGCACATCAAGAAACTGCGCAGTTCCTCGCCCAGCGACATCCATCGCTACCGCGATGAGCGACGACCCTTCATTGCGGCGATCCAACGGGCGGGCATTCTCATGGAAACAGGCGCCAGCCTAGAAGCGGCTTGCGCCGATTTCCTGAAGCTCGACGGCGCCATTCGCTGTTTCCTGCTCGGCGTCGACGGCGGACAGATCGGCCAGGAATTGTCGGGAGCCCTTGCGCCCGCACCCCAGGAGATGGATTTTGCCGGCCTGATCGAACGCGTCGGCGGCGACTGGTCGCGGCGGGATTTCTTCCGCCGCGCAATCCGCCGCTATCGGTCGCTTGCAGGCTATGCGCACTGCGTCACGTTCTCGATTGCTGCAAGGGTCAACGCCAAGCCGGTGGTGATCTGCGGCGACGTCGACTGGTCGACCCACGCCGGCATTCATTGAGGCTGGCGGGCCGCCGCCCCCTTTCTGTGGGACAACTTCTTACATTGCTGATGCGACAGTGGGCAGTTATCCCGTAGGCACAACGGCTTATCGCCTTTTTTTTCCGGGGCCGGATGTGACAAGCGCATACCAACTACCCATAATGCTAATCAAGCATTTGGAAAAATCGGCCTGCCGATGTCGGACGATCCGGAGTTCCGGAATCCAGAGGGATTCCGGGCAACCGGGCTCAGGCCCCAAAGGGAGAGATTTCCATGAACGCACCGCTGCGCGGCTACACACTGGATTTCATCCAGAGCATGCTGACCGAGGAATCCGGAAAAACATCCGGGTGGTTCCAGGACCTGGAGCTCAGATCGGCATTCCAGCCCGCCTTCAGCCTTCCCCAGAAACATGCGGTCGCCTTCGAAGCGAGCCTGCGGGCGATCGCTCCAAACGGATCTCCTGTCGCGCCAGAAACCCTGTTCGGCCCCGTGGAAAATTATGCCGAGACCGCGATGCTGGACATGTTGTCGACGACGATCCACGTCCATAATTTCTTCTCGCGCCGGCCGTCGCACGGCGTACTTTCCATCAACCTGCATCCCGAAGTCCTGCTGGATTACGGCAACAGCGCCGAGTATCTGGCCTCGCTGTTTTCGCACTACGAAGTCGCACCGAACAAGGTGATGATCGACATCCGCGGCTCCGTGCTGGAACACGCAGGTCTCGACGATGCGGTTGCGTCTTACCGCAAACTCGGCTGCCTGATCTCGGTGGACGATTTCGGCGTGGATAACGCCAATATCGACTCGATATCGCACGCTTCGCCGGCTGTCGTCAAAATGGGCCGGTCGGTCGCCAAGAAGGCAGTGAGGGACGATCGCACCCGCGAGAGCCTGCCCCGCGCGGTTTCGCTGTTGCACGAGATGGGAACGCTGGTGCTGATGGAAGGGCTCGAGTCCGAAGAACAGGCGCTGCTGGCAATCGACGCCGACGCGGATTTTGCCAGCGGATTCTTCTTCGGTCCGCACGTCGACAGCATCTCCGGGTATGCGCAACCACACGAACTGTTGAACAGGTTGTGGGATAGCTATAAGAAACAAGGCGGCCAAAGCAGGCAAAACGAGCACGGAGCGCGCGGCTCCCTTGGAATCGGGACGCTGCATTCGTCGCAGCCGAAGGAATTGCGCAAGCCCTCGTCCGCCGATATCGCGCATTATCGCGAACAAAGACGCCCATACCTCGCCGCCATCCAGAACGTCGCGGCAAAGGTAAGGGCCGGCGTCGCTCTGGAATCTTCCTGCGACGCCTTTCTGGCGCTCGAAGGCGCCATACGCTGTTTCCTGGTCGACGGCAACGGCAAACTCGCCGGTCCCGATGTCTTCGCCATTCCCCCGCCCGCCAGGCAAAGCGCGGATTTCTACGCCCTGTCAGCCCGCCACGATGGCGACTGGTCGCGCCGCGATTTCTTCCGCCGCGCCATCAAGGAACCCGAAGTGGTGCAAGCCACCCGTCAGTATTGTTCGCTGACCGGGTATCTGCACTGCGTTACGTTCTCGATAGCAACAAAAGACACACGCGGGAAACCGGCGGTGATCTGCGGCGACGTCGACTGGTCGACTCACGCGAGCAGTCACTGACGCCGCGCGCGCCAGGCGCTTCAGGTCTTGCGCGCGGCCGCTTTCTTGACGAGATTCGCGAGCAGTTTCTTGATCAGGTCCCTGGTCGCCTGGTCGTTCAGGTTGCCCTGATCGTCGAAGCTTTTCGACGCATTGATCATGACTTCCGGCTGGTTCACCGCTTCCATATCCAGAAACACGAATACCTGGCGCAGATGGTATTGCGCGCGGGCGGTGCCGATGACGCCGACCGACGCCCCCATGACGGCCACGGTCTTGCCGCTCCAGGCGCTGTCGCCGTAAGGCCGCGACGCCCAGTCGATGGCGTTTTTCAGCACGCCGGGGATCGAGTAGTTGTATTCCGGGGTGACGAACAGGATCGCATCGGCGGCACGCACCTTCGCCTTCAGTTCCACTACCCTGGCGGGCGGATTTTTTTCTTCGTCCTGATTGAAATTCGGCAGGCCCTCGATGTCGAAAATCTCCATCGAAGACCCTTCGGGAAGCAGTTTCAGCGCCTCGCGCAATGCGGATTTATTGAAAGAGGCTTTGCGCACGCTTCCCGCTATGCCGAGGATCTTGATGCCGGTGGCCATGGGATTCTCCTGTCACCCGTGGGAAGAAGCGCGTCTTGCGGAAGACTTCTTCGGCGGCGGCACCTTGCCGCCTGCGGCGCGCGCCTCCGACAATCCTATCGCGATCGCCTGCTTGCGGCTCGTGACCTTCTTGCCGGAATGTCCGCTCTTCAACGTGCCCGCCTTCATCTCCTTCATGACCTTTTCGACTTTCTCCGATGCCTTTTTGCCGTATCTGCCTGCCATCTCGCTCTCCTAGGTGCGCAAGGACTCATCCGGTCCTTTGCCGTAACGGCTGTGACAGGCAGATGCGCGGTTTAGTGCCCTAAATGCAGAAGGCGAGCTGCCGTTTGCTGAGTCCTGCGCACCCCTCAAGGGGGTGTTGTGAAGAATCCTGAGTCCTACGTCCTGTTTTTCGGGCTTCCAGCGCCAGCAACGCCCGCTTGCGGTCCAGGCCGCCGGCGTAACCGGTCAGGGAATTGTCGGCGCCGATGACGCGGTGACAAGGCACGATGATCGATATCGGATTGCGCGCATTCGAGTGGCCGACCGCGCGCGAGGCCGTCGGCCTGCCGATACGGCGGGCCAGTTCCGCGTAGGAGATGGTCACGCCGAACGGGATGTTGCAAAGCTCGCGCCACACCGTCATCTGGAACTCGGTGCCGCGCGGCGCCAGCGGCAGGTCGAAGCCGGTAAGCGCGCCGTCGAAGTAGTCGCGCAATTGCGCAATGGTCCGCGCGAACGGCGCCGCCCCGTCGTCGCGAATCCAGTCGGGCCGGATGGCGGGACGGTGCTTGTCGTTGTCGGTATGCAGGCCGTTGAGCGATGTTCCGTCGGACATCAACAGCAGCGGGCCGACCGGGCTTTCGAATGTCGTATAAAAAGTGGTCATGCGAGCGTTCTCCATAAATGCATGGCGGCATAGCCGCGCCACGGGCGCCACATTTCCGCGTGCGCGATGATCTTGCGTTCGTCGTCGATACCCAGCGCCTTGCGGATGCCGAGGTCGGTCGCCGGAAACGCATCCGGCCAGGAAAAAGCGCGCATCGCCAGATATTGCGCGGTCCACTCGCCGATTCCCGGCAAAGCCTTGAGCCGCGCGATCGCGACCTCGACGTCTGCGCCGGGTTCGAGCAGGTGCGGGTTCTGCGCCATGGCACGCGACACGCCGAGTAAAGTATTGGCACGCGCCGACGTTACGCCGATTTTCGAAATTGCGAGCGCAGAGGACCCGGAAACACGTTGCGCGGTCGGCATCAGCAGACGCAACTGAGCAAATGGCGTCTCGACCGGATCGCCGAAGGCCGCCGCAAAGCGGGCGGCGATGGTCGTCGCCCCCTTCACGCTGATCTGCTGTCCGAGCACCGCGCGGATCGCCACCTCGTAGCCGTCGAACGCGCCGGGCAGCCGCAGCCCCGGACACAGCGCAGCGAGCTTGCCAAGGCGTTGGGCGATGCGCTCGGGCTCCGCGCCGAGGTCGAACAACCTGCGCACCCGCGTCAGCACGCCGGAAATCTCACGTCCCAGCCCCGGAGAAATTTCGACGGACAATGCATGGCGACGCGTGCTTGGGCGCACGCGTATCCAGCCGGTGCGTCCGCCGATGCTCACTGTGCGCAGGTACGCGGAATCGACGATGGCCTCGACACCGGCAAAAAGCCGTCTGTCGAGGAAGTGCAACAACACTTCCCAATCCAGCGGCGGGCGGTAGGCAAGGTCGAACACGAAGCGATCCGCTGTTTTCGAACCACCGGCGCCGCGACGGAACTGACTGGGATTCAGGCGATAGTTGCTCTTGAAAGCGTCATTGAAACGCCGCAGGCTGGCAAAGCCGCTTGCGTACGCGACTTCCGTCACGGGCATCATCGTATCGGTCAGCAACAGCTTCGCGGTCAGCAACCGCTGCGTCTCCAGCAGCTTGTTCGGCGAGACGCCGAATTCGTCCTGGATCACGCGGCGCAGGTGGCGGTCGCTGATGCCCATTTCCGCCGCCAGCTCGGGCACGCTGATTTCGTTCAATGCTCCGGCTTCGATGCGGCGTCCGAGCGCCACGGCAAGGCGATTGTGCGAATCGACCAATGCGTTCCCCGGAGCAATTTCGGGACGGCAGCGCAGGCAGGGACGAAATCCTGCCTGCTCGGCGGCAGCGGCGTTCGGATAGAAAGTGCAGTTGCGCTTGAGCGGTCGGCGCGAATTGCAGATCAGGCGGCAATAGATGCCGGTGGAAGACACACCCACATACATCAGCCCGTCGAAACGGGAATCGCGGCTCACGAGCGCCTGGTAACAACTTTCGGCATCGAGTTGCATGCGTGCATGTTGCCCGGAGTCGGGCGAGTCCGCTAGCCATTTTCGGACATGCAGTTCTCCCGGAAGGGAGATCAAAGAAGACCCCGCACTGCGGATACTAATTTTTGGGAATGAGTGCGTCGTGGAGCGGCTTCACCCAGGTGTCGGTTTTCATGTCGAACACGATGAAGTCGCCGTCGAATTGCCAATAGGTCCAGGCCCAGCCGTGGGATTCGGCTTCGCGGGCGGCGGCGGCGGTATAAGCGGCGCGCGACGCCATGTCGCCCTTGTCGTAGGCGCCGAACTCGCCCAGCAGGATCGGCCGGTCCTGGGCCCTGGCCCAGCGCTGCACGAGGGCGAAATCGTTTTTCATGCGCAGGCGCTCGGCGGGCGTTCCCCAGGCGATGCCGACTTTAGGGGTGCCCGTGCTCCACGGGGCGCCCTGGTGGGTGAATTCCATCGGGAGATAGTAGTGGACGGTAGCGATGATGTGCCGGTCTGCCTTGGGTAGATCGAGGACGTCGAGGCGCTCGATATTGTTCCAGAGGACAGGACCGATGATCACGTTTCTGGTCGGATTGGTCTCGCGGGTTACGGCCAGGGCCTCGACCAGCCACCTGTTCCAGACGGCTTCGGTAAGTTGTCCGTTCGGTTCGTTGAGAATTTCGAACACCACGGCGTCGTCGGCATCCTTGTAACGCTGTCCGATCTGCCGCCAGAACGCCATCAGGCGGGGCTTGCAGGCATCCGCCTTTTCGCCGCAGGCGCTGAAATTGTGCTCGTCGAGGATCACGGTCAGCTTCTGCGCGAGGGCGGCGGCAATCACTTTGTCCAGCGTCGCCAGCCAGGCAGGATCGAGCCGGTATTCGGCATCCATGTGCTCGAAGGCGTGCAGATTCACTCGCACGGTGTCGAAACCGCCCTGCTTGATCCGCGCCAGGTGATCGAGGCGGAAGCGAGCCTGGGCCGGATCGCGCCAGATCGGGTCGTAGCCGAGAATGTTGACTCCCCGCGCCATCGCCTTCACCTGCGCCTGCGGCGTGACCGCCGCCATCACCGGACCTGCGGCGGCCAGGGCGAGCGACATCCATGCGATCAGTGCAAGCGCGGTGGGGTTCATTACTTATTCCCTTTCGGCTTCGGCAGAGCCATTTGCTCTTGAGAACACGATGGCTTTTGGAGAGGCCCGAACGCAGGAAGTTCGAACGCCATGACTCTATCGTTGGCGTGCAAAAGCGGTCGATTTCATGCGCGTTTGACGTACCTGCGGCTCAACCCGCCTTCCACTCCCGCCAACCGGACAACAAGGGGAAATACAGGCCCAGGCTGGATTCGTCCACCCCGAGGGCGAGCGCATAGCGTTCGAGTTGGCTCCGGTAACGCTCGCGCTCCTGGTCGAGAAATCCTTCGACGTCCGCGCCTTCATGGCCGCTGGTCTTGTAGTCCACGATGCGGCGTTTTCCCTCTTCATCGATGAAAGTGCGGTCGATGACGAGATTGCGGCGCTCGCCGTCGATCAGCGCGGTGATGCGGAATTCGTTCTGCGCATCCTTTTGCGGTCCGAGCAGCCAGCGGCCGCGCGGATCTTCCAGCGAATTGCCGAGTGCGGAAACCACGCGCGCGGTCGCCGCATCGATTTCAGTTTCGGGGATGCCGCGCATGCCGAGTTCGTCGCGGAACGCCTTGCGCATTTTTTCCAGACGCGCCCGGTCCCAGCCGCGCATTTCATCTTCGCCGATGCGCTGCAGCCAGCGATGCACCACGCTGCCGATGTGGCGCGCCGTTTCGCCGGCCCACGAGAACTCAATTTGCTCGCCGACGCGCTCTTCATCCTGCAACGGCGTCCAGTTCATGGCAGGCGGCAATGCCGGCAGCGACCAGTCCGCCGGCACCCGGCGCAGGTCTTGATCCACAGCCGCACCCGCTTCGCTCGAGGATGCGGGGCCCTTCAACAACTGATCCGGCGACAGCGATGCGGCTGCACGCTGAAAATCGTCCTCCACCGCGGGCCAGAGCGTCTCCAGCAGCGAGTCCCTGGCGGGCGATCCGACCTCTACAACGCCATCGTTATTTTCCGGCCTTGTGTGACCCAGCAGATGCAGATGTTGCTTCGCGCGGGTCGATGCGACATACAGCAGCCGCGCCTGTTCGTATTGCTCCTTTTCCCTGTCGAGGCGCGCGAGATAGTCGTAGATCGGATCGGTATCGACGCCGGTCTGCTTGATGGGCGCCAGCAGCAGTTCGGCCGATTCATCGCTGTCGGCGGCGAGGCGGCGCGTCCACAGGAAGAGGCTGGGTTCGGGATGCCTCGCCCGGCGGCCGAGCCCAGGCACGATGACCGTGTCGAATTCGAGGCCCTTGGCTTTGTGGATCGTCAGGATCTGCGGATCGGTATCCCGCGCCTCGAGATCGGGCAACGCGAATAGTTTCGCGAGGCCCTCCTCGAATGCAACGAGGTCGGCGATGCCGCCCGCTTCCTCGGCGTCTTCCAGATACTGCAGATAGATCTCCGCATCCTCCAGGTCGGTCACGTGCTCCACGCAAGCCGGGCCGCCGAGCGCGAGCCATGCGCCTTCCACGGTTTCGCGCAGGCTCGCCCGGCAGCGCTGCTCGATGCAGCGCCCGAGGACCTTGCCCGCGCGCGCAAGACGCAATCTGCCGTCCGCGCCCATGTGGCGCACGCGATCCTCGTTTTCCATCAACTCCCAGATGGTGGAGACGAAATCGCCCTCGGCCAGCGCCACGAGGTCGGCCAGTGCAAGCCCGCACCACGGCGCCCGCAGGATGGCGAGCCAGGCGCTGCGGTCGGCGGGATGCGCCAGCGCCCGCGTCAGCGCAAGCAGATCCTGTACGACCTGGCGATGGCCGAGCGGCTCGATCTCGATGGCGCGGAAACGCAGTTCGCCGCGTTTGAGTTGCGGGACGATCGCCTGCAGGTGACTGCGCCCGCGCACCAGCACGGCAATCGTTCCGGCGGGGTTCCGGGCCTTCGCGTCCTGGATGAGTGCGACGACACGCGCCGCTTCCGCATCGGCATCCGCGTCGAAGAAGGGGTGTACCTGCACTGCTACGGGCTGCGCCGCGTGCACGGAATCCGAGCGGGTGTAAGGCACCGCTCCGGCAGTAACGCTTTCCACCTGCGGCATGATGCGCGAAAACGCGTCGTTGACCCACTTGACGATGCCGGCCTGCGAGCGGAAATTGGCCGAGAGCGTAAGCGCTTCAAGCCCGACCGTGCCGATGCCTTGCTGCCGCGCCCTCAGGAACAGTCCGACCTCGGCCTCGCGGAAGCGATAGATCGACTGCATCGGATCGCCCACCACGAACAGCGTGCGACCATCGTCCGGCTGCCAGCCCGCGGTGAGGCGTTCCAGCAAGTCGAACTGGGTGAAGGATGTGTCCTGGAACTCATCGACCAGGATGTGGCGGATGCGATAGTCGAGCGAGAGCAGCAAATCGGTGGGTGCATCCCCGGTGCCGAGGGCGGTCAATGCGCCTTGTGCGATTTCGACAAAATCCACCTGTCCATTTGCGGCGAACACGAGCTTGAGTTCCGCGACGGCGCGCGGCAACAGTCGCGCAATCGCACCCAGCACCTGCCATTGCGCCTCGCTGTACCGCGCGGGCGGCAGGATGCGCAGGAGCGCCAGTGCATCGCCCAATGCCTCGATCGTAGAAAGATTCGCAATCAACGCCGCGTGGCGTTCCTTGAAATGCTGGGCGCGCGCTTTGGCGTCCTTGTCCTTGCCGGGCGGAAAACCATGGCTGACGTTGACCGTCTTGCGCCAGTCGCCGGTTTTGGTCAGCAGCAATTCCGCGATGCCGATCCAGCCCTCGACGTCCGCTTCGTCGGCGTCCGGCAACTGCGTCAATCCGGCGCAGGCATGGATCGGCGAGGCGGTACCGGCTTGCGCAAGGTTTTGTGCGGAATAATCGGCGAGCGCGAGCAATTCTTGCGCAAAGTTGTCAGGCAGCAATCCACGCACATTCACCAGCGCCTCACGCACGATACCGGCAAGCGCGGCTTCGAGGGACTCGCGGTTGTCCGCGCCATGCAGGTGGCGCAGCCAATGGTCCCGCCGTGCCAGCATGCCCGCCAGCAAGCCTTCGGCGATCGCCGCGTTGTTGTCGAGGTGGGAAAGCATGGCCGCCACGTCCGCAGCGGTCTCGCCCTCCTGTTCGAGCAAGGCCAGCGTATTGCGCGCCGCTTCCTTGTACAGCGCGCCGGTGTCCTCCACGCTCTCGGGCTGGGCGCCGAAGCGCGACAACACCGGCATCTGCCGCGTAAGCGACGCGCTCAGGGAATCGATGGTCTGAATGCGCAGGCGCGCCGCGCTATCCAGCAGCCGCCAGCCCAGCTTCTCGTCCTGTTCGAGTGCCTTGCGTGCGTGCTGCCACGTCAGCGCCTCATGCGGTTCATCCGGCGGCCGTGCAGTCCGCGCGGAAGCCAGCGCCTGCAGCACGCGCTTTTTCATTTCCGCAGCGGCTTTGCGCGTAAACGTGATCGCCGCGATCTCTTCCGGCCGCTGCACGGTCGAGAGCAGTACGAGGTAGCGCTGGATCAGCAGTTCGGTCTTTCCCGATCCGGCCGGGGCCTGAACGATGAAGGAGCGGGCAGGGTCGAGCGCCTGCGCGCGCGCTTCCTGGTCCGGCACGCGCAGTGCGCTACTCATCTTCCCCACCTTTGCCATCCTTCAGGTAAAGATCGGATGATCGCTCGTTGATGCGGCACAGCGCATGCAGATCGCAGAACCGGCAAGTATCGTCGCCGCGCTTCGGATCGACGCGCGCATCGCCCGACGCGAAACCTTGCCCGAGTTCATCGAGTTCGATGCGCCATCCGGCAAGGAGCGTTTCCCAGGAGTCGTAGTGTGCGGCCATGACGCTGCGCTGTTCCGATATCGTCTTCACGCCGGGCAGCAGATCGTTCTCGCGCGCGACGCCCTTGAATTCCGCTTTGCCCGCCTTGATCACCGCAAAAGCGACCGCCGCCACATCTTCGCCGCTGCCCAGTGCGTAAAGCGGGACCTGCGGTTCATCGGGGCGCGGGCCCAGCCAGGCGGATACCGAAGCGGACCCGGTCTTGTAGTCAAGAATTGCGCGCCCGCCGGAAGCGAGCTCGTCCATGCGATCGAGGGTCGCGTTGACCGTGACGCCGCCGAAGGTCATCGGCCGCTTCTGTTCGACGAGAACGACATCGAAGTCGGCGCGCTGCTTTTCGAACAGGAGCCAGTTTCGCGCAAGCGCGACCAGGCGCGCTTTTTCCAGTTCCGCGAAACGTCCCGACAAGGCCTCGACACGCCACTGGCGGACTTTCGCGACGGCTTCGGCGGCGCAGACGTCCAGCAGCTTTTCGAGCTCTTCTTCCGTGACGCTGACCAGCCGCGCTTTGCTGCGCAGGCTTTTCCACGCGGCAGCCAGCACCGCATGCAGCAGCGTGCCGCGATCCATGGCGTCGAGTCCGGACAGCGGCGCGTCGAGGACTTCGGCACCGAGACGATGCCGCGCAAAGGCGCGAAACGGACAAGCCGCCTGATCCTTGAATACGGTGGTACCACCCTGATGCGCTGTTGCAGCAGCGAGGGGCGGCGCGTGGAAGTCGGGAATCGTCTCGACGTGCGCGGCGAGATTGATCATGTCACGCAGTCCAATATGCGCCTGGATCCCGAGCTCTGCGGACGACGATTCGGCAACGCTTCCGATCAGCGGGCTGGGCAATATTTCCCGATCGTCCTCGCGTTGCGGATAGCTCAGCACGACTTCTCCCGCGGCGGTAAGCCAGCCTTGCGTGATGCGGCGATCCAGTTCCAGCGCGGTCGCAGGATTCGCGTCGGGTATCCCGGCCTCGCGTTGCAGCCTGACGGGCACGAACGGATTGGGCCGCAGCGGAATCGGCCAGACATCCTCGGTCAGGCCGGTTACCCACAGGTGGTCGAATTGCAGATGATTGGATTCCAGTGCGCCGAGGATCTGGATCGGCACGTCTTCAGCCTCGGGCTGGAACAGGGTGTCCGCCGCCATGCGCGCGAGCCGCGCACAGGCCTGCGCATAACCCATGCGTCCGGCAACGCGATCGAGCGTGGCAAATCCGGCAACCACTTCATGCCACTTCTTCAACGTCTGGTATTCCGTGGAATCGAGACTGCGTTCCCCGGGGAAACCACCTATTGTCAGGGCTTGCGATATCGCCTTGGCCCAATCGGATGGAAGCCTGGGACCGAACAGATCGCTGCGCCGGAACTCGGCCAGTTGCGTAAAGCGTTGCACCAACTCTGTCGCGCACGGCACATTCTTCGCCGCGATGAGCCTGAGCAGCACATCGAGCGATATGCGCGCAGAGGCGCGGCGGCGCAATGCGGCATCCAGCCGCGCGCGCGCGGCCATCTCGATGTCGGCGCCGCCGAGATACGGCGAACGGACCAGGCGGCTGGCGTTGGCGAATTCGGTTTCGCGGCCGGCGAGCTCGAGCAGCAGCAAGGCGTCGTGCACCAAAGGGTAGGCATTCAACGCGATGCCAAGCGAGATGTTGAACGGCGGCTCCCGCTTTGCCGCGCCGGGCAGCGCATGATTGGGCTGCATCTGCACGAAGAAAGAACGACGCACCATTTCCCGGCGTTGCGCGAGATCGGGAACCACTACGCCGATGCGCGCCGCGGGATTTTTCTCCAGCCGTATGCGCGCCCAGCGCGCGCAGGCCAGGATCTCTTCCCGCGCCGACATGAATCCGATGCGCGCCGCGCGCCCTTCCTGCATTTGCGGGCCGGCTTCGCGGATGCTCAGCCCCGTTTGCGCGAGTGCCGCCAGGCATTCGCGTTGCTGCGGCGTGATGGAGTCGAATCCGTAGACGATGAGCGCGGCAGTTGTGGCGATCGACGCTTGCTTGAACAGCGGCGCGACGACGTCGGCGAGCCGCGCCCCATCGCTGTAAGGTCCGCGAGCGCATCCGCGTTCGTAGCGTTCAGCCCACTCGATGAATGCCTTGCCGTCGTCGTTGGTCTCGGTATTGCGCAGGCCCGCCTGCAATCGCCATCCGTGCACGAGCCGCCAGGCTTCGCGGCATTGCGCGGCCGCCGGCGCGGGGGACAGCAGTGTCCCGGCGAGATCCGAGCCGCGAATCGCCTCTTCCCACAACGCCAACTCCTGCGCGGCGCTGAGCAGGATGGGAATGTCCCCGCTGAAACCGGAATGCAGGGCGTCGTCGTAGTTGCGCTCGAGCCATGCGGTCCACGGCAGGATATCGGGCGTCGGCCAGGAACTGCGGTTGGCGGCCAACTGCAACGCATCGAATTCGCGCTTCAAGTGCAGCGCGAGGCGACGATTCGGCGTCACTACCGTGGCGCCGGATTCGAGGAGACCGATCAGATCCGCCCGCATGAAGTGGCCCTGGTGTATGGCGCGGCGGACGGTGTATGGGGACTGCCAGAGTCGGTGTCAGCGCTCGAGCAGGTTGACCTTGTCCTTGGTGTCCTTCCAGTCGTCGGCATCCGCGGGAGCGTCCTTCTTTTCCGTCAGCACCGGCCACGCTTTCGCCAATTCCGCGTTCAGTTTCAGGAAGGCGCGCTGGTTCTCCGGCACATCGTCTTCCGCAAAGATGGCCTCGACCGGGCACTCGGCCACGCACAACGTGCAATCGATGCATTCATCCGGGTCGATGACCAGCATGTTCGGGCCTTCGTGGAAGCAGTCCACCGGACAGACGTCCACGCAATCGGTGTACTTGCACTTGATGCAACTCTCGGTGACGACGTAGGTCATTCCTGATCCTCTAAAAACGGGCAAACGCCTTGAAAACCGTCCGTGCACGCACTACATGGGGCTGGTTTCCCACACAGGCTGCGTGCCGCCGGACGTGGCGCGACGCAACAATCCAGAATTATATTCTAGCAAATACTCCCGACCGGACTATCGTAACGAGCGTAATTTTTATGACTATGTCACGGAAATACAAGCGGAATTCACTTGTCGCACAAATGCAGTGCGCCGCCGCCTGCGCTTCCCTTCCAAAAATTTTTTCGCTAGCATAGGCTTCACTCTTCAGATCGCAGTCCGTCCGGACCGCGACTTTTCCCGCAGTACCTTTATCACTACCGAGGCATCCCATACATGAGCGAGCATATACATCACGTTACCGACGACACTTTCGAACCGGAGGTTCTCCAGTCACAGGTTCCCGTGCTGGTGGATTACTGGGCCGAATGGTGCGGGCCGTGCAAGATGATCGCGCCGATCCTGGACGAAGTGGCGACCGAGTATTCCGGCCGGCTGAAAATCGCCAAGCTGAACATCGACGAGAACCAGGGCACGCCGCCGAAGTACGGCATCCGCGGCATCCCGACGCTGATGCTGTTCAAGAACGGAAACATCGAAGCAACCAAAGTCGGCGCAGTCTCCAAATCGCAGTTGACGGCGTTTATTGACAGCAATATCTAAACTCGCTAGGCTTCACCCCGTACTGGTCGGAGAACGCGCGAATTAGAGCAGGTTAAAACAGCGCCGCGACCGGTTACGGGCAGGTCCCTCCCCGTTTCACTTCTTCCAGATCCTTCCGATTTTCACCCTGTAAGGCCCCCTCTTTATGCATTTGTCCGACCTGAAAAACCTCCACGTAACGGAACTCGTGGAGATGGCGATCACCAACGAAATCGAGAACGCCAACCGGATGCGCAAGCAGGACCTGATCTTCGCGTTGCTGAAGAATCAGGCCAAGAAAGGCGAAAGCATCTTCGGTGAAGGAACGCTGGAAGTTCTGCCCGACGGATTCGGGTTCCTGCGATCTCCGGACACCTCGTATCTGGCCGGCCCCGACGA